>Ga0181573_10000011_pt1 | contig 188799 bp, 131 predicted proteins | sample 101ome_25_FD_148643 | JGI IMG/M metagenome (GOLD analysis project Ga0181573, IMG submission 148643) | Coastal salt marsh microbial communities from the Groves Creek Marsh, Skidaway Island, Georgia - 101409BT metaG (spades assembly) | ecosystem: Environmental > Aquatic > Marine > Intertidal...
GGGCGACGAAGGGGCGGACGGTTTGTCGCGGCGCCGGTGGACTTGAGCCGAGCGTTGGACCTCTCGGGCGGCGAGACCAAGGGTAAGGCGTCGCTCGTGCGGGAGAAGGCTCTCGATGACGGAACGATATCGAGGGTGTATGCGTTGGATAGGCATCCGGGGTTTTATTACGTCGCCAACGCGCTGAGCGTCGGAGAACAGAGGGAATGGGTGACGCGCGCGGCCAAGGAGCTGTGCGAGCCGCCGGCTCGGACGAATTTTACTAGAGAGCTCGGAGACTTGCCGGAGGGGTTGTGGAGCGCGGCGATCGCGGACGCAATGTTGGTTAGGGATGGTGCGAACGGTTGCGCGTGGGAAACGCCGAGGAAACCGATCAAGCGCGGCGATGCGAATGAGAAATTTTTGGCGAGGCGTCTGTTGGCCAAGCTTCGATGGGCCACCGTCGGTTCTCCATTTAATTGGACGGAGAGGGTGTACGAACCGAACGTACCGAGGCGACCGATATCGAACGAGTTAATATCACTTACACGTCGCATTGCGCGAGCGGCGCCGGAGAATTGGACGTTTGATGGACAAGCGGGGTTGATTAATTACTATCAGCCGGGAGACACGCTCAACGCGCACGTGGACGACGCCGAGAACAACTTGGACAGACCCATTGTGAGCATCTCCCTCGGCTGCGCGGGAATATTTCTTCTAGGTCATGAAAATCGCGACGAGGAGCCGACGGCGATGGTGCTTAGATCTGGCGATGCCGTCATCCTCGGTGGCGCGTCAAGAAGCTGCTACCATGGCGTGCCTCGAGTCTTTGGGTGCGTGGACGATCCCGAAGACCGAGAGTCTTTCCCAGTCCCCGAAGCCTTGCGAGACGACGGGTGGGACTCTGCGCTCGCCGAATACGCGTCGCACACGAGAATCAACATTAGCATTAGAGATATAGACTAGATAGCTTGGCATCATGTAACAAATGAATTTCGCGTGGCTACGTAGCGCGCGCGGCAAATCGTTCCTCCTCGTCATCCTCAATCTTCTGACCGTCTTATTCTTCCTCGTCATCCTTCTTGATCTTCTTCTTCTTCTCCTCTTCCTCCTCATCTTCCGGCTTCTCACCCGGCTCGCCCGGGTTTTCCTTTCTTTCCTTCTCCTCTTCCTCCTCATCCGGAGCTTCAGGGTCACCTGTCGTAGTTGTGAAACAAACGCGCGTCAGTCACTGAGATCTGAAAGCGAAACAAAACGGCAAATAGACAAAAACTAAAAGACAAAAGAGCGAACGAGTCGAGCGAACCGAGTCGAACCCCATCCTTTCACGACGAACGTACCCGGCATCGGACGCGGCATCGGCGTCTTTGGCTCCTTCAGGTCTGGGAAAATATCCGGTCTCCTCGACGGCACCGCCCGCACGTACTCCTCCGGGAAATCCAAAACCGACCCCTCTTCATCTTCCGTCTGCGGTTCCGGCGCGTTACGGAACGCCATCGCCGCCCCGTTTCGTTGCGCACCGACCGACGCTCCAAACGAAAACACTGCAGGCTGCGAAAACCTCAACCCTCCAGCGGCAGCGCGCATCTTGTCGCGTCCGACTCGCGAAATTTCGCGTCGTCTCGTCGCCATCGTCGCCATCGCCATCGTCGTCGTCGTCGTCGTTGTCGTCGTCATCGTCATCGTCGGGATCGTCTCTCGGTTCGCCGGTATCGGAATCCGACGGCGGCGTCGAGTACTGTCGACGCGCGTCGAGTCAGTCAGCAAACAGTCTCGAGCCTCGAGCTGGGAAAAGCAAAGCGCGCGACGTTTCGACTGTGTTTCGACAGTCTTCGACGAACGGAAGAGCGAACGCATCGAAACGCGCCGTCGGAGCGCTGGGGACGGCATGGCGAAAGTGGGCGAGGGTGACGCGAGATGGATCGTGAGCGAACGCTCCGATGGAACGAACGTGCACGGATGGCACTGGCAGGAAAAGGATGCCTTGGCGTGGTCGAGGTCGAGGCTGGAGAAGCTGCTCGTTGGACTGTGCGTCGATGACGTTCGCACGACCGAGGTGTTGAAGTGCGAGGGAGAGGCGTACGTGAACAAGAGGAAAGGAAAAATTATTCCCGGATACGAACTCGAGGTGGAGATTGGATACGCGAGCGGCGAGGGGTCGAAGGGTAAGGTGAGATTCCCGTACGTGGCGGATGAAAACGCCGACGAGGACCCAGAGGCGTTGGTGCTTCCGTCGAGTGATGGCGAGATTGATGAGCGCGCCAAGGCGCGCGCGCTCAAAGGATTGGTTCCAGAAATGTTAGCGGCGATGCGGGTCTTCGTGAAAGAGATGGCAGCCGGGGGACCGGGGGGAGAGGGACCCGACCCAAAGCCCGAGGCGGGAGCCGCTGCTTTGGACGACGAAGCCGTGGCGGTCGCGCCGAAAGCCGCGCCGAAAGCCGCCGAGGCGCGAAGCGATAAGACTGCGCCGTTGTCACAAACGAATCACACCATCAAGATGACGGAGAACTTTTATTGCCGTCCTCGAGATATTTGCGAGTGCCTGATGGACGTCGTCCGAGTCCAGCACTTTACGCAGAGCCGAGCGAGCGGTCTCAACGGCTCCACCGGAAACTTTGAAATGTTCGACGGCAATGTGCACGGTGAAACGATCGAGTACGATCCCGGCGAGAAGATTGTCCAAAAGTGGCGCTTCCGCTCCTGGCCGGATGAACATTACTCAGTCGTGACGATCACCTTTCGCGAACCCGAGCCAGGTAACTGTTTCGTCGATCTCGTCCAAACAAACGTGCCAGAGTGCGACAAGTTTGGCAACGAGACCGTCATGGACACGACTGAGAATGGTTGGAAGAATTTAATATTCGGTAGAATTCGTCAAGTCTTTGGATTTGGCGCTTAGAAATGCGTTCTCTCGTGTAAGTAATACATAGAGTCCACTTGCCAATCACTAGTCAGTCAGGCCGAGCCAGACTTTGCGACTCAACGAGTCAAACCGTCCGTCGTTCAGAATGGCATCCTTTGAGAAGATCAACTTTGGAGGGGAATCCTCCAACACGACAGGGTACGAACTCCTCGCGGAAAACCCGGGAGCCTCGTGCGTGATTTGCCTGCAAGAGTGGTGGGGCGTGAATGAAGGCATTCGTCAACAGGCTCGGAAAATCCACGAGCTCGGCTACGGCGTGTTGATTCCCGACCTTTACAAGGGGAAGATTGGTATTGATGCCGAGGAGGCCCACCACCTCATGTCCAACATGGATTGGGGCGTCGCGACGCGAGAGATTTGCGAGGCGGCCGAGTACCTGCGACGCATGCGCGGGGCAAAAAAGGTGGGCATAATTGGATTTTGCATGGGCGGGGCGCTCACGTTGATTGCGGCAGAAAAGGCGAATGTGGACTGCGCGGCTCCGTTTTACGGTACGCCCGGGGCGGACGCGTGCGACGTGAGCGCAATTACGATTCCCGTCCAGGCACATTTCGGGAAGAAGGATAATCTCGCAGGATTTTCTGATGAAGAGGCGGCACGAAAGTTGGAAGCGGCAATGCGAGGAGACGATAAGCAAGTCTTTCTTTACGACGGCGTCGGACACGCGTTCATGAACGTGAGTCCTGAGCCTTACAAAGATTTCGCAGCTCGGGAAGCTGCTCAGGGATTTCCGCCGCTCGATGAAACCGCGGTAAACCTCGCTTGGTCGCGAGTCGAAGAGTTTTTTGCAAAGGAACTCTCGGCATAACTACCGCGTCAATTTTGGCGAAACGCCATAGCGTCGCGGCTCATCTGTAATACTACTATATGAAATCAATGCTTTTAAAAGCAAAAACTACTACTTTTAGTACGACAATTTACCGACGCTGGACGAACACGGCCCAGGTGTACGGAGGAATCGACAGGACGCCCTCGTTAAAGGTACTGCTCAACGTTCTCTCGTCCTTTGTCAAACTGCCCGCGAGGGGGTGAAGCTCGAGGTTTACTCCAGCAAAATCCACCAAAAGATCCGCCTCCTCGTGTGAAACGGTGTTCGGGGTGGCGTTCAAAGCGATAACGAGACGTTTAAAGTTGTCATCGACGACGCTGAGCCCAGGTCTCGTGGATGCGTCGCCGTCGTTGATGGCGGCGACAATCAAACCGGGATATTGCGAAGGTCCTCGATTGTAAAACTTCATCCTGCGCTTAATCTCTCGCGTCGATCGGAGTCTGAGAAGCGACGTGGATTTTCGAATGCTGAGAACCTCGCAAAAATTCATCGTCGCGGCGCGGATCAGCTCTTTCGAAGGTCGCATCTCGGTGTTTGCCAACATCGGAGCGATGAATGGGTACCTGTCTCCGTTCTTCTGTGCGCCGGGCAAGCCGATGCCAAAGTTGTGCGTCTCTCCGCTGTAATCGAGACGGTTAAACCAGTCTCCACTCGAGTATGAATCGCGATCGAGGGATTTGCTGCGAAGAATTTCATCGCCAGCGTGGAAAAATGGCACGCCCTGGGACAAAGCAATGATGGCTGTTGCCACGTGATTGATTCTGCATCGATCCTCGAGCGAAACCGTGGACGCGGCTCGAAGGACTATTGAGTCAAAAAGCGTCTCGTTATCGTGCGCGCTCACATAGTTGACCGTCTCTGCGGGTTCACCGGCGTATCCGACATTTGAATTCGGCCACGCAGCCGAGGAGGTCGGAACCTCGATGCCGTGCCTGTTGACAAAGCGGAAATCTCGAACGTTGCCGGCGAGCGCGGCAACAATCTTCTCGCCATCCTCCATCATCCTGTAACGCTGTGAATCCTCGTCTCCTTGATCGACCGCGCCGTTGGGGGTGTAATAGAGGCCTGTTAAGAAACCTTGGAGTCGAGGATCGCCGAATGGGCTCCCACCGATGCAACCTTCACGAACTCTATCATTGAAACTTCCGATGCCAGTGTTTGCCAAATTGAGTTGCGACGCATTTCTTCCAACGCGACCCTGCGCCACCTCAGCGTAGTCCCAACCCTCACCGTAGAGGTAGATGGACCTACCATCGACGCCATCCTTCTCAATCGTGAGCGACTGAAGCGCCTCCTTTGCCTTGATCATCGTGGAGAGCATCAAGTGCCCCATGAGATCAAACCGAAAACCATCCACCTTGTACGTGCGCACCCAGTGGACAAGGTCATCCACTATCAAACGGCTCATCATGTAGTGCTCGCTCGCGGTGTTGTTGCAGCAAGTGCTCGCCTCTATAACACCGTCGAAATTGCGTCGGTGGTAATATCCCGGGACAATCTTATCGAGCACGCTGTTGACGTCGCTCGGGCCCGATGAGAGCGTGTGATTGTACACAACGTCGCAAACCACGCGCAGTCCCATCGATGCGAGAGATTTCACCATACAACGATACTCAACGATTCGCTGCGGGCCATCAGGATTCGTGGAATAACTGCCTTCTGGGACGCCGTAGTGCACCGGGTCGTATCCCCAGTTGAAACCATCTGACCACGCAATCTTTGACACCATCTCTTGTTGCTCGGCCGAGTCGGGCGGCAGACGAACCAACTCGTTAAAGTCGACCGATAACTGATTCTCTTCGAGCTCTGGAACCGATCCGAAATCGTAAGATGGCAACAGATGGACGTGTGTGAGACCGGCGTCCGAGAGCGTTCGCAAATGAGACACGCACACGCTTGAGCTCTCTTCAAAAGCGCAGTATTTACCGCGATGACTCGGGCTGACGGTGGCGTCCATCGCGCTAAAGTCTCGAATGTGAAGCTCGTAAATCGCGCTATCGACGGGGTGGGTGAATTCTGGTTTACGTAATTGGTCCCATCCGTCCGGTTTGAGCGATTCATCGCCGTCTATGTCATAGATTTGAGCTCTTCGGCCGTCGGCGGCGAGACTCCGAGCGTAAGGATCTGACGCCACGTTGACGGACACTCTTCCTGTCGTTGGATTGAAAACCTCAACCTCGTAGTTGTAGTACTTGCCGTGCCATTCACTGTAGTCACCCTTAGCGCTCCAAACACCCGTGACGTCGTCTCGAGTCATGCCAACACGCACTGATTGCCCGTCTCTTGGCGCGTCGTGCAACACCAAAGCGACAGTTTGCGCCGTCGGAGCCCACACTCTCAGCGTGACAGATTCTTTTCCAGCGTCGAAATCAGCACCGAGCGGGCCGTCATAGGCACACATATCATCTATAGCACCTTGAATTTGCACACCAGTCGCGTCAATGGGTGAACCAGTGTCCGCGTCCACCGCGGCGACGGCGAGGCGGCGCACGAGCAGGCGGCGCTTTGTCGCCGCGTCGGCGGATATTCTTAGTAATCGGTATCCAGCCGAGACGACGTGCGGAAACTTATTCTTTACGCTCGGAGGGAATTCATCAGGAGTCGCCGTGAGACGAATCATTGACGCGTCGTCGTCATCCGAGACACCAACGCCTTTGCCCGTCAACGTCATCGAGCCGCTATGAGAGCTCACCAGAGAAAATTCTACGCAACAATCTTCTTCGGCGCTCGCAAAGTCTGGGGGTATCGCAAGCAGTCCTTCGGCGATCCACAGCGCTCGCTCTTTGTCGATGTCCCCCTTGGGAAGCGCGTCCAAGTCTGGCTCTTTGGTGAAGACGCCCGAATATCCGCTCACCAACCAAATCGACGAAGAAGACTCGCCAACGCAGCAGTCTAATTCCTCCGCTCTACAATCCTGTTCCTCCCCTTTGTGAATCAAAACGCTCACTTTCCCACCATCGGTGAACGTTTCGACTTCAAAACGCACCCACGACGCGCCGTCGGCGGCGGCGGCGTCATCAACCGTCGTACCGCGCTCCAACGGCGCGTCCCAACTCGTCGGCGATGCGACGCCTTCACCCCACGCGTGCGCACCCCATCCCGTGTACGCTCCGTCTCGTCGGTGATAATGCACCGTAAGCGTACCCTTACGCGTCGATAACGTCGACGTTTCATCACTCGGCGAGGCTTTGACGACCGCGACGGACCGGCGAGTCTGGCTGCTTCGTCTCGCCACCACCCGCGCGTCGACATCACGGAGGCGAACACTCGCCGCCCCGTTGGCGTGCCCGCGCGCGCTGACCGCGCGCGTCGGACGAGCGAATCGGACGAGCGATTGACTCTGCATCGTCCCCCGTTCGTTTCCGTCCGGGGTGTGATGTGGCGCAAAAGATTATTCATCGTCTTGAAAGAGTCTGTCCCGCGCGTTTGAAGACAGTTTGGCACAGACGGATCAATCGCGCATCATCGTTACGACGTTTGCGTGGCGGTTTATAGAGGACTATTATGGGACAATGATGAAGTGGTTTGATTTTTCTGAAGTGCATTTCATTCAATTACTCCGAGTGGTGACTTTTAAAGCGCGAGCGAGCGACGCGTCGGTGACGACGTGCGTGAGCGCTCGCGAAATCCAACTTTCACGCACCCAAAGCTGCGATAAAGCGTGTGTGTCCAATCGTGCGGAATGCAAATAAAGTGCAAACGGCGGCGTTAGATTGCACATCGCTTAGTAGACGTAGCCCTTTTGGAACAAGTCGGCGCCAGCGGTGTTGCTCTTGGTGACGTCAAACTTACCCAACTGCGCCATGCCGTTTTCAACGGTGCGCGTCTTGAGGATGGCTTGCGCCTCCGCGACACGATCGTCGTTACCGGCCCAGTGGCTGATGACAGAGTTTTGAAGGGCTCTAGCGTAGGAGAAGGACACGTGCCACGGGTTCGGCGTTTGGTTCATGGCGTTCAAGTACAAAGTGGAGTCCAATTCGGACAAGCCGCCAGACAAGAACATGATACCGGCGGTTTGCGGCGGCACGCGGGAGTTGAGCATGCGCAAGGTGTACTCAGCAACTTCTTGCGGGTTGGACTTCTTCGGGCAATCAGCACCCGGGGCAACCATAGACGGCTTCAAGAGCATGCGGTCGAACTTGACGTTGTTGTCGGCCAAGTACTTGAAGGTTTCCGCCCAAACCATGGAGGCGACTTCAAAGTTGCGGTCGATGTCGTGGTCGCCATCGAGGAGAATCTCCGGCTCGACAATCGGCACGAGACCAGCGTTTTGGCAGATGGCGGCGTAGCGGGCGAGGCCATAAGCGCAGTCGGTGACGGCAATCTTGGACGGGCCGGCCGGGATGGAGACGACGGAACGCCACTTGCAGAAGCGGGCACCTTGCTTGTAGTACTCGGCGGCGCGCTCAGCGAGGCCATCGAGACCTTGGCACCAGGATTCACCGTTGGAGTTGGCGAGCGGCCTGAGGCCCTTGTCAACCTTGATACCCGGGTAGACACCTTGGCTCTTGAGCACGTCAACGAACGGGGTGCCATCCTTGCAGGATTGGTACAAGGTTTCTTCGAAGAGAATGGCGCCGCCAATGTACTCGCCGAGGTTCGGCGTGGTGATCAAAAGTTCACGGTAGCGGCGGCGGTTCTCTTCGGTGTTTTCCACACCGACGCCTTCGAGGCGGGAGCCGCACGTGGCGTTGGACTCGTCCATGGCGAGGATACCCTTACCCGGCTTGGTCATGTTTTGCTGCGCGCGAGGGAAAAAAATTTTGCAAAAAGGATCAGTCTCGATGTAATTTCTCGAGTCACGAACCATCAACCACATCCATGGACCCACACGCAGGAGATCGGATTCCGTGTGGGGGAAAGCCCCGACCACGAAACGAGGGTCGCGCGCGTTCCCACGATCGACGCGTCGTCCCGTCTTCGTCGTCCCGTCGTCGACCCGTCGTCGTCCCCGGTCGCCGACGACCGAGGGATTCGCTTCGAGGTAAAAATCCCGCGGTTCGTTTCGCGCTCAATCGCCCGCATCCGCCGTCGCGCGGCCCGCGATCGGGCGGGACGTCCGCGCGACGAGGCTGACGACACGCACGCGAAGCCGATTCCGTGGGTGACGGTCGCGACGCGACGACGCGACGACTCGATCGATCGATCGAAAAGAAAACCCGACGTACCGCCGTTTCGAGCAATTCATCATCGTATTGACCCGCGCGGGTGACGACGTTGGCGCGGCGCGCCGTCTTCGCGACGGTCGCCTTGGCGGCAACCTTGACGCCGGTGAACGTGGAGGCAGAGGCGAGCATGGGTGCGGTCGGGTGTACTTCGGAAAGTGACGACGGGCCATCGGTCGGGGATCGCGCGACCGGGGGGTCTTGGTTTTTGTGGTCCGCGTTCATTCCCCGTTTGATGCTTCATTCGCGATTGCGAGTATCTGTTCGTTGTCCGTACTGTGGTGCGATCAAACACTACGCGGGACCTACTACGTCCGGAAATCCGGACGTCCGTCCACGTGCTCCGTCCGTCCGCGCTCCGTCTTGAAAAAAAAGATGACAAGTCGACGGGTCCCGACCCGTGTCCACCGCGAGTGGGTCGGGACCAAAAAAACGAGGGGCAAGGGGGGAGGGGCAAGGGGGGCATCGGGCCCAAAGAGTCGTCGGGAGGTACCGCCAGCGATGGACGAGTCGTGATCGGAGATTTTGGGGGTAAAACGCGTCTCGCCCTCGATGTCGTGGAACGCTCGCGATGTATGTCTTTTCAGTACCGCCCATAGGGAACGGCCCGACCCGACCCATTCGCGGCCCGACCCGCGAGACGAGACGAGACGAGACGAGCGGTGGTGACGACGACGAGGAGGAGGATAGAGGATGACGATGACGATGACGATGACGATGACGATGACACCCACCCGCGACGACCGCCAGTCGCGCGCGCGCCTTTGGATCGACGAGCCACCGGCGACGATGTCGTCATCGACAAAGATTGGACGACGAACGACGGACGCGATGCGACGCGCCGTTTCTACCGCGGTTTCGCGAGCCACCGTGGTGGAGACCTCGACGGCGTCGACGACATCGACGAGCGCGAGAGGGGCCCTTAAACATGGGGCGCGACCGACGACGACGATCAGCACGGCGTCGCGAAGGTGGTACCGAGGAAGCGCGCGACGCGGTGTGAGAGACGGCTTGTTTCCTGCCGGATCGCAGCGAGCGACGGCGGCGCGAACGGCGGGAGCTGGGGCGCAGGCGTCGCTCGCGGCGCAGGCGCAAGCGCAGACGCAGCAGACGAGCGCGCCGTCCGCGCACGGGGGTACCGTGTACCCGGTTGCGCCGACGAACAGCAAGATTTACAAGAATGTCGACGGTATGAGAGTGGATGACGGACGGTACACGCAGTTTAAGGATGATATCAAGTCGATCGTGCCGGAGGAGCGCATTTACACCGATCCAGTGAAGACGTTTGCGTACGGCACGGATGCCTCCTTTTATCGTCTTCTTCCGCAAGCCGTGGTGAAGATTCACAACGAGACTGAGGTGAAGAAGATTTTGCCCGTGGCGGCGGAAAATGAGACTCCAGTCACCTTCCGCGCCGCCGGTACCTCGCTCTCCGGTCAGGCGGTGTCGGACTCGATTCTGCTCAAGCTTTCGCACACCGGGAAAAACTTTAGAAATTACGAAATCAAGGGGGATGGGAGCGAGATCACCGTCGAACCTGGCTTGATTTTGGGTGAAGTTAACAGATTGCTCCAAGCGCACAAGGCAAAAGGTGGATACGACGTTCAGTACAAGATGGGCCCGGACCCGTCCTCGATTGATTCGTGCATGATTGGGGGCGTCGTGGCGAACAACTCATCCGGGATGTGCTGCGGCGTCAAGCAAAACACGTATCACACGTTGAAGGATATGCGCATCGTCTTTGTCGACGGCACCGTTCTCGACACGGCTGACAAGGAGAGCCGAGAATCCTTCATGCGCACGCACAAGCACATTATCGACGGTGTCCAAGATTTGGCGCGTCGCGTGCAGTCTGATAAGGAACTCGTGGCGCTTATCAACAAGAAGTTTGCCATCAAGTGCACGACGGGTTACTCGATCAACGCACTCGTTGACTTTGACGTGAATGACCCAATCGAAATCATCAAGCGTTTGATGATTGGTAGTGAAGGCACCCTTGGTTTTGTGAGCCAAGCCACGTACAACACTGTCGTCGATCACCCGCACAAGGCGAGCGCCTTTATCGTCTTTAAAGACGTTGAGGATGCCTGCCGCGCCGCCGCCGTGTTGCGCCGAGCAACCACTGTCGACGCCGTCGAACTTTTCGACCGCGCGTCGCTCAAGCAGTGCGAAGATCACGAAAAGATCATGAGCCTCGTGCCGACGATCAAGGAGGCGCCCAAGTACGGCGCTGCGCTCCTCATCGAGTGCCGAGGCGCGACGGATGACGAGCTCAACAAGTCCATCAGCGCCGTTGAAACCTCCTTGGACGGTGCCAAACTCAACTTTTTACACCCGCGCGCGACGACGTACCCCTTCAGAAAGGAAGAGGACGTCTACAAGGTGTACTGGGACGTCCGTAAGGGTCTCATTCCGATGGTTGGCTCTAGCCGTGAGGCTGGTACGTCTGTTCTCATTGAAGACGTTGCATGCGAAGTTGACAAGCTGGGCGCCATGACCAAGGATCTCATCGCCATGTTTGAGCGCTTCGGCTACGACGATGCCTCTTGCATGGGTCACGCGCTCGAGGGTAACCTCCACTTGGTTTTCTCCCAAGGTTTCAGAACGGATGAAGAAGTTCAAATGTACGCCGCGATGATGAAGGAGATGTGCGAAATCGTCGCCGAAAAGTACCAAGGCAGTCTCAAGGCTGAGCACGGCACTGGCCGTAACGTTGCGCCGTTCGTCGAGATGGAATGGGGTACCAAGGCGTACGACATTATGTGGGAGCTCAAGGAGCTGTTCGATCCGAACTACGTGCTCAACCCGGGCGTCATTTTGAACAGAGACCCGGACGTTCACCAAAAGTTCCTCAAGCCAAAGCCTGTCGCCGATCCCATCGTCGACATGTGCATGGAGTGTGGTTTCTGCGAGTCCAACTGCCCGACTCGCGATGTTTCTCTCACCCCGCGCCAGCGTATCACCGTGTACAGAGAGATTTCTCGCTTGCAAGGCATTGAAGAGGGTGTCCGCACCAAGGAGGAGCAAGATCGCCTCAATGAATTCTTGGACATTTTCGCTTATGCCGGCAACAGCACGTGCGCCGCGGATGGCATGTGCGAAGTCAAGTGCCCGGTGGGTATCAACACTGGCGAGCTCGTGAAGAGCATTCGTAAGCGTGAAATGGACAGCGCGCGTGCCTCCAAGTCTCTTGCGGGCATGGTTTCGCGCAACTTTGGCGCCGCTACCTCGATGGTGCCTCCGTTGCTCAACACTGTCTCCTTGGCGCACGGTATCCTCGGCGAGGGCGTGTTGAAGGGTGTGTCGAAGATGCTCAACAGCGCCACGGGTAACATGATTCCGGTCTGGAACCCATACATGCCGACTGGCGCCCCCAAGCTCCCGGCGCCGCTTCCGGCGCGTGCCGATGCCGAGCCGTCCAAGGGTATCCCTCGCAAGGTCGTGTATCTGCCGTCGTGCGTTACACGCATGATGGGTCCGGTGAAGGGTGAAGAGGACAAGGGTGGCGTCGCAGACGCGATGATGAGCATTTTGGACAAGGCCAAGTACGAAGTTGTGTACCCTGAAGGTCTCAACTCGCAGTGCTGCGGTATGATTTTCAACTCTCGTGGTCTCAAGGACCAATCTCTGACCAAGGGTTACGATCTCGAGCAAGCGCTCTTGAAGGCGTCTGAAGGTGGTAAGTATCCGATCATTGTCGATACCTCTCCTTGCTTGGCGCAAATCAAGGAGCAGCTCGAGAGCCAAGAGCTCAGATTCGCTCTCTACGAGCCGTCTGAGTTCATCGCGAACCACTTGGTGGACAAGCTTGAATGGAAGAAGGTGAAGAAGCACATCGCCGTTCACGTTCCATGCTCATCCAAGAAGATGGGCGTCGAGAACACGTTCATGAAGCTCGCCGGCAAGTGTGCCGAGGAAGTCAGCGGTTCTGGCATTCCTTGCTGCGGTATGGCTGGTGACCGGGGCATGCGTTTCCCGGAAATCACCGATTCCGCTCTCGGTTACATGAACTTGCCAGAGGGTTGCACGGATGGCTACTCCACGAGCCGCACGTGCGAGGTGAACCTGTCCAACCATGCTGATGGTGTACCATTTAGAGGCCTTGTGTATCTTGTTGACGAAGCCACGTCGCCGAAGAATTAATCGCATCAATGTTTCACGTATTTTCGTCGTTAGCCAAACATTTACAGCACATACGTTTACAACATTTTAATTGAGATTTTTAGAGCTACAGCTAAAGTTTTGCCTTACCTCCGCTGAGCCGGAGCAATACCCCGCCCAACGCCGCGACAATGCGAGGCTCGTTTAGCATTTTCCATCCCTCTCTAGCCTCTTGTTCTCCGTAAGCTAACCACTCTGCGCTGAAACGCGAGCGAACGGTGTCCTTGGTCGTTGCGCGCGCCCCAGAAGGAACCTTCGTAAATCGCTCCAATGCACTCTGCGCCGCCGCCATGAGCGCGCCTTCACCGACTATTTGATCAATCAATCCCAGCTCGAGCGCTTCTTTAGGATTCAATAGCACCCCAAGCTGCAAAAGCCTTTCACCTTTGACTCGATCGATGCATCGAGCGAGGAATAAATCAGCCCAATATCTCGGGACCGATATCCCGAGCGCCACTTCGTTGAGTCCGAACGTACCCTCCGTCGTCTGAACGCGATAGTCGCAGCAGAGCGCCACGACGCAGCCACCCGCGGGACACGCCCCGCGTATCGCACACACCGTCGATAATTTAGTCGTCAACAAGCGAGAGAGAAATCGCGTCTGCGCCATCCAAAACGCGCGATATCTCTTCTTTGTTGTTTTCGGCGCAAACAGTTCGATTATGTCATTTCCCGCCGTGAACACGTTCCTTCGCAAACCGCTCGCGAATATCACTCCTTCCACCTGCGCGCAAGGACGATAGTCAGTCAATGGGTATTTATGTCGCCGCATTACGCTTCACGCACCGTCTCGTCGTTTTCCAGCGCCGTGAGGGCATCGGCGAGCGCGGTCCACAATTCGAGCGTCATCGAGTTGACTGGCTCGCGCTCGAGCCACACGACAGCGACGTTCGCCGGCAGACTTCCGCCTCGTGCGACGCGCACGAACGATTTCTTCGGCTCAGCGCTCATTGTTCGCGTTCGCGCCGGTCACCGCGGGGTCGTTTGTGCGGTGTATAGCTTCCTCAGAGGAAAGTCTAGACGACGAAGAGAGACTCCGAAGTCGACTAGCGACCAGAAGTGAAGGACTACTACTGATGAACCTGACGACGAAGAGAGACTCCGGAGTCGACGAGCGACCAAAAGTGAAGGACTACCTACTACTGAGATGAACCTGATGATACAATCGCTAAAAAAAATCTTCTAGTGAGTCTACTCGCTATGCCTGTCTGCGTTCACCAACGGCCGACGCGTACTTTTTCACCAGGTCTATGCGCAACTTCCTGTTCCTCGTACGCATAACTGCGCATGTGTTTCAACGCATTCTTCAACACTCGTTCGTCGACCAGAGGATGCCGTCTCTTGAAGTCGGCGACGGTGCTTGCCGCAAACCCGCTCGCTCGGTGCGCTTCGAGCGCGTCTTGCAACTCTAGAGGTTTGAGCAAACCTTCCCGGGGCGGTCGGTCTTTGACTTTTACCTTGCTAGACGGAGACCCGGCGTAACCGAAATCTACGGCTGACACCTCTGCCGTATCCACCGTGAGCTTTGACATCATCTCGTTGAGCTTGAGGTCCTTTACGCTTTGTGGTGTAGTCTCTGGAACCGATTCGACAAAGTTTTTTGGCGACGAGTACGGTTCTATCGGGGTCTTCGCGCCGCGAGGGAGGGTTCTTCGCGCCGTTCCCGCCGCGGTTAAAGCTTTCGAGGCGGTGCCGCCCATAGTTTACCGAGCGCCACGCGCGCGCGCCGGCGTCTGACGTCGCAAGTCTCTTGGGCTCTTTTCATCTACGTTGAGACTGGAAACTACTCTGTGCGCTACGTGCTAGTTTTAAAATTCAATCTCCGCGTACTTGAGCGCTTGCCTCACCCAGTTGGGTGCGGTATCGTTCGGAAACTGTGTGTCGACGAAATCACGGACGAAGTCGGCGAAGCGCTGCTCCACAATCGCTCGATGCATGGCGGCGCAGAGCCGCATTTGGTATCGCAAGTTGTGAATTGTGAGCAACTGCGCCGCCCGAGGCTCCTTCGTGGCGATGGCGTGCAGCTGCGCGCGCGTGTAGTTTTTACACGTCAAACAATCGCAGGTGTTATCGATCGGTCCGTGATCGTGCTCCAACGCAGAGCTCTTCAATCGGATCACGCCCTCGGGAACGAGAGCGGTTCCAAAGCGCGCCGTACGCGACGGGTATACGCAGTCGTACATATCGGCACCGAGTGCGGTGCATAATACTAAGTCTAAAGGATATCCAACCCCCATCACGTAGCGTGGTTTATGATCCGGCAGTCTCGCTGTGCAGTGCGAGACAACGCGAACGAAATCATCCTTTGATTCACCACCAGCCAAGCCGCCGACAGCCATCCCGGGAAGGTTGTCGCCTCGTGCCAACAAACCTTTGAGCGATAAATCTCTCAATTCAAGATCTAATCCACCTTGCACTATTCCAAATAAGCACTGTTCGTGTGGACGCTTGTGCGCCGCGATGCAACGATCGATCCATCGCGTCGTTCGATGCGTAGCCTCTTCAAAGCGCGCGCGGTCAGCCGTCACACTGGAAACCACGTCGTCCAAAGCCATGATGATATCGGCACCGATATCGTTTTGAATGTGAATGCTTCGTTCTGGCGTCAGAAGCATTTGTTTACCATCTGTCGGTGACTGAAACGTCACCCCTTCTTCCGTGATGTCCGCGAGATCGAGCAAGGATACCATCTGGAACCCTCCGCTGTCGGTGAGCATCGCGCGAGGCCAGTTCATGAACCCGTGCAACCCTCCGGCGCGCGCGATCACGTCGGAGCCCGGTCGATTCCCCAAATGGTACGTGTTTCCCAGGATGACTTGGCACTCAATCTCTTCCAGTTGCTTTGACGTCAGTCCCTTGACGGATCCCTGTGTACCGACGGGCATGAACATCGGCGTTCGACACGCGTGATGCGGAAGCGTCAAAATGGTCGCTCTCGCCCTCCCATCCGTCGCGACGATCTCGAAACGAAGTGGCGAAGATGACGTAGTAGTCATCGACGTCGACTGCTTGCGACGTTCGTCATCGATGCCCATCGCGCCGGTCGGGGTCCGCGCTGTGATGTGAAGACAAAGGCGTCTCTTACGAACAAGGAAAAATAAAAGTGCACCGCTGAGACAGGTAGAGGCGCCGCAAGATCCTTATCGAGTCGCTTTGTCTACTAACGCGCGCGTGTTATTGCAATATTTATCTAGCTACAATCCATTGTTTGCGTTTCGTTGTCCACGTCGACGAGGTTACACAGGGAGCCCGCGCGCGACATGGTTTGTTGCATCGGAATGTCTCGACGCTTGTAGAATAGCACGTACGCGGCGCTGTTATTGTGCGCCGCGTCGGTATCCACCGGCGTGCAATGACTGTCGTCGTACAGATGCCAAGTACCTTCTTCTGCGTGACGGGTGTATGCGGTGTAATGGCCACCACCCATGCCACCGAAATGGTTGACGACTGCGTATAAATCGTACACGGGCGCTATTCCTCGAGGAGCGTGCGAAAGGACGTAAGGCGACATGTCCAAATTGTTCAACGGAAAGTCAACCAAGGAATCGATTTTATCCCTCCAGTGTCTACTGTAACTGAAACGTTTCAGCTGCATGACGAGGATGGGAGGCATCCTCCAGAGGTCGAGCTTCTTTCGCGCCTGCACGTGATCTTTGCAGTGCCTGCAGTACCACATATCTTCCTTGCCGAGCGGTTCTTCTTGAATAAAGTTGTCAATACACGACGTGAGCGGTATCCCTTGCATATCAGCGTCTGTTTCGTTCATCTTTACGCTCTCATCTTGATGCACGAGATCAAACTTTTCTTCATCGTACATTGTCGTCAGCGCTTTAGGTGACCAGTCGATGGCGACCGTATGCATGGATGCGGAGATGGCGTAGTGCGGCTCGTGCGATTCAGACGGCGTTTCATCCGAACCGTATTCTTTATAAGTCGCAGACGCATTGTTGTTCGTGTACTTGAGCTTGAAGTTTCCATCGGCAGATAGTCGTCTGTCGCCGTTTATCTCCATGTCTCCACTCGTTGAAGGTGACGTGGGTTTCGCCGTCAGTGCGCGAGCGTACTTGACGCTCCACTTCTCAATCTGTTCTGCGACAAAGGCCGCCTGATCGGGACCCGCCTTGGAATCTTTCGGCACAGCCACAGGCACCAACCACGGGAAGCCAAACCTCACCATGGTGTTGGAGGAGAGAGTGCTGACTTGAGCGTACGGACTTTTATTGATATTCGCGCTCTTTCGGTGAATGAGAACCGTATCGACCGTGTCAAATTTATCTTCATCAGTCTGAACAGGCAAACGGTGCGCGTACAGGACGTCGCGCTCGCCAATCAAAGTGAGATGGATATTCATGTTATTGAACGTCTTCTCAATGCGGTGGTTGTACACCTCACACAGAACGATCCGTTCCCTCATGGTGTCTACATCGGCGGCTTCGCAAATTGCGCTCGTTAGCGTGGCAACGTCACCGTTTTTCGGCATTTTTAATCCGTACATGACGGCGGATATTTCGTCGCCGTAAGAAACCAATGTCACTTTGATGGTACGCTCTCGCGTTGAAGGAAGAGGAATCGATAGATACATGAACGGATCAAACTTGACCGATTTATTCTCGCAGATTGGACACACGAGCGTCGAACGATACTGCCCTTGGAACGTGTCGACGATGCAAGAGTCGTTTCTCGCCGTGTGAGCGTTCCATGATTCGTTCGCAATATCCTCGTCCATCCTTCCGTGAGAGTCGCGCTCCTCCACGTACGGCTTCTCCTTGACTCTGTTCAAATCTTCGTGCAATCCATCGAGCAAGAATGCTAACAATTCTTGGGCATCCTGCTGACTGTATCCACTGAATTGTGGGGCAAATCTTGCCAGAGAAAATTTGAACTTTCTCGGCGTGACAGTGAGCGCTCCGTCGCGCCAAAGCGCTCCTATCAAATTCGCATACTCAGTCGCCAGCTCACCACCCATGCCGATAGGGTTGTCCGTGTTGATATCTGCTAAATACTTATCTGACAGAAAATAGTCTGTCAACAATGAAGAATGACTCAAGCACTGCAGCGCGCTATTCATGAAACACGTGTTCCCGAGGTTGCTCAATCCCGCCTTACCTCTCGTACCAACTTTGGCTGCGTCTTCACACGTCGAGACATCGTTCTTCGGAGTGAGACTCACATTCAAACCAAACCCATCAGTAGTCAATTCATCGTCACTATTCGGCAGAGCAATCACAGAGGAACCATCTTGCGGCCACTCTCCGTCCACCTTGCGTTCGACCAAAAGTTGCTGACTTGGAATCAGGTTGAACTCCCAGATTTGCTTTTCGGGACTATCCGACATCACCTCCCCTCGGTTCTCGTAAAAGTAATCCACCAACCTCACGTCACCTTGATCGACGTCTCTCAGTTCCTCGAACGCGTTCTTCACCCCATTCAACAAATCCCCCACCGTAGAGCTCTGGCTCACTTCGACCCGCGTTTCCTCTTCCCCAAACTTCACGCGCAACGCCAATCCATAAATCTCGGCGTACACGTTTTCACCGCGTTTCAAGCACCTTCTATACACAGATCTCGATCCCTCGACGTGTTCGAGCATCTCCTCGAGAGTCTGCATCGTCCGCTCCCGCACGATTTCAAAATCCGTCCCTTCCAACAACTCTGCCCTCAACCCGTCGTCTTCGTCTAAACTCACCCGCACCATCCTCGCCCTCGTCGCGTCGTCATCCTCACCCATCGGGGTTTCCGTTCTCAACAACGGCGTCACGTCTATCGCATCCACCTGCACCCCATCACCACCACCACCCCGCGCCGTCGCCGCCGCCGTCCCGTGCGCACGCACGAACGCGTCCCACCAAGCCTTAGGCAAGAGCGCCACTCGTTCACCCTCTCGAAGCGTCGACGCGTCCACGCGATCCTCCACCGCCGCTTTTAACACGGCATCGCGCGGCAAACCCTTCGGCACCGCGTCTTCGCCCCTCGTCGTCGCTCCTCCGTTCACGACGATCGTCATTCCGTGCGGGTTTGTGCGGTGTGAACCGATGGGTGGGTGGTTTTGACGCGACTCGAACGAACGAACGAACGAGGGCAAAAAAGTTGACACGAACGACTTCACTCGTTGGACTGCGAAAGCGCGACGAACGCGGAGAGAGCATCGATCGACTCGCGATAATTAAGCGCGATGCGACTTTTAGCGCACAACATGTTGGCGTGTAACGCAAAGGTACAACGACGACGACGTGTAAGCGACGCAATGAAAGAGACGCCGCCGGTTTCACTGAGTCCTCGTGGCTCGACGCGATCGTTCGTTCGCTCGTTCGCTCGCTCGTTGCGATGAGATTCGGTTTCCGGGAGAGAAGGAGAGAGATTGTTCGTGTGGACTAACGCGCGTCGTGATGCGTGCGGTTTCGTTAAACACAGGGCGTCGTGAACGGGTACCCTTTGAAGATTGTCGCGAACGAGAAGCGCGAAGTCGAAGCCGACTTTAACGCCGAGTTTCTCGTGCACATGCTTCCGAAGATGGAATGGAGCGCGTTCGTCGCCGCAGCGAAGGATATTGGCGTGGACAACATTCCGGGAGAGATTCCGGACGATGCGGCGAGCGATGAGGAGTTTTTAAAGGCGTTTCATCACGCGCTTTTGGAGGTTCATGTGGAGGAAGGAACGTTGATTTGTCCAGAGAGCGGGAGAAAGTTTCCGATAAGTAAGGGGATTCCGAACATGTTGCTCAACGAGGATGAGGTTTAGATACGCGTCCGGGCGAGGGAACCGTCGCTTTTGTAAATCAGACTAGTGAAATTATTACAAACCAAACGACCAAACGTCCGGCATTCTACATTCGCGTCGCGGTTAACTTTTACTGCCACCACGAGTAGTAGCGCGTTTAATCGCCTTCGCCGGCGGCACCACCCCCTTTAGCCTTGGCAGTGCGATCTGCCGCCAAACGAGCTTGTTTCTGCTGCTCCATCTGAGCTGCGTTCGCTTGAGCAACAGATCTACGGACCGCTGCCATGCGACGCGCGTGCACGCTGAGCTCCTTCTCTGGAAACTGGCGAACCTCTTCCCCTCCATACCCCGGAATGTGGATATCCCAATGTCTCTCGAGGTGTAACAACACGTCCTGGGGTTCCAAAGTCTCGCTCCCTCTGTGTTTCGCCAATCGCGCCGAGTGTTCCAGCACATTGTCCACAAAGTCGTCGGCGATTTCTAATAACATCTCTTGAACCTCAGGGTCAAACGTTTCACCCGGCGCGTACTCTTTGATCATCTCTTCGATGTCTTGCTTCGAAAGGGCGTGACCATCATCACCCTTCTTACCCGCCGCGGCAGACGCCGCCGCAGCTGCCTGCGCCGCCGCAAGTCTCGCTTGCGCTTCCGCTCGCTGCTTAATCTGCGCTGCGAGCTCCTCCGTCGTCGGCTTTTGTCTCTGTTTCGCGCGAAACATCACCGAGTCCGATTCCGCGAGTCAGTCATCCACAATTCCAACCGTGATTACTTCGCGCTCGCGTCGCCTCCGACCGCGACGCACACCACCCATCGAGCGCGAAAGAACCCTTTTCTCGCGAGTTCGAAAGTTCTCTTGACGAATACAAAAACAACGGAGGGCGTCGCGTCGTTCACCCCCATCGCGTTGTTCACCTCCATCGCGTCGTCCGCATCGTTTTCCTCCGCGTCGTCTTCGTCGCACGTACCGATCGTCCGCTCATCTCTGATCTCGTCGGTGGAGTCCGTGAGTGACACACGGTTCGGGCGCGCGTGTTCGATTTCACAACGGAGCGCGCGCTCAAGATGAAAGTGAAGCGAACGACAACGCCACACAAAGAGACACCCGAATGAAACGAGCGGTCGCCGGAGCGCTCCGCGTCGCCGCTTCCGGAGCGATAAAGCTCATCACTCTACCCGCGCGTGCGTTGAACTCGGCTCGGCGATCCGTGGGAGGCGGCACGAGCGGTGGTATGGGTGTGGACGCGTGGGCGGTCGTGGGACTGGGTAACCCGGGGAAAAAGTTTGACGGAACGAAACATAACGTTGGGTTCGATGTCGTGGATGAGCTCGCGAGACGAGAAGGAATTCCGATGGTGAATTCAAAGTGCCGAGCAATCATCGGGGTGGGAAAGATTGGACACACGCCGGTTGTCCTGGCCAAGCCTCAGACGTTTATGAACCTGAGCGGGAAAAGCGTGCGAGACGTCATGCGGACGTATCGGATCCCTAAGAGTCGGATACTCATCGTCTACGACGATTTAGATACGAAAATAGCGGAATTGCGTGTCAAGGTGAGCGGAAGTCACGGTGGTCACAACGGGGTGCGAAGCGTCATCGACGACGCAACGGGCGGAGCGAAGGATTTTCCGAGAGTGAAGGTTGGAATCGGACGTCCTTCAGATGATTCCGTGCCTATTTATGAGTACGTGCTGTCGCGATTCGAAGAGGATGATCGCAAGAATATTGACATCGCCGTGAGCGATGCCGTGGACGTCGTGAGGGAAGTGCTGGTGGATCAAAAACTCGACAATGCCATGACGCGCTGCAACACAAAGTACGCCCCGAAGAAAGTCAAGGCGCAGAAGAAGCCCAAACAACCCAAGGAGAGAATTTTCGTCTCAGCTGTGGTAGACGATAACGAAAATGTCACGTTGAGCTTAGCGGTTAAGTCACAGGGGCAAACCAACAAGCCGAAAGAAAACGGCATGGCGGCACCACCGAACCACGCTTAGAATAGTTCCTCCCCAGTCAGCCCGCCGTGAACATAGTCCGCCATGACATTCGCCTTGTTGTACTGTGAAAGATTATGGTCGTATCGCCCAGATATGGATGATACGTCCCATTTGTTGTTCAATGAAGAAGCCAATACTTAGAATTCAACAATAGCTAGCTACTTTCTGATAACAGATCCGTCTGGTTGTACTACTAAATCTACGTGGTGTCGCTGCATGACCGAGGGATGCGAACGCGCGAACGACTTGAACGCGTTTGCGCCATAAGACTCCATAAGTTTATTTTTTCCATGATGAGAACTCGTGAAGCCCATAACGACTGGACCCGGACGCGTCCACTCGAGGCTCGAAGGGAGTGATTCCAACGGCTGAACCTGATACTCAAGCCTCGGGTTGAAGAAGAACGGGATGGAGTATCGGGACGCTGAAGCATTGATATTCCTCACTCGATGCGGCGTAGCGATGAGGTACCCGCCGCACGTCATCTGTAACATTTCACCGAGATTGACGACCAAGGCTCCCGGTATCGGTGGCGCGTCAATCCATTCGTTTGTTTCGTGCAATTTAACCTGTAGACCACCGATTTCATCCTGAACTAAGAGTGATAGGATGCCGGAGTCTGTGTGCTCCCCTACTCCAAATTCTTGAAGCGTCGCATCGGTCGGTGGGTACCGACAAATCTTCATTTGCATGTTTGGAGAGTCTCCATACATGTCCTCAAAGTATGAAGAACCATAATTCTTATCGTTCAAGTCCATACCCACGGCGAGGTAACGCATAATCTTGCGGGACACGGCATCCATACCGGACTGGAATGCCTCGACTTCCTTACGCATGTTTGGTACTTTTGATGGCCACTGATTGGGCCCGATAAGTCTCTCGTACAGCTCGCTGTGAAATGCGTGTGGTTTTTCGGGTGATTCCACACCGAATTCAATTTGCTCTCGCCTATCCGGAGCACCAGCCGTGTTCTCGCAGCCATCTCGCATGTACCCGCGGAACTGCGCACTTTTCACGTAGTCTATCTCCAGTTTATCATGCAGAGGCAAGGAGAAGAACTCTTTCGAAGCGTTCAGAACCCCGTCGCAGTCCACGCCGTGATTCGTCAGATAGAAGAAACCGATCTCATGGCACGTCTTTACGAGTTCGCGCGCGAACTGCTCGTCATCTTCAGTTGCAGGGAGGGACAGCACAGGCAAAACAGTCGCGGCGCCTGAAGTCGACGACGAGCGTGACCTGGAAGCACGCGATGAACTGGATGCAGTTCGGGACGATGATGCGCGTGCGCCACGCATCATTAACGTGCGCATCGACGTCATATGACCAGGCGACTGCACGGCGCTGTGTGAGGCTCGAGGAGCGGGGCGACAGGCAAAGGTGGTTGCCACTACAAGACTAACTCGACGCCGCGACGAGCCATGTCTCGAACGACATCGTCTACGCGCCCATGCAGCGCATCTAGAAGTGCAACATTGCGACTAACGTTCAAATACTTTAGCCTAGGGGCGACATTTTGCCATTTTGCGATCAAATCATCAAAGGGTACGTCGGATAGAGCGAGCGCGTTGTCACTCACATCGAGCGCTTCAAGAGTTGGAATGGTCCAAAGCACGCTCGGAAGCGCCCTCAGAGCGTTTCCGGAAACATCTAAAACTCTCAGTGACGCACCGCGGCGATCGAGAGCTCGAGCGAGCCTACAGGCACAAGATTCTCCGACGTATTGACACATGACGTCGACGCACCGCAAGTCTTCGCTACGACGAAGCAACAAGGCTTCTAAAACATCGCCCCCACCGCCATCCACCGCGCTCTCTGGATCGAAACGCTTCGAGTTTGCGCGTAAAAGCGTTTTCGCCGTGCGGTTTTGTCGAACCTCTCCCGCGAATCTGTCCATGTCCGAGGTTGTTGCTTGCGTGCCTGAGGCTCGTCTAACGCACAGGAGCGAGTTCGACACCGTCTCACCGCGCGCGAGTCTCGCAGCACCACGAGCTCGCGCCAACATGCTCGAGCGACGTTCAAAATTCAACTCCTCAGCGCTTTGTCGGCAGTGGCAATCGCAACGACGGCCGTAGAGTGCGGTAGAGTGCCGTAGAGTGAGGCTCAGTGAAGGCTCAATCCGCCCCGACCGTGGATACAGACGCTGCCGCCTCGAAGGGCAGCGGTGGTAGTGGTCGTTACTTCACCAACCCACCAATAAGACGAAGCGACGAGTGCTCTCAAGCGGAGCGCTCGGACGCGACAAATATTCTTTACGGGTCGCGCGCGCGTTGTACTGTTAGTTTCATCACAAGTACCAGTTGCTCTCGAAACGTCGTCATCGTTCTTTCTCGTTGTCTCGAATTCGCCGCGACCGACGCGCGGCACTCGTTGACTCGTTGACTTTCGAACGCGTCGACGAGAGTTGCGGCGCATTGTCGAGAGCGAAAGTCGGTGCGAAGACGATGCGTGCGATCGCGTCTACGCGCTTTACCCCGCGCGGGGCGCTGAGCGCGACGCGAACGAGCCCTGGGAGCGTTTCGGTTTCCGTGAACGCGTCACGAGTCGTCTGGACCTGCAGTCTTTCCACGCGGTGTGTCGCGCGAGGACGGATCGGAGTCGACCGAGGGTCGTTTTTCGGTGCGAGTCTGCCTTCGGTCGGTCCTCGACCGGCGAGCGCGCGCGCTCGGGGAGTGAGCGTGACGATCGCTGGACGTAAGAAGCTTCGTGGGTTCGTGAAAAAGGCTGGAGACGCCGCCGAGGCGGCTTTGTTGGAGACGGCGAGATTGAGAGCTGAGCGCACGCTGATTGATGGAGAGTTACGCGAGATTCGTGAGGGTAGAGGTGAAGTGGTTGTGGACTCTGGTGACATGCAAATGGAGCTACTGAGAGAGATTCGGGCTCTGACATTGGAGTTGAGAGAGCTCAAAGACGAAGTGAGAGCCGCAGTTCGCGGCGGAGCGTTCAACAGTACCGCGACGATCGAGGGAAGTAAGCCAGAAAATGCAGTAAAAAGCGATGATGAGATGATGGCATTGCTTGGAGGCGGGTTAGATGGCGTAGACTTCGGTGGTGCTCTGCCTGAAGAGGCAGACAAAGCCCCTCTCCTGGACGTCACCGCCTGGCGTGGCGACGGTACCGATCGATCCAGTGAATGGCCGTACGTAAAGCAGGGAGAGGACGACATCTATCTCATGACCACTATTCATGCGAAGTTGAATGACGCGGGATTCTGGTGCGGCGAAGATGACGAAGACGACATGTATTTTGGAGAGTCAACAAAGCAGGCGTTGCTCTACTTTCAAGCGCAAGCCAACATCCCGGAGACTGGTTTGGTTGAAGCTGACACTTGGCGTGCCTTGCTTGGAGACGATGCATACTTCTGGGGACCTGTTCCCGGTGCCATTTCATTCGATGAGACGCAGTTTGTCGACGAAGCAGCGGTTGAGACACCAGCAGCGCCAGCGCAAAATCCAGACCATTTTATGGCAGATGAAGACTACGCTCCGGATGACTACGATCCTTTCGGCCACGATGAAGAGCGAGGTGAGGCGGAGGCTCCACGTTTCCAAACTACCGGAACTAAGTCGAGCCACAAGTGGCCCGTTTTACGCGAGGACGATGGTGGTATGGAGGTTCACAAGATGCAAGTCATTCTCTCTGAAAAGGGATATGACTCGGGCGAAGAAGACATGGAGTATTGGTACTTTGGGTCGACAACTGCAAACGCTCTGATGACCTTCCAGGCTTCCGAACGATTGAGAGAAACAGGCATCACGGACATCGATACCTGGCGCGCCCTTCTCGGCGAAGAACGCCTCTCAATGGCACCAGCAGACGCTCTCGCAACCATCGACGACGGTGAATATCCCAACGATTTAGCGCGCACCGACAAAGTCTTCTTGCTCGGCGAGCAACGCTACGAAAATTAGATGTGGGCGACACCACGGAAAATAAACGTCTACGCTTGTCACGCTTTTGTAATTCTTTAACGATTATTGAACAAACCGTACCTCGTACCGCTGTATTGATCATTACATTGCAGTCGGCAGTTGAGCTCGCACGTGTTGAAGAGAAGACAGCTCTGCTGACTTTCCTCCCGCTAAACAACGACTCGTTCGCGGCGAATCATGACGTCGCTGCCCGTGGAAGGGACACCGCCCGTGGTGCTCGTTCCGACAGCGAGCGGCGACACGTCCTTGCGCCCCGCGCAGGACCTAGAATCGTCCGCGTGGAGCGTCGAGAGCGTCGAGGGCGTTCCCAAACGAGCTCTGACTTACGACCCGAACGCCGTTCCTCGAGAAGAGGACGCGCGAGGCGGGGACGAAGCGATAGGGCGAGCGAAAGGTTTCGTATCGACGAACGCTTTGTTGGCGGTAGGTGTGCGCTTAAACGATGTCGCGACGCGCGACGTTGGGCCGAGCGAAGCTGAGGCAACCTTGCTGCCAAGGCCACCTGTGGTGACTCCGTACGACTCGGATCCTTACGACGCACATTCTGAGCCGAAACCTTCCATTGAATGGATTGAACGCGAGAAGCGCCGTAAGGGATTCATGGAAGAGCGCGATTGGATGGAGGTTGATCTATTCACAGAGGGTGCAGCAGGGAACTCGAGCTCGCTTGCGCGCGCGCCGGCGCCGGCGAGCGACTTTGTTCGTGGGTCATTCAATCAGGTTCCGTTCACTCCGGGTGGTGACGGCTGGGACAGCGCTGCAAAAGATGGTGCCGCTAAGCGTGCAGAGTTGTGCAAGCAAGCTGGTCAAGCTTGGTTGGAAGAATTTCAGGCGGGAACGTACCTCTCTGCATCAGAACTTCCAACAACGCTCAATGGGATGCGAGATAACTTCGAGATGGATAATGGGATGAAACAGATGGAGATTGAGCTGGAAAAGCTCACGATTTTAGATGAAGAAGAGCTGCCTGTGTCGTACGACGATTTTTTCATAGGCGCTTTGAGAGGCGCAGTGCGACCAGCAGAGTCGTCTAGCGATGAGGAAATCGAGGAGGACGAGGAAGGCTCTGATGAAGAGGAGGAAGAAGAAGAAGATGCCATCGATGAACTAGAGATGGATGGAGAAGCCGAAGTTCAAGCATTACTCAGTGGTACAAAAGAAATATTAACTTCTCGCAAGCGCCGCAGCGCTAAGAAGAAAAGTGCGGATACGTGGGCAGTCATGGAGCGGTTTGCCGATGTACAGGAAGCGTACAGACGAGAAGTCCCAGAACCAGCGCACGACTTCCCTTTTGAACTCGACACATTTCAAAAAGAAGCAATCGTGCATCTTGAGCGCTCTGAAAATGTTTTTGTTGCTGCACACACCTCTGCTGGTAAAACAGTAGTGGCTGAGTACGCTTTTGCGCTCGCCGCAAAGCACTGCACAAGAGCCATTTATACTTCACCGATCAAAACGATTAGCAATCAGAAGTTTAGGGATTTCGGAAAGAAATTTGATGTCGGTTTGCTGACCGGAGATGTTTCCATCAGACCCGAAGCATCTTGTCTGATTATGACGACAGAAATTCTGAGAAGTATGCTTTACCGCGGTGCAGATCTCATTCGAGATGTTGAATGGGTCATATTCGATGAAGTGCACTACGTCAACGACGCCGAACGAGGTGTGGTGTGGGAAGAAGTCATCATCATGCTTCCAGCACATGTTGGACTGATTTTGCTGTCCGCTACGGTCCCGAACGTCTTTGAGTTCGCGGATTGGGTCGGTCGAACTAAGCGGAAGAAGATCTTTGTCACGGGGACACAAAAGCGCCCCGTACCTCTGGAGCACTGCATCTACTTTGGCGGTGACAAAGAGAAGGACTTTTACAAGGTTGGAGAGCACGAGGCCTTTTTACCGACTGGTTATAAGATCGCATCTGACGCTTACAAAAAGAAGCAGCTCGGTACTAAGGCAACAAACGCAACTGCTCCAAATGCGGGCACGCAGTCTGGCAAGCAAGTTGCTGGCAGAGGAGGCGGTCGCGGAACCGCGCAGCAAGGCAGAGGAGGTCGTTCTGGCGGAAGAAGCAATTCGCAGAACTCGCAGCTATCTAGAGTACCGTCATCAGGCCCGAACGCAGGTCGAGACAAGAATATGTGGGTTGAACTTATCCGTAACCTCGAGAAACGAGAGTTGTTGCCCATGGTTATATTCGCATTCAGCAAGAAAAGGTGCGATACTCTTGTCGACAGCTTGACCTCGATGGATCTTACCACGAGCTCAGAAAAGCACGAGATTCACATATTTTGCGAAAGAGCTTTGAGTAGGCTCTCTGTTAGCGACCGAAAGTTACCTCAGGTTCTTCGTGTGCGCGAACTACTGCGACGCGGTTTGGGCGTACATCACGCCGGTCTCCTACCAATCGTTAAGGAGATTGTTGAGATGCTTTTCTGCCGTGGGTTGCTGAAAGTGCTCTACTGTACCGAAACGTTCGCGATGGGGGTGAATGCACCAGCTCGATGCGTGTGCTTCCAAAGTTTAAGAAAGCACGACGGGCAAGACTTCAGAGGTTTATTGAGCGGTGAGTACACTCAAATGGCTGGTAGAGCGGGTCGCCGCGGTCTTGATACAGTTGGCACGGTGATCATTGCGGCGTGGGATAACTTTCCACAGGAACTGGAATTAAGGCAATTACTCTCCGGTCAAGCCACCAGGCTCCAGTCGCAGTTCCGTCTGACATACGGCATGATATTGAACCTCATGCGCGTTGAAGATTTGCGAGTCGAGGACATGCTTGCTCGCTCTTTTGCTGAGTTTCACGTGCAGAGAAGCGTCGGCGATAGACGCGGCGAGCTTGCCGTTGATAAAGCAGCGCTTAGAAAGGTTGAATCTCTCATCGAAACTGAATCTCGTCTCTCACCGGATGAATGGACCAAAGCCTTGTGTTGGGATGAACACTCTTGCGCAATTGCTTCGAGCTTGGAGTATGTTCGTGAATCAATTATGTCTAGTCGTGGTGCTCAAAACGCCTTGTCTCCCGGACGAGTACTACTGATCGCTGCTGAAGGAGAAGGTGGCGAGAACTCTGAGGGTTTACCACGCGGCGGTGTCTCAAAATATTGCGCTCTGCTGCGAACTGTCACTTCTACCAGTGGAAAATGTTTCGTCGTATTGGCACCGTGCCCCGAGGGTCACACGGAAACAGCGACACAGCCCGAAGGAGAACAGTCCAATGAGTCCAATGAGCCAAAACCACTCCGCAAAAAGGATGATGACGATGATTTCTTCGGCATGGGTAAGAAGGTACCCAAGCGGGGAGCGAATACTGATTTTTCAAACGTGATGCCCGACGGGCTTCCTTGGTTTAAACAAGCTGGTGGAGTTGACTTCATCGTCTCGTGTGTTCCAGAGACAGCGGTGTTGGCGATCACGACGAGTCGGGTGAATGTCGAAGCTGACGAAATACTCGATTCCGACGCGGCAACCGGCGCAACCTCGAGAGCGCTTTTGGCGATGGAAAAACTCTCTGCAGAAACAACATATGAAGCGCTTCATCCTCTCAAGGATCTGAAACTCCAGGACATCGCCACCGTCGAGGCTTGTCAACATCATGCTGAGCTGGTCAAGACTCTTCCTCCAAAGCCCGTGGCGTCGTCTCAGAAGCTTCGTGAATGGTCCGCCCTATTGCGGGCGAGACACATCCTGAAACTCAGGGTATCAGAGCTTGAGTTCGGCCTGTCCGATGCAAACCTTCTGCAGATGCCAGATTTTGAGGCACGCGTTGCAGTACTCCAAGACATGGGATACTTGGACGAAAACAGAACGGTGACTTTGAAGGGTCGCGTAGCCTGCGAACTCGCGACGGGTGACGAGCTAGTGGGCACTGAAATCATTTTTGCAGGTGTTTTGGCGGACATCCCCGCAGAAGAAGCTGTTTCGTTGCTTGCGGCACTCGTGTTCCAGGAGAAAAATGCTTCTCCACCTACGCTTGAAGGCTCGCTTAAGGCGGCGTGCGAAAGAGCAAAAGAGCTCGCTTTCAACGCTGGAGAAATTCAACAAGCGCGTGGCGTTCAAATAGCTCCAGATGAGTTCGTGGAGAATACGATGCGCTTTGGATTGTCCGAAGTTGTTTACGAGTGGGCGAGAGGAACGCAGTTTTCCGACATCTGTCAGTTGACAGACGTGCAAGAGGGAAGCATCGTTCGAACTATTGTCAGACTTGATGAAATGTGCCGTGACGTACGTAACGCAGCGAGAATCATGGGCGACAGCGCATTGTACGCGAAGATGGAGGAAGCCTCAGCAGCCATCAAACGAGACATCGTATTTTCTGCCTCGCTCTACGTCGCCGGCGCTGCAGGGTAACCATTTAGATACACACAACTTAGATAGAAAGTCATGAATCAAACAGCTAGTACTATTATTTCAGGGTATTACAAAGGATTGGTCACGTCCACATCTACAACTTGGCGAGTTCCTTTTCAAATGCGCCCGAAAGCTTCTCGGCGCATTCGCGCACTCCGCTCGGGTCACCCGGTGGATTGTAAACATAAGAATTGCGAAACACGGTGCGAACGAGGGCGACAAACTCATCCGGGCTTTCAATCAACCCATCGTTAAGCTTGGATTCGATCGTCTTTAAGTCCATCGGGTGTTTGATGATGACAGGGTAATCTGGAATGTTGAGCGCTTCCCAGTCCACCGGTTCGATGAATGGCCACGCTTGCTTCTTCATGGAGAGCAACTTTTTCAGAATTGCCGCGCACGATTTTTGCCACTTTCTGCGACCCTGACTCAGCGGCGTCGTCCACTCGCACACATCCGCGTGCGTCTTCTCGAGCGCATTCAGCTCTTGCGCCGTCAGCGGTCTTCGCGTCCCGTCCAACTCTACCTTAACGAGCTTGTACGGCTGAAACGGACTCGTCGGACCCTTCAGAGCGCCCTCGTAGTCCCCATCGCCCAACGCCTTGGGGACGCACACGGCTGTTTCAAACGAATCGCGCAATACGAGGAAATTTCCGTCAGTTACGCGCACTTCACACCACGAGACACCGATTTCCGCAAACCCGCACGAACCGAACGAACCGACTTCGAAGCGCGACGCCGAGCACGAAGAGTCGGTCACGAAATGAGCCAACGTCGTCGTCGGCAGCGGCGGCGGCGTCGCGTGCAAACGTACCGCAATCACACCCAGGCCGCGGTGGCGGCGGCACGCACGACTCCATCCCGGCGGTGGTGATAAAACTCTAAAACTCTGGCGATCGAAGAGTGCGCGCGCTCCGCGTGCACGCAAATTCCAAACCCGCGTCGAGATCTCCCGTCTCACGCTTGCCCTCCTTCACCTCGTCATCCATCTTGACGGTTCGCGACTCCTGTTTTCATATGTGGGGTCGTTTCAGTTTTATGTTTGATCAAATTTCGACGGTTATAATATGTGAATGGGCGTCGGCGTCCACGCTTCTTCGATGAACATGAACCAGAACGCGTCGCGTCGTCAAACTGCGACTTTCAGTGTCCTTGGCTCAGCGAGGTTGGTCCCGGTTCAGTCGACGACGACGACGGTATCGATCGGTTCGTTCGTGCGTGGATTCGTGGATTCGTTTTCCGTGTGGCAGATTTCACGCCGGTCGATTGCGCGTCGCTCACTTCGCGTTCGTTTCGGTTTGACTCGCGGTGAGGCATCTTTTTTGAAAATCAACCAGCCGTGTCACGACAGAAATCGAATCGCGTCGGGCTTCGTATCGTTTGTCCACCGGGGGAACGAAGGAAGGTTTGGCGACGCGGGATATTCTGTCAGGTACGATGACGCCGATGCGCGCTCGAGCGTCTCCGGCGGCGCCGAGACGGTTGGTGGTGTCGCTCGACTTGGACGCGGAGGATGTGCCGTGCGTCAACTATAAAAAGTTGCTCAAGGAACAAGGAGGCGCGGGCGCTTCGTCGCGACCGAGCGCTGAGAAGGGGTCGAGCGAGAAATTGGTGAGAGAGGCTGTGGCGGAACGTATGAAGGATGGACATTCGTCGCTGTTGGAGGCGCCCACGGGTGGTGGAGGACACATGGCAGCGGTGATTCGGCGCATCGAAGCGCTTTACCAAGGCGGGAGAGGCAACGCCTCGAGCGACGAGGAAGAGGACGAAGAAGAGGATAGCGACGAAGAGGAGGAGGAAGACGGCGAGGAGGGTGAAGACGGCGAGGAAGGTGAAGATGTTGAGGAGGATGAAGAGGAAGACGGGGAAGAAGATGACGAGGATGATGATTCCGGAAGTGAGATGGAGGATCCCGACGATAAGCCCACCATGACTCCGAATGGTTCTCGAGTCGTCGCGTCCGCGCCAAAGGAGAAGTCCTCCGAGGAAAAGAAGCAAAAGCCCGGCAAGAAGAAGAAAAAGACTAAGCGGAAAGGTGACATCGATTGGTACGACGTCGACGATGACTTTATCGACGACGATGAACTCGATGAATACTTTGAGGATGACGGTTTGAAGACGAAGCACAGCGGCTTTTTCATCAACAAGGGGGAGTTACAAAAGGTGGATGAAGAAGGGAGGACACCAGTAAAGCGTTCTATTGAAGATGAGGAACCTAAGAAGGCTGTCGAAAAGGCTGCGAAAAAGCCCAAGGTGACCGAATGGAGCGAAGAGACAAAGAAGTTGCTGCGTTTGGCTGTTTCCAAGTATGGTCTACAATGGAAGATGATACACGACTCTGGGGAGTTTGATGACCTCAGATCTTTCAGCACATCGAGAATGCGTGCGATGTGGAAAGTTATCCAAGAAGAGCTCAAGGAACGCGGCATTGACGTGATTGTTCCCTCAAATCCACCGAAACCTCCAAATCTTGCGAGTGCGGCGACGAGAAAGGAAGCCAATGACGATGACGATGATGATCCTGACGCTGGTCTGTCGACGCCGAACAGACCGGCGAAAACCGATCCATCGCCGCACTCATCAAAGAAGAAGAAGGCTAAGGGTAATGAGTACGAACTCAGTGATCCCAGACACCCGGACGCAAAGCAACAAGTGAGAGATGGTAAGGATGCCGAATTCAAAAAATTGAAATCCAAAATCACCGAGGAGTGCAACAAAATTCGGGCGAATGGAAAGAAGGCTGAAGACCCTAAAAAGCCCGGTACTTTCATCTTTGAGTGGTCAAATGAACTTGCTGAAGAACAGTTCTGCGTTCTCGCCCGATTGTTTTTCGCGAGTTCCAAGGCGGATGCACAAAAGATATGGGATGACCTCGTCGCTCTCTGGCCGAAGGATTTCCCGATGACTGAAATCATGCTTCGAAGGGTACACAAGAGAATGCAAACTAAGAAATCCGCTATGGAAAAGGCAGCTATCATAGGTCTCCCTGAGGGAGCTTCAGTGTAAGATTGACTAAAAACAACGTGAGCTATCGGTATTGTATTGCACATCTCATTTCACAACACGTCTCATTTCAACTCCCAAGCTCGTAGACGAGCGCGGTTTAGATCCTAAAACGTGCGAAAGCTTGTCTATCATACCGTTCGTCGAGTCTGCGCGAGAAATAGCGTCTCGCAAATCATTTAAACGCTCCGAATATATGCGCTGCACTATTTGGTTGACCTCGGTGTTCATCTTTCGATTCGCGCTCTCCAGTTGCTGGTCAATTTCATCCAATTTTTCCTGAGTGACTTGTAGCAACGTCACGTACTCTTGTTTTTCCTTCTCTACCGTTTCCGCTCGAACGCGTTCCGATTTTAATTCTTTTTCCATTCGAACCGCTTCGCGGATCCGTCGTGCTTCTTCATCCTTGGCTTCACAATTACCTTCGAGCACAGCGGCTCGAAGCGCAAACAGTTCATCCTTCTCCGTCGCTCTCACCTTTTTCAATACCGCGAGTTCTCGGGAAGCGCGCCCAGCCTTGGAGCGATAATGCTCCATAGTCCTTCTCAGGTGCGCCTTTTCAGAGTTCCACGCCGATTCAGCCTCCCTGCGCACGAGAATGCAAAACGTCAGGTCAATACAACGAACTTCATGTCGAATCAGTCAAGTCAACGACCTGAGCTTTTCGATACCACACGCCGCGGAAGAGCACTTGGAAAGCTGTCGCCCACGCCGCGACGACGCGTCATTATTTTTTTCCGTTTCGTTTCTCGGCCGCGAAGAGCACTTCTCGGCCGTCATCCGCGCTCGATGATGCGTGGCAGAGTCTGTCGTCTGTCTGCCAGACAGTGTCAGGGATGCGAATAGCTTAAGCCGCCACAGTTTGGCACCGGAAACGCACACGCGTCCGTCGAACGATGAATACCGATACCGCGGCAACGTCGACCGAACGAACAGACGCGAACGAACGCGATGAAACGAACGCGCCTTCGTCTTCGCGTTCGTCGCCGCCTGCGCCGACGGTTGACGACGACGGTAAACCTCGAATGTACTTTTTAGCTCACAACGTGGCAAAGAAACACAACATCGGTAACATGGCGCGTTGCTGCACCGCGTTCGGCGTAAAATCGCTCTGTTTGATTGGTTCGCGACAGTTTAATGCGTTCGGAAGCCACGGAGCGGATGCGCACGTCAACTTTGAGCACTTTGACTCGCTGACGGATGCTCGGAGCAAGCTCAAGGAGAGAGGTTGCTCGCTGATACTGGGAGTGGAAATCATGGACGACGCGAAACCGATTGAGAGCCATCCATTCACCGGGGATACCGCTTTCATCATGGGAAATGAAGGTCACGGAATGACGGAGCAGCAAAAGGCAATTTGCGATGGATTTGTGTACATTCGCCAGTTTGGGTCCGGCACCGCTTCACTCAACGTGTCCGTCGCCGCATCCATCGTTATGCACCACTTCGCGATGTGGGCTGGCTACGAGGAACGAGGTCGACAAGGAGAAAAGTACATCGTTGCTGAACGCCCGATTAGAAGGCACAAGCGCGGTTTGATTGGAGAAAATCCAGAAGAGGTTCGCGCTCGCCGCGCCGCCGCGAGAGCGGCTCGCGAAGCCAGTGAGCCCGACAGCGACGCGCAAGTCCCGAGCGTCTTTGAGTAGTCACCTAAGAATTTGTTGGTTGTCACATTCACGATGCGATCTTCATCTTTATTACCGGTGCGAGCCTTTCATCAATCATCGATCCACGCGAATGCGTTTTTTGCCAACATCGGTGTGTGCATCTGTTCAATTGTAACGAACTCTCCACCGCTCCCGCAGTTTGAAGCGCCAAATGAAAATCTCAGTTCGATGGTCCGGCGCCCCGGATCCGTCCGTGGCGAACGTGTCTTTGACCGTGTCAGATGATGCCAATGTCCGCGCGCTCCGTCTCGCGTTGGAAACGGCGACGGGAGTTCGACCGGCGCGCCAAAAGCTCCTCAATCTTCGAGTCAACGGAAAGCCAGCAAAGGATGAGGATGCACTGCGCGACGTTAAACCGTTCCCAAAGGCGGTGATGATGATGGGACAGCTTGAAACGACGTACGAAGGCGCTAAAAAGGCAGAGGCGAAGGCGGAAGAGCTCGCGACGGAAGTGGAGGATGATTTCGAAGTGGACATGGAGACGGCGTTGGACGCTTCGAAGAATCCAGCCTACTTGGCAAAGCTTAAAAAACGCATCGACACCGTCGAGCTTAAAGTGTTGAATCAGCCGCGCGAGAACACCAAGTGCTTGGTGTTGGATATTGATTACACGTTGTTCGATCACAGGACGACAGCTGAGCGCCCAGAAGAGATTATGAGACCTTTTCTACATGAATTCCTGACACGAGCGTACAACTGTGAGACCGGTCCATACGACATAGTAATTTGGTCTGCGACAAGTATGAAATGGATCGAATTGAAAATGACAGAACTCGGAGTTCTCAGTGATTCTCAACCTTACAAAATATGCGCTCTAATAGACTCGAAGAGTATGGTTACGGTTGAGACTGCGAAATACGGAGTATTCAATTGCAAACCTTTGGGATACCTCTGGGCTCAGAAATTCAGCAGCGAACGCCAGCGATTTGGTCCGCATAATACCTTAATGTTTGATGATTTGTCGCGGAACTTCATCATGAACCCACAACAAGGGTTAAAAATACGACCGTTCCGAAACGCACATACGAGCCGCAGTACGGATCGCGAGTTACTGAGATTGGCTCTCTATTTGGAGGCAATCGCGAGTTTGGATGATTTCAGTAAATTGAACCATAAGCGTTGGGAATCCTTTCTTCAGAAGTATGAAAACAAGAATCTGCAGGTTACAAAAGGAGGCACAAAGGAATACAGTAGATACTAGTGAATATAGTTTAAATGAAAAACGTAGCCAACGCCTTGACGTAATCGTCCGGATGCGAACGCAGATGAGCGCAGTGCGGCGAGCTATCGAAGCGCACAAGCTCAATGTTCGCCCCATTCCGCTTCCTAAACTCGATGAGTTCCTCCAGTTTGGTAGAATCCGTCAACCTGTCATCCATGGAGTAGATGTATAGCTCTTTGGGAAAGTTGTTCATCGTCATCATCGTCTTCCAGAACTTTCTGGTCATCATCTCTTCGTAAGAGAACGTGACGACATGATACAGTTGTAACAAGCACACCCCAAAGTAGAAGGCAAGGCGAACGAGAGTAGCGAAAGGTTGTCGCATCACAGCCGTCAACGCATCGCCTCCTGACTTCATACTCATAAACGCTGGGCAACTATCAAATACGACTCCATCGAATTTCATAATCTCTTCTTTACTAAAGCCGCCGCCGCAAAGCGTCGAAACAACCCAGCAACCGCCGTTGGAGAACACGTAAAGGTACCGCTTCTTCGGAGCCTTACCTCCGTACACGTCCCAAATGACAGTCTCTGCGAACCGCAGCGCCTCGCGCACGTATCTCACCCTCGGCGCGGCGTTGGGTGCAAATCCATCGCGCGTTGCTATGGTTGAACGCACCGTCACGCACTTGCACGAAGCATTCACGACGTCGGTATACTTCTTCACGTGCTTATCGAGCGCGTTGATCCATCCGAACGCGAGCACGAGCGGGACGTCTTCCGTCACGTTCGCTCCCTCCGGCACGTCAACGGAAAAGGTTGCCGACATTCGTGGGCAGTTGTGAAGATTGATACTCGGTCAACTTAATTCAGATAACGAGTTTTGGTGGTCACACGCCCGCGCGCCGCGCGCGAAAGAGCGCTTGGTGTCCGAGCTTTGATAATAAGTACAAAAGATTTACCGAGTCGACTCGAGTTATTTATCTGCTTCGTCAAACCCAGATGACGGCGGGAGCTCGCGCTTGCCGAGCGATTAATCCGTCAAAACAACAACATCGCGTTGTTGGACGAAACAGGCGGCGTTGTGGCGCGAGTCGCGTGGTTCGGCCGTCCGCGACGGCGGTGGATGACGCGGTTTCCGGCGCTCCGGGGGTCAAACAGCGCGTGTTGATCACGGGTAGCACCCGGGGCCTAGGGCTGGCTCTGGCGAAGAGTTTTTTGCAACACGGAGACTCGGTGTTTGTGACGTCGCGAGACGAAGCCAAAGTGCGACAGACTGTGGAGGAACTCGTGGTCGAGTTTGGAAAAGATGTCGTCTCCGGAGCTGCTGCGGATGTGCGCGTTGCGAGTAGTGTAGAGCGACTGGCAGAAGCCTGCGTTGAAGCTTTTGGGGGGGTGGACGTTTGGATAAACAACGCAGGATCAAATGGGTACAAGTATGATAATCTGGAAGACGCAGATCCGGACGTTTTGGAGGAGGTTGTGCTCACAAACTCGCTCGGGAGTATTCTTTGCACAAGAGAGGCAATTCGCACGATGAAGCGAACTTCTGGTCGCGGACACGTGTTCAATATGGAAGGCGCCGGTTCAGATGGTAGTGCGACTCGCAAATTTGCGGCATACGGTCACACAAAGGCGGGCATGGCGCAGTTGTCAAAGACCATGGCGGCTGAGCTCAAGGACACGCCGATAGCAGTTCACACAATCTCGCCCGGGATGGTTTTCACCGAGTTGATTTCAAGCGGGCGTAATTCATTCGGAAGTCAAGGAAGGATGTTTGTCAATGCGTTGGCAGAACCAGCGGATGTCGCCGCCTCGCAGATCGTCGAAAAGCTCAAGGAAGCCACGGCGGATGCCGATGCTGTAAACAAAACGCTTGCGATTAAAATTTTGACGCCGGATGTGGCGTTGAAGAAGATGTTTAAGAGATTTGTGCTCGGGGAAAACAAGGATCGATACTATCCCGAGAAGGAGTGAAGGATCCGAACGATCACCTTGATTGGTTCTCACTTTTCCAGCGATAGACGCATGTAAACACGTTCGCGACATTTAAAATCCTTCACCAGTACGTTTTCTCCGTTTAGAATGGCATCTCTCGTGGCGATGTCATACCACTTGGTAAATGTCACGATGGCGAAGAAGCAACGAATTTTGCGAGACACGCCTACGTAGACGCGATCGATGCTGCCATACTTTGACATTATCTGTCTCAAACAGGCGCTCGCCTCGACACTCACCGTTTGAATGACTCGAAACTCGACACTGGATGGGTTATCGCTCAATCGGAGCACCTTGTCGTCGATTTTCAGTTTTTTGCACACTGCTTGCATGAAATTGAAAGGAAGTATTCTCAAGTTGACTTTGGGGTTGGCGTCTTCGAGCGCCAATGCGGTCAACGACGCGTCTTTGTACCAATCCTCCACCTTTTTCGGTGAGTTATTCTGTCGTTCTTCAATCTCGAATTCATCGTTTTCGATGCATTTCGTCGCTATCGATGCGTACGCGGGTTTATCATCGACACTCTCATCGATTATTGGGATGTGGAGTGGTTCGATGACTTCCATTTTCGCATCCTCTGGCACATCACATCTGAGCCATCCAGCGGTGACTGGACCGATGACTCGCGCGGTCAACACAGCTTCTCTGAGAGAGGCGATACCAACCGTTCGGTACATTCGACCACCACGCCTCGACTTGATGATGTCAACGATAATGACACCATGTGTATCAGAAGTCTTTGGATTCAGCTTTAGAGGAAGCATCATCTGCACTCTGCCGGGCCCGCGTTGACCTTGAAGTCGCGCGTATCGTGGCACTGGTTTGCAATATCCGTACGAAGCCAAACGGGTTGCTCTCGGTACGGCACTCATCCCGGCGCGCTGTCGATCGCTTGCGTTGGATATGTGAGGTGGGAAGACGTGCGTTTTAGACTCGAGGGAAGCCCAAAATTGCGTGTCAATCTCCAAAACCACTTCTTCGCCTGCTGCGTTGGACAGCCACAAATGGTCAAGCTCGTCGTCGATGAAGGATGCTCTCGGCGGCACGTGCAGGATGGAATCAATCTGATTCCACGGCTGCGACGGGTCTCTCAATGCAACATCATCGACGAAACCGCACAGCACCCAGCTCAGGCTCTCGTCGTCAGAGTCGTCAGAGAGTTCTTCTCCGAATTCCCGAAAGAACAACGCAAAGAGTGCGAATTCATCCTCAGACAAAAGACCGGTGTGAAACGCGGCCCACGCGGCATCACCCGTTTCCGTGTAACATTGAATCATTTTCCCTTCTTCAGTACTTCTCAGAAACTGCGCGTTCAAATACTCAATCATGTCACCCGGAGACCAATCTTCCGCCATTGTTGCGAGTTCCAAGCCTCGTATGCTCGTCGCTCTTGCCGCATTCACCGTCAATTTGGAATACTTTTCATCCCATTCCTCATCCGTTTCCGGCAAGTACGCCCACTGAGATAGATGCAGTGTATTCACATCAAATCCACTCAAGCACGCACCGCGCACATTCTTCGCGCTTCGCATTCCTCCCGTCCCACTCACCCGTCCACCGCTCAGTTCACCCGGCACGCACCATCCCGCTTCCCACGACGCCGACGCCGCGTCGGAAAATCCATCCCCAGAAACATCACCATCCACCGACGACTGCACCTCGCTCCCATCCATCGGAACCATCCTTTCGTTTCGTTTCGTTTCCTTCGCGTCGGAATCCTTCGGCATCGCGTCCATCGTCGTCGTCAACTTTTCTTCACCGCTGTTCGGTCCTCGTTGTTGTCGCTGTTGTCGCTGCTGATGATGCATTGATTTCTTTCCACCACGTCGACGCACCGCACCTTCACGTTCCGAAGTCGACATGATTCCAATCTCGGACAATTTCAATTTTTGCGCTCGGCGTGTCGATCACTGTCGTCGGTCGTCGGTCGCTGCGGTCCATCCTTCGTCGCGGTTCGTCCAGCCTTCGTCGCGTCGTCGTCGTCGTCGTCGTCGTCGTCATTTTTTTCGCCTCGGATCGCAACGTAAAAAGTCAACGCCCCGACGTTTCGTGTTCCCCAGGCGGCGCGCTCCACCGATTCATCGATCGATTCACCATCGATCGGATGGATGGACGATCGGGAAGAAGAAAAAATTTGGTTTCAAAAAAAAAGTGGACGCGTGGCGTCGTTCTCGCTCGACGCGAAACGCAACACGAACGGAACCACTGGAAGGCGACAGAGAACGCCGCGCGGAGCGCGCCGCGGACGGACGATGACGAAACCGACGGGCGTGAACGTGAACGATCACGATGCGCGATACGAACCCGTGAACGATTCGTTGCTCGGTACGGGGTCGTACGGGTACACGAAACTAATGCGGGAAAAGGCGACGGGGAAAATGTACGCGTTAAAGTATATAGAACGAGGGGAGAAGATCACGGAACACGTGCGACGGGAGATTACGAACCATAGAAACCTGGCGCACCCGAACATTGTCAAGTTTAAAGAGGTGTTGGTGACGCCGAGACACTTGGCGGTGGCGATGGAAGCGATCGGTGGTGGAGAGCTGTTTGGGTACGTGCAGCAGCAGGGAAACTTTAACGAGTCGCAGGCGAGGTATTTCTTTCAGCACTTGATTTCTGGGGTGGAGTACCTTCATAACATGCGGATATCCCACAGAGATTTGAAATTAGAAAACACTCTGGTGGATTTGACTTCGACGCCGGTGCTGAAGATTTGCGATTTCGGTTTTTCCAAGGGTGGGTTTGATAGCCAACCAAAGACGCAAATCGGAACGCCGGCATACATCTCTCCCGAGGTTTACCGAGGATCCCAGCCGTACGACGGCGCAGCTTCGGACGTGTGGGCGTGTGGAGTTTTGTTGTACGTCATGTTGGTTGGTAGATACCCGTTTTCGGATCCGTCAGACCCGAATAACTCGCATAAGATGATGCAACGAGTTCTCTCCGCGAAATTTGACCTTCCACAGCGTCTCACCGATGAGTGTAAGGATTTGTTGACCAAGATTTTCAACGTCGACCCAAAAACTCGCATAAGTGTTTCTGGAATTTATAGTCATCCTTGGTTCTTGCACGATCTCTCGCCGAGCGTGCCCCTTGGAGAATCCCAGCCGGGACCGTGCGCGGGTAACACGGAAGGTTTGCAAAGCTTGGAGGAAATCAATTCCATCATCGACGTGGCTAGAGAACCTCCAGAGCACGCATCGAGTCCTTGGGGTTACGATGAGATTGACGGTGATGGCATTGACGACGGAAACTACTTGGATGACGATTATTGATCGTTAAAGTTTGTATTTTACTCGTAGTAAAGAATATTCAGATTTTAGCGTCAAACGTATACAAACGCGTGCCCGCGCTCCTCAAAATCGGTTATCCGGTCGCATCTCTAACCACGACTTGATGCCCTTGTTTTCTCCGACTTTTTGAACGATCGAAGCGATTTTCGGGCAGGATTCATAGCTCGCTGCCGCCTTGTCTGCATCGCTAAACGTCTGCGTCAGAGTCACGTACAAAGTGATGTCGGCGAGTGAGATCTTTTTACCGACCGCCCACTCTTCCCCAGTGCAAGCTTCTATTTTTTCCATCCATGTCTTCATGGTTTCGCTATACCACTTCGCGATTGCCTCCTCCGTTTCCGCCGTGGTCGGCGCAAAAGGGTTGCCACGAACTTTCGTCCACGCATCCTTCAAATCGCGGACGTGTTCGCAGTAGGCGTCAATCTTGGCACCCTCGATAGGACCCTTGCCGTAAAAACCAAGGTCTTTAGCCGCAAATCGCTCAATCGCTCGACTCTGTCCGATGCATTGGCCGTTAACCTCAAGCACGGGTAAGCGCTTCAGGTTCTCGTCAAACAAACCGCTCTCCTTATCCACACCGTGCTGCTCGCAGATTTGAGGCTTCGGTCCATCCATTGAGAACGTGTATCGATAATCCTCGTAATCTAATTCTGCCGCAGCGAACAGCGTTCTTATCACTTCCGCGGCTCCTCGAGCGTCGAAGTAGCGGAGAGTTGACTTGCGTCGTCTAAGCTTGGCCCCTGACTTGGCTTGGATGTGCGCCTTGATAATCGCCGCGCTCGCAACGAAACCTACAGCGAACGCTTGCCACGGAGCTACGGCCGTGGCATCTTGCGACGGCTTCGGAGGCGCCGGCTTTGTCGCGATCGAAAAGACTTCACGACGAGAGTCACCCGGTGAGAGGTTTGACACATCGCACGCACGCGCCACGGAAGAGGTTCCGCGTTGACGATCGCGTCGAGAGGAGACGGGTGCGACCGGACGAAAAGTTGTACGAGCTGTGGAAGCAAACATTACCTGCGGAATAACCCGGCTGCGATTGCTTTGGCGTGTCGAAAAGTGATGCACTTTTGTTATCGGTTGTTCACTCTACTAGTTCTGGACTAAACTACAACGTTCCTATGTGGCTTGAATGTCAAACTTGACGCCATCTAAGCTAACTTGGTCATTTTCAGCAATTTTCCTTTGCTAAAAAGAGGTGATGCGGTGTATACGTCAATGAAACTTAGCAAAAGCACGATGTTTGCGAGGAAGAAGATGAGCGAGGCGCACCACAACTGAAAGTAGACCTCGGCAGCCTTGAATTCGAGCTGATAAGCCCAAGCTAGCCAGTGTAACTGGGTTATCATCCAACAACACGCCGCAGCGCAAAGCTTTAAACGATGCTTGCTGCGTGTCAACGCTGGCAGCAGCAGCGGCAGCAGCATGAACCACCAAACGAAATACTGGGCCGTACAAACCTTGTTGAAAGCCACGAAAGCAAGCGTCTGACAAAATAGCGCAAAAGACAAGTCTCTCGCATAGAACAAACCTAAACTAGTGACTATAATCAACATCGGTAGCGCACCTGAAGCCAAGCCGTGGAAAGTTTGTCTGAGTGCGATACCATCGATGTCTAGCGAAAAATGACCATCAAGATACAAGCTGTAAAACAAAGGCGAGAAATTGTGGCGATGATCTTCACGATTCGTGTGATAGAACATAGCTTCGTTTAAGTACTCCATGCCGTAGACCTTGAACGAGCCCCAGGTGAGTCCCAAAAAAGTGCACGCCGAGACAACACCAAATTTGACATTCTTCACCGTCACCCACGATAACATCTTCGGCATTACCCGTTCGCCAAAAAGGCGTCTGTTCCCGATATAGTCCGTGTTCAAGAACGCAACAAATGCGGGGACATGAATGATGGGATACAATCTAAAATGTACCACGGTTCCGTACGCCAGCGCAGCTTGCACCGTCGCACCTCGCGTTAGCGCATCCACACAGTAAAGCATCAACACCGCCGTCAGAGCCTCGCAAGACCCTCGCGTACTGATCGTGCACGTAAACGGATTGAATAGCCACGTCCACGCCGCTAACTGAGCGCCTCGCTCACCGAACCCCCTCCTTCGAACGATGTTACATATCAACACGCCGACGGCGATGTCAAGGCAACTGAAAATGATCTTGCCGAACGCCTCGTGTAGCAACACGTTGGGCGTCAAGATGACCGCCAGAATCGGCGGATATCTATACGTCGCCCTTTCATACGGGGATCCTCCATTTACGACGTGACGGGCGGCGTCAGTGTACACGAAGTAGTCGATGTCCGTGTACTTGACGTCGAAGTGCGCGTCTTGGTAAACACTCCAAAACACCAAACCCAGTCGCAACGCGCTCGCGAAGAAGAAAGTTGTCGCGAGGCTTACTTTTTGCGCTGCCATCGATCCAGAGGAAGCGTCGATGGAACGCACGCACGAGACACGATATGCCGCTTCAGTGTCAGCCGTTTGTGGGAAGTTGACTACAGCTCACTTCAGCGTTCAAGGAGACAAGACGGGTTGAGACGCTTCGTTCACTAGAAATAGTACATTAGTATTAAACGGGTCGCAGCTAAGACTTCAACGCGACTTTCCAACTTTTCCAATCTCGGATATGAGCTGGTTGAGTTTAGAGTGAAGTTCCTCGCGCGGCGTGCGCACTTCAAATGTGGCACTCTCATTGTTTGATTTCGACTTCAAGCCTGACTTGAGTTGAATACGAAGCTGCTCTAGAGAGTTGACGACATTGTCGTCATTTTTACATGGTGTCGATGAACCAGAGTACGGCGAACGAGGCTCGGAAGGCGGAGATGAGCGACCACACTTTGATGAAGTACGGCTCACCAAGTTGACCATGCGTCTCAAGCGTATTTCCGCTTCCTTTGCGTTCGATTCAGCGACGCTTCTTCTGGCTTCAGCTTCATGCGCAGCCTTCTCTATGGTCATCAGTCGCCTGTAGGCAATCTCTTCTTCGTTATATCTCATGGGACTGTCGTCAAACAACCGAACACCACTTATCGGCGATGCCATTTGCGAGCGAGCGGCGCCGCAGTCGTCATCAATACCGCGCCCGTCATAGAAAGATGCGGGCGGACTGAAAGGATTTCTCGTGCGTATGGACGGTGTGAAGTGTTGCTTTTCAGCAGCTTCTTTCGCATCCCGCAAAAGCTCGACGGCTTCAGCGAGGACTGCTTGCGATCGTTCAACATCTGCTTGACACGTTTTTCGATCCTCTTGCAAGCGCTCAATGTCCTTCTTCAGAGCATCAACCGAATCTCGCGCTTGTGATTCTTGTCGGCTTTGTCGCTCTTTAATTGCCAGTTCTTCCTTTCGTAGCTCATCGAGCGAGGCTTGCAATGCACTCACTTCTTCTTCCATCGATCCTTGATCGTTATCCAGTTCTTGCAGCAACGCCGTTTTGGATGACACGTCAGTTTCAAGACCTTCCAGTTTGTTACGCAACTTTTCAATGTACTCCTCGTGTTCTTCCAAAATTCCTATCGCAACCTCCGTCTCTGATTTAACTTCTTCCAGACGCTCTTCCTCATCCTTGATTTGGCCATTTAACGCCTCCAGTTGCTCTCGTAAGCGGATTTCTTCATCTTGGTACGCCTTGAGCACTGTGACGGAACTCTTATGTTGATACTGCAAGTCCTCAGTAAGTTCTCGTATTTCACCCTCGACTTGAGCATGTTCATTCTCAAGAAGCGTGAGCTGCGTACGAGTCTTTGTCAGCTTGTCGCTGACCACCGCTTCATCACTCGAAGTCGACTTTTGAAACTCCGCCGTTCGGTGCTGTAAATCTTCAAGCTTGAGCGCCTCCAATCGAACTTGTTCACAAAGGAGCTCCAACTCGTCGCGAAGTTGCGCCTTTTGCAAACCATGATCTAGATCGCTCTCACTCTCAGCCGGCGTTAAAGTTTTTAAGCGTTGTCTTTGCTCTTCCTCTTCCTCCACAGCCTCGCGTTCACGCTGACTTTGCAACAGCGCCTTAACGAGCTGCTCCGCATTTGGACTCGCGCGCGCATCGAGCGTTGCCACCGCCGATTCGTTCGGAAACGTATTATGCGCCTCCTTCTCCACATTTACCGGATTTGGAAGCAATGACAACGATTTTTTAAGTTTTGCGTGCAATTCACTCGCCCGCATCGCTTCCTGCTTCATCGCTTGACACCGAGCTTCCATTTCCTCCTTGAACCGATGCGCTCTCGCCGAAGTGTCAACCCGCGCCGCCGTTGACGCCGGCTTGGATTCCCCATCTCTCACTGACGCCTCCGACCCCACGTCCGAGCTCATTCGGTTGTTCATCTCAACGCGCGACATGAATGCGATCCGTCCGTCGTATTCTTCGTCTCGACGTCTCGCCTCGTCTCTTTAGGGAAGAATCCAATTGGGTATTTAACCGATCCCGATCCGATGCGCGTTTTTTTCCCGCGCTTTACGATGTTTGGATGGAGACTTGGATTTGGATGATCGTTCGTCCACCGATCCGACGAAGACGCTCCACGAACGGGAAGGACACACGCGCACGCACACACGTCACCGTCTTCTCCTTTATCGGCGTCGGCGTCGGATCGTCGATCGTCCGCAGAAGATTCAGATTTCCTCCGCTTTGCCCCCGCGCTCGCGCACACAGAGAAGATTTCGATGCGATCGCGTCGTCTCCGTGTGCGCCCTCCACCTCAACGATCCCGTATGTTTCCTCGTCCGAACGACCGAGGAAGAAAAAGAACAGCGTTTCCCTCCCGGAATTCGAGACGTTCTGTACGTACAACGCGTCGTCGTCTGTGTACCGTCGTCCATCCAGTCAAGCGTCGAATCAATCCAGTCGTCATCATCAGTCCATTCGGACGTGTGGACAGCTGGACGCGCACTTGAAAAAGTGATACAAAAAATTTGCCGCACACTGGCACAGGGTGACGCGCGCGACGACGATAGGCGGGGGAGTGGAGTAGAGCTCTGGACGCTTCTGAGCGTTGAAGAGGGAACAATCGAGGGTGGTGCGGGCGTCGCGCGATGGGTGACGACGCCGACGTCAATGTCGTTGTCGATGTCGGTGTCGATGTCGGTGTCGACGCGCTGCGAAGGGCGTTGCGTTCGACGCAAGCGATGAAGTGTGAAGTGAGGCTTAGCGAACGGAACGTGGTCGATGTATAGGCTGAGGTGCGTCAGCGTGGGGTAATTGAGGATGACGAAGCCGTGATGCACACGTTGGATGGTGAAGAGTTTGTGACGAGAGAACGGGTTCGCAAAGAGAGTGTGGAAGCGGTGTGTGGGAACACAGGTCGAGCGACGCATGTCGACTTGCGGACGGCGCTCAGTATCAACCTGATGGAATAGATTCTTAGAGGACGAATGGGGACTGATGTGCACGGACTCGTCGCCGGATCGATGATTTACACATCCAAGTATGTCGAGTATCTCACTTCTCGAGTCCGATGGGCATTGCTTGGATGTTTGTTACCGACTTCAAAAGATTCACTGTTCCACGCCGCGTTGGGCGAAAGCCTCGAAGTCGCTTCTGATTGCATTACCCTATTTAGTTGCAAAAACTTGCCGCAAGCTCGTCGACATAACAGGAAGATCTTTGGAGGCAGCTCTCAATGCCTGCACTGGAATGGAGCCGGAATGCATAAACATTGTCACCCACATCATTCGGCTAGTGATCGCCGAACTCACGGGCGCAGTGCGAGAAAAGAGGTCTACTTTAGAAGACCTAAAACGTGCTGTGTTGGTAGAAGATTGAAAGCTCTATAAAATTTGTACATTATAGTACATATGTGTGCGCCAAACAGCTCGTTCTACTCAACAGTGCCCTTCGTAAGCCTCCAGCCGGGAATAGACTAGCGTCACAGGTTGACGTCGTGCGCAATGTCAGCCATAGTGGTAAGTAGATAGGTTGCGTAGGTCATCCCTGGTGACGTTGAAACTCTCGAATCCCAGACTGAACGCGCGCGCGACGCAGTTTGAGCGTCTTGTCTGCACTAGACGTGAGCACAAGATCTTAAATGTTGGTTTACGTTTCGCTCGTTGAGACTGACGCGCCGTCACGTTTTTGCGGTCGCACTTAGGTGACAAACATTGCTCCAAATGCAGAGGACTCAAACTTGCGCGAGTTCTTCAGCACCGCGGGAGAAATCGAACGGGTCCGTGTGATTGCCAACGGTAAGACTGGGCGACGCGCGGTAATCGAGTTTGCCCACAAGGAAGCTGTTAGTGCAGCTGTACTCCTCAATGGTTGCTTGTTGCTCAACCATCCGCTCGAGATTGCGGAATGCGCGTACCCAGTGCCAGAAGAATTCACGACCGACTCCGCACCGCTGAGCTCTTTTGAGTCCAAGTTTGCAGGATTTTTGGGCAAAACCATTCTCGCGGGAAAGCAAGCTATGGCAGCTGTGAAGGATTTCGACGAGCGAAACCAGATAACGGCGAAAACGAAAGAGAATTTGAAGGCGATGGATGATAAGTTACAATTTACGACTAGCATGAAGAAGATTGATGAGAAGTCTGGTTTAACTCAAGGTGTTAAACAGTTCAGCGCCACCGCTAGTGCCCAAATCAAGGAGATAGATAAGTCCTTGAAGATTACGGCTACAACCAACGCGGTCGTCGGTATCGGTAAAGACGCCGCTGGAGCGGCGATGAACAAAGCTATGGAAAACAAAGTGATCAGCGGCGCGACGAATACCATGCTATCTGGTGTCAGTTCCGTAACGAGCAAAGCCAAGGCCGTCTCAGCGGAAGCGAAGGCGACGGTATACGCCGCGACACCGCAAGGAGAAGAATCGCCGCAAGATGACGCCTCCCCATCCCCTACATCGGCCGAACCGGTTGCCTAGAGATTTGTATGATACACTGCGACCAAGCAACAACTGCCCACGTACGATGAGAGTGAATTCCTCGGACTTATTTACATGACATTGACACATATTTTCCTCTCCCCACAGAAGCAGCTGCTGATCATCATCTGCTGACACCATGTCCTTCGCTTCGACAGCCACTTCTCCCCACGGAAGTTATGTGTTAAGACGTTCTCCGGTGCGCGCACAATCACAAACGCGGGCGCGGCCGAGGACAGCCGTCACTGCGGCCACTTTGGACGGTGACGTAAGGGCTAGCTTCAGGGACTTTTTCCTCGCCTCTATAGTCGCGACCGCGCTCACTCAGTCCCCAGCGCTAGCGAAGACTGTGGAGATTGCGATTGATGGTACCTCGATCGAGCAGTCTTCGTGTGGCACCGCGCCAGGTGTGCCTGGTTCTGGGACGTACAAGGCGAAATGTATCGCCCTTGAGTTCAAGGCCATCAATCCTTCAACAGACATAGTTTATAACGCTGATGTCTTTGGGCAAGTAAAAGATCAGGCGAACGATGATGTATTGAATTCTGGTAGAATCGGGGCAATCAAGGAATTGAAACCTGGAGTGAACAGCGTTCGACTAGAACTGACTGTAGGTGCGTCACAGCCACTTCCTTTAAAACTGAAGTCTTTCAAGGGCAGAGGCACAACGGAGAAGTTGTCCATGAGCGGTAATCCGTACGACTATGAGGACGTGTTAGCGTACGATTCCTACTAGTACACAACGGTCGGATAGCCAAGCCGCCCTGATTCAGAAAACTATATTTTACTTCACAAACAAACAAACAAAGTAACGAAAGTTACGCTGTCACGTCAACGACCACGGCACTCCACTTCCGCCTGCAGGATGTACGAGAAGTGGGATACCTTCATTAACTCCTTATCCGAATCTGATAGCGATCATGAGAACGATAGTTTGATTCGTGACGCTCATATCAAAAGAAGAATGGCGCTTGCAGAGGTTGTACCTGAAATGCAAGAGCGTTTCGGCCTTGGTGACTGTGAAAATGGTCAAGTTCAAGTTACTTCGTTGTGTGATTATACTTGGGAAGATAAAGAAAAGTCAGCCATCGTATATGTTCAAGTCCCATTCAAGATTGCGCAGTGTAATCCGACATTCCGGAAACAAAGCTTCGCTGTGGATTTATCTTCTTTAACCGGCAAACGTTTCCGATTCGCGACTGTCAAGCTCGCCGGGGAGATCGTCGTTGCTGCGTGTGGCTGCAAGTATGAGGAAGACGGCGCGAATTATCGACTCGTCATCTCTCTCACAAAGTTTGGACAAGGATCGTGGCCTTGCCTGGCGTTGCAATAGGCTATATGCTACATTCTAAATTCTACTCACTCTTGTAATTTTGACCAACGCCTGAGCGTCTCTTCTGCTTCTTCCCTGTATCTCTTCTCCTCCATGGCTGCGCGGCGTGCTTCGTCTAATTCTTTTGCCACATTCACGAGCGGTCGTTTCGGAGTCATCAGTTCAAAGAAGGGTTTCGTACGAGACACCCTGTGCGGAGGACTGTGTGAGGGTGAATCCTCTATGTGACTGCTTGCAATATATGCTCCAGTGAATCCCTTGGATTCAGCGACGGTAGCCGCCGCCAATGCAATGTTCTCTGCATTTATCAACGCTTTGCGCAGTGCAGCAGCTTCTCCTGAAGCCTTTTCTGCAAGTTTCTCGGCCGATCCAAGTCGTACCTGCTGTTGTTCCAATGCGACTTCCAAGTCACGAATTCGGCCTTCTGATCGATTGCTCGTGACACTTGCGGGAGTTTTGATGAATCCTTGGGATTCTCTCAGGGGTGAATCTGAGGGGAGATCTAATGTCGAACCCAAAGGATTTCGTTCCACGACAGAGTTGACAACCGACGAAAGACGGCGACAAAGGTTTTCTGCTTTATCGCAACTGGCTTGTAGGCTGCGCTCCACATGCTCGGCAGACACCGTGACTCCTTCATGGAAACGCTGTGAGCTATCACTATCGTATCGTCTCAGTAATGGAGTCGGTTCTAAAACTACCAGTTTGCGTCTCAGGACGACCAACTCGGTTGTTTTTGCATCTAACTCAACCCGGAGTTCAGATGCAACCTTTTCCGCAGCATCAGCTCGAGCTCTAGATTTCAATTCTTCCCTCGCTAATTCTTGAACAATCAAATCGACTTCGTTTTGAGTCGTATTCGTACTCGCATCTGGCGCTCTAGAAGTGGCGAAGGCGAGCTGAACGACCTTCTCTTCCAAGTCTGAAATGCGCTTCAAGTTTTGCTTGTCAATCGCACGACAGTTTAACTCTTTCTTCGATGTCATCTCCCCGAGATGAAGCTGCAAGCGCTGGATTTCTATATTTTTGGACTTGAGAATCTGCTGATCAGCTTGAACATCTTTTTTAAGCGCAATCATAGCTTGCTGGGCATCCTTTTCACGGGACTGTACAAGTGCCAACTGCTTTTCGAGTTGTTTTAATTTTTCTCGTTGGAGCGCGCCTTCGCTACGTAACCCGCGATTCAGCGTATTCAAATCATCGACTTTTTTCGCAAGTCTTCCTATTTCACCCTGAGCAAAATGTAGCGCCTTTTCACTCTCTGCAGCTCGTGCGCGCTGTTTCTCATACGCAAGCACGGCTTCACGCCGTTGTCTTGTGGCGCTTTTCAGCCCTTGTTCCGCAACTTGTTTCTCTTTGAGAACAACTTCAAGCTCTTCCGCAAAACGTTCGACCGCTGCTTTCGTCGGCGTACCCCACGGGCGATCTTCCTGATCACTTTCAGCTTGTTCAGCCTGGGTGTGAGCCGGGTGAGCTCCGCATTTGCGCAAGTCATCTTCGCGAGCTATGAGATCGGCGACAAGCTGAATGGTTGTATTTCTTCTGTAGTCCCCCTTGGATAACGGCATTGGATGCCCCAAGGCTGCTCGAAGAGCGACCTCAACCGCACGGAGTTCGGCGCAGGCAGTTTCAACGGTAATGTTGGTTTTCAGGTCACCGTCGTCGGGTGGCCGTAAGACCTCCAGAACTTGACCCGCCATTTGAAGCGTGGAACTAGTTTCCTCTACTTCAAAAGGAGCATTTTGCTCGCGCTCCATCATAACGCGGCGGGCAATGCGGTGAGGGTCGCTTCCTTATGGAGGAAGTTTCTCAGAGAAACAGTTCCTCAGAAACTTGACCTGCACGGCTTGCTCGGTCAAATTTTGCAACGCCAAAGGGTCTAAGTTCTATCTTACATGCACTAATTTTTAATCTAAGGTGATTAGCTAAGTCATTCGTAAGCAAAGCAACGATAATCGTCCTCAAAGAGTGTCTTGAAACGTTCGTAGTATTTGCCAGTTGCGGTTGATGGATTCGGTATCTTTACGACGTTTGGACTGTCATAAATAACACTCACAGGTTCATAGAGATCTCCTTCGAGAGGTGCCCGCACTCCTTTTGTCAAGTGCGAAGAGAAGAGCCTCGCTTGCGCATCAAGATAACGCTCACGTTCCGATAATGAGCATGTGTGTTCAATGTGATCAAGCGGCGCACGAGACTCGTGATTCTGCGCCACATCGAGTGTGTCAAGTAATCGTTGCCAGTCCTCGTTCAAAGATTCAACCCGCCCAATAAAATGAATCGGAATACGCGTGCCCCTTCGAGATAAACCACTCAATCTGAATGTGGCAGATTGCATGTGTTCATCAAGCCAGGGGTTATTCAAAAAGCTGCGGGAATGCACTGCGTCCTCTCCATTCTTGGCACAGAAGAGCTCATCTTGCATAGATTTGGCTCTCGAAATTTCAAGCAAATCGATCGTTTGCTCGATAGTTGGCGGCCGTGTGGGAGATTTACCTCTCTCACATCCTTGACACATCGGCCGACAAAAAGCCTGACGATACCCGGATACAAATCTCTGAGCCGGATTTCGGATGAAAGTGAAAAACGTATACGTATCAAGAACTTCTTCGGATACCGATGCCGTTGTTGTTCTAGCTAAATAGTTTCCATCATCAACAATTTCATCATCCATCTGCACGGACTGACCTGCTGTCCAGCTGGCGTTGAAGACCGTCAGCAGCCGATGACGCACACTCTCGCTTGCCGCCTTGGTCACGTCTACGTACACCGCCTTGAGAGCTGGGATCACCACGACATCAGTTCCCCTCGGATTGCACCGTGCGTTCTCCCTCGCTGCTCGATCAAGACGCCACTGACAAGCCTCCGATTGGAAACTTGTCAACGCGGACGGTGGATCCAATACGTTGGACTGGCCAAGAGTAGGAGCTCTCCAGTCTGAGGAAATCGTTGCCGCCGCTAGAGTCGTCGCGGCGACCATGCTCAGGAGAAGAATCCATCTACGGCGGGTAATACTATGACTTTTACTGTGCCCGATCACCGTGTTCATCGGATCGTCCAGAAGCGCGTCGCCCTCAGAGGTATTTCCGGACCTCCACGGCATCGTAACACCCTCGTGGGAAGAACCCGCGTTGCTAGCACTCGCGGCGGTCCGATTCGCGCCCTTTCGAGGGTAGAGAAAATACCTTGGATGTTTTTGCAACGATTCGCGCGCCCGACGAGAACGATGTACAGGACGGCGCGCGCGACTCGATGTGAGGCGATCTGCATTCCAGGGGAGACGTACCGTGTGCTACTGGAAGAGTTGAAGATAACTGCATGTGAGTTTACATGGTACTAAGTACTGTACTACCGGTATGATATCGTTACTATTTTTCGGTCCTCGTCCAACGTCTTGATGAGGAGGAAATGTACACCGTCGGAACTACTCAAGTTTGGATCTAAACCCGCTGCCGCTGTTCCGAGCTCCACGAGATGGGCGGCTTTGCAACTCAACTGTTTTCCGCTTCAACTTTCTGAGTTGTCCGTCGAGTTTTCCTACCAACTCTTCAAGTTCAGTAAGGAAGAGCAAACGGTGCCCATAAGAGCGTATACCAAAGACGTTCTCGAGAAGTTCGTGCTGATCGCCCATTTTAAGTTGTCCCAACTCTTGGTGCATTTTCAGCAAAACTTTGCCGTGAACGTGATTGTGTTGAAACACGTGAACGTACGCCTGCAAGCCGACAGCAGTTAACCAGCGCTCCATAGCTTCGTCGTCTATTGGCACAGAAACCCCTTCGGATGAAGGTGAGGACGGTCTTGATGCCGCACTGGTCGTGCTGACCGAACTCTCAGCCGGGATCGCTGGCGCAGAAGATCCATTCTTTTGCATGAACTCGGGCGCCTTTGCGTCATTATGAATTGCTTCGACCGCTGTAACCAAACCAGGAATGGATTGTTGCATCATGTCGGTATTGAACATATTGTAATACAGCTTGCTTCCCACGAGGATACCGAGCCAGCCATCCGGTTTGTACCCTTTCTCGACCATGACCGGAATCAAACACTTCTTCCTCGTGTAGGCATACTCGGCCTCAGTACGGCACGCCTGTGATTCTTTGTAGCGACGCGATACGCACATCACGATGGCGTCTGATGATTCAATCGCAGCGGCCATCGCTTCCAAAGTTGAGCCCATCATACGGTCCACGTCCATCCATACATTGAACCCACGAGCGTTGAGTTCTTCCTTAATTTGCAGAACTTGAGTTTGATGATGCCATTCGTATGAAAGCATGACTTGCGCCTTGGCATTCTCTATCGCACCGAGCTTTTGCATTTCTTCTTTGCTCAGACCAACCGCCGTACTGTCCCCGGATTCGTTTTCTTCTTCTTTTGGAGGCGCAATCATCCATAGCGCCCCGCGAGCTTTCATCTTGGTGTTCTCGCTGCCCAGTCGTCTCGCTTCTTCCAGTGCATCCATGATACCTTCAGTTTCCAATATCTGAGCTTTAACATCGTCGTCGAAGGCCAAGTTCCACAACGCACCCGCTGCCCAGAAAGTCGCTCTATCCCATTGATGTTGTTTCTCTCTCAACACGCGTCCTAGCATGGGAATCACGCCAGCCTTGGCCAGGCGGGGCTTTGCAGCTTCCATCGTTGCCAAGTTCGCGATACCCTGCGTGTACTTCCAAACCGTGTGCTTCATGTTGCAGTAAGGTTCACCATCGATCGCCCTGCCAAGAAGTTCAACGATCTCTTCGAGGATGGTATTGTCGCGAGTAAGGACATCGTTGTTGTCCTCGCGAGCTATCAGATTCGATATAGTAATCGCCGCATTAGCGCGACCGATGCCAGATTGAATCTCGAGGAAGCTAGTGCAGACGTCAACAGCACCTGATGTTACCAATAGCTTCGTTTGGGCAGGAGTTTGACTCAGATTTCTGAGGAAAACTAAGCCGTGATCGCACTCTGTCAGACCTCGAACATCTTTCAGAGCAAGCGTACATGCAGTCGTATCTGTGCACCGTGTCTTCAATAACTGCAGTAAGACGGGTGTGAAACGTGATTTGGCAACGACGCGATGCAAATCTTCGTTGAATGCCACCAAGGTGGATGCGAGAAAGAGCGCTGAAGAACGAACTTCCTCATCCACCCCGCGCTGAAGCATATTGCGCATAGTCGAAAACATGTTGTGTTGATTACCAACCTTCCAACAGGCCGACGAGTTGCGGAAGCACAAGGCTTGGAGGGCGGCGAAAGCTGTCTTGCTATCGTTTTCGGCGAGCGTGCACAGATTCTCGACAACGTCTCCGAGCAGGAGTTTCGACTGTGCTGGTTGCAGTTTGCCCCTCGTTTCAATCAGTCGCACCAAGCTTTGCCTGATCCATTCCGCGCTTTGCTCTGCGCCTTCGAATACATTATCGCAACCAAGATCTTGAACTTCACAGTCACCCGATTCCAACTTTTCAACGTACGCCTTGAGCACATCGGCGTGCTCCTTGAGACGAGCGTCAAAATCCTTCTCGTCACCAAGAAATTCGTCGTCGTAGAGCACTCCGTCCGCCGGCGCCGAGACGACCGCGTGGGTTACCGTACGACGCGTCACGTCATACAATCCTCGATGGAGCTGTTTGCGCGCATGCGTGCGTTTAAACGCCGCGAGCCTGCGAGCCTGCACCACGCCTTGAACGTGGGGTTGGGCCGCAACGGACATCCCTACCGCGCGATACGTCCGATGCCTTCCTCACGCGCTCGACTTTGCGCGCGCACCGGTCTCGAGCGTTTCTCGCGAGACACGTTCACGCACAAATAGACGCTACTTTGCCCCGGGCGTTCGCGCAAGAACAAGTGTGCACGAAGGTCGTCGACTGGCGTGCGCGCGGGAATTCTCGAAACTCGCTGTTTCGCCATAGGAGTGCTTGAATCTCGTACCAGGAATTTCCTGATACGTATCAAAATCGGTGGTTTTCACACTGTTTGCACATACGAAAAGTCTGATACGTTGATACACTGGTACGGTATCAGCCTGATACAGGTGCAGCAGGCCTATTCAGCCAGTCGGCAGTGTTCTTTAACGCGTGCCCATACAACCAACAAACAACTGAATCCAGCGCGTGTCTGGCGGCGCGCGAGCTTCGAACGACATTCGTGCGCGCGTTCCGAAGGCGTTGGTTGAAAAGAATATGCGCGCGTGCGCGTGGGGACTCGCCTCGAGCGCTCGCTCGGGTGCGGCTCGCGGTGAACGTGGCGTCAAACTTTCGTTAATCGCGCCAATTCTCTTTCTCGTTTGCTTCCTCTTCGTGGCACCGGGTCGCTTCGCCGAGGCGGCGAGGCCGGGCGGTGGGGCTCGAGGTGCGAAGGCTTGCACTGAAATGAGTAGACGCGATGCGGTCATAGCAGTCTGTTTGCAGAACGATTTCATGGATGAGCGCGACGTGGAGGGTGCTTATGCGCGGGCGATGGAAAAGGCTGACGACGAAACAGAACTTGAGGGAGCGGCGTACGAAATTCCAGCTCGGGCTCTCACGAAAGATGGATTCAAGGTGAAACGGGGGACTCTCGCCGTTGGCAACGGGCACGAAGTGATTCGTATTGCCAATGCGTGGTTGAAGAGAGGTTCAGAACGGGGAGCTCGACTGATAGTGACAAAAGACTATCACCCGAAGGAACACTGCAGCTTTTGCAAATTTGGCAAGGGAGGGAAGCGTAAGTTGGACTGCGTATGGGGATGTGAAGGAACTCAAGGTTTGTGTGTCACTGGCGCGAGCGTTCCGCAGGATGTCTTCGATTCTTCGGATCGCTGCTTGGACGATATCTCGTCGAATGACTTCGAGCAAAGTCGATACTTTCAGTGGCCACCACATTGCGTAGAAGGAACTTTTGGGTCTGAGTTTGACCCGTTTTTGGTGGTTCCAGAGGAAACAACGACAGTGAAAACTTCTCTAGCGCGCGATAAAGACTCATACAGCATGTTCCACGCAACTGACGGTGAAACAGGCTTATCAATGGAAGCTATTCTGAAGAAGGAGAAAATTGAAAGAGTTTTCATCATGGGCTTGGCCACCGATATGGTGGTGAAAAACACTCTTTGGGACATTCTTGCTACCAGTAACGTTACAAAGACGCAGGCTGTGCTTGTCGCTGCCGGTGTCAGAGGCGTATTCGACGAACCAGGTGATTATTATCTATCCTCACCGAAAAGTGGGAGTGGCATTATGAAAGCAGAGGCAATAGCGCGCGGCGCCCACATTGTAGCGAGCACCAAGATAGATGAGGCGCTTGAAGAGTTGTGCGCGGGAACGTGTGATGTTGACTCCGATTGTGACGAGTACTTTCAATGCGATACGTCGACTGCACCCTACGGAACGTGCAAGCCCAAGGCGAAAATATCTGGTCTTGCGACAGCAGCGACAATTCTTGCCATGCTTGGTGCACTGATTGTTTTCCGTAAAGATATCATCGAGTCAATCAATAATCGACATAAATCCAAAGGTCCTCCAACCGACTTTGTTGTCCTCGTCGAAACGGATATCGAAGGATCCAGCGAGCTCTGGGAACGGATGGGTGAACGTGGCAAGGGAGACATCATGAAGAATGGCGTCATGAAACTTCATGATGAGTGCTTGAGGCGGAGTATGAAGCGCTTTTTTGGCTACGAATTGCTGGTAAGAGGTGATGCGTTCCTTGTTGCCTTCCACACTGTGAGTGACGCGCTGTCTTGGGCGTTACAGGTCCAGATCGACCTCATGGAGGCGCCATGGCCTGAAGAGACTCACAATGTCACGCAAGGTACTGCACAGGATTTTGGCAAGTACAACGGACTGCGGGTTCGCATGGGAATTCATTGTGGCAAGGTGGACAAATGCATCAAGCATCAGGGTAAAATTGTATACGAGGGCGATGTGTTGAAACAAACGACTAGCGTTGCTGATGCTGGAGTTGGGGGATGTATTTTACTCTCTCAAGCAACTTTGCCACTGTCAGCCAACGTGGCGTTGCCATTCGTTATGTTCGATCAAGGCTTGCACGAGATGGATGCATTTAAGAAGCCTCAGCGTCTAAAAGAAGTTTATCCAGAAGTGCTCGCGAGCCGTAGCGATAAAAGATCGAAGCTTGATACGATTCGACGCCTCACACCGGCGTTTCATGATGCACCAGAAGGGGATGTGACCATGATTTACACTCACGTAGTCGGTTTGAGCGATCTGCAGCATGCAGTTGGCATCGAAGTCGTGCAGAAAGGGCTTTTTGTAATGTTTGAGACGCTTCGAGAAGTTTTGATGCGTCCACAATGTAAAGGCTACGACTGTCGAGGATATGAACGCAACGGAGAGAACATGTATGTCTTTGGTGATTATAAAGGTTGCTTGCTCTTTTCATTACAAGCCCAGGAGGCATTGCAGAAAGCCGAATGGCCGGAGGAGTTCGACAATTATCACCATGAGAGCGGAATCCGTGGTATACCAGTCCGCATGGGTATGCATAGTGGTCCATTGAAACGTATTCGCATTCCAGGAGAGGGTTTAGCGGACTATTACGGTGAGAGTGCAAATCGAGCTGCTCGCGTCATGTCTGTAGCTGTTGGAGGTCAAATCATATGTGTTGAGAGGGAGCTAGAGGGACTCTTACAGAAGGATTGCGAAGGATTACCGGATATTTTCATCGATCGACTAGGTACATTTGCTCTTAAAGGCATTCCGGGGGTCACGGCGCTAGTGCAAGTCGCTCTCAGTCCTGAGTTGGCATCTCTCGGCGGATGCAAATTCAAAGAGAGTAAAAAAGCTCAACTTGTTCAGCCATGCGCGAACCAACGTCGTATTTTCCGTGGTAGTGCCAAAAGTTCCTTGTTTGAGCTTGGAAGAGATATCGATGCGTGAGCAATTGGAGATAATAGTTTTCGTTCGTATCATACTGTATGGTACCATTCCAATTTCAATAGGGTGAGCGTTGGGTGTACTTATTCATTGAGTGAGTGAGTGAGTGACTGTCGCAAAGGATGCGACATTATACAACACTAAGTACCATCTATTTTGTAAGCGATACGATTTCTCATCATCTCTCAGCTCAAAAAGCTAATAAGCCTCTCCAGAGTACTTTGAATATTCTCCATCCCTGCCTCCGCGAGGTGACTCGACATGTTGGCAAGAAGTGCTGTACTTCCGGTCTCAAACTTCTCACCGTTTGGACCAAACAGGATTATCGGTGTATGTGCTGGATCAGCCACAAATTTGTCGCGTATTTGCACTTTTGGTTGCACGCGCTGTGTGGTGATCAATGAAGAATCAAATCCAAACCCATGATTATGACCGATTTGCCACTCTACTGGTACGCGAAGACCTTTATCATTCAATTCGCAGACGCAATACTTGTATTCGTACGGTTCATCAGCGAAGAGAGATGTAGAAACACACCAAGCACCATCTCCGTCACGTGACATGTACTCGCCGCGCTGAACATCCCATTCGTGCCAACTCCCCACGAGCACTACAAACTGGTGTTCTCCCACCTCCTTGCGGACATTGAAGTCACACTTTATCGCAGTTGAAGATCGCTCTCCAGTAGCCTGCCTCTTCATTCGCGCGATGGTTTGTGTGACTTGCGCTAGGGAAAGCCGAGCCGCTTGTCGCGCCTCGCGTACGTCCATGTCTTGAACGCGAGCATTGGACTCGCCCATTTGACTGTGCAAGACATCAACACGTTTTTGGTCCCTGATTGCCTCTATCTGAGTCTGCAAGTTTGATATCAATGTTGCCATCCGATTCTTTTCATCTTCAAGTTCATGAATTTGCTGCTGAAGAGACAAGACCTCGTCAGAAGAATCTGGTACATCTGAGAGAGACGCATTCAAAGAAGCAATTTTTTCTTGCATGTTTATCTCCAACTTGATGAGTCGCTCCTTGTATCGACTAGCCTGGGTTTGCGCCTCTTCAGCCTGGCGTTTTAAGGCGTCGACCAGTGCTGAGCTGTCTGAAGTCGCTGCGAGCTGCTCCTCTAGAGCGGCTATCTTTGTAATGTACACATCCACGTCGACTGAGGCCACTCGAGACTCTGTTATTTTTCGAAGTGAGACAAGCTCGCTTTCAAGAGAAACAACCTTTTGCTGCATCAAGTCCTTCTCTTCAAGGTATCCTGCGACGAGGGCTTGCGCGGCGATGAGCTCAGAGTGCGTTATCTCGATCTCCTTTCTGTAATCTTCGATGTCCGAGACTGAGTTGATTTCTGTCTGGCTCTTGAACCGCTCGAGCTCCTCCACCAATCGCGTGGATTCGTCCCGAGCGGACTCTAGCTCGGATTTATACTCAGAAGCCTCAGCTCGAGAGTCCTCGAGAGCAGATTCAGCCATGTGAAGCTTGCTCTTGAAACCAGCGAGGTCGACCGCTAGCGTCGATGACTCATCGCCAGCAGAGGACAGCGCAGACTCAAGCTCTCCCACTTGGCTCTTGAACCGCTCGAGCTCCTCCACCAATCGCGTGGATTCATCCCGAGCGGACTCTAGCTCGGATTTATACTCAGAAGCCTCAGCTCGAGAGTCCTCGAGAGCAGATTCAGCCATGTGAAGCTTGCTCTTGAAACCAGCGAGGTCGACCGCTAGCGTCGATGACTCATCGCCAGCAGAGGACAGCGCAGACTCAAGCTCTCCCACTTGGCTCTTGAACCGCTCGAGCTCCTCCACCAATCGCGTGGATTCATCCCGAGCGGACTCTAGCTCAGATTCCGCTTCTTTGAGTTTACCAATGTAGTCAGCATTAGAAGTCTGAGATTCATGAAGCATGGATTCTAGCTGATTGAGAGACCCCTTTAGTGCCGCCATGTCGATCGCCATCGTGGAAGATTCACCCGATGCAGATTGAAGAGCCGATTCGAGCTCTTCAACCTTCCCGCGAAGGCCAGATATCTCATGTCCTCTATCAGTTAGTTCATTCAAAGCGTCTTGAAGCTCAGATTTGACAGATTTGAGCTCATCAGGAAAGTGAGACAGATTGGTCACCTCACGCAATGCATTTTGAAGTGCATCTTCACTCGACCGGAGCTCTGAACGTTTCGATTCGAGATCATCTCTAATTTCTTGCAAATCCGTGACATACTTGCAAATGTCAGCACGACTTGACTCGAGTTCAGTTTCAAGCTGAGAAATCTTGTTTGTCGAATCTTCGAGATTTGACGAGAGACATGAAACTTCACCTCGGGAGGCAGTCAACTCTCGCTCCAATCTTTCTGTATCGGCCCTGTACATTTCTATTTGATCGATATGGAGCTGAACACGATCGTTGGCTTCTGATAGATCTTTTTCAAGATCGTCATTCGCTTCCTTCTGAACAGCAAGCTCCTCAAGAGCCTGATTGTGCATTTTTCTGGCTTCCACGGCGTCGTTTGAATATCCTTCACTCAGCTCTCTCAGGGCGGAAAGTTCGGCTTCTACGTCGGCTAACTTCTCTCGATACTCCAACACCTTGGCTTCATATTCTCTTGCCGACGCAGTCATTTCGGCCAGTTCACTCGCTGTCTTTTGCTCAATGTGTTTCATCTTCTCGAGATCGTCTTCAACGCCGTGAAGTCGATTCTTGTATGCTTCTGTACGAGATTCAAGCTCGCCGTTCGATGCTTCTAGACGCTTTGTTTCTTCAACCTTCAAGTTGAGCGATTGTTTCAGCGTATTTATTTGATCACGTAGGTCAGCATCAGTGCGAGAAGCATTTTCTAACAGTTGCTTCAAGTTTGTCAGAGCTAACTCACTCTTCATTGAGCCCGCTCGAAGATCCTTTAGCTCGCGCTCTAAGACCAGCTGGAACTCCTTTAACTCGTCGATTTCACGCTCTTTCTCTTCGAGGACGGCTTTGCCAGCGCCCATTAGTGATAAATATACTGCTGGAAGTTGCTTCCTTCCTGCCACTGCAGCACCCACAAGACCACTCAATAATATTAAACTCGCCGCTGATACAGGTGACTGTAAAAGCGATGTTCGCGACATTGGCACTATTGGTTTCGATTCCTGACGCACAAACGTCGTTGAAATTCGTTCACGTGGTGCTAAACTTTGCCGAACTGCGATTCTGTCTCCTGGGAAAGTTGTTTTGAGGTCGACGCGTGGGTTCAACTTTTCAAGTGTCTCCCAATCCACATCACCCTTCTCCACCAGCGAACGGGCACTTTCGCCATGAGTGACGGTGTACCATTGTCCATCTTGACCTGGTGATGACGTTTGTCCAGTCTCTATGTCACCATCTGCTTGATAGTCGGTGTGCAACGAGTTTGCGACGCCTGGCACTCTTCTAATCTTTGAGGACTGGTAACTGTGTACCTTACGGACGCCTCCAGCGCGCGTTACCGAGGAATCTTTTCGTTCGGACGCATATATTTGTGTCCTGAATGGAGATGATAGAAATCTGTCAGTCACGGTGTCGGTGCGCGCGCGACGCGAGAGAGTTTGGGACGACTAAAACGCGTGTCGAAGCGCAACGTCCATCACTTCACTGACGCGAGCGCGCGTGCGGCTCGACAAACAGACGCTTCAATCTCGCGAGAATGCACGATGGCGAAACGTACCGAAGTACCCCACTCGATGTCGCAGACATCCCGCGCTTACCCGCCGCACGCTACGTCCTGACGCGATGAGAGTGGGTTGCCGCCATCGCATTTCAAATTCTTCGCGCGCCGGTACAAAAAGGAGTATCGGGCCGTATGACTGGTCATTACTCAAGAAGGTGATCTCTCCCACGGGACGAAGGGAGGGAGTCCCAAATCGTGGGTGATCCGCAACACCCACGATTTGTTGTTGTTCAGTGCTCCCACCGCCACAGCGTCGCGCAGCGACGTGAAAGAGTCGGAGTAAACAATGAAAATAACACTTTGAGAAAAGTTGAAACCTTGGAGAAAAGACGAACGAGTATTGCCGCGAGAGCACGCGCGTTTCGTGGTGAAAGTCGCCATGCCAGCGTTGAGGCTGTTCGGGAGACAGTGGTTGCTCTCGAGCGATGATCTACCTCTCCCCATGGCAGGATTGATGACTGTGCACACAATTTGGTGCATAATTGTCCTCGTCGTGTATGAGCGCGCACATAGGCTTCTTCGTTCGCACTGCGAGGGTGGTTCACACGCGATGGCTTGGCTGTTTGGCACATTCACATGCTATTTCATCTCACTCGTCGTAGAGGCGATGATCCTTCATGCATCGCTACGAGGCCGAATCCTAGAACCAGGCAAGCGAAAATACGTTCCTTACCTACTTTATACGCATCTTCTCGTTTTGACTTTGGACATTGCATTTACAGTTATGGGCACAGTTCTTGACTACGGAGCGCAAAGCTGCTACAGTCGCGCGCGCGTACACGCCATGGTCTTGTGTATCATAGTGGGAAACTACATCGTTATATTTCTCCACTTTGTTGGAATTTTCCTAATGTTTAGCATGTTTGGTCATCTTCCGACGGAGCAAAAGTGGTATAAGATTTTCAATGTGGTCGCGGCAATGTTGTGCTTGAAGAGACACAAGTCTGGGGACCCAAAGTTGGAACGAGAGTTAAACGAGCAGGGTAGTCTTGGTCACATTGCAAATTGTTTTGCAGAAGTATTTCAGGGCGCAGACGTTGTTCCTAGTGACATCGCGGCCGGCTTGGGACTGCTCGCCATCCAACACAGACACTTGATAGAAGATGAACCGCTGGGCAAAGTATTGGCTCAAGATTCAGACGCCCTCGCACCGTATAATTCTCTTGGTGAAATGTATGAAGATGCGGCTCATTTCGCACGCTGGGCACTTGCAGCGTACGGATGGGCCCTTTTGGCATGGGCAGATCCGCGTACGGGCCTCAGCATGGCGTGTTCAGCGGATGCTTGCGTGAGTTGTTGTGGTTGCCGACGATGCCTAAAGAGGAGTGAATCTCACATCCATGACTTAGATAAGGAAGCATTGAAGCGATGCGCTGGAATAAATTCTGACGATCTTATTTACGTTTCTCTTGCAAACGGCGTCGGGGAACCTCCGTATTTCATCGCCAAGGATGTCCGCCGCAAGGCGATCGTGGTGTCCATCAGAGGAACGTTGAGTATCGCAGACTGTGTGACAGACAGCATGTACAAACCCGTCATGCTAGACGCTGAGTCAATTGGCGCTCCTGAACTGCATGGTTCAGATTTGCACGTTCACTCTGGCGTTCTACGCGCCACAAACTTTGTCCTTTCTGATCTTGCTGAAAATAGAGTGTTAGAACAAACCATCTTGGGTGAAGCACCTCGTGCCGGAAGCGCCCCAATTCCACAGAGTAGTTCAGAGTGTCAAGGGTGGAATTTGATTCTAACTGGACATTCATTAGGTGCCGGAGTTTCAGCGACTTTATCGCTGTACCTGCGTCGAAGCTTCCCAAATTTAAAAGTGTGGTGCATCGAACCGCCGGGTGGCGTCCTGAGTCCGAAACTCGCAGAGATCACCAAAGCTTGGACATACAGCACAGTTCACCATTGTGACTTGTTCTGTCGGCTCTCTGGGCCTGCGCTTTTGAAGTTACGAAGCGATATGATGGATTCGCTGACAAATTCTAGGCTGAATAAATTTTCACTTTTGATGAGGATGACTTTCAATGGCACACAATTACGCACGTCTGACGTAATTGACGCACAGGCTGCTCCAGATGAGTCAACCCTGCTTAGAGAAGACTTCAGAGCACTCGCCGATGAACAAATCAACGCCACTCCTATGATGGCTGCGCCTTTACACCCACCTGGTCAACTCATTCATTTGCACAAGCTTAAAAATGGGTCATATGAGCCTCGACTCGTCGAGGCGGAGGAATTTATGAAGCGCGGCATGATGATACAGTCGGGATTTTTCACGGATCACTTTCCAGATAAGGTAGCTGGTGTGCTTTCCGATTTAGCCATGAGCGGAACAGACGCTGCGTTAACGATAGCGTCGCTGGGAACTTCATCAGACGATCCCTCGTGCACGCTCGTGGACAAACTCGTCAACCAGTCCTCCAAGAAGGGTGGTTTCCCTCATGAATTCGGTACTGCAGACAACGTGTAAAGTCTGTTCCTGTAGTTGCTCATGTGTAGTATACATTTTAGCAGTAGTAATCGATCGTCTTTGAGCGTTCAAGTCGCGCCACTCACCGTTGGCAGTTCAAACTTGTCCATTTCAAGCAACTGGAGTTTCTTGTGCCACCAGTGTAGTCCTAAGGTAGGAATGAGCTCGTGGTATCGAGCAGCACAAGCCCCCGTCCGAAAGGGTCCCAGCACGGCACTTAATTCGCTGACGTGCTCGCGCTCGTGGACATGCTGCGACGAACACTGCGCGAGAGCGTTAGATCGCGAGATGCGGTGACGAAAGTAATCGCCGCCGCGCGCGTCTCTACGAGATCTTACGACAAGAAGGTGCGCGATAGTTCTATTCGTTCTCTCGGCCACGCGCGCCCGGCAGGAAAGTCGGAGTACTGACAGCTTCACCCGTTCTCACGACGCTCCCGTCTAGGTTCTGGATCACTATGAGAATCCAAGAAACGTTGGGTCTTTTGACAAATCTGATCTCAACGTCGGTACTGGAGTAGTTGGCGCGCCGGCGTGCGGGGACGTCATGAAGCTACAAATTAAGGTTGACGAGGAAGGAAACATTGTTGACTCCTGCTTCAAAACATTTGGTTGCGGAAGCGCTATTGCCTCGAGCTCCGTCGCTACCGAGTGGATCAAGGGTACTCACGTAGATGAAGCCGTCACGATTAAAAACCAGGACATAGCGAAACATCTCAACTTGCCGCCAGTCAAGTTACACTGCTCCATGCTCGCGGAGGATGCCATACGTTCGGCAGTCGCCGATGTCAAAGCGAAACGAGCTGCAGCCGGGAAGACGGCAGCTTAGGAATACTTTTTGTACTTCCATCAACGTCCAACGTAGCTTCCTTAGCCGACTCATTTTAGAATACAAAACCAAGCCAACATTTCTGCAGGCGCCGCACACCTCGGCGCGTTAGACGATGCACTCGTCCTTGGGCTCCCTGGTTCGGTTGGTGCCCACCGCTCGAAATAGAGGCCGCAACCGAGATACGGCGCACGCTCTTCCGTCTACGTCGACCCGAGCCGCAAACATCCAAGGTGCCGGACCGCGACTACCAGTACTAATCGTATCCGACCTCGATGGAACGATGGTCGGGAATGATGAGTACACGCTTGCGTTTCGGCAGTTTTGGGAATCCGAATCAAAGCCGAGCGGGTCGAAGATTGTATATTCGACCGGTCGCTCCTTCGATTCATTCGCGAAGCTCATGGAGGAAAAGGCTGATGTGCTCGTTGAGCCAGATGGGCTGATTTGTTCAGTCGGCACAAAGATTTTTCAGCGTAGTGACACCAATGGTTGGGTCAAGGATCATGGATGGACCGATAAACTTGATGCTAACTGGTCAGCCGAGCTCGTCATTCAAGCGGTAGACGCCGCCATCAAGGAATGTGGTGCAGAAAACGCGCATTTTCGACCGGCAGACGAACAGAACGAGCACAAGGTCACGGTGGGCGTAAAAGATGAGTTTGTCAGCACAGTGCAGAGGATTGTTCACAAGGCATGCGAGAGAGATGGAATCGATGTCAAGATCATAACGAGCGGAAGTGGTGGTTGGAAATTCATCGATTGTGTGAGCTCGGCAGCCGGCAAACTTGAAAGTTTAGAACATGTTAGAGAAAAGCTTGGATTTGGTCTTCTTGAGACGGTTGCGTGTGGCGATAGCGGGAACGATATATTGATGCTGGCAGGAGATACGAGGTGTATCGTAGTTGGTAACGCCCAGCCAGATTTATTAGACTGGGCAAATGAGCGTCTTGGTACGAGCCGAGACTTGAAAAAGCGCTTCTTTCTTGCAACAGAGCACGAGGCGTTGGGTATCTTGCAAGGAATACGCTCTTTCTATTGGTGAGCGGCTGTCTTGTATTCTAAACTAGCATAAATCTTATCTCCTTCATGGAAAGCGCCGTAGATGTTTGCAATCCACTCCAATCCTCGTGTCTCTATCGTATGACTGCAAAAATATCGCCGCGATACTATGATAGTATTACTATCGCTCGAGCAACGTGTTGTCTGTCTGCACGCGAGTCACGAACCCATTACCTGACGCGCTGTGTGACATTCGTTTCAACTGGAACAGTGTCTAATCGCGCATCACAATTCTACTGACCTTTTATGGATTTTCTGAGGCGAGTTGGCGACGCCGTCGGCGACGTGCTCGCCAACTCCGAGTCAGAAGATGAGCAAGAGGAATCTTTCACTGAAGAACGAGAAGGAGTTGAGGCAAACCGGAACTTGAGCGAAGATGAAGATGAATTGGACGAGATCGTGTCCACCGCAATACAGCTGGGCAGGAGGACCTTCGAGAAATTGAAGATTGTCTCGAAAGGCGTCGGTAAGGAACTCAAAGAAGGACTCAAGGACATCAAGGAGCAAGTTCGAGAGGACTTGGCTGTGTTCGGTCAAGACGTGGGCGAGACCACTGAGGACGAGCGAGCGGAAGCCGAAAATTGTGCGACTCGCGCGAATTCACGTGGCATCATGTACAGCGAAGAAGGCTCAGTTATTCCGGGCGGCGCTGACTTGTATGAAGACGGCGCCACTGTGGTGGAGGACCAGTTGGAGCAAGTTGGGGAAAAAATTGAGCTCATTGGGCAGCAGATGTTTTACGGTGCGGGTCGCATTTTAAGTCAGGTTAAAGAAACTACTCGCGATGCCATCAAAGAAACGAAGGATGCCATTCGTGAAACGAGGGAGGCGTTTACTACAAAAGAGAACACTAGGAATTCTCGACGCAGCCGAGACGAGTTTTTAGTTCGAGTGCAGGCAATACAGAGAGATTCCAGTACGTATTGCGACGTACCTTCCAACTCGGAACTTTTCCAGCGATTTTGTTCGACTTTCTCCGTCGGTTCTCGCAGCGAAGAGATATCAGGCGCACTGAATTCAAATGGTTTCATGAAGGAGCTCTTTTCTCGGGTTGTCCCGGGGATAGTCAGTGAGGAGACATTTTGGCAGCGATACTTCTTCAAGGTGTACGAATTAGAGATAGAATTTGGTCGTCAATCTGAGCCCCTCCAGACGACCGGGACGGAAATTAGACAAGCCGGTGGCGACGGTCCAGAAGCTCAGATATTGCTGGCAGATGTTGAGCCAGTCAACCCTTCAACCCACGCAGAAGGTAGCGATTCAGATTCTAGTCTTGGCAACAACTGGACGAACGTCGATAGCTTTACAAGTGAAAACCAACCTACGACTGCGCACTCGTCTATAGATGAAACGCATTCACCAGCCTACAGCGATGAGGATGAAGACTGGGGGATGCAATAGAAATGTGCCGTAGCGCTGTAACATAACTGCTTGCCAACCTTCCCTCACAGCCTTGAACCGTCACTCTCAGGCGGGTGCGCCGAAATGTCTAGATTCTTGAGTGCGTATTACATCTTAAATGGTGGAGTTATCGCCACGTATCCACTTTTCTCGCTCTGGGCGCGCCACGAATATCCCAACTCGGCGGCAATGCTCGAGGGTTGGGAGCGACAAACCTTCATGACTCTCTGTGCAATGTGCGTGGTCAAGTTTGGACGAATGGTCAACTTGGACTCTTGGATATCAGATATGTTCATGTACGCCAAATCAGGGATACTGTTACTTTCATGGATGATGGATCAACGCATCTTCAGCTGGTATTGCGTGATGTACGCGATGCTTTTCCTCTACGTGCGCAAGCCCGAGTACAAGGGACCTAGCAAGATCGAGTGGCTCAACCCAGCCACCCTGAAGAGGCGTGTCTTGTCGCCGGATGACGAAGAGGACAAAAAGATTGTCTGGCTGGTAGAATTTTACGCGTCTTGGTCCCCGCCATGCGTCAACTTAGAACCGACTTTTGCCGACTTGAGTTGCAAGTATACGAGTGACAGTCTCAGGTTCGCAAAGTTTGACCTCACTCGCTGGCCGAAAAGCGGCGAAGAGTTCGGAATAAATGTTTCTGGAACGAGTAAGCAACTACCTACACTGATTTTGTTTGAAAAAGGAGTGGAGATGACTAGGGTCCCGCACATCTACAAGGATGGCAGGATAGCACGCGCCCGACTGCGCAAAGCTGATTTAGTCGCCACTTTTCAACTTGATAACCGTAGGAAGAAGAGTGTGCTCAAGTCTGCCTTCGAGAAAAAGGAATAGTCTTTGTAATCTTTGTTGATTTTCAAATGTGAATTAAACTACTCGTGCGCTAGGAGTCGTTATCTGCTACATGAAACTAACTGAGAATTTTTTGTTTTGAAAAGTGCGCTCAGACCTTCTCAAACACGGCGTTCGAGCTAAGAATGATCGCAACGATGACTCCAAATAAGCCAAGGGCACTGCCAAAAATCTCAATGACGAGGATTTTCACGAATAGAGTGGGATTGGCCGCGTCTGCGATCGCGCATGAACTACCAACAACCCCAACGCATATACCACACACAAGGTTTGCCAACCCACACGTCAAACCACTTGCAAACACAGCGTATCCCGCCATCATTGTGGACTTGTGAAACGCACCTGTGTCTGGATCACGCGGTACTTCCTCAAGTTTCGTACTCAGAATGATGGCAATGATCACACCGTAAATTGCCACTGCTTCGCAAAAGATTACGCTGATCAAGTTCTTGCTAGTGATTCGCGGCGCATGCACTGCCGCCCCGAGAAGGCTACTACCCGTGATGAAGATGCCCCATGCAGCCCCGGCTACGGACAATCCCACTGCAGCTGCAATACCTATTGCCGAAAAGAAGTACGGATTCACGCGTGTGAACAGGACCCACAACCGGGCCCAATCAATCAGCCCGGATCCTTCAGTACGAGTCCCTCGAACGACGAGAATCAGCGTGAAAATCCATAGAGCTGTGACGACGGCAATCGAACGCCCATGAAGGATCCCAGGCATGACGAAACACCGAAAACGACACCGACTGTTCCAAGACTGCGACCGGTTGTGGGGCACGGCGACTCTCAAAGTGGTTGAGCAGCTGAGCTGGCTAATAACTATTACACAGGAACAGAGGAATATGACTACCTTCATCCTTGGCTAGTGAAACAATGACAATAATGTTATAATGACGAGTGTCAAAGACTGGAATCGCTGCGATTCAGGTTGCTTGCACTCATTCAAGAGGTGCGTTTGGACGAATGATATCTCCGAACGCCCAAGCGTGGTTTGACAGCCAGCTGTGCGCTGCATTTCGCAGGTTGACATTCGGTATGAGCTGTTCTGCTGTAAGTGGATCTCTCGTGATTGGATCGAATTGAGAGATTTTAAGATGTTGCAAAATCGCAAGACGTTCGTATGAGTGTCCAGACGGCGCAATCACGGGATCACGAAATACTTCAAATGTCAACTTGCAGCAGAAAGCGTCTGGTGGCTCGCAAGACTTATCGTCCGCCTCTCTAGCACAACCCATAACTTCTTTGAATGTTTCCATATCATCATAGTTCAGGATTTCACTCAGCCTTTTGATCTTCTCTTCCAGGGACGAGTACCTCGTGCCGCGCGCGCTCGCCAACAGTTCCCACTCCAAATACTTTGCCCTCGCCAATTCCCGCCAAACGTCGTCTTGTATGAGGCTACCGCTCTCTCGCGCCTCTTCTAACGCGCGCTGTAGTGAGTTGGCGGCCTCCGTGAACTTCCTCTCCGCAATCAGCGCCAACCCAAGCATGTAGAGTGCTTTGACAGAGTTTCTATCGAAGTGTAGAGCAGTTTCACAGTCTCGCTTGACACTCGCCCAATCTTTCTTCTTCCGGTGACAAAGAGCTCTGTTGATGTACAGCACCGTCCATCTTGGGTCACACGTGATGGCTTCGGTGTAAGTCTCGATGGCGGCGCCATATTTCCCTTTCTGATAGAGCTCGTTTCCCAACGCTTTGAGCGCCTGTGCATCCATCGAGGAACGCTACAGCCCGAAAAGAAAATTCAGCCCGCTGTGGCGCCTTCAGCACAATTTCTATCCAGAGACAAGCGCGTCCCGTAAAATCACAAACTTGCGTGCTAGCGATTAATTCAAGTAGAGACGCACGTCTATCTACGATGCGCGCACACTCGAGCGCCAAAGTGTGGCAATTCGTCAAATCGGGGCAAAATGCAGGTCCAACTTCGTGATTCGTGATTCGTCGGTATAATTTCGAAACGTTGCCCAAACCCCAGGCGTTCCTCTGAACTCTTAAGTCGTCTGTGCGTCACTGGTTAGCCGCCTCTCGAAGGAGCGAACATGGAGGTGGCAAAGGCGTCAAAGGGACTTGTCGACACGGTGCGTTGTTCTCACCTTTCGCTCTGGCTCCGCTCTTCCTCTTCGAAGAACTCACGGCGTCAACTGACGACGGGTGAAGGGACAAAGTGTGCTCGGGTACTTTTTTCGTTTACCACTTGCGCGGTTCGAGCGGGCAAGAGCTCACGACTGACAACACGATGCGATTGCGCTCTACAGGGTATTGATGCGCGCGCAGTCAATGTAGACGGCGGGCGCGCCGTGTCGCTCGAAACGCACACACAAACGGTGGGAGTTATTCTCCCGCCTCCCGACATTCGCGTGATCGTGGACAAGACTGCGCAGTTTGTTGGTAAGAATGGCCCTGAATTCGAACAGCGCATCCTCGCGTCCGAGAAAAATAACGTCAAGTTCAATTTCTTGACTTCTGGAGATCCATATCATGCGTACTATAGACAGCAAGTGGAGGAGGCACAAGCGCAAGCGAGTGGTACAGTGGCCGCTGCGCCACAGGGGGAACAGAAAACTGAACAAGTCTTAGTCAAACCTAGTACTGGAATTGCCAAACCTGTCGTACTTGTTCCGCCGAAACCCGATGAATATACCATTCCAATCCCTGTAGGTATCTCTGCGGTTGATTTAGATGTCATAAAGGTGACAGCACAGTTTGCCGCCCGAAACGGCAAAAAGTTTGTTACTGCTCTTGCGGGAAAGGAACATGCGAATCCGCAATTCAACTTCCTTAAGCCCCAGCACTCAATGTTTACATTTTTCACTGCTTTGGCGGACGCTTACGAGAAGGTGATTGCACCAGAAAAGACTCTCCTCGAGTCCCTTGACGAGAGCTGTGACAAGAGTGTCGTACTGGAGCGCGTGCTGAAACGGTTAGAGTGGGAATCTGCGCAAGACAAGGCGAAAAAGGATAAAGCAGACGCTGAAGAAGAGGAGCGTATTCAAATGGCACTCATAGACTGGCATAGCTTCGTCGTCGTCGAGACCTTGGATTTTGATGACTCTGAAGATCGTGACCTGCCACCGCCGATGAAGCTGAACGACATTGTTGAATCCATGCGAAAGCAAGAGCTTGAAACTCCCGCAATAGGTATGTCGACAGAAACTGTGGGTACTGGCAATGTACCTTCTGAAAATGTCATGAACACGATGGATGAGGAGGAGCGTGAAATGGTTAGACAAGCAGCGGAACCTCTTTCAAACCCAGAACCACCAGTGGTGGAGAATGTTGGTAGCATGAAGATTGTGCGCAACTACAAGAAGCCAGAAGAACGCAAGCCTGCGGCTGTAGATGCTTCTAAGTTTGTGATTTCTCCGATTACAGGGGAAAAGATACCCCTCGATCACATGGCGGAACACATGCGCATCTCACTTATTGATCCTAAGTGGAAGATACAGAAAGAAGCCATGCTAGCAAAGCTTCGTGGTAGTACTCAAGCTTCCCACGAAGATGTGGCGGCAAATGTGCTGAATTTAGCGAGAAATCGTCCGGATATCTTTGGCTCTACAGATGAAGAAGTGTCGAAAGCTCTATCTGCTGAAATGTTGAAGAAGCGATCCGCGGCCGCGGCGTCTCACGGATCGATCCCAACTGCTCCTGTGGCTGGGGCGCCTGGAACTGGGCTTTCAGAGCAGTCTCAGACAATGACTCGTGCTCCACCGCCTCCACCGCCACCTACCCAGAAAGCCACAGTGCCGGCTGCTGCTCCCCCACCGCCGCCGTCTACACGAGCAAGTGAGACGAACGTTGAGGCTGCTGCACCTAAACGCCCCGCACCTGAAGATGAAGAAGAACCAGCGCCTGAGCCGAAGAAGCTCAAGGTTGGGGAAGTTGAGCTCGATGATGAAGACGATTTTCTGGAAGCGAATCCTGGCCAAGCCACTATAAACATCGTTTGCCCGACTGTGGCCGGAGATAAAGTTCTTCAAGGGCAAACTCTTGAGATTCCTGTCGACTCGTTGAGGAGTACGATAGTAGATTTGAAGCGAGCAATCAAACCTTTGGCGGGTGAACTAGCGCAAAACAAACAAAAGTTGAGTACTCCGAGTCTGGGTTTCCTGAAGGACAATGCGAGTCTGGCGTATTACAACTTGAAGGATGGGTCAACGATAAATCTGACATTGAAGTCACGCGGAGGTCGTTGAGAGTTGCATGATCCAACTCCTTGAAGTAGAAGACGAACATGTAAAATAGAAACAAGAATATAGTCAAGAACGTAAAACATGAAAGTCGCTCACCGTTGTGATTCCAGTCCCCTGAACGAACCACTCGCTAAAAGCAGGCGCCTGCTTTTCCTCTGTTCTCAAATTGCACCATTCCTGGTCTTGGAACACTTTGCATTCCACCTTGCTGCTTTTTCGCTCGATCAATCTTCTCAATTTCGAACTTCTTGGTTACTAAGGAGTGCAGTCTTTGGCGAGTTCGAAGGATACCTGAGTCATTAGGGCAGAGTTGCTGAGCAGAACCAATATCTTGAAGGGCTGCCTCAAAATTCTCGAGTTGTTCGTATACCTGTGCCCGGCAAGCGTACATATCGGCTGTACTATCAATGTCGAGTATGGAAGAGTAGTCGCTAATTGCAGCTTTAAGAGCGCCAATTTGGATATTTAAACGAGCTCTTTCGCTTAGAAGATTGATCTTCACCGGAGCAGGTACGTCGACATCTTCCAAACCTTTGTTCGCAACTCTGATTGCTTCGCCATAATCGCCTTTCGTGACGAGCTGCAGTACATTTTCCAGCGCATTTGACGCAGAGATGTCGAGTTCAGCAAGAACTTCATCTGCATCACCGCTTGTCACGCTATTGACATCCTTCTGTACCCAGCTCATCTTCGATATGAGTTTTCCTTCTCTCTTGGCTATAACCTCGCGCCGGAGCGATCGCAAGTCAATTAATTGGTGACTTTGCGAAGCTACTAGATTATCACTCAATGCCCGCGATGCGTCATAGATTTCCTGTAACCTCGACCACTCCAGAGTGACATCAACTTTTACCAGCTCAATCACGAGAGCGTCTCTCTCTACACGGAAGACACATCGCTTTGCATCTACGCAAGCAAAAAGTCGTAGTTGCAATGTGTGGATGATAAGTGGACGAGCGCCATTTCTAGGAACTTCAACAGCTACAGATCGGTCTGTGAATGCAACAGAAACTTTTTGCACGTCAATTGGAGCCAAAGAATCTAGTTTGATGGATATTCGGATGGCGTCTTTGATGTCCTCCCAATTATACGTCTCGATGCGCTGAAAGTGTGTTTGTTCAAGCACGTCTCCACGTGTTATCGAGATCAGTTGCGGTGGCTCATGTAATATACCCCGTGCAGCCTCGAGTCGTTGTTGCTTATATTTATCATGCGGATGGATCTTTGCCAGCTCGTATTGAACCAAGTCTATCGCACCTTGAGTCATGTGATTACCAACAAAATTTGTCGTCGGTCCACTTTGTGGCTTTTCGTATCCCGCTGGTCTCTCGATCATGGTTCCGTCACTCTTCTGCTCCAGCGCGTCGTACCCTTTCGCCGCTCCAGGTCCTTTATCAATTCTATATTTACCGCCATGCGGGTCTTTTGTCCAAACACTTGGATAGCGAGTACCGTACTCTTTCTTGGTACCATCCACCACCACCTCTTCGCTCTGACTCGAGTGTCTCCCCTTGTCGACTTCCCCTTGCTGCGCCTGGTACGACTTCCACGCCCGGGATTGAACCGCACCTTGCGAGATCGAATCCAACTCGGGATTGTAAGCATTCATGAATCCAGTAGCGACTTGAACGCGCGAGGGACAGTGGCGCAGACGCCACTCTGAGTAACGCTTGAGCAGCGGGAGCGTTTTTTTCATGCTCCTCACGCGACAGGTTTCTTCGAGCCAACCTTCACACTGTGGCCGGGGATCGATGTCTAGCATACGCGCGGCGGCGCGTGCCGCTCTCGAAAGGAAACAAAGAGAAGCGGCAGCGCGTGCCAAGTCTAATGCGGACCCCCTAGGGACGCCAGCCTCGATATCGCGCGCAGAAAGCGAGGGTCACCAGGCTCGAGCCACAGGAGGTGCGAGTTCAGTCAAGCGCGCAAAGACGGAAACTCAACACCTCGGGGTCAAATCATCTCGGTGGGGTTCATCAGATGATGAAAGCGATGACGATGGAGCAGCGCGAGAACCGACTCGCCCGTCGGAGGCTCGAACCGCAGTGGAGACTGCAGTGGCCGCGACAACGGGCCAAGGTTACATGGAGAAGATGCTAGCAGAGGCTAACGCGTTCGCAGCATCTCAGCGTGATATTGTAGACCAGGAAGGTTCTAATGGACGTCATGCAAAGCCTTCGTCGGGACCAAGGCTATTCCTTGATCCTTCACCGATCGGCAGTGATCTGAATGACGAGGATGCGTCACGTGGTCATGGGACAACGCCAAGGGGAGTGCGGGATACTTCCAATATTGATTCGATTGCTGATGAATTAGCAGAACTTGAATCAGACGACGAGATACCTCGTAGGTCTACGGTTGATTCGAAATCGCGCTTAATTGCGAGCGCCAGCCCAAGAACCGAAGGCGACTCGCTTGACGAAGTGCGAGCAGGTCCGCAACGCCCCGTCAAGCTGGATGCGTGTCATACTGAAGCAGTAGATGCACAGATTGCGACGGATGACGGTAAAGAGATAACGATGGGCGAACCTACCTGTACTCCAATGATTTCTCTCCGGCGACGCCCTCTGAACATGCTTCACGGTTGTCGAAGTGTAGATGCGTTTGAGAGACTCAATAAGATCGATGAGGGTACATATGGGGTGGTATTCAAAGCAAGGGACAAAGAGACAGGCGAGATTGCCGCACTCAAACGCGTGAAAATGGACGAAGCAACTGATGGTTTCCCACTTACTGCACTTCGCGAGGTGAACATATTGCTTTCCCTGGATCATCCAAGCATAGTGAATGTTAACGAGGTCGTCGTTGGATCGAACATGCACTTTGTTTTCATGGTAATGGAGTATGCTGAAAGTGATTTGAAAGGAATCATGGATCGGATGGCGAGTACATCGACACCGAAGCTCACCATTCCCGAGGTTAAGTCATTAATGCAACAACTTTTCAGTGGGATCTCATACCTACATCAAAATTGGATAATGCATAGAGACTTGAAAATGACGAACATCCTCGTCACAAATAATGGAGACCTTAAAATATGCGACTTTGGACTCGCAAGACAATTTGCTGATCCGCAGGGGAAATATACTCAATTAGTCGTGACGCTTTGGTATCGAGCTCCCGAACTCTTGCTCGGGGCGAAGAACTACGGTCCAGCCATAGATGTCTGGAGCTTGGGGTGTATTTTTGGTGAACTTCTCGGCGCTTCTCCAATGTTCAATGGGCGAACAGAAATAGACCAGCTCCAGAAAATCTTCAAACTGTTGGGTACTCCCAGCGACAAGATTTGGCCGGAGTTCAGTTCATTACCAAACGTGAAAAATGTCACATTTGCTGAACAACCTTACAATAAGCTGCGACAAAAGTTCCAGCGTGACTCTACGGGACTGAGTGAAAAGGGATTTGAACTGTTGAATCGGTTGCTAACTTATGATCCTTCAAAGCGCTTCTCTTGCATGGAAGCTTTGTCTCATCCTTTCTTTCAGGAATATCCAGATCCCAAGCGACCACACTTTAATTGTTAGTCTGGACACATCGAGAAGCAACGTCGTGGACGACGCAAGGTCCGTCTCACACCTCGTGCCTCAACCGTAGCCGACCGCACTAGCTGACTTAGACAAAGGTCTGTAGCGATGAATCCAAAAAAACTAACTCCAACCGAACATGACTAGGCTCTTCTTAAGTTCGATGAGCGGGGAACGACATCGCTCAGCGGGAAGTGGCTATGTCTCGGAAAGAGTCCGGCCCACGAGATCGAGGAGGTTCGTTAGGCCGTCACGCCGTCTACGTGATGTGGAATTTCGACGTGCAATAGTCCAGTGCGGTGTTTCGCAGCCTATTGAGTTAGAAGGGGTGAAAGTTTGCGTGCTTGAGCGCCCGAAGACGAGCAACGGACCAGCCGTGCGGTTAATTCTCTTGCCAACAGCACACGTCAGTGCACGTTCTGCTAGGGAAGCACAGAAGCTCATTCGGAACGTTAAACCGGACGTACTAGTCTTGGAAGTGTGTGACGAGCGTATTGATGGAGCATTGAATCGGGTCAAAGCCTTCCATGGAGCTACTGATGGAGACGTGCTAATGGCAGAGTCTGTCAAGATCGCCGGACTGCCTCCGCGCACTTTTCCTGGAGGTGTCGACGAGAAAAGTCTTTTAGCAGTTTTGATGACGAAGCAACAGCTGGAAACAAAAGCACATAACCTTTTAGAGGATGTCAAAGTTCTACAAAGTACTGGTCTGTTTGAGCGAGTAGCTGTTGAGGTCGTCGAGCACCGGCAGAGACAAGTACGCTTGTCAACAGCTGGCTTGGTCAACTTGTCTGTAGAACAAATCATATTCCATGTCGAGCCAAAAATTGGAGAACTGACGTCAGACATAGAATTCGAGTGGGACTTTCGACACTGCGTTACGACGGACTCTTCTGAGAACGAGATCGTCGCTCAGATCATGAGGAGAGCTAGTGAACTTATAGCCATGAGTGACTGTGGTCAACGAGAAGAAGAGATGGAAGATTGGCAAACTGCTGGACTCTGCAGCTCTTTATTACTCGCCACGCGGGAAATCATACACAGTGATTGCATCGCTACGCTGAATCTTACCGATGGAGTGATCCAGGTAATCGTAGACAGAGAAACAGAACCAACTTCAACTGTCACTGAGAACTCGAAAACACACGAGCGCTTCTTTTCCTTGTCAAGGCCCGCTCAGGAGATCGACGGAAACGATCAACCTATCGCTTTATTGACAAAATTACTCAACTCAACGTCACATCTAGCCGAAAAGTTGATATCGAAGAAGACAAATGTGAAAGACGGAGAGGAAATAGTAGCAAGTTTGCTGGCAGGACTAGAAGTGTCCACGCCCCTCATGTATCTAGCTGATCAAGAGATGTCAAAAACTGTCAAAGCGATTAACAGAAGAGTGCGTGAGAAATCACCGGGGACAAAGCGTTACATATTTGCGTTAATATGGTCACTGATGGTGTCTTCCGCACAAAGTCCTGCAAAATTAATCAGCGCTATCGAGCTCGAGCGCCAAGCTCTGATGGAATCTGGCGATGCCAAGATGCCATCTTGGATGAACGAAGTGCTCATTGAGCAGCGCAACGACATTCTGTTTGATACCATTTGGAACGCGAGCCTCGGAGAGCCAACCGGAAGACCTTACTTTCAAACAGTTGCTGGAGACGGTTTCAAATATCAGTACGTCTCAGTGGACACTGAAATCGCGAACGAATCCATTCAACCACGTCTAGATGTCAAAAATTTGGATGAAATCACCATTCTAGGCGTTTTTGGAGCAGCGCACGTCCCAGGTCTCGTTCAACGTTGGGTGGATGCGAACAGGAACGAATAGAGCTCTCTCTCTCTTGCGCGCAAGATGTGCCTAGGGTTTAGGAGGAAATCGACCGGGCGTGCGGGACGGCTACGGGTCCGTTTAGATATGGGTTCAGATAGCGTTTGTGCCAAATCTCAGAGTTGAAATTTGTAAAATATGACATAAGTGAACTTGTATCACAATATAGAAAAAACGACGAAAGTGAGCGGAATAAATAAAGGAGCTCGTGTGAGTGTCCACGTGGCCTGGTCGGTCCCGCACAACGCGTCTTGCGGTTCATGCCAAGCTCCAACGAAGTTGAGCAGCACAACACAAGACTCACGGACATTGATTGGAAGGTGAGAATATTTGCAATATTTTTCTGGATCTCTGGGTCGATATTCTTCGGCTTTCGCGCGGCGGAGCTGGGTGCCACACGTCGTCAGGTCGAACCCTCGTTAGTAGGGTCGCCTCCGCCCAGTACGCGCTTCCCGAGGCTCCGAACGACGAGACGCCGTGACGGTAGCGTGACTGACAAATAAAAATTTTACTGATTCTTCCGCGCAGCTTCTTCGGGTGTTGTCGAGCGACAAGGTTTCGAACGTCGACGACTCTCTGGTACGACTCCAACTACACATAGAAGAACCTTCGTCCACTAAGCGAAAAGTCTCCCTCGAACTTTCGAGAGAGGAACTAGAGCGCGTCATCAACGAGCTCGAAAACGCTAAACAAGCTTTAGACACGCTCAAGCAGCAGTAAACCATGGTCGCTGTAACGGCTAAGAAGACGCCCCACGGGAGTGAGATTGCAGCCTTTGCAAAGAAGTCGCAACAACTCAAGTTGGAGGGCGATGTGCTTTTTGCCAAGTCTGATCTCGGTGGAGCTCTCGAGAAGTACATGAAGGCTCAGCAACTCGCGTTGCGTGGTAGTCCGGAATTCCTGGCTATCGTTGCCAACAAAGCTGCGGTCCACTTGAAGAACGGCAGTGTCGGTGCCGCCATCGCTGAGTGCGACACAGCTCTCGATGCCTCACCTGACTACAAGCCGGCTCTTCTTCGACGTGCAAGCGGTTACGAGCTCATTCAGCAATATGGCAAAGCCAAATCAGATCTTGAGCGTGCCTTGTCGAGCGATCCGACTGATGATGCCGTCAAGGGCCGTCTTGACAAGGTGAAGCGTTCGCTGACACAGCAGGACAAAGCAAAGCGCACTGGTCGGCCTGCTGGTTTGGGGGCTGGGGTCACGCAACAACCTCGATACACGAAGGAACAAATCGCCGCTGCGCGCCAGGAATATGCTCGCCAACAACAGGCTGCTCAGCAGACTATGTTCACTTTTGATGTCACTTACCAAGGGGAAGTCAAGAGCATCAAGCTTCCGGTTTCGCTCAAGTACACGACACTGACTGATGCCATCAAGAGCGAGTTTGGTATTGATGGTAATTTTGCCGTAAAATACAAAGATTCTGATGGTGACTACATTACCATCACTTCTCGGGCGGATTTCCGCAACGCGCTGACAAACTTTGCGGCTGTTGCAGAACGTGATGCCAAGGAGTCAAACACGAAGCCGGAATCTGTCATACCGGTAATTCATGTCGAGGTTTTCCCTTCTGCAACAGAAGTTGTCGAGACCCCAGACCACGTGATCCCGACGAATCTGAGTGAAGGTGACGACCAAGGTGAGGACGTGATTGAAATTGATGAGTGGCTTCTCAGTTTCGCGACTCTTTTCCGACAAGCGTTGGTCAAGTCAATGCCAGATGTTGTGCCAAAGCAAGGCACTCTGGATTTGCGGACGGTTGGTCTCGATAAATGCTGTGAAGTTCTCGAAGCGACTGTCGGCACGGAAGAAGCAGACGGCCTGCTTAATGCTGCTACGGAAAAGTTCCAAGAAGCTGCAGCCTCTGCCATCTTCAACTGGGGAAACGCTTACGCATGCAATTCTCGCCGCACCATCGACGCATGCACTCCCAGCTCCTCCGATAGTACAGACGCCGCGCTCGCTGTTGCCGCTACTACAAGAATGGCTGAGCTTGAGGCAGACTACGAAAAGGTGTGCGAGCGCTTCCAAGCTGCGCTCGACATCAAGAGTGACTTCTTTGAAGCTCCAATCACATGGGGTCAACAGGCGTTTGACCGGGGCAAGCTTCACCACCAAGTATCCAAGGTTTCTGAAGGAAAAGATAAGACTGAAGCCGAGAAGGTAACTGATGAAATGTTTGCATTTGCAATCACCAAGTATGAAGAGGCGATGGCTATGTTACCTCCGGCCGACAGAGATGTTGTATTGACAGAGGGATGCGAGGATTCCAATGGATTCAAGGCGCAAATTCTCATTCTTTGGGGGAACGTGCTTTACGAGCAATCGCAAGTGAAACATTCGCGCGGAGTTGGAAACTGGAAGGAAGATGTCGAAGCTGCTGTCGCTAAGTTCAATGAAGCAGGATGCGTGAAGGGCGATATCACGCAAGCTCTTCTCAACCACACTAGCAAAGAGTGGACCACGCAAGAAGATGCTTTGAAGACGGCCAACAAGTGAGATGCCGTCGATAGTTGAATAGGAGGGAGAACTTTTAAAAATTCTTTTAACGCATTCTTTACATCGCCACGAATAATTGTCCTCATTCGTCCTACATTGATTCTGTCACTAGAGCTGGAATTTCTCTTATTTCACAAGCGTGCAAGGCACGTTGGAGATGCGCAAGTCATCCATGGCTGGAACACTCTTTATGATTAAGCCATGCTCGTTTGCTAAATGAAGCGCGCAAATGAATGCCATGTGCACGCTGATATCCTCGACATGTCCAGCCGGGTTGTTCACAGGGAACTGCCGAAGCATTTGGTTGAACGAGTGAACGTCTTCTTGTGAAGTCGACTCCTCTAAGTTACTCCAGAGGGTCTGCTTAAGTGCGCGAACGTTTACTTGCTTTGTTGTTCGTGCATAATTGACTTCAATCTTTTCGACTCGTCTCGGTGCATCCACGAATTCATCATCCTCGTTTTCGCCCTCGTCGTACCATCCACCAGCTTCGCCAACGAGCTCACCATCATCAAAACCATCATCTTCATGATCAATGTTAATGTCTTGTTCACCACTACTAGCATCGAGTTCATTATGCGTCAAGCCAGTGACATTTTGAGGCTTCAAAAATAATCTGATAAGATTTGAAGGCTCATATCCGAGATCAGGGGGTAGGAGAGTATCAGAGGCGCTTGGAGCCGATGCGAGAAGTAAATCATCTTCATCAACAGCAAGTTCAAATCTCTTTTCATCAAGTTGATCAGGATTTTCAAAATCGTAAGTCAACTCCCCCTTGCTGCGTTTTTTCTGTTCTTTGATATCACCACTTTCGTCGTCATTCGTTGCAATTTTAGGACGAGGTGGTGCTCTGAACTGCCAGTGCGTTGGACCAGCCCATCCCATCTTTCCACCGAGTCCAGAGGTCACAACCCATTCTAGACCGCCTTCTTGCGTTGACAGAACCGCATCATTATCAGAGAGACCATTTTCAGTGTCCTCATTCCAGTTTTCATCGTCGAAACCGTCTATACCGGTAGTCCAATCTTCTGGGGATTCTTCAGGGATCTCTTCATCGTCGTCATACTCGGCAAAATTGATGCCTTCCAAGGAAGACCCAGTGAAGAAGGATCCACCGCAGTCAGCCGCTTCTTCCGTAGCCTTTGTCGGTGCCATACCAGTCACTTCACTGAGCATAGCCTGAACCTCGTCGATAGACGGAGTGATGCGTGAGACGGACGACATAGCATTCGTTGCAGCTTCGATGGAAGTGCGAAGCGACGTCAGATCGAGCGCTCCCGTGAGCGGTGCATCCTCGCCCTTGGTATAATCCGGTACTTCTTCAGAGTCAAAGCAAATGTTGCAACCTTTGTGGACGGCTAAATTCGTGAGCAATAACCCAGATGCACCGCCTTCGTCGAACATGGCACTCGTCTTCTGAAATAATGGATCGACGACAATGGTTTCGTCCAACTGTTTCAATGAGTGCGCTTCAGGTAACTCTAGCGTGTTGACAGTGGCTCGGCGCTTCTTATTTTTCGCGCTCTCGCCATCATCTGGAAGTTCGCTTCCTTCGGCACCGTCTCCAAGACCTTGTCTTTCGTCACCTTCACCGTTTGCCGACACTTTATTCATACCCCCAAGCATCTTGAATGTCTCGCTGTGGAAGGAGTCTACGCGGGAAGCATAAATCTTGACGCCTGCTTCCAAGGTACAACTGGCTTTTTGAAAATTCGTCTGGTTATCTTCGTCTTTCTCATTCTTCACGATGTCACTGATGTGGTCAATCAGCGCCAAGCTCCACGTGTTCTTTGCATTAATTTTGTTTTCAGAAGCCAACTTGATGCAGTTCGTGTACAAGTTCAGAACGGCGTCCGCAGAGAGTTTCTTCACCGGCTTCGCCGGCGGTGGAACAGCGCCTGTGAGCTCAACGAGTTTGGTTGGAACCTTCTCCACGGGCGCTACAACCTCGTTCTCATCGAGATCGGTCGTGAAAGACCGTCTCAACTCCTCGGTCGCTTCACGAGAAAGAAGCGATTTTTGCCGTTCCAGCTGATCATCATTCGGGCTGAGAAGGCCCACTGGGTGCGGTGATCGACTCAGTGGGGTCTTCTTACGACTGGGTTTAATCTTTTGATTGTGAGGCGTGAGCACTCCCGACATCGTGAGCTACTTGCGGCGCGCGCGGGCGACTGACAACGACGCCACTAACGCGTGTCGACACAACGGTTCGCGAGGTGAATCGGCGGTTGTTCCCCCTAAAGCAAACATCGTATTTTATGTAATTTTTGTCTAATATCTACTACAAAACCTATTTGATCTACGTAATTCATACTAAGTATGCGACGCGGCGCTAGGGGCGACGCAGCGCAGACCTTCCCGTCGCGCGGTCGTTGACAGCTCTACGACGGTCGCGAACGCTTCTTAAACATCCAAGCACTCCCTTCCAGCTCATCCGCAATCTTTCGAAGCTCGTCCAAAGTGCGTTTTACGGATCGTTCGCGCACGCGTTTGGGCCAAAGCCGTTCCACCTTCACGTCGATCAACCTTTCGGACATCGAGGCGAAATCGTCCACCTTTGGAAGCTCTCGTGAATAATCTGAGGGCATTCGCGGAGTAAGTTTACGACCAGTTCGTTTTACACTAGCTCTGTCACCTCTTCGCGGAGCACACTGGCGTCGTTCGTATCGGTTTCGACTTCCTTGTAGCTCCAGCTCCGAAGAAGAAGAGTCCACGATGGGTCAGGAACCAGAAATCGTAAAGTCTCGTTCCAGGCGAGTTCAAACTAAACTGAGGACCGACGACCTCAGAAAACGACTTTTCGACTTCGCGGCGACTTCTTCGCTAGAGAAACTGGCACATGCCTTGAAAGAATTTCTGTACTCGATCTTGATCGAAAAACTCTGTTTCCCTCTCTCTTATCGTCGACTGCAGTGCGTCTCAACTCAGCAGCTCTAACTGTTGCAATGCACTCTGAGTTGAAGGATGAGAGCCGCACAGCGAGCGCAGTGAGCCCACTTCTGACGACTGAAGAAGAGCTAGAGATACTAGATCTTTACCTTCGTTCGGAAGGCTCGTCAATGACAAGTTTATCGTCTTTAGATAGAGCTCTGACTCTTGAGTTGAGAGATACAGACAGTCTGCTGTCGCACGCCTTGGAAGACGCAGGCAGCACTTCAGCATCCTTGTTAGAGTACTTATCCGAGGTTGAGCGCGCGCTGCAGGATATTGACGCTTGGTCAACGGTGTTTGATACAAAATTGATAAATATGCGCAGAAATATTGATATCATCAAGGCTCGAAACGATGCCCTTGGTATCACCGCACTCAACAAGCAGCGCGTGCTAGCGTCGGTTCGTCAACTGTTGCTTAGTCTCGAGTTTCCTACAGAGGTTGAGAAAAGGCTGAAAACTCTTTCGCTTGAAGGAGAACGAGCAGTTAACGTAATGATGAGCGATTTTCGGTTGCTGTTCAAGTACCAATCTGACTTGAGGTAAGGCGAACTAATCAAAAGCAAAGCTTCTACTGGCGGCGTTTCTCACATTTTTGTTTTACTTTTCTTTCCCAGGCGGCGGAGCTCGAGTAATCTAGCGATGCGAGCGACGCAGGCTGTGCTTCACCGCTGCGATGAGCTCGTGGAGAAAACGGTCTCACGTGTTTTCAAAGAATTTAGTTCCCATGTCCAGGTATGTGTGGTATAAGCTTGCCTTTGGCTATGAATTAATTTAATATCTTTAAAAAGGATTCCACTGCCTCTAGTGGCTTGAACGTGCAGAAAAATCAGACGCAGACGATGTATACGAATTATAGGTATGTCTGCTTCTCACAGAATTATTGATACATCGAGATCTGACGTCTTCATCGTATGCAAAGACTATTAGAGAAATTCAGGGAATTATTTCAACTGCTCGATGAGTTTCATCCACGTGCAATGAATATTTTCATCGCTAGGCACGGTGAAACCTGCGGAAGAAACGTGAATCACATGGCTAAATCGTCAATTGAAGCGGTGCGCTTCGATTTAACCGACTCAGGCTCGATGAAGGTGAGATCACGTGCACACTTTCAACACCATTAATTAATTCAATTTAATTAATTTACAGAGCGTGCACGATCATGTTTACGGTATGATCATACACATCGGCTCGTACATAACGAAGGAGATGTCACACGCGTCCGAAACCTTCAAATTTAACACGGAGACGAGAAAAATTTATTTCGAAGCAATTATTTCAGGAATGCATCAGTGTTTCGGAGAACTGTTTGGTCATCATTGTGCTACAGAAAGAGTATATTGCGTGGCTTTAACGTCAGCTTTACGCCGTGCGAGGATGGATAACGTTGTCGCTTCTTTGGAGATCCTCGATTATCCCCTTGCTTGCGTTCAGGTAACCATTCATCTTTTGAATTAATTTAATTGTCATTTAATAAATCCTGTGGTCGTAGATGGAGCTTGATCGGACAGTGGAGGAGCTAGTGGGTGATGTGATGGCATATCTCAGAGACACTGGTGCACTACATTCATCGCATCGCAAATCTCGAGGAGAATACGATCACTCTTTCGCAGAATTGAACGCGGCGAAGAAAATAATTACTTTTAGCACGAGCAACGCCGCAGTGGTTGACTCTCAGTTGGAGCAACTTTTTGTTGATCTGTTTGAGGCTGCACAAGAGTATGTGGAACGAACAGCGCAAAAAGAGACGAAGAGGTATTCACGTTCGCTTCCACGTGTACACGACACTGTTTTGACCATCTCGTGCAGGAGGGACAGGCTAAGACTTCAAGGCTACAGAGAGCTGGATGGCTGGTTGTGTGAAAGAGCAACCAGTGATAGCAAGTGGTTCGACGTAAAAGCTCGATTGATGGTATCTACTGAATCTGCAAGGCTCAATTACATCGCAGAAGTTTGCGAAAAGCATTTCGGTTCGATAATCTCGGAGATTCACAGTCATCATGCGGGTGGACATGTGGGCTCTACGACGACGCACACAGAGCAAACTGTCAAGTCGTACACGCTTGCATTTCAAAATCGTCGAGCGCTCCAGAAGAATTTAGCAAACGCAGCAAAAACAATCATCAAAGATCTACACGCATTAGATGTTCGTGTTTCGACATGGCGCGTAATGGAATCACACGTCATACAAGCAGTGCGTCTAATGGAACGAGCAGCAGGGAACAGTGTCCCACAGACGCTCGATGCTGGGACTATTCAGGAGTTGTTCCAAGCGCAACAGAATAAGCTAGATGAATAGGAATCTCAATTTTCAAATCATACTGGTACAATTATAATAGTATCAGGACATATGCTCGTTTGCAACCGACAGCATCGACGGAGCAGAAAGTAATAGCTCTATCTCGCTATTACGCCGTGGGCTCGGGAGCTACGACGCCGAAGTATAACATCACTAAAGGCTCATCCTGAGAGAGTGGTACTATCTCATGGGGCTCACCGGGTCCAACCTGGACGCTGACGTCTCGCTCTAGCTTGATTTCTTCGATAGGATCCTCCTCTTTGGTCGCGCCCGGTTTCCAAACGCGAAAAGTACCTGAGCCACCCTGAACGATGAACACCTCGTATTTCGATACATGCTCATGACGATCTATGATATCACGTTGCGCGTGTAGGACGACGCGTGACATGTTTGTGATGCCCGGCACATCATCATAGTTTAAGTAGTCTTTCACAACTTTAGCCGTAGCTTGATGGTGGAGAGCTCGTGGTTCCACTTGTTCTAGAGCAACAGTTCGCACTCTCACTGGGGGATAACGTGAATGACTCTCCCCGTGTACCGATTCATTTTCGACGCGAGGTTCCTCCAAACCCATCGTATAAAAGTTCGCTTTCGGCCGACCAATGCCGTCGACGAATGCCGTTGGCGAGTACCAATTCACCTGAGTAACTCACTCTCAGTGCGCACACTAGACGCAAGTAGAATGTGGAGCAGAGGTAGCACCTTCACAGAAGTTCGCGCACGGGGTTGACTGGGTGCCGCTCGCGGGAAGATTGGTGGAAAGATTGGTATGCTCCCTCGATGATTTCGCACCCGTGCCCGAGTGCGGCTGAACGGCGTTTACTCGTCCTATACGGCTCGGAGACTGGAAACTCGCAGGATGTTGCCGAACGCGTGGTCCGGGACAGCAAACTCAGACATTATTCCCCAGTTTTGATGGCGATGGAGAGTTACGACGTTCGTCTTCTACCTAGCGAGCGTCTAGTTATTCTCATTGCATCCACCACCGGGCAAGGCAACGAGCCCAGGAACATGAAGAGCTTCTGGAGATTTCTCCTCCGAAGGAGCCTGTCAGCTTCAGCGCTCGCAAAGCTCTCGTTCGCGGTGTTTGGTCTCGGTGATTCGGGGTACCAAAAGTATAATGTGACAGCGAAGAAACTATTTAGAAGAATGCAAGGTCTTGGGGCGACCGCCATTCACTCCTTAGGTCTCGGTGACGACCAGCACCCGCTTGGCTACGACGGTTCTTTAACTCTGTGGCTGAGCGGTCTGTGGAGCAACCTTCGAAATATCTGTCCGCTGCCACCAGAATTACGGGATCCGACGCCAAGCGAAATAGAGAATGCGCCACTTCCACAGCCGCGATTCTGCGTTGAAGTCATCGATGACGGACCTTGTGAATTCTCAGGGGCTGAAGGCGACCTCGACCGTCTTCAACAAGCTCGAACGCTGTTGCAACAGGTTCAGGCTGCTGCAAGCGCTAGCGAGGCAAACTTAACATACTCTATGAATGAAAATCATTCATCTAGAGTGGATCAAATAGCGTGCGTCGATGGGGTAGTATTCGAGAATAACGTATTGACAAGCAGCAATGCTCTGAAGCAAGTTCATCAACTCGAATTTCGACCAACAGATGGTCAAACAATTTCTTACGCTGCCGGAGATGTATTGGGGATCATACCGCAGGGGACGCACGCGAATGACGCAAAAGTAGCGCGGCTCATAGAAAGGTTTGGGCTTTCACCTGACGATTGGATAAGAATTTATCCATCATCAAACCCAGAGCTCAAGAATTTGTTCCCACCAGCTCAGCTCAAGTACTTGATCGCTGGAGGTCTAGATATAGATTCTGCTTCACCGAGACGTTACTTTTTTGAAGTCATGAGTCATTTTGCACACGTAGTCCACGAGAAGGAACGTTTGGCGCACTTTTCTTCTGCAGAAGGTGCAACTGATCTGTACAAATACAATCAACGCGAGCGCCGAACAGTTATTGAAATATTTGACGAGTTTCCATCGATAAAACCACCTATTGGATGGTTTTTCCAGGTTGCACCGCATAAATTTCCAAGGTACTACTCAATCTCATCATCACCGGCAGAATCGTCTGAAGGAAGAGGTGTCCAAATCACTGTAGCCTCTGCAGAATGGACCACCCCCCTCAAGCGTAAACGGGTTGGTCTTTGCTCTTCGTGGCTCAACTCGTTGGTGTCCGGTACGCGTGTGAGATTCACGATACACAAAGGATCGATATCTTTACCAGAACTAAACGTTCCCATGTTACTCATCGGACCAGGTACTGGGATAGCCCCTTTTCGATCCTTTGTGCATACTCGTCTGCATCAGGCGGCAAGTGGTTCTATCGACGGACCGGTTGGAGAGTCATTGATATTTTTTGGCTGCCGTGACGCAAACCACGATTATTTATACAAGGCTGAATGGACTAAGCTCTCGAAAGATCCGAAGATAACTGGCCCGCATCAGCGAGGCGGGGTAATTGTCGGATTTTCGCGGATGCAAGGCGAGAAGAAGAGGTACGTCCAAGACTGTATTTTGGACGAAGCTGAGCGAGTGTGGTCATTACTTGAAGTAGGTGCGAAAGTTTTCGTGGCGGGGTCGGCAGAAAAGATGCCTGCCGCAGTGCACAATGCGATCCAAACAGTTGTGCGATCCGTAGGATCTTTGACAGAAGAAGAAAGTTTGCAGTACATGGTCAAATTAGAAATGAGCGGCCGGTACTTTGTCGACACATGGTAGAATTTGTTGTAATCCATTAAAAGTGTGTAGTCGTGTGTAGCGGCAATCAAGGCGTAGGCTTGCTCGCACCACTGTGCCTCACTAGGGATACGTGCACCCTTCCTGAACGACAGGGGTCAAAGAGTCTGCGTCGATGCCTAGCGCTCGTGCCGCTTTCTTCATTTCTTCAACAACATCTGTTTGTACGTCCTTGGGATCCCGGACAAAGAGCCAGAGTCCGCCTGAGGGTACACACAAACCATTTGCCGTGACAGAGTCCAAGGGTCCACCCGATACTATGGCCCAACTGTAACCTTTTTCGTTGAATTCCGCTGCGTCACTTTGCACGTCGGTAGCGACGACCCAATACGGCGTGTATAGGAAAGTCGGTAGGAACCAAAGTCCGACGGAGAGCTTAGACGGTACTGATTCGTCTTCCAAGATGCCTCTCAGCTTTATCCGACCCTTACTATTGATCATCGTGCCATTCACGCCGTTTCGCGTGGCTGTATTCCAAATGACTATCGTTCTCTCATCTCGCAGCGTGTAGTTTGCTCGAACGCAGAACAGATCAGTTTCGGGTTGGTATCGCGTCACTCGTTGTCGCGCCACGTACCACTCTCGAGAGATGTACTCCTCTAAATCGAAAATGGCACCTTCTATCGGCGTGAGCTCTCGACAAGCATCAGAAGTGTTTTCTCGTTGTTCAACTCGTTGAGTGCCCTCCACACAGGAAGGGGCAAAGAAGAGGACGCAAAAGGCAAGCATCGCGCTTCCAATCGCGCGCATGGTTGGAACTTGTTTCGTTTCGTCAAATTTTCTTTCCTTGATTCGTTCGTTCGTTCGTCGATCGTTCGATCTCGCCACGAAACTAGCGTGCTTTGCAGTGTCGGTTCAGTTCTCTTCTCTTCTCGTTCTCGGGGAAGTGAACGAGTTTCTCTTCTTTGCTCGGAAGAAGTCGACCACGGAAGTGCAAGTGCAGTGCCCGGGATCCTCTGACGCTCGCCTCGGAAGAGGGAATCCGACATGCGCGCCGTGAAGTACTCGACGAGCGCCCGCTTGAACACGCCATCGCGCGCTTGCTCGTACGTCCACGCGCCCGCACCCGAACGTCGCAACACACAGACTCGAAGGCGGAGGCGAAGAAGAAGACAGCGAGACTGGACTGACTGACTGGAAGGACGACGCCGACTTCTGTTTTACGCGACTCTCACAGGTCTTCGACGACGAGACTCGCACGATCTAACGCGCGACGTACTCTCGTCTCACGCGCAACCGCGGGGAGTCACGACGAAGCCGTGGTGTTGACGCTCAAGGTGGACGGTATGATGTGCGAAGGGTGCGCCGAGAGCGTGACGACAAAGCTTATGAACAATACGAAGGGAGTCAACGTGACAGCGGTGGACGTCAACCTGGATACAAAGCTTGTCAAGGTGTCTGTCGACTGCGAGAGCGTAGTTGAAGGTTTGGCCACCATCCCAGCGCTCGTCGAGACGGTGCAAGAGGGTGGGTTCCAAGCCGAACCAGAGTTTGACTAGAAGAAGAAACTCTACCGATCAAGTAATAAAATATTACACGCACGCACACACACACACACACACGCAAAAGCTAAATTGTTTCATTCTGCTTCGGTTTCGCAACACTCGACCAAGTAGAGTTTGGTGAAATCGTCGACGAGTCTCGGCGAGGGCGAAGCTCTCACAAGGCGCGACGGGGTCGTGCAAAAATTTGTCTCCGGCGCCGCAGTCTCCTTCACCCGCGGCGGAGTGCTAAAAACTGCGTCGTCGTCTACTCTGGTAGAACATCGGCCACACAATGCGTGACGATCATCCTCTTTCAAAATCGCTTCGTCCAATCTGGCTTCTAAACCGGCGACATGTCGACTCAGTCGTTCGACGCACTCTTCTATGCGTCTCGTTGCTTCCACCACGGTCTCAAGTAAACCAGGAGGGTCCTCCGATTTCTTTGCCGGCCGTTCTTGTTGCCGCTGCCGCTCATCCGCGCTTGCGCCTTCCTCCTCGTCGTCTCGCAAATTCGGTAGGAGCGTCCTCAAGAGAGTGCGGCCAGAGAGCCGCTGGGGCGCCATCTCCTCACCGTCGCGAGCCGCCGACGCCGACGGCGATGATGAAGAAGATGGCGACGGCGATGTAGAAGGAGAGTGCAACCGTTGTGCGGAACTCGTCAATCTCGTTTTCATCCCATCGCCGCTCGCTGAAATCCCAGCCAACGCGTGGAGCAACGGTGACGAGACTGCGCAACAAACGCCATCTTCTGCCGTCGTCTGCTGAGCCTTTTCCTCATGTCGTTCACCGCCTTCGGAAGAGTAGTAGGATTCGCCGACGGAGGCGACGGAGGCGACGGAGACGTCGTTGTCGTTATCACTACGCGTCGTCATGAAGCCCTGACTACCTTTGGCCGAGGCGTCGCCGCCGTCTAGCGGTCTAGCGGCTCTGCTGCGTAACGCTCGAGGGAAACGCTCGGCAGACGATAAAATAACAACTCGGGCAATTGAGACGTACTTAAGGAAAAATATAACTATAAAAAATGATCTTTGACAACAAGACGCTCCTTCACTCTTTGTCTCTCGGGAAAAATCGTGCGTGTTTTCGAATCATCTGTAAATTGAAAACATTTTTGGCACCGGTGGTACCACCTTCTTTGAAGAAAGAAGAGCAAAAGAGAATTGGACGGACGCAAGAGAATTGGACCGACACAAACATTAAACCGACACAAACATTGGACCGACACAAACATTGGACCGACGCATGAATACCGACACAAAAATTTGAAATAAAAAACTCGGACATTTTAATCATATTTAAGTGAAAATAAGAGTATAAAAGTACACCATCCCGGGTTCGAACCGGGGACCTTCTCGGTACTACATACTTGAAACGCGAACGTTTCTACGAGTCGTTAAGTGTTAACGAGATGTCATAACCAACTAGACCAACGGTGCATATTAATGCTTCATCTCAGGTATTTCTGAGGTTTCGAAGAATTTTTAGCATAGCAGGCAGATCTTCCTAGCCACCGGCGCTTGCATTGTGGTACTAACGTCTTTACGGGCGGATAGCAACCACAGAGTCGTCGTCGTCCACCCTGAACATCAACTCGACGATTGTCTTTGTCTTTGTCTTTGTCGTCTGCTTGTGGGCGGGAAACCACTAGTACGTAATAAATACTCACTACATACATCTTCATCTTACAAATAACAGTATCATTATCAGAACTACAAAACTAGAGCGAGGATCCCTCTTTGGGTGGAGACGCGCCTCCGTGTCTGTCGTGTCCGCGTTTTGGTTCAGCACTACAAATACCACCTTCGCTCGTTGTCGGAGGACTCATTCCGGGGCATTGAGCCCTCCAGCGCGGTGGTAAACCCGCTGTTGCATTACCCTTTGCAGAAATTGCGACGTTCTCTCCAGTTGCCGCGACGTTTTTGCTTGGATTTGCGAAACGGCGGTTTTGCGATGACGAACGCATGAGAGCGGCTTTGCGCAAATCTAGTAAAGGTGACGGATCTGACGGAGACGAGGATGGCAAGCCACCACCATTTTGTTGGTAATAAGCAGCAGCACTCGCGAAATCATCGTGCGACACGACTCCATTCGTCGCAGTCACGACCGTTGCCCCAGGTATTCCGATGGCGCTGGATGCACCGCGAGACGCTGTCGCCGCGTCGCCATTGCCGCCCCCCATGGTCCCTCCTGATTCGTATTGCTGATTGTGACGATCATCGTACGTTCCACTCAAAGTTCTTCGCAATAGTGAAGGCAAGTCAGACTGAGGATGTTGAAGCGGAGCCGCCCCGCCGCCGCCGCCAAAGCTCCAAGATGAGTCACCCGTAGTGGTGGCGCACTGGATTTGGTCTCCCTCTGGGGAAGAAATTGTCGTATTACACACGAAAGCCTTGGCCATGGAGCTCGCCATGACGCTTCCAAAAAATACTTTACACGGGTGTACCTCATCCTCCACCCAATCGTTCGAGTGCCTCGGTCGTTTTGAAGCTCCTCCGTAGTACAGCCTGGGCGACCCACAACCGCTCTGACGCTCCACCGACATTGGATCCAAGTCTGGGGAAGTCGACGCTTTTTGCGACGTCGGCGTCGTCACCATCATCGACGGAGTCGTAGCCATCACGCCGGACCTTCGTCGGGCAGTGCTGCGAGAATCCGACGATACTGGGGGCGGAGACATGAAAGTCGCGTCGTCCGTCGCCCCTCCTCCAGACTCTTCTCCCAGCGACATGGACATCACGTCTCGCTCTGAAAGCGAATCGATCGTTCTCGTTCGACGATTGGCGCCACCGTTTCTCCGCCTCTGCTCGTCCTCGTCCTCGTCCTCGTCGCCGTCCTCGTCACCTCCTCTACCCAGGGTGTGCGACGGCGTCGACGACAGTTCGACTCGAAGGGAGATCTTCTTCGGTTGTTGCTGCATCAGTCTATCCGTCTTGTACGTCGCCTCACACTGAGGACAGACGGTTGGGACAGACAGTTAGTTGTCCATCCATATCCATCCATCCACGGCTGCGGATTGATTGATCGACTCAGAGCGGCGGGGGAAGAAGAATGACGTTAACCTTATCGACGCCGCCGTCGTTCACGTGTCGAAGCGTCACGGGCATTCGGAAAGACGTCTTGGCGTAGTACCTGTCCACTTCGGCGAGTCGGTACGCCTGGGCGACGCAGTCGGAAAGCGGAAGGATGCCAAACCGCTTTGAAAGACGGAGAGGTCGAGTGACTCCGGCGCTGGCGAGATTTGAATCCATACCTGTGGTAACCAAGATCGCCTCGTCGTCTTCGTCTAAGATTGCCCAAAAACCGCGCTCAGGTTGGACGACTCTTCCAGCGTCTTTGCTCCAACCGAGTACTCTTCCAAAGTCGTGCTCGAGAATGTCGACGACGGCGAGAATGTCTATCCCGCTCGAGTCCGCCAAGGCGAGAGCGGTAGCAATGTCGCTGTCGTCACTTCGCCCAGCGTGATGAATGATGATACGCTTGAGCCCCAAGTCGATGGCGTTATGCACAGCGGTAGCGAGCGACGCCCCGACGGGGGCTCCGTTCTGCTGCGCGATGATGCGCCCCTTTTCGTCCACAACGGGTAATCCAGACTTGACACCCGCGCCAATGAAGCGCGTCAACTCGGGCGCAATCGCTTCTTTGCACGTAGTAGCTTGTGCGCCATATTGAGAAGCAACCAAAGCGACGCAAAAACGCGCATAGCTCGACGGATCTGCGGCCCAACGCGCGCTGACTGATGGAATTTGCGAGCTCACTCGCCTGACGCTGGCTTCTACGAATGCTCTGTCAGCCGAAAGAGGGAATAAGACGACGCGTGGTCTCTGATCCTTGTTCCCCGGTCTAAAAAACTTGAAGATGGATTGACGCGCTGCATCGAACGACGAATCATCGTAAAAGACGACCGATGCGTCTTGAATATCTGATTTCACGCGTCTGATTTGCTCATCGGTCGCGCTACCCCACTCTGTCATGACGGCGGACGCGCCGTCAGCCAATCGTTCAAGATATTGACCGACTTTCTCTGGCTGAACACTCGACGACTTTCCGAGCATGAGAACAAGTTGTGAGGAAGATGATGATTCGCTCGTGGAGTCATTAAAATCCATCGCAGCGGGTCCCTTCGTGAGATCACCCACGCGCGTTTGAGCGAGATTATTTGGGAGAGCGGGCATCGCCGCAGTCAGTCGCCGCATCTTTTCATCAAGATGGAGTAATGGACTGAATGGTTGCCCAAGCATCGCACGAATACCGGAAACACGGCGCTGTAAATCCCCGGGAGATCCAGAACAAGCATCCGATACGGCATCACGTGTATCGCTGTCGAGTATGTTCATCTTGATGACCGGAGAGAGGAGCTCCGCCGGGTAAGGAGTCGGCGGTCTGCCGGGTTGAACTAACTGTACGGCATCGTCGTCATCCCGCGCATTCTCGAGTAGTGGCACACGAGCCTCGTACCGTTTACGATGGTAGCTGAGTAGACTTTCCCCCTTCAACTCTTCTCTCGCGTCACCAATCTTTTTGTCACCAATTTTAGTGTACGAGAGCTGTCCTTGCAAATGCGGCCCTCCGAGCGCCACCACCTCTGATCCCTCTGGCAAATCCATCAGCGCTGGATCATCCAAGATTTGCCTAACCGTCAGAGGACTCCTCAATTCGTGTCCCAACGAACACTTGAGTTCAGCATCCTTCTCACTCGTCACATCCACGCTGAGTGTGTACTGATCTAAAACTACGACGGCGTCGCTCACTCGAGTGGCTGCCCACGAACCCGCGACCAATTTGGCGGTGAGCAGAATACTCGTCCTACCGTCCCGGGAAACGTCAAATAATTCGCTCGTGGAACCAAGCGCGTGCATGTACAGCACCTCACGCAGTATTTCTGCGTAAGCCAATCTTGATTCGTGGTCAGCAGATGATGACGTGAGATCAAACTCCGCTTTTTCGACCACCTCTCGAGTTGACTGATATCCGAGCGCCTTGACCGCGAGCTCTCGCGTGCTCAAGATAGCTTTACCGCACCTGAGAACCTCTCCAACATCTCGAGCGCCAGCCTGCGCGAAAAGTTCTACGCGTGAATTGCCGTCCTCGTCGAACGGATTCACGAGCGATGACACGTTCGACACGCGGCGTTCCCGTAGGAGTCTGACGGCGCTCCAAAGCGCTTGGACGCACTCCTTCCCGTCGTCGTCAGTCAGACTTAACGGGGTCACTTTTATAGGCGGAAGTTTATCCTCTAGAGCTGAACGCAGATGATAGGCTGTGAGTACGTGTGTCGTCACGGCGGGCGCCTGATTCGTTCGTCCCGTCGCTCCCGTCGTGGCGGTCTGTCGCAACGGCCGATGACTCCATAACGGACCGTTACGACGCGCACACCACGTTCCTCGCATCGACGCCGCGCCCGTCCGCACCGGTTGCGACGTCATGATAGTGCTATGACTTGAGAGGAGAGTTGTGAAAAAAGATCTCCGCTTCAAGGCTCGCATGCGTCACGCGAGATCAGCGCGATGTGGCGTTCAGGCTGAGGTGAAGATGACATCTTAGGTGAAGATGACATCTTCACCTATCTTTTCCACCCTCACTCATTTTCGCCTCGGGCGTTTCTCATCGCCGGATTTCTCCAGTCCAAGGGTACGATTTTAGATCTAAATTGCTTTTTGTGTTCACTAAATGAGCTTGAGTACCATCCGCAATCGGAAGGTGCATTTACTACCACCTCAAAGCGCTGTGGCCTAAAAAGTGTATACATGGCCGCTAGGCGGAGCTGCACAAAATGTTTGCAGGTGGGACGAGACATCGATCTTTTGTCCCTGCTGCGCTAAATTATATATCCCTAATTGGTCTGGAAGAATAAGTTGAGCATATTCTCCGAGCTCTCCACATCGAGCGGATTAGTCTTGCCGACCTTGTCTAGTTCGAGTGGTGAAAGTAAAGATGGGTCAAACGCGTCAGAGCCCAGCAAGTCACTCCCGAGCAAGTCAGCACCGCTAATCGGTAAGCCGATGTCTGCCCCTCGGAACATGCTGTCGCTCCACACGTTATCCACCACCTTGTTCACTTTTTCAGTGTCATTAACGTGTGCAGTGGCGTTCGTGGGCCGAGCCTTTGGTACCGCCTCAGAGCTCGTCGCAGCACCATTCTGCCCACCACTACTCGTCGCGTCGCGTCCCCCTTGTTCAGAGTTGCCTTGCAATCGCTTCAAGTAGAGTCTATACTTCTGCAAATGACTCGCCACATTCTCGCGCGTCAATCCTTGAACGCCCATGAGATCTAAAATACGCTTCGGTACCGCCTTGTCGATTCCTAGCTGGTTGACAGCAGTCACAAATTGTGCGTGAAGCTCTGCGCTCCAGACAACTCTAGGTTTCTTTGAGGATCGATCAAAACCATCCTTCTTGTCTGCATCCTTAGCGTCCTTGGCAGCCTTACCACTAGTTTTCTTTCCAGCCGGCTTTTTCCTCGCCTTGCTCGACCCCCCGTCGCTAACTGAACGGTCAACATCCTCACTCTTTGAGCTCGTCCCAGACAGCTTGGCACGCTTACTGGGGGATGTAGGCTCTTGCTCATCCGAACCAGAAGAGCGCACAGTCCCCACGCGTCGCACGACGTGCTGCCAAATGTTGCGTAGTTCTTCAATACGCACAGGCTTGAGTAAATAGTCAACTGCGCCGTGAATGATGCCTCGCAGCACCACGGATGAGTCGGCGTTGGCGCTCATCATCAACACGGGCAAGTCGAGCTCGAACTGGATGAGCTCTAGAAGCTTGAAACCATCCATATCTGGCATGTGCACATCGCTCAGGACGATGTCAAAGTCGTCCTTCTTCGCGCGTAAAGTTTTAAGCGCAGTCTCCGCGTTGGAGCACGCCGTTACTATCAAGGGAAGAGAAGCAAACACAGTCGTCAGTCGTCCGTAAAGAGTCCGCCTCAGGGCAAACAGTCCAACGACGGATAAGTGGGTGAGCATGGGGATCGAGTCCAAGCTCAACGCGTTGGTCGCACGCGCAAGCCGCCGAGTGGTTCGACGAAGGCTATGCGGCCGAAACGGCATCGAAAAAAAATTCGCGCAGCGCCTGTGCGCGAGCACAGCATCAATGAGCGGTCACCGACGACGCTCGTGCGGCGTGAAAGCTAAAACCGCGGTTCGCGATGGCCCTCACCTTTGTATTTGCACGTCTTGAGCATTTTCTCCACGACCTTCAAGCAGAGCAAGTCATCGTCGACGACTAGAACTCTGAGGCCCGCAGGAAATGTCTTGGAGTCGACGAGCTTCAACATGCCTGCCATGGCGTGCCGCGCGCGCCAAGTCGCCGCGAGAACAAGACTGACGCCTGGGGCGCAATCCGTGGATAGAATTGCTTTTATTATTTCACAAACCTTCTCAGATTTATCATACATTACATTCATATAGATGATGAAACGCGAAGCGTCGTCAAATGGGTGAAATATGGAGATTTAGGTCCCGGAAAGGTCCAATATGGACCCCGAAAATTGGGCTGCGCGTACCAGCCTCTGCCTTGACGACCGAGGGTTCAGGGTTGCCAAGGCTGTTCGTAGTTGGCTAGTGTACAAACATTCGCGCGGTGAAATTACATTTTAAAGAGATCTCTACCTGTTAAAGCATTAGATGCGTTAAGATGCCATCGCAAACCCGACACTTGATGTCCCTAGCAGTCTTGCGTTCACACAAAGTCGTCATCGTCGTCCCAATTTGGAGGACGCTGACTGCTGTCGCGCGTGGCGCCACTAAAACCTTCTCTGTAGGGACTAACCTGGTCATCAACGTCAGACGAATCGGCGCTATCATCGAAATCAGCTGGATACACGTCATCCCAACGCTCGAAATCATCCCTTCGCCGTCTGCTAGAGTCATTCATAGACTCGGTTTCAAAGCCTCTTGCTGACGTAGCGTAAGAATCAGCCAACTCTTCACGTGGGTAGCCACCTCGCGCACCGTAATCTACCCGAGAACCCATATCTCTAATATCTACTGGAGGGAGCGACCGTGTTTGATTCGATCGCCGCCGCCTTGGTCGTGACCTACCCAAATCCTTGGACATCTCTGTGTCGACGAGCTCCTGTCGGAGCGAAATTGTCTCTGTGGCAAATGCCACCGCCGTCGCTGTAGTCAGCAGTTGTCCAAAGAGCATCAAAGGATCCAACCGCCATCCTTGAAAGATGAGAATGCCCCCACAGAGTAGTCCTATAGAGCTAAAGAACACATCTTTGTCTCTCGAAACCTCGGGTCGAGACGCCCTCACCTGGTAGAGCGCAATGGCGCTCACCATGAGACTAGACCCTAAGACGACGCTCGGTCCGAGATCGATCTGCACTAACGCGCGAATATTTCGCGAAGACGACCAAGGACTCTTTCGTCCTCTATCTCGCCTGACGCATCGCTCGTGCGGCGTCGAATCACCAGCGCTTACTCCGCGCAAAATACACGCTTTCAACGTCTTGCTGAATCCAGCGTGCCCTTGAAACGAAGCTGAATTCTTCGCCGAGAGACTAGCGAAGCGTGCGCGACTCGTCGTCGGCACGGTATTTGAGGAGAAAGACGAGTGCATTCTGAGTGCCGAGCCCATCATGACTCCTAACTGTCGACAAACTGGCGTCTGACGTCTGGCGTCTGGCGACGCTTTCCCTCAGGAGAAAAAGGGCGGGGGCTCGTTTGTCCGATTTCTCTATTGAAGCTCTCAGGTCGTTACTCGAACGCGCGCGCACGGCGACGCGATGGACTCGGTCGCGTCGTCATCGATGGTGGAAAGGACCTGCGTTGTCTGGGGAATGCACCCATTCTCGCACGTCGTGACTGCTTTCAGCGTCGACAACTGTCCACGTAGTCTGGCGGGACGCGACGGTGAAGCCTCAACCAGCCTGCCGGTTGGAGAGGATGACGCGAGAGGTGAAACGGTTTGGGCCTGGACCGGTGGCTCAGACGGTGGAATAGTTAGATGGGCTCTTTCTGAAGAAGCGGCCGAGAGCGTTGGCGCAGACAGTTGTGGTGCGATATCGCTGTGCTCTGGACACAGCGCGGCGATTAAAGCACTCATAACCGTTTCACACGCCGTGGTAAGCGTCGACGAAAGCGGTATGGTTTGCGCGTGGGATCGTGGAGATGGAACATGTCTCGGTCGAGAAAAAGTAGGAAATGCTATTGTGCGTGTGTGTCCGACGAGCATTTGCCTGGGAGTCGACGGTGACGACGCGATAGTCGTCGCCATCAAGATGTATGGAGAGCACAGTCGTGAGCACGTGCGTGTCTTGAGTCTGCGTAACGGTAAAGTGTTTGACCTAGAGACACCCTTTGAGTTGCAAGATGTGATAGAACTGTCTTACAGCGCTGATGGCGTTTTGACGGTATCGGATAAGCACGGGAATTCTCACTCATGGCATGATATTGACTGCGGGTTGAAGAGCTTTGGTTCACTTGATAGATCCAGTGCCAGCGCGTTTGATCTAACTGGATGGAACAGTACAGCAAAACAATATTCGGAGCGCTCATCTGAATCAGGTTCAGTTGACTGCAATCACGTGGTTGAGTGCTCTCTTGGCACTATTCGAGTACACAGCAATGAGACGGAGTGTGTTGTATCACTAAATGGCAAAACATTTAGCCTTGAAGATAGGTGGCCGTGCGCTCGAGGTGTGACTGTAACTTCTTGCGTGGCAGTAGGTGGTAGGAATTACGCACCAGAATCCTGCGCATATGGCAACTCTGATGGTTCCATCGATTTACTACCTCTGTACGGCAGTTCATCTATTGCTCAGCGGTTTCAGCAGCATGACGGAGCTGTACTTGCCTTGTTAGATTACATAACGGTGGATGGGCAACGCTTTATCATATCAGGAGGATTAGATGGAACAGTTCAGGCATGGGACTGCAAAAGCTCGAAGGCTCTGGCTATTCTAAGGCATCATCAAGGAGCGATACAAACTATCCTTCCTGTCCCTGCGCACGGGCGGAGTTCAAACTGGGATAACATGTTTCTGACGGTTAGTACGGATGGGGGGGTGGGTCTTGTTTGTACTGATACGTGGAACGTCAACTTTGTCTTCAGAAACAGATCGCCGGTCATTGAAATGATCTGGAACGCTCCTCGTGGCGTCTTGGCTGTCTTCAGTAAAGACGAGAGCCTTCATGTGTGGGATATTTTGACAGGGCTACTTGAACGTCATCTGAGTGGTCAGTCCGCTCACAAAATGTTCGCAAATCTGCGAGAGGGTGCGCACCACGTCGTGATAGGCGTAAGTTCATACAGATCGCGCTTTCAATGGACGAATACGCATAAATATAACCAGCCTTTTGCGTGCAAGAGTGCTACATCAAGCGTCTTCATGTTGGATATCAACTCAATAGCATTGCTTGACCCAGGCACCTTTGGTATACCATCGCAAGGTATCAAAAGAAACGCAAATCTAGATTCGCTGACCGATGACCCTTTGCCGATCGAAGCCTCTTTCACTGATGAAGAAGTGCGAGCGCTTCATCTTGCTCTTGCATTAATTTTTCCATCAACGAGTGAATTGCTTGACAATCTATTTTGTGGGAAATCGAGTATACAGAGTGCAACGGCTATTGGAAATCATGGAGCTAGAGTGCTCAACCTTCCAGGCGTATCCACGACCAAGAGCAAAACGGATGAGCATCACGTCCTCCTGTTCACTTTTGCGATACTCATCAGAATCTCTCAGTTAGTGGAAGGTTCAACAATCTCAACGTATCGTGCGTTAATGGATTCCATAGAAAAGCATAGTGCGTCAAAAATAGCGAAAAATGACAAAAATATTGCATTCTACGCGTACTATTGTATGCATGAAGTTGAGTGCGTGAAACAGGCTGCAAAGCGCTTGTTAAGATTTGAGCTTTCCAAGTCTCTACCACAAATGTTTGGATGTGAGATGGATATGTCTAGTGTCTCTCAGCTCGAGCAGTGGAATAATCTTGCTCCAACAAGTGCGATAGAAAGTGGGTTACTGGGAATCATAGTTGCAAGTGAGGCATGCTTGCTACAAAGCCCTACAATGCACCCAAGTTGGAGTTTGCGAGTTTTCAACATTCTTCTTGGGAAGTTGAAATCATCTGACAAGCATGTCGTCTTTACTTGCGCCGCTTTGATAGCAGACATGTTGAAAAGTACGATTGCACAACACAGCAATCTAGATCCAGCCAACGCACTCACCCAGGTCTTCGATCTTTGCTACAATGTTTCAGAAACGTCACTTGGCCCAACTGAGTCCATGATTCAGCGAGAAGTGCTGAGCGATTTACTGTCCGCTTTTGCACGTCTGACTCCGAAATTGTTTTTCGCTCAAATGATGTCGCGCTTGAAAACGGCGCATCCAACGCACATAGCGCATATGATCGGTTTCATGGCGCTGATACGAGTTGCACAAGTCAATGTTCACATCTTGCAGTCGCATGCCTCTCATGTTCTTGAGACGATGTTGGTGGTTTTAAACCCATCAAACGCAGCGCTCCGAAGTAACTGTCTCCAGTACGTGTATGCATTATTGACGGAACTTGGCAAGTCAACCTCGATGGCGTTTCATAGGGAGACACATCGATTTGCAATGGCAGTGAAAGATGCAAAAAAGCGTGGCACGGTTGTTGTTGTTTATGATCTGAAAGCAGGCGCAGAGTGGAGGACTCTAGAAGATAATCACGTAGATGCGTACAACAATACCTCAAATGATTCATCATCTCAGGACTGGTCACTTTCAAATCCATTGAATTACATGTCTTCTCCGGCAAAGGTTCCATCTAAAGTTGGAAACGGCACAAACTGCGCCGGCAACATTTGTATGCAATCGTCTACTGTAGGCGAAGATGAGCTGTCAGTACGCGCGCTCACATTTGATCGTGAAGGAAATCAAATAGCTGCGTATCTCGACAATGTATCCTTCGTTTATGTCTGGGATCTGACGCCGTCTTGGCGTCATACATTTCATCGAGGTTCGTTATCCATCGGAACTTCGCATTACATGCCATGTGTTCCGTCAGAAGTACCTCTTGAAGACGAGTGTAAAATCGGTTCTTCACCGTCTTCGAGACTCCCATGTTCCTTGACGTTTGTCAAAGCGAAACAAATTCGCTTGATTTACGGTGAAGTCGACATGGTTTTCTCCTTTGTGTAATAATAGCATATCTTGTAGTCCCCGAGTGCAACTCCACACGCACGCTCGCGACGACATAACGGGGCGCCATGGGTTTCGCAAGTCAACCACCGCTAAGTTCAGTAGGTACCCAAGGTGGATTCGTCCCTGGTGCGCCCCCAACCTCGCTTCCGCATGGGTGGCGGGAGGAGAAAGTCGTACGTGCACCAGCCACAGCAGCAGCATCCCCTCCCGGTTTCGTTCCTCCAGCAGTGCCTGCACCGATGCACGCTCCATTCCAACCTCAGCTCGGGCAAAATGTGGAAATCTTTAGTCCAGCGCTCGCGGCGACGCTTCCCGAGAGCGTCCTCTCAGTCCCAAATGCTGATCAAAAGAGTTCTAGACCACAGGGATATTCTACCACCACTCACACGTCTGGGTCGTGTATCATAGCGGCGCACTCAGGGGCGTCTGGGGCTAGCTCATCGAACGCGTCTTCTACTCCCACATCACTTAGAGGAAAGGAGAGATACTGCAGCGGTGGCGCGTGGGTTGGCCCAGCTCCGGGTTGGCCAAAACCGCCACCTACCGCCACCATAGAGAATAGCGATACCTCTCAAGTCAGAGAAGGGGATAGATCTACCGTCAACACGCTGAGAGAAATGTATCATCAGGCATTACAAAATGCCCCTGCTTCTCGGCTGAAAGAGCTCGAGGGCATATCGACGAAGATAGGAGGTCTCTTTGTTTTCTTGAACAATACTGGAGTAGCCAGTACAGAGTCTGATGATACTATCACCAAGCCGGTGGCAGACGCGTTAATGGCCCTGACAAACAGTATTAAGACGAAAAACTCTTCTGGCGTCAACTCTACGTTGCTATATCTGTCTCAAAACCACTGGGAAGAGGTATCGTATTGGTTCATGGCTTTGAAGCGCCTTGTCAAGCTCGTTCTGAGCTAGCGAATGAGAGCGCTTCAAAGCAGTGTTGCTGAACTCTCTATTCGATTTATTATTACCATATCTTTTAAACACCCAAAGCGCCTTTCAACTTTGACGGAACCACTGTCAAGCTTACTTCGTGATCGAGTCCTGCAAAACTGTGGACAACGGCGACGTCACCGCACAAGCACATATGCAAAAATAGTTTTGAGACACCTGAAATCTGACGAGATTTCAGAGCTCTCTGAGTTCCGTTCAACAGTCGTCGTCCCGCAAACTCTCACGCCGCGCTTCCCGATTCTCGACGTCCGAATCTAACATCAACCGCACACGGTGAAAGAAAAACTTTCGCGGCAGTCAAATAACGGATCGGACGAGCTCAAAGTCGCGTAACCGGGCTCGCGATGGGTACCTGTTGCTCAAAGACGCAGGATAATCCAGAAGCAGAGGAAGATGTACAATTTAGGTTGAGAAAGACGGCCGATGGTCGTCGCATCGAATCAACCGATAACTTAGGGGCAATGTCACTCTCAGAAGATAAGATCGGAAAGGTTGGGAGCATGGAAAGCGACTTATTCGGTACGGTGACGTCCAAGAAGGCGAAAGAGAGAGAATCGAAAGCTGAGAAGTTGGCTACGTCAACCAAGGCGGTCGGTAAAAAGGATTATTACAAGGCAAAGAAGGATATCCGCGAACAGGCTGAGGTGGAAAGCGATTCGATTGACGAAGGAATTGAAGCCGTTGATCCAGATCTCATGCGCGCCCGAACTCCAACGGCGCACGTAATGGACACTGAGCCAATTAAGCCGACGGGCGAAAAGCCGCTGGCACCTCCCACTGAACTCAGCGCAAACTTGAAGCGGTACAAGGATGAAACGAAGCTCAAAGCGAATGAAACGCGTAAATTGACAGCACCAGAGTGGGTCGCACCACCAGATATTAAGTCTGAGAGCGCCGTGCGTCAACCAAAAGAGTATGTATTGGGAGACCATGGAAGAGGTGACCATGTACTCAAGGAACGCGAAGTGTTCCAGCGCGCTGACTTTTCTACATACAATCCAGGTACCGGGCCCTGGCTCAACGGGCCTTCAGACGCTTTCATGCGCCGTGCGGCAAAGGATTACGGTGTTTTTGTAGGAAGCATCGCATACATGTTTGTCATTGCCTCTTCATGTCTGCCGAATCTTATTTTTTGGCAGAAGCTTGACATGAACGGATCGATTACCGGCTACGTTCGAGTTTTGTTGGCGGTCTTTTGCAACACCGTATCGCTTTATAGCCTCTTGGCTTTGAAGATGGAGTTCAAAAGATTCTTCTGGCGCAGTACACTTCCGAACATAACAATCGTTTGCGCTCTTGTCAGCGCTCTTTCTTTTTGTTGGCAAACCATGGCTGTGATCACTATCGCTTGGTTGGACAAGAATAGAGGTATATTCTCGTTTTTTGCAGCTTTCGTAGGAGGGCTCTATGTCGTATTCAAACACGAGAGGAAGCAATATCACCGCCATCAATTTGATGCGGTTCTGTCACAATTTCTGGAGATTGAGAAGAACTCGCACCGGATGGCGGAGTTGATGGGAATGCCCGCAGTTCGTACCAACGCGACACAGTTCATGGATGCAGCTCCTGTGTGGGCGAGGTACCGTCCCGACGAACTTGTCGATTGGCTCAATAAGTTCCTGAATCACGTGTGGCCGTTCTACAACCGGGCCATAAGTGATTTACTACGGGAAATACTTGAACCCCTCATGGAGGCGTGCAGACCTTCTATGTTGAAACGACTAACCTTTAAAGAGTTAGACTTCGGTGAAAATCCATTCGTCATTCGAAACATCACGTACGTCGGGTCAAAATCAGATGATATGGCAGTGAGCCTTGATATCGACTTCGCATGGGCGGGGAAGTCAAACATTATTCTCGCCGCCAAAACGCACATCGGAGCGGACATAAATATCGCAGTAAAGGACCTCGAAATATACACGAAACTCCGCGTATCGTTACATCCCTTGGTTCCGTTACCGAGCCCTCTGGGCGGTGTTGTCATCTCTATGACCGAGAGGCCGATAATTGAGTTCGATGCCGAGTTGCCGAGCGGTCTGGATGTCTTGTACAACGTCATCGACAAATGGCTCGAAGAATTCGTTGCTGATATCATTGGTGACATGTTCATACAGCCAGAGAGGTTGGTCGTGCCGCTTAGCTTCAACTTCGACCCGATTGTCATGCCAGATGGCGAGGTGAAACCGTTCAAGTGGTATGACACCAATGTACTTCAGCTGCACAACACTGGAGTGCTCAAAGTCACAGTTGTACGCGCCGAGAACGTCCCGCGCACAGACCTTCTCTCAAAAACAGATCCATACGTCAAACTGTTCATCAAAAAACATGGTCTTGAAGTGAAGACTACAACAAAACAAAACGATGAAGATCCAACGTGGGAAGAGACTTTCTACATTCCGGTCGATGACGTTTACCTCCGTACCCTGAAGGTTGCCGTGTTTGATAGCGATGCCGACCCTCTCAGCAGCGACGAACGGCTTGCCATTAATGAAGTTCCGATCGCCCCGCTGAAAGAGGCCACTATGAACGGAGAGTCAGAGGAAGTCTGGGTCGACTTCCCGGAGCAAGTGTCTGGCAACAAATCGAAGCCCCCTATGCGTCTTTTGCTTGATACACAGTTCATCATGTTCGGAACTGAATTGGCGAAAACCCGTTTCGCTGGTCTTGGTCTCCTTTCCGTGCACGTCATTAGAGCTATTAACCTTCAAGTTATGGATTCCAATGGACTGTCAGATCCGTACGTCAAGGTGAAAATTCCGGTCGACGAAATGGGAGCAGGTCTGATTTCTATGAACAAGAAAGACGAGAAACGGCAGCAAAAACTAAAGCAAAAGCAAAAAGACAAGTCCAAGCAAGAGTACGTGGAGTACGCATCAAAAATACACTACAAAAATTTGAATCCCGAGTTTAACGAGCGATTCGAGTTCTCGCCTGCAAGCGAAGATGCAAAAGTCACAATTGAAATCTTCGATGTGGACTCCACATTCCCTGTTGGTAAAAAGAGTAACTTCATGGGCAACCTCATCGTTCCTATTTCAACGATCGTCGAGCATGGTGGAACGATGGAGGCGAGATTCAAAGTTGGCAACGCAAAATCTGGCGAAATTGACCTTGCCTTCAACTGGCAACCTTACACGTGATACTTCGCGTTTGTATCTGTATGTATTTTCACGCAAGCGAAACAAACATTTCAACTCCAATGTGCTCCCTCTGCAACGTAATCAACGCGCACGCACGTTCCATCGCACTCATACGCAAAACTATCGTCAAACCGAAGTCTATCGATGAGTTTTACTGCGGCCAGTGACCAGTCAGCCAAAAGATGCGTCTTTCCAAACAACTCGAATGGTGGGTCAATCTTTACGCAACAGAAGTGACCAGGAGAAAGACTTTTCATATCTTCACTCGTACTCATGACTAGAGAAGTTAACGCTGCATTAGATGCCTTCAGAGCTGCATTTTGTAGCAAAGACTGGGTTGTTAAGTGGCTTACGATGCAGATGACCTTCCGTTCAGAGGATTTGACTGTACTCAACATTGTCGGAATTGCAGACTTGATGAGAATTCCGACTCCACTCACGTCCTTTAATAATCGAATCCACTCTGAGCCTTGAGTGTCGACGATTCTGGGAAGGGGAAATGACTCGCGGTGCCAGCGAGACGGCGCACATCCAACATTCGCGATGAGACAACTCACATCGTCACCAAACGAGAACCGAACTGTTTCGACGAACTTCTCGACCTCGCCTTCACGTGAAAGATCTAGCGTCGACGTGATGAGACGATCTCCATCCCAAAACGATTGTCGAAATTCCGTTGCGCACGCCTCACTCTGCGTGGCTGCAGCAAGCCGCGAGCCTGTCTGAGAGTTAAGTGCTTGTGCAAGACTGAAGCCCACACCATGGCACGCATCCGCGAGGATGTGCGTCGCATTTCTACGAACTGTTTGTGAGCGGGATACGGCACAGAACATGTTGGCAAGAGGTGCGTGCCTCATTGTAAGGTACTACTGATGCTACTTTTTTTGCTAGTGGCGTGCCTCACAATGAGGCTCCTTCCTAGAAACTATTGTTGTGCTGACGTCGTATTGGCATCGTCTACAGCACGGCCGTCCACGGCTACCTGAATGAGATTTTGAAGAGAACAAATTTCTTCCATTTGACCACAACGCAAACGCATCCCATCAAACGCAACTACTGGTTGCGTCTCGACTTGATCCAACTTTATCGCTTTCGGATACCGTTGGCTGAAGTGAGTCAACACAATAAATTGTACCGAGGCTTGCTTTGCGATAGACATAGCCTCAGAGATAGTAGAATGACGCTTGCGAATCGCATGATCTACTAAGTTGTCATCGAAAGTCGCTTCATGAATCATCAATCGGCATCTTTGCGCTGCTCTTGAGAATGCGATAGAGGGACGGCAGTCACCTGAATATGCGAGGCTCCAACCTGTTGACGACCCAACAACAAGAGCTGCGGCGTCGCGACAGTGTTCTACAGGCACGGCTTCAAATCGGCTCAGTCCTGTCAGCCGTACCATATCGCTTTCCATCGTTTTGAATGACGTTGAGAGAAGATTTGGACAATTTGCTTGATGGGTCTGTGCTTTGGAGATGTTGTGTTGTTGGTTTGGCGGTGGCGGCGGTGGGGGAGGCAATCGACCGAACGGTCCCACGAAAAGATCTCGTGAATGGACAAAGTGGTACTTCTTACGGTACATGCCACAGACTTCGAGCCACTCACGAAGTAACGTCGGACCAACGACCGTCAAAGGTTTCTGAGTTATGTGATAATGTTCATCAAGCAACATGCGCACACCAAGCATATGATCAGCATGATGGTGTGAAACCCAAACCATCTTGAGCCCAGCGATGATGTTCATCGATTCATAATTCCCGTAAAGTCTCTTAATTGAGCCAACTGTACCTTCACCGCAATCAAGGAGCATCCAAGATGCAGCGACGTCAGCAGAATATTTTGGTAACTCGACCAAAATACCGCTACTTCCGCGATATTTGTTGGGTTCAGCAGATCCTGTACCTAAAAATACTATTTGAGGATCATGTTCCATCTTGACGCGTTTAGTCGCAGTCAACCCTTGCTGCAGACGTAGCTTCAAAGCGTATGCGGCATCCTTGTTTGCGCTCGTGCATTTTATGTCAGGCTCTGCTGGTCCTCGTCTCAATCTCTCAAACGCCTTCAACGTTCTTGCCTGAAATTCTGGACAGTTGGCTCCGAAATCACGCAAAACTTCTTCAATTGCGACATCAGATGGACGTATTGTGTCGTAATCGACAATGCAAGAAGTAGGATTATTACCCTTAATGTCCACGCAACTACACAGACCGAGCTCTGTGAAGAAGGTTTCCGCCTTGATTGGCTTTCTATTGCCAAGCACTCGAGGAATTGGAAATACGTCCGAATCTATCGTGCTGAGACGAATAGATACTCGAGCACTCGCTCTAAATCCAATCTCATCGTCCACACCGCACGCAAAGTGCTTGCACTCCACGCTCTTCGCCCACAAAACGTACTCGTCTGTACTTCTAATTTGCTTTGCTGTGCAGTGAAACATCGCACTTTGGGCGTGTAACCCTGTTGTACACAGACACTTTATCGTTGGATTCGTCATCATGTCGTCCACGAGTTTGACATCTCTCACGTTCACGACAGAAAAGCGCAAAGTGGGTTTGTTTGACCTGTCTTTTACTTCACAGATGTAACCAAGACAAACTGAGGATGCATTTCCTTTCACTGAAGTACCTTCGATGCCTCCATTTACCTGATTGTTCACGCCATCCTTGAAGTTGACTAACGCGGCGACGTGCTCTGAATCGCTCTTTTCTGTGTCGTCAGAGTCGCTACCAGAATTACTCCGTCTCAACTTGTCCCACTCACATATCAAGCACTCGCTTGTGTCGTCACTGAAAAGCGGCCAAACTGTCACCGAGTCATCGGCATAACTGCTCAACCCCCCTGAATGTTTTGAATTCGAAGAGAGTTCAACAGCATCTACTTCTGGATGCACCCACCTCGTGCATTTCCTCGCAGCGTCAACTTCCGCTTGGACGCCAGTTGAACTAACAACCGCAATGCGCTCATGCCCGTCCGCAGCTAGTCTCAATATCAGCCCTGTAAGCCCCCCTGACGACTTTGGGGAACACTCACTGGTAAAACACGCTCTAAGTTTACCGGTTGGCCGTACTTTAGACTCTAGCGCGAGCCTAGAGAACCCTTCAGGAACTTCGAACAAGTATTGAGCCGAGTTGTTCCCAGTAGTCAACAAGAGCGAAGGTTCGACGCCGTCTCCCGGAGCGCCTATGAGGAGGAGGCGCGCGTCGCCGCACTCGACGCGCTGCAAATATTCCACTGAGCCCGTCTCATCGGCCATGTTTCGATGAGCGATGACCAAACGAGTGAGAACACCAGCGTGCGCTCGAGACTGGCGAAACCGCCAAAAGATTCCGCAGAGTGCTACACGTTTGGGCCGTTCGGATCGGCTGCACCTCGAGGGACGACGAGAGGACAATGGACGACTTTTACGTTCGATACTACGTGGTGCGTACGCCGTCATCTTCGTAACGAGCAGCGCGCTCGGGCGCGCTTCAGCGCGCGCTCGACGATTCACTATCTTCTGACAAAAAGCTTTCCACTTTTCAACGGGACTGACGGGAACAACTGCCGATTGATTCGCGCACGCAGGGACACAAGGGTAGATTCGGTCATGAATTTTTAGAGTTTGAGCTCAGACCGGACGGCAAGTTGAGGTACGCGAACAACTCGAACTACAAGAACGACACGTGCATCCGAAAAGAGATGACGGTGTCTTCAGAAGTGCTCAAGGAAGTCGCAAGGATCATCCAGGATAGTCAGGTCATGAAGGAAGACGATAGTGCATGGCCAGAGCCTGATCGAGAGGGACGACAGGAGTTGGAAATCGTTTACGGAGACGAACACACGTCTTTCACCACATCAAAAATAGGCTCTCTATTAGACGTTCAGAACAGTAAGGACCCTGATGGATACAGAAACTTTTACTATCTGGTTCAGGATTTGAAGTGCTTTGTGTTTTCGCTCATTACTTTGCACATGAAGGTCAAGCCTATTTAACGCGTGTCGAAAGCACTGCTTCACATGAAGGACGGGAAGAACTTTAGCACCACATAGAATTTTTAGGCGTCTCCCGCTCAATAAAAAACACCTTCTAAACTTCTACACTCTACTCTTCTACCGAATACAATAGTCGAATACTGACTGAATCGATTGATGGCTGAACCATTCTCTCTCATTCCAAGACACACAACGTCTACGATGGTGAGGAAGTGAACAGGAGTGGTTCATCTGTCTCAACGGTGACTTCATCGCTCACAAACTGGTTGCTGGTTGAGATGAGACCTCCAGCACTAAATGCCATCACATCATCGTTCAAATTCCACTTCAAACCTGTTGTTTTCACTCGAGCGGTTCCTTGTAAGGGCACTAAACCACAGTAAGTGGTGCTACATGTACCATCACGCTTGATGACAGTTCGCCCTACCGGTATAGCGCGCGCCATGCAGTTATCACCAATCAACACGATTTCCAACTGCGAGAAGTCGAATAAAGTCTTGATGTTGTAGAGAACGTGGTCAAGCCTTCCACCCAATCCACCTAGCGCGAAGACACGCTTGATCCCTGGCTTGCACCTGATTATGTGCTTGAGGCACTTCACGAAGTCTGTCGAGTCCTGATCCTCTTGTTGGTTGACAAACGTACAATCATACTCCGAATTCTTCCGATACATCTCTACCACAGTCGTAGAAACGCTATCCATATCACCCACGATACAGTTCGGATGCTTGAACGCGTGATGACCATCGTAGTTCATCTGACTCACCGCCTCTGCGTACTGCGACTGCAGAGCCTCCACCTGGTTTGCGCCTCCGTCCGCGCACACTCGATACGCGCACGACATCCACAATGAGAGAGACTCAGGAGGAACCACGTTGTTGAGGAGGATAACTGCATCGCTCTCTCGCTCCTGTGCCACTAAGTCCTCGATCACGCGCACTGGACTCAAGTAGTTTGTCGCCACCACGCCGTTCAGCACCGTGTCGAGTGTTGCCGCCGACTGCGCCTTCATTACCCCAAACCTTTCGCTCGCGGGTCGTCGATTAGGCGCGAGTTTCGATCTCCCTTCTTTCTTCGAACGCAGTAAATTTGCTCGCAAGCCGCTTGCAGAACGGGCGCGACTCACCGCGCGCATGGAGGTGAATGAAGCGACGAGCACTACAGCTTTCTTGGTTTTTCAGTTATTACAACTCTGAACGCGCCGCTTCAGCAGCGCGTCTACCAGATACGAGGGCACCATCGAAAGTGGCCGAGTTCCTATGATCACCGGCAACGAAAAGGCCTTCACCTAGGCTGTTAGATCTAGCAAAGTCGGTCGGCAAGGTTTGGTTTGGCTGGGCATACGGGATTCGGTACACGCGAAGCAGATTCCAGGAGCTAACTTCGTCGGCGCCAAACCAACCCGAGAGTTCAGACCGAACTTTAGCTTCTAGCGTAGAATCATCATCATTGGGAACGCCAATAATAGATACCGAAGCTAGCGCTTTCCCCGGTGGTGCGTAAGAAGGCGCAACATTGCTAGGAAAGCAGCAGTTGTTAACGATGCTTCCACGATTGTCGCCGTCGAGGTATAAAATTGGATCAGAAGTCGGTGCTTTGTCCATGGAAAAATAAAGGCACGTGGTTCCAACAGCGGGTTCATTGCTGCTGGGACTACTTTCTATCGCGCGTCCAAGTAACCTCGACGCTTCAGGTCCCTCGCACGCCACAATTATAGCCTTCTTTGCCAAGACTGTTTCACCGCTTGGCAACTGTATGCGACGCGAGCCATCATTCTCTCTCCCCCCAATTTCGGAAACTTTGGTATTCATACGCAAAGCGTCTGCATCCAGATTGTCACGCAATTGACTGCTCACCGCTCCTATTCCAGCAGCTGGAAGGCAATTTTGTCCTGTTGCAAGCATACGCATAACGAAGTTGAACAATCTGCTTGAAGTGGTGAGCTCGCGGTTGAAAAATATACCAGCCATAAAAGGGCGGAAAAATCGATCAATCATAGCATCGCTGAAACCAAAGTCTACCAATCGTTTGAGAATCGTAGTCTCCTCACCTCTTGTCATCATCTCCTCGATCGATCCCATTCCAAGAACAGTCTGAAATCGAATGAGCCCAACAAGCACCTTGTCCTTAATGCTACCTATTGGGTTTGGTAACGAGAGGATGCCATCCACCGGATGGCGGAATGGATCAGCGAGTCTGACAAATTCACCTTGAAATCGCACGTCTGCTCCAGCGTAAAAAGGTCGCAAGTTGAGTGCTTCATAGTCCAGAACTTTTTGAGCTTCTGGATAACCGGTGAGAAAAATGGCAAAGCCTCGATCCAGTAAGAAACCGTCAACCTGGTCCGTGCGGACTCTCCCACCTACATCATCGCTAGCTTCGAGCAGTAAATAATCGACTCCTTTTGATTCTAGCTCGTTACACGCCGCTAACCCGGCGAGACCACCGCCAATCACCACCACGTCCGCATTATCCTTCACAACGCTCAGGGAGGAACCGACGCGAGCTGAAACTGGGGCGTTCACAGAGCGCCCGGAACTTCGACGAAATCTATGTGAACCGGAGTGGACGCGTATCGTTTGCCGGCCGATGACGTTCAAACGCGCGCTCATGGTTTCCTTATGCGTCTTCGAGTGAGGGGGGGATATCTTTTGCTCGACGTAATCTTTTGCTTTACAAAAAAGTCGTGCTCCAGTTGACCGATGCCTACTCTACGCGTCTGTAAATAAGGAGTGTCGCATCTTCAAGCTCGCTAATTCTCAATTCATCGTCTAGATACATTGTTCGCATGAATACCTCGGATGAAGCATCGGATATGCGGCTCAGGACGTCGCCAACTGGCACAGTGGTCCCGTTGAGGAAGTTTAGCGCGGGCAGAACCGAGGCATCATCTTGTGAAACCGTCGTTGACAGCGATCCTAACGGCACCGAAATCGTATCGGGCGCGACCGCGCGAGCCTCTCCCTTGGTTATTACCGATCCAAAACCCGAGATCAACGGGGCAAAGCCCAACAAAGGGATGCCAACGGAGGCCTTCACGACACAGTCACTCGTGAGCGTGCCTTTCTCCGTAGTCAAGTTTATCTTCTGCACGCATCGACCACATCCACCGCCGAACATACCCGTCTGATGATCATGGGCGTCGTAAAAGAAGTCGGCCTGTGGACCGAGAAGCTTGCCGACAGCCCAAAAGAATGGTGACGATCGAAACGCAAAACTTGACGAATAGACCAGTTCCCAGGTTCCGTTGATATAAGCAGAGGTCACCGGCGACTCCGTCGGGTTCATCGGTATCAGCTTTGAGGACAAGTTACTAATCTCATCCTTCTGAGTGCTACTAGCCGCTTCTCCACGTCCCGAGGCCGCTGCAGCGGCGAGTAAGTCGCGCTTCACGTCTTGCACAGAAACAGAGACTCTTGCATCTTCTTCGACAACTTGAGTCGCTTGCGTTCGAACGCGTCGTTTGTTGCCATTCCTTGAATGGTGTGCGCTAAAAAACGTTCCGCGCACGAGTGCGTGTGTGATCACCCCAACGGATGACGACATCATCTCGCGCACGCGCGTTTGTGACGTTGGTGAACTTATCTGCTTTTTTTACACAAGAACGGAGCTCTACCTAGATGGAGAGAGTATCGAAAATACGCGGCACGATGCTCGCGGTTGTCAAGCCAGCAGTGACATCCTGCGCGAGCTCGACAAAGTAGAGAGCTGCACGCCTCATGTGTACAGTGCCGACTGAACCACTCTTCTGGCCTGGCTGTTGCAGCCTCGGCTTGATCTGTCTTACGTACAAGCGAAGTGCACCTTCAAAGGCAATCTTTGCCATAGATCCAAACGCAAGAACACTTGTGTAGAGAACGACGTGCCCGATGGTCGCTTTCAGAGCGATTAGTGCGAGCCATCCACTCGTTGAATCTGCTCGAGTCGCGTCACCTTGCGGAGTGGTGCGCCATATGGAGCCAACACAGAAGGCGAGCATGTAAAACAGCGTGCGCCACATTCGTCGATAGCACGTCTGCGCAGCAGCTAAAACTTGACCTCTGCTGTTGAGAGGCACTGGAAACAATAGGATTGCAGCCGCTGTCAACGCAAGAAAGCATGCACCTTGGACAGTCATGACAGTACCAGCTTCGAGACCAGCTTCGCACCAACCCGCCAAAGGTAAAACTAAACGCAAGCCCACCGCGCCGAGGACCACTCCGCCTTGCATGTTTGCAGGAGACTCCCCCACAGCTAGACGACTCATCACGATGGCAAGCATGTACGCAAACGCGAGGGCGTAGTCAAAGATTACGACGTAAGGGTGCTCCATTTCCCAGAGTGGAATACTGCCATATCTCCATCTAAGAACGAAGAAGGGGATTGCAGATGCGTTCATGCCGGCAATGGAAGGCCACGCATACACCTTATGCGGCGCAAGCGCTCCAAGTGCGCTGTGGACGGGTCTTCTACTTGAGCTCTGTGTGCTCATAGTACCTTTTGTAAGACAACCGTACGCACAGCTCATGCAGTATAAAATCATCATCATCTGTGCGTAGCGAGTGTCCACAACCCACACGATTACTGGGAGCACTAATTTGTAAAAGTTTCGACTTCCCAACCAGATAGATATGACATGGAAAGTTCGACCGATGGTACCGACTTGATCCGGGTGCAACCCAACTTTGATGAGCATGTTTGGTACGAGGTGCTTCGTAATGTTAATCTGGCCGATTATGTAGCGCCGGAAGAGGTTGTGACACCACAACAAACCAACAAGCAGAGGGACAGAGAGACTCTTCGGTTCTTCATCAATATCATTATCCAGCAGAGACAATTTCCAAGCCTTAGTTTCTTCGATTTCTTCTTCCATCATCATCTTCTTGCGTATCTGCTCGAGTTCTTTGCTCTTTGTTACTGGTCGACCATCCAAAGCGTAAGATTGTTGTGTGAAGAGCGAACGGGGTGACATTCTCACTTGATGATCCAACGACGGTCGTTTTTGAGGCATAGGTGACGCTAGTGCGTGCTGCGGGAGGATGTCAAGGGCAGCTTCTCGCATTGCCGTCAACATGGCATCGATCTGCTCTGGTGAATGACTCGCATGAGCGTACACACGCAAACATGGAGCCGGTCGATGTGACGGTAAAATGGCAGGACTTGTTCGCGCAACGCAAACACCAAAGCCCTTACTCCTCATGCGAGCCGCGATGCGGTGAAGAAGCAAATTTTCATTTCCACTTCCGATACCTGCGCACAACTTGACCGGGATGGCCGGGGATTCAGCATCGGCCTCAGTCGTCAGGCCGGGGATCTCCCCGCTCACCAAGGCACTTCGAATTCTTCGTGCGGCATCACGGAGTTTATCAATCATGGCAGGTTCAGCTTCGATACGACATATCGCGTGTAACGAAGCGGTCGCTAGATATGGTGGTAAAGATGCGGAAAACACGTATCCGCTACCCATCAGACGCTGATACGCGACAACACCCGTGTCACCAGCAACGAAACCTCCCACAGATCCACATGCAACCTCCAACGACGCACAAATGACATCGACAGCACTGCTACTAAGGCCGACATGCTCAGTCAATCCACGGCCACTGTCTCCCATACATCCAAACGAGTACGATTCATCAAGAATCATTCTGGCGTGATGATGATCTTTCAATGCCACCAACTCTTTCAATGGAGCGAGTCTCCCCGTTGAAGCAAAACAAGCCTCAGAAATCAACCATCGGCGACGGACAGGTCGAGTGAGCCTTGCAGACGTCGAACCATCTTCTGATTCAATTTGAGCGAAAACTCGCGCAGCATCAGCAGCATCAGCGTGGTCATACCATCGAATTTCCAGTTTTGCGAGGCGAAGACCTGCAATGATACTCGGCCCAACTCCTCTGTCGACAACGGCAACATCACTTTTCGAAGCGAGCGCCTGAATCACACTCGATGCGGTACAAACACCGAATGAGTACAACACAGATTCACCAACTCCGAGAAACTTTGCAATTTTCTCTTCCAAATCCATGTGAGGACGGAAAGTACCGTAGAAACCTCGAGGCGAACAAGAGCCAAGACCGTAGCGATGAATGGTTTCGGCACATTGAGATCGCATGGTCTCGTCATGAGTCAAATCGAGCACGTCTTGTGAGCTCAAAGCCATCTCATACGAGTCCTTGAGCTCTGACTCTGCAAATTCTTGAACCTTCTGATCTTCAATTTTCATCTCTTCGTTCACCTTACTACCTACATAGACTGGAGCCCAGTGGAGACGTGAGGCGGATTCCAAGGCTTTCTCTCTCGTCTTCAGAGCCTGTTCTTTCCGACGGATGCTTTCTTTGTGTTCCTTCGCTTCGAGTTCTTCGATGCTTCCAGGGAAGTATTTGTTGGCTGGATACTTTTTGAATTTTAAGCAAAGTTCATCAGCTATCTCGGAAATGACATGAAGCGCGTTCTCAAGGTCCGAGCGTTTGTGAGCGGCTGATATGCAGAAACGCACTCGCGGAAGCGTCAGCGGCGTGGCAGGAGAGCCAACAACGACTACCGCTAGCCCACGATTGAAAGCCATGCGTGAAAAATCGCCAATTTTATACGGCTGGTAGAGCATAACGGGCATGATCGGTGATGGGTGGTCCCCGAGCACCTCAAGACCGAGCGCAACAAGTCCGTCGCGAAAGAACTTGGAGTTTTCGCGTAAGTCATTAAGCTTTTGGTTACCAATATCTGTTCCATCTGCGCCTTCAATCATGCGAAGAGAGGAAAGTACCTGTGCGCATACCGCCGGCGCCATCGACACCGCCTCGGTGTAGCCCAATGAAAATCTCTTCACAGCATCAATGACCTCTTTATCCCCAGCTACGTATCCACCCGCGGCACCGAACGACTTTGTAAAAGTGCCCATCATGATGGTGACATCTTTCGTATCCACACCAAGCTCTTCGCACACGCCGCGTCCGGTTGGACCGATGGCTCCGATGGAGTGCGCCTCATCCAAGTAAACGTGTGCTCCATACATCTTTGCAACCTCCACAATTGGCTTCAAGTTGCAAATTTCCCCTTCCATTGAATAAATTCCTTCCACGATGACGACAATTTTGTTGTAATTGTAGCCACCCAGTACCGCATCTTGTAAGATGAGTTCGAGATCGCCGACGCACTGATGCTTGAACGGGCGGATTTTGGCGCCGCTGAGGCGAGCTCCCTCGACAATCGAATTGTGGTTGAGTGAATCGGAAATGATCAAATCTCCCTTTGAACAAAGCGCCGGAATGACGGTGCTATTTGTTGCAAATCCCATGCCCACGACGCACGCGCTCTCTTTGCCGACGAAACGGGCAACTAATTCTTCAACTTCGCGAAGATTTGAGTCCCTACCGAGCTCTGCCGCGGGCGAACCCGTAGTGACTGGATGCTCACTCAGAGAGTTTTCCACAACCGGTGTACAGTGCTCGTTGACACCACCAAATCCCAAATAATTATAACTCCCCAAGTTGAGGCACCTCCTCGACTCTGGCGTGGCTGTCAGACGCGCAAAGTACCCTCGGCTGTGTTCTGGAGCGCGGATAGCGACGTCGATAAAATCCTCTGGCGATGAGTAAATCGGTCGGTTAAACGTGTCCTCAATGTTCCCATACATGTTCGCAATGTAGAAAAAGTCCTTCGCTTTACCCGCCGACAACGGCGCGAGGTCATTCTTCTCCCCGTTCTCGTCATCCGTCCGCCAGTCTTTGATTCCCCGCAACGCGTTGTACGTATTCTTAGCCACGCCCTCCGCGACGTACACCACGTACTGCGCGTACGTCGCCGTCGTGTGTCCAAGCCATCTATACGCGCGTTTATTTTTCAACAACGCGTTCCGGCTATCCGGCGCGTACTCGGCGTACTCCATCCCGTCCGTCCCCAACGAACCCCGTCGTCACCCCGACGCGTCAGGTTGAACGGATGAGTCGTTGGTCGCGGGTCGGAGCGCGTCGTCCTTCCGTCCGTCTTTCGCGTCGCCTCAGACGCGCGTGCACGCCCACGCGAACCGACGACCCACCGATCGATCGACCTTTCGGTTCACCCGGACGCGCGGCGTTGCGTTCCCCCGCGCGACGATGGATGCCGCCGTCGCCGGGGCGCGGACGAGCGGTCGGTCGGTTCGATGACGCCGCCGACGCGTCGATCGATGGGTCCGATCGGACACCACAGACGGACGATCGGACGATTGAACAATCGGACCCATCAGACGATCATCGTTCACGCATTCGTGTCTTTTCCGTCTCGTTTTTGAAATTTACAAATGGTACACAGAGTACCGTGTACACGTGTACCCGTGTACGGTAAAAACTTCAGTCGGGTTCGACCAGTTGGACCAGTTGGACCGCAGAGCGTGACGGACGACGACGACGACGACGATAGAGCGACGACGACGATAGAGCGACGACGATAGAGCGACGACGACGAGCGTGACGGACGATGACGAGCGTGTCGACGAGCGTGTTGGCGTCGACGACGACGACGACGACGACGACGAGACGTCGAGAATCGAATGCGGGTCGGCTTCGTCGTTCAGAGTCAACAGTCGCGTTGCTGACGAGGAGGAGGGCGTTTGTACGACGGGCGGACGTGCGAACGATGGCGTCGTCTTCGATTGGTGACGAGGACGAGGACGAGGCGAGGACGACGACGAAAACACTCATCATCATAGAGTGCGATGGGGCGCTCGTGGATGTACACGGGGATGGACACCGGGTGGCGTTTAATCGAGCGTTTCGAGCGAGGGGCGTGGTGAACGCGAGCTGGGACCACCGGGAGTACGCGTCTCTGTTGCGATCGGGCGGTGGGAACGCGTACGGAATGCTGGAGCGGTACTTTCACTTTTATGGATACCCCACCGAGGTGGTGGGGGCGTCGAAGAAGATTGAGACGGATGAGTACATGCAGGCGCTCAAGAGACTGGAGAGCGTGGTGCCGCTCGCGTCCACGGGGCGAGACGCGGAGGAGGCGGAGGAGGGCGCGTTGACGAGCGAAGAACAACTCCGCGCCAAGGAGGCTTTCATCAGCGGACTCATCGAAGAGAAGGAGAAACAGTTTCAAATGATGATTGACGAGGGTGCGCTCAAGCTTCGGTCCGGGGTGGAGCGTTTCATAGACGACTGTTTGGTGGAGAACGACAAGCTGCGCGTGCTCGTCGTCGCCGAGACGGCGTCCACCGCCGAGGAACGCGTGTTGGAAGCTGCGATTGCCGGTCTCGGTCCGCTGCGCACAGCCGCTATTTCCATCACTGGTGCACCCGAGAGTTTCAACGACACCGCGGGCATCGCCAGCCAGGCTCGCACGGAGGCTGCGCAAATGATGAAAAAGACCAAGGGCGATTTGCTCGCCCCAGAGGTGGGTGGCGATTTGCAACGACAGAGCTTCAACTCGGACGTCATCATCGACTCTGGAATCTTTTCAACCAGTCGCAGGTCCATGTTAACGGCCGAAGTCATCTCACAGATTGCCATGAAGCGCGGTTTCACCTCTGACAACGTCGTATTTATCGGTGGCGCCCAATCCACGTGTTCCGAAGCCACCGCCGCCGGCGCCTTCTCCGTCATGGTGCGCAACCGTCTGCAACAGGGTGGCGAATTCCCGGGCGTGGATAGCGTCGTCGACGGTTACGGCCCAGGCGAAGGGATCACCCTCAGAAGAATTCTAGCCGTTTTAGAATCTCGCAAGGCGAACAAGTAGCTAGCTAGGTTTTGTGTTTTCCATCTGTGTCCGTCTGTTTCTATCCGTTTCCTCTCTCGCAAACGCCTCGTCTTTGTAATGTAATCCTTTCCATCTTGTTGTGAATCAATCGCCCCGCGCGCGTCAGACTTTGGACGCGAACGAACGAACGAACGAACGAACGAACGAACGAACGAACGAACGAAATGACGTCTTCGTCTGATCGCGTCGACGATCGCACGCGCGCGCTCGTGCAGCCGAGCACGCGAGTCATCGTCGCTAACGCGCGTGAACCGACTGAGGATTTGGCTCGAGAACGAGCGCGCGCGAGTTTCGACTCGAAAGAGTTGCAAACCTTGCTCGCGGGCGGTGCAAAAAACGTCGCGCTGCGAGAAAAGATTGCCAACGTCATGAGCGAGGAAAAAGTGTTCAGTAAACGGGGCAAGTACTTTGTGGAGAGGGAGGAGTTGTACAGGAGAACGCTGGAGATGATGCTGGCGTTGCCGAGAGCGGCGGCAGCGTTGGATGAAAAGGAACCGGTTGCGGTGGCTCGAATCATGCGTGAGCTCATCGATGAACCGAGTGGATTGGATTTACACCTTGGGATGTTTATACCGACGATTCAAGGACAGGGAGACGAAGACCAGCGGAAGTATTGGATTCCAAAGTGCGTAAAGTTGGAGTGCGTTGGAACGTACGCGCAGACAGAGCTGGGACACGGGACGTATTTGAGGGGTTTGGAGACGACGGCGACGTACGATGGAGAGACGGAAGAGTTTATCGTGCATTCGCCAACCTTGACGAGTACGAAATGGTGGCCCGGAGGTCTCGGAAAGACATCGACACATGCCGTGGTGATGGCGCGTCTCTTCACAAAGGGTGTCGATCATGGGGTTCATCCGTTTGTCGTCCAAATTCGCAACAACAAAAATCATGAACCATTGCCCGGGTGCACGATAGGAGATATTGGAAACAAAATGGGATACAACGCTATCGATAACGGTTTCTTGAGATTCGATCACGTTCGGATACCTCGACGAGCAATGTTGATGGGTCATTCAAAAGTGGAGCGAGACGGAACGTACACGCCGCCGCCCGTGGCAAAAGTTTCATACGGCACCATGGTATTCATTCGTTCGGACATTGTGATGAACGCTGCTCTCTACATGAAGAAGGCGGTCACCATCGCCGTCCGCTATAACTTGGTCAGACGTCAGTCGAACGCGGATAGAGAAACTGGATTTGAGCGTCAAGTGCTCGATTACCAACATAGTCAAAGAACTCTTTTCCCGATTCTCGCAAAGGCTTTCGCCTTTCACTGCACCTCTGATTACATGCGACGCATGTTTTTTGAGTTTCAGAAAGATTCTAGAGAAAAGAAGGACTATTCGGCACTTCCAGAACTCCACGCCACGTCTAGTGGCTTGAAGGCGTACTGTTCGTGGGCAACCAAAGATGCGATTGAGGCGTGTAGGCTCACGTGCGGAGGCCACGGATACATGAGTTTGGCAGGATTCGGCACCACATTCGCAACCTACGCGCCAAACGTTACGTACGAAGGAGACAACAACGTCTTATGCCTACAAACAGCGCGTTACCTTCTAAAATCCTATCGAAAAATGCTTGATGGAACGGCACCGCCAACGGCGCTTTCATATCTGCGAGGCGTCAGCAACCGTAGTTCTCTTGAAATGGGCTCGAGTATGCGCGATGAGAACGCAATACTAGAGGCGTATGCGCATCGAGCGTGGCGATTGGTGAGTGAAGCATCAACGGCGGCCGGTAGCATGTCACCCGACGAAACCATGCAAGTGCACATGGTGCAATGGATTGGCGCTGCTAAAGCTCATTGCGCATTTGTCGTCATGTACAACTTTGTACTCGCGTATGAAGAGACTAAGAGACGAGTGAGTGCCAATACATTGCGAGTTCTCCATCGATTAGTCTGTCTCCACGGACTTTGCGGCATGGATGACACCATGGGAGAGTTCCTTGAAGATGGCTACATTGACGCAGAGCAAGCGTCCGACATTCGTACAGAAATTTTCAAACTTCTCGCCGAACTCAGACCAGACGCCGCAGCTCTGGTGGATTCTTTCGGACTCCACGATTACTTTCTCAACTCTGCGCTGGGAGCGAGTGATGGTGACGTGTATCGACGTCTGTATGACGAAGTTCAGGATGCGCCGTTCAACAAATCTCACACGCCACCGGGGTACGAGCAGCTTTTGCAGCCAAAACTGAGTCGCGGGAATTTTGGAGTTTCAAAGTTGTGAAGCATCTCGACGACGCAAACAGATTAGAAGAGTTAGTACTCAATTAGCGGCGCGATTTAGTAGCTGTGCAAATTACAGATTGGTTTCAATGTTGAACATTTTCATTCATCGACTTGACTCATGTGTTGTTTCTGCTGATGTGATTTGTGTGTATCGTGATGTGCATCGTACGCGAAAGAGTCCATAATATTTTCATCTGACCGCATCGACACGTATCTGTGCGGTGAGATGTGCCGGTTTCCGCTTATAAAGCTTCCTGCTGGAATTTTCTGTAGATCCAAAAAGACATCGAGCGATTGACAATCGCGCGGCACAAATCCATTGCCTGCTGGCGAGTGCAAAACCACGACACCTCCTTCGCAACCGCGTCCCCTGTAGATTGCATGCGTTCCCTGACTATCTACCGCCGCGAACACGGCGTTACGCTGCGGATGAAGCATGCAAAAGGCCCACTTACCCCTGAGTTCGTCCAAGAAATGATGTCCAGACGTCGCTCTCAACTGCGTAACGACGTGCGCTGGGTTCGCGTCCGACGGCAGGTCTGCATCCCGAGCCATCTCGCTGAGATTATCGAGTTTCCCGACGAAAACACTAACCATCCCACTATCCTCGCACTCGTGCACCCACGCACTCGGCGTTGCGGCTAAAAACCCTTTCCCGTATTCGTGCAGCACTTCGCAACCGAGCGCGCTCGTCGCCACCTCTTCGCTTCTCCGTTTACACCGACCACCGCCTCCTTTCCCACCGCTTCTCGACGTCGTCTGTCTCTCCTGTTTACCAGAAACGAACACAACGAACGCACCGCCACCACCATCCTCCGTCGGCGCGTCATCGTCCGTATTCCCGGTCGACAGCGTCGTTTTCCCCACGTCAGCCGTCAGCCGAGTCAGCACGTCTTTCTCGTCATCATCATCAGGCACGTTCGTCGCCGTCGTCGCCGTCGTCGTCATCGTCGTCGCCGTCGTCGCCGTTCGCCGTTCGACACCCACCCCCGCGTCTCTGTCATCGTCGTCCTCATCCTTGGACCCGTTTCCCGTCATCCTCGTCCGTCCGTCGTAAAGTAAAGTCTCGGTCGGACGTGCGACGCACGCGCGGGTGCGAGCGATCGGCGACTCGTCTGCGTTTCGCTCGAGTACCTAGACGGCAAAACCACAGACTCGTGCGCACACCGCATGCGCACACCGCACGCGGGAGACGACGGTTGAACGAGAGAGCGAGGTGACGGGAGATACCGTTCGTGTCGGGTGTTCGCGTTCGTCGTCAGCGCGGCGCACCGGGTGAGAGTGGGTGAGACTGGATTTTCGGCTTCGCACCGCGTGGTAACTGCCCAGTCTTTTGTGCAACATGGATGCGATCGCGAGCCTGAGGGAGGCGCTCGGGGGCGTGTCGGAGGATCGATTGGCGATGTATGGATTATTGATGATTGTCACGCTGAGGGTGTTGAGCGAGTTGGTTCGAGCGCGACGGTACGGACCGCGATCGATTTCTAAGACAGAGCTGAAGAGTTTGCGAGGAGGAGAAAAGGAGGAATTCGATGCGTTCGCAAAAGGGGGTAAAACGCCGGGGACGAAGCGGTTGGTGATCATTATCGCGATGTTTATGATTCTCGGTACTGCTTTGACGTTTTCGGCGTATCGCGTGAGCGTGACACCGCGTGAGAGACCTTTAAAAATGGACTTTGACGCGCTTTTGCGACATTTCAAAGTCAACGCGCCGCGTGGCTTGAAGGCTCGGATTTGGACGGATAGCGCTGTTGAAGACGTGAGAAACATCGTGCAGACGTTAGAAGACGAGATGGAGGATGTTAAATTGGAAGTCGTCACTCCCAACTCTGCTTCTTGCGTCGCTGTCACGGAGAGCTGGAGCAGCTCGCAACAGCTATCGTACGACGAAGACGTCGACGCCTGGATTAGGACGCGCATGGCTACTTGTGGAACGTCCGAGTCGACTTATGACATCGTGTTGATCGCATACACTGGTCCACAGTCTTTAGCGAGTGATTCGCTTATTATGGGTACACATCGCGCCGCTTGGATTCGATTACAAGCTTCGGTGGATTTGACAGAAGTGTTGCGTCGCGGCATCCGCGCCATATTCGCCGAGATGTCAGAGTTAACGAGCGACCATCTCGCGCCTTTTCTCGCGACTTCGGACAATACGTTACTCGCGTCGTTCACGCTCGTGAACGCCGCTCCTACGGATGGTTACTCTTTTAGTTGGGATTTCGAACGAGACGTGGAGCGCTCATTTCTGGGAAACGTTGCACAAAATTTGCAGAGATTGGTGGACATGAAAGTTGAGTCGCAAGTGTTGCGTCACGCACCAAGTCGTTTGCGTCCCGCTTGGTCTGAAACCTACAAGGCGTACGTCGTTCATTCGAGTCAAACGCCCTTTTTTATCGATTCCGATTGGCCGCTAGATACTTCGGTGACTTACACTCCAGTCGATGGCAAGCCCCTGCATTTCGTGGTGTATGTGCCACCTCACAACGAGTGTCCTCTCCACTTGTTGAACGATGACGGCTCAAAATCCAATTCCAATTCATTCATGGTCGAAGGTTGGGGTGGTGTCATGATTCTAAACCCGCCGAAATGCGCTCAAGGCGAGCAAGGAGAGCGCAAGCTCAATTCGGAACAAATTTCCACGGTGCTCAATGTCCTTGTGCAACAGCTTAGGTCTCACTTGGGAGTCACAGAACGACTGCAAAAAAATGGAATGAAGATTTTACCGCCTCAGAGTTCGGGTTTCGCTGATTGGGAGATTGATGCGCTCGTGCGCAGTCGTTTGACTTCTCACGCTGTTGCTGCGATTTCCAATTTGAAGTCTCTTGATGACGTCATAACGAGTATCGGCGACATTGCAGTACCAGAAGTCATCGTAGAACTCATCAATACCGCGTCAATCAGTCTTCAAGACACCAAGCGGTTGCTCGTTGAATCGAGATATGATGAAGCATCCTTGAGTGCGACAAAAGCTTTCCATGCCGCCGAGCGCGCTTTCTTTCATCCATTCTCACTGGGTGGACTAGAAGCATATCCTTTCGAGTACAAGCTAGCCTCAATCACTCCTATTCTGCTATCGACAGTATTGCCCACCATGTTGATGCTCATTCGGGAGGTGAATCATTTTTATGTTCGCAAACGCTGCGCTGCGCGGGTAAGACATGGCAAAACTAAGATGTCGTGACAACACTTCTAGCACTTCTAGCAATAATAGTTAAGGGCTCAGACGTTCACCTGACTCTACACTAGAACTTATACGCAGCCATCGCCCGCACTTCTACGGTTTGAACTCTTTCATCAACTTGCGACCGATTCCGTCGAGCTCCTTCTTGTAAAATGCCCCGCACTCATTCACACACTTTTCCATGTTGTTTTGAGCAGCCTCAACTCCTTTCGAATCTACGAGGCCCTGCGCCTTGTCTTGACACTGAACTACGCATCGTTGCACTCGACCCTGGAACGCGTTGAGTTCGTGCATTACAGCGTGCTCCGTCTTCGCCGTCTCTTGACCAGCCCGCTCGAGGCAACGCTGAAACTCTTGTCGAGGCTTGTTACTTTCGCAACACTTCGAAGACGCGTCGAAAGCTCGCTTCTGAAGCGGACGAAAAATTTTCAGGTCGAGTTCGTCCTGCAGTTTCATCACCGCATCTTGAAGCGATTCCATGTTCGAATTCTCGCGCGTGCGAGTGGCGTCAGAAAGCAAGGCGAGCTTGTGAATCTCTCCAAGCCTGGGATGTTGAAACTAGACCAACTTCTACTGTATATTTTACACAAGACTAAGTCGATTTGCCGCCGTCGGAGTCTCCGCATGGCAAATTCTTCCACACGCGCACAGTACGATGAGGGGACAACACGCCCATGTCGCCGTATTCCGGAACGACTGGATTCGGAGCGTTGATTTTGGCGTACCAGTTGCAGCACGGAAGCGCTATGCATGCGGCCGTTCCCGAATCGCTGTTGATGCTACGCATGGTGGTAGCCAAAGAGACGTGCGCGTGTACCATCACTACAATGACTCTTCTAGCCGATATTCGCAATTCTTCAATCTTTGCTTTGTAGCTCTGGAGCCGCTCAATGCTGTACTCTTTTGGATCCATCTGAGGATCGAGAGCAACACATTGAAACTTTGTACGAAATGCAAATAAAGCTGCCGTGCGCGGAGTAGTACCGTCTCCTACCGATACGACTGTCACGCTCGAGTCATCACCTCGAAAATCACCCGCCAAGTGCTCCCGCCACGCGTTAAATGCGCTGAAGCTCTCCGAGAGCTCTTTCGCGTCAGGAAATAGCTTGTGCTCGACCAACGCAACTGCGCACGATAGCTGTAGCAACTCGGTGATGTATCTCGATGAAATATCTCCTTCCTGCTTACCCTGCACTATACGACATCTATCTGGATTCTGTAATTCGCCAAAGCGTTCCTCCCTGGCGCGTTTCTTATTTGTCATCACTGGCGTCCATCGAGTCGACGAAAGCTGCTCACATGTGACATTGTAAAGTGATTTCCTCTTCTTCAAAGTTCCATCTGGAAAGAGATTTCGAAGATGCTTACCCAGAGCGTTTATGAACAGTTCATCCTGGACCGGTTTCTTCGGGAAACAATCTCTAAAAGCTTGAATGATTCGCGCTCGATTGATCCACTCTCCCTCTGGCGCAAGCTTGAAGTCTAGCGACACAAAGAACTCTCTGTACTCGTTTCCAACTAGAGCCGTTGAGCAGGACGCCTCGCGAGCCTTCGACTCAGTCCGTCCTCTAGAATTTTGCTGGACCTTCTGCCACTGTGGCTGAAGCTCGACTCGAGTAACCTCGGGGATATTCTGCAAATCGGACATCAAGGCTATGTCCCCGGCTCGTTCTGACTCTCGTTACGCACGTTTGATCACAATATTGAACGCGCGCTGGTGAGACGGCTTTAAGAAGATGAAGGATGTGCGTTGCGTAGCAATATGCAATCTTCGTCGCCGAACGCGCGCAGCGGCGCGGGTCGAGGAGCGTGGGTGGCAATGCGGACTGGCAACTACCTAAAAAGCACTTCCATACCATAAGTGAAACTAAGAGTGGCTAAGAGAGGAATTGAGGTCGTCCCTCAGCTTTAATTGGGTTTGGATGATGAAAACGTCTTGATCCAAGCCTCGAGTTCTTCCTTGTCTATTTCTAAGGTACCGTCTTCGCCCTCTGCCAACTTGACGGAGCCTCTTGTCACTTTTGTCGACCCATCGCCTTGGGCCTTCTCCTCTCCTTTTTGTGCTATAAAATCCTCCACGCTGCCCGGCTCTCCAAACCAACCCATGCGATCCGCGACGACGTGTTTACTCTGACACCCCGGACATGTGACGATGACGACACCGTTTTCGTACGCCTGTCTACTAAATCCACGCACGGCTCGAGTTTCACACTGCCCGCACGTGAACAACATGTACAAGTCCTTCCTTGCGTTCGCTGACTCATCACCACCAGAAGGCTTAGGTACCGTTCCGGCTCCACTGTCTTCTAAAGACGAAGATGCGAAAGTCCGCATGCGTCTTCCAGCCATGTAAGGTGCTGTGTGCGTTTGTGCGCTACAGAGAAGCCTAGACTCGCAGGCACAGAGCTTCAAACCTTGACTAGAACGAAGCGGACTTCGTCCCACGCGCGCGTTCATGCGTCGAAGGAGCGACCCTAAGTGTCTGCGGCTCATTGACTCGCGATATTACTTACGATTCCGAGATGGGTCAGGGGGTAGCGCAGAGGCAAGAAGTGGCAACAGCGGGGGAAAACGAACTCTCTACTTTATTCAACAACTCGAATGCGTTCCTGGATGCGTCTGCTCATTTCGACCGTGTCCGTCCAAGTTTGCTTTGTTACCTCTGCCGAACCTTTTGAAAGGGCTTGCAGTCGCGCCATTGTTAGCATCATGTGCAAATCAGTTTGTGACAGTGCGTTGTCAGCTTTGCGCGCAGAGACTATTTCAGCCTCAATTTCAGCAGAAGTTTCTTCAGAGATGAAGTGTTTCATCATCCTCGCGTTAGCGATAAACTTGCGCATCACTTGAAGCTCTTCATCACTTACATCAGTGGCGATCGGATCGCGAACTTGACGAAGCGGAACCACCAAATCTGTGGGTACAATGCTCTTCGTATCCGACAAAATAATGAGTGGAATGTCAACCTGAACACGCATCTGATGGTACTCGAAGTCATACTCTACTTCTTGGCTTGCAGAAAGCGATTTCAACGCTTCGACATTACGAACTCCGTTTGCTGTCAGCGTGCCAGCTTCGAGACGGCATTCATCCAAGACAAGCACGGTGCTAGCGGCGAGCTGCAGCGGTCCAGATCGCAGACGGTTGTAAACATAGTCCTTTCTAGGCGTCCACGGGCGGGCATTCAAAGACGGGACTGTCATTGATAAATGCGCAACACTCGGACAAATCTTACTGATCACAGAGGAAAGTAGTTCCGGAACACAAGCTTCCGCATTTGAACGACATCCGGTCAGATTGAGCGATACTTTGCCTAGAGTGAGCATATCTGTTCGCGTGTGAACGCGCGAGATGATGGCCATCAGCACTATTTCAGCAGCGAAAGCGTCTCCTCCGAGTGCGTTCGAAATTACACCCAAGATTTTCTCGCGCACACTTTGTACTTGATCCAAAGAGATAGCAGATTGAGCTTCCAAATCTGTCCGCATGAATCTCTGCGATGGAGTGGAGTCTACGAACAAGTTCTGGGAGGTGACTTTGTACGCCAACGCATGGAATCTCGGAACGAGGCTGCTTGCAGGATTCTTCGCTGCATCTTCTTCCGCAAACGATGACGTCGCATAGAACGCCTTCATCGCTTCATCCATCTGTTCGTCTTGCGACTCTTTTCTGAATGAATCGATGGCGTAATGTACCAATCCCACAAATTCGACGACGTCGTTAAGCTTCAAACCTTCATCCGATTCCCCGTACATTTTCACAATACACGGCGTTCGACTCTCAGGAACAATCGGAAAATTGAGTAGCTGGTCAAGAGACTCTTCTCGCGGTTCGCCATCGCCAACCTGTTCGGGAGTATCAGGTGCCAATCTATCAGCAGCGCTCGCCTTGTGAACGTGTTCAATGTCTGGTCTAATTAACATCGGTTTAATCACGTCTGATCTCACGTGCGCCGCGTGATCATCACAAACATCCATCTCATCTCCGTCTCTGGCGCGCTTCGGGTTACAAGAGTCAGGATTGATGCCGTCTTTGACTGAGAACTCTGACTCGTGCTCGCGCACCCATTCCCTCTCCGCCGGCACAGGTACGCAGTACATCACTCGTCGCTCGAATAGAACCGAATCTTCACCAATATCCACACAAGGAGCAGGTGCTTCCGTGTACTTGGTCGTCATCCACGCGCCCGTCGCTTTGTCCCTATACGCGCCGGCATAATACTCTGGTTCGTACATGTCCTGCACGAGCGCCCGAAAGCGCACGAGCGTGTTCGGTTTGATTGTTTCCACGCCTCCACACGCATTGATTTCTGGGATCGAATCAAAGATCGCACCGTCTTCAATCAACATCTGCATCGCCTGCGACACGCCGTGATCACCATCCGTCGGCTTTCCTTCGCGCAGAGAGGAAGCAAAGCTTTGTTGCACGAACCCCAGCGGATCTGCGAGAACGTCGCGTGCTTTCGACATCCTCGCGTCCTCTGGGCGCTACGCGCGGGTAGCTCGGTTTAAACTCTCAAACGACGTCTCCCCTCGGGGCGTTTCTTTGTTTTTCCCCGCGCGGGCGAGTGGCGCGCCTCGCGGGGCAGCGGTGTGACTGATTTGATTCATTCAGTGTGCTCGAGCGACAGGTGTCTTCAAGTTTTTTGACTCATTTGATTCATTTGATTACAAAAGGCTTCCGCACACGGGATGGCGGTCTGCTAGTTAGTGTTTCTTCTTGTTCTTTGAGTACAAGTCGCCCTCGACGAGCAACTGGGCGCCGGTTTGTGTGGAAACAAAGTAATTCGGGTACTTTTCGATCGCCTCAATCATTCGATCCTTTGAGTTTGGGTTGTTGAAGTGCCAAGCGCACGGAGACTTGCCCGTCTCGGCGTTGTAGACGCGGCCAGTTTTGGGATTCTGCTTCATTTGGTTCATGTCGATTCCGCCGGGAGAGTGGAGAATGGAACCGTCTTGATCAATCTTAAATCTGGTGTTTCGATTGATGATTTGCTTCATCGCATACGCATTGAGACAAAGCTGATCGTCGTAGAAACCGTTGTTGAACTCTTTTTCGCGAGTCTGCTCGTCAGTCCACTCGTATGGTCGACATGACATCGGAAAGCGCTCATCTTTTGAACGCATGTCGACAAGCAAATCTTCCACTTCTGAGATGTACTTTATCAGCGCACTTCGTCGACCCATAATCAACCCCGCATTAGCCCAGTGATAAGGTCGTTCGCCTCGAACAGGCTTTGCCTCTGCGGCCCGGCCAATCTCTCCAAGGATGTTATGTGTGTTCGACCATTCCATGTCTTCATTCTTCTCAAAGTAGCTCTTCACCTCTGGGTAGAGTTGTGTCTCACCACTCACTATCATGTCTGCATCGGCAGCTTCGAATCTCTCGGCGAGATCTTCCGGAGTGCAACTAAAGAGCACGTCTCCCGTATCCGACGCCACGACTATCGGCTCTCCCTCCATGTGTTCCAAGTTTGTTCTCAATCCCATCGTCTTCTCCTCCCAGTTGGTCCAGTGCGTGCCGTGTCCTGAAATACTTGCTGGTAAACCCCAATGCGCCGCCGAGGCGAGCCATTCACCGGCGTACTTGGTCATGTTTGTAGCGTGTCCGACTACGACAACGCTACGAATACCATTCTTCGGGGACCTGTGCACGGGGATGTACTGGTGCGAATTCCAGAACGGCGCCTTGTGCCATCTTTTCAAGAAGGAAGGCAACACGCGACTGCCATGCTTTTCGTCTTCAACCTGTATCATTTTGACCGCACGACCGAGGGCAGCCGTACTTTCAGTCATTGGCACAGCGGTCATTTGGTCCACAACACCATCGATCGGCTTGAACCGTCTTGACGCCGAACCGCGTCCTAGTCGCGCGAGCGTTTCGCCCGATTCCGCTTCGCTCGAGTATAGTCCCACCCCTCGAGTAAATTTGCCGCCGATACCGCTGAACACGCGTCCCGCGCCAGCCTGATCGTTTACCCCGAGGATCAAGAGCGACCCCGCGAGGACAGCCGTGGCGACGAGCGCGAGGTACTTTGGCCCGCGCGACGTTCGAATATCGCTCTCGCGGAGACGCGGGCTCTCTACATCGTCGTAAGAGGCAGAGTCGGCGACGGCGGTGTCCGCCGTCGACGGTATGAGTGGTATGCGCTCCATGTTGTGGCGTCGATGCGTGGGCTCTGCTGGTTGGTGTTACATTTTCAGCGATTTTTGCACCATTGCTGGTTTATGACTCGCCAAGGGATGTCTCAACCGCGCCGTCGAGCGCCGAATGGCGTCGATGCGCGGACTCGCGGTCGATGCGTGAAACACATGACTTCATCGTTAAAAGAAACTAAACATGCTACCGGATTCTGTCTTTCCTATGGAGAAGTGAGCCTTGATCCATTTGCTCGCGGAGTGCTCCGCTCTGTGGCAAAGGACCCGGAGTATGGTATCGGAGTTGTAGAGCGACTCCTCAGAATTTGCATCTCCGACGCCAGACTCTTCTTTCATCTTGAGTTCATCGTGTGTTTGGCACAGTTGATCTGTGGGTAGCGACATGATCGATAGAATCACCCATAAAGGACGAAGGTGCGTGGATACGACGCCGGTTTCCAACCCGTGTCCGTCGGCGTGGAAGAAATCGGATAATAATTCGATTTCCTCGTCTAATAGTTCCGCATCTGCCAGAACAAACACGCGATGCGCACCACCGTTGAGGAGAATGCGCATCCACCCGGAGACTGTAGCCTTCAAAAGTGAATCTGCGACAACATTTCTACTCTGACCATCCAAGCGCGCAGCGATGTAACCGAGAACATCATTGAGATACGGCAATATTTCAGTGCTCAGATTATTGGAGCTGCGATGGACGCCTTGCGCATAAATATTGTGCAAAATCGCACCACTGAGATCACGGTAAATAACGCTATATGCCAAGAAGTCAGATGCCTGCAAGATGGCTGCGCGCAGCGCTTGACGAGCCCCGGCCATCATGCCTTCGAACCACTCTTCACCCGGAACGGAGTGTTCAGCGTGTGGATGAGTCAATAACGACGCAGCACGCTGCATCTCTTTCCATTTCGGGAGGATTTCTTTCTCGAGAACGTACATTTTGTCCATGAGAAACTTGAGTGAAATTAACCGCAGCGTCGCCGTTCCGACGCACCCATCGTCAAAGGACTGCCTGGGTGGCTCACTGCGCACAAATTTTTGTCTGAGCTCTTCCACGATCGACTTTTTATATCTCGTCATCGTAGGTATAGCTGGCACGATTTCCTGACTAGGACCTAACGAGAGTATCGCTGCATTTGAGTACTTTCTGACCGCAGCGTCGATGCCCTCCGTCAGCGCTCGAAGAGCACTGACATGCGCAGGTATTTTTAACCGGAAGAAGCCGTCGAGTGTTTCGTTGACAGCCCTCAGAAAATCTACAGCACTTGGAACAGGTGAGGTGTCTCCGGTGACTCTCCACCTTTCGACGCTTACGCATCTGTCCACGATCGTGTTCAAGTTTTCTATCTTTGCATTCAACCAAGTGAACACGAGAATCGATGTGTGCTCTTCGAGAGCTAGAGGTTCAACCATATCGCCTCCAACAGCAACAAGTGCGTTTTGTAAGTCTCCAACTGACCATATGGTTTCTAAAGACTGGACGTTCAGTTCAGGTGCGGACTCAAGCCAAGCGTAAAGATCATTTCTGAAACTGTGTCCAAGATGCGCCGCAAAGCAACCAGCAATGCTCACATCTGATGGACACACACGAGTGATGTGTCGCTCTAAATGAGCTGAAAATAAATCTACAGCCTGAGCTGTGAAATCTGCGATAGATCTGAGTGAAGTGCACGTCGCTTCCCCGACTTCAACATTCACCTCGTCCATTGCGGCAACTCTGAGTCTGTAGTATTCTCCTAGAGCAGACTTCCGACACATATCACTAATGATGGACGATGAAGAGTCCCCGAGAATGTTTGCAAGTCTATGTGTGATCTCAACGAGTAAGCCAAACGCGTCTGGGTCCATTTTTATGGATTGGCTGTCCATATGAGCTGGTGGAGAAACCGTCTTCATGAAATCACTCAATGCATGCTTTGCCCAGGCAAGCATTGAATTCGCAGCAGCAGCGACTGCGACGGATGGTTTAATTTTATCCGAAGTGATAGAATCTTTGGTTTTAACCAACAATCTAACGATAGGGGAGTCGTCTGCGTCGCAATTCAACTCGCCTTCTCTGCATGCGTCGATAGCCTTCTGCATAACAGCATAAGCTAACATTACTTTTTGTGAAGCTCCATCAGTCAGACCCAAGGCCAGTGCGACGGGCTCGAGCTCATTCAAAATACTGTCTGCATCATAAGCGAGGGTATATTCTTCAAACTGATCGAAGATTGAGTTCAACAGGGCGGTATATAACCTCATACCAAACACTGCCGTGTACGAGTAACTCGTTTTACCGTCATCGAGAACAGATTCGATCATCTCAACAACAGACTCCACCCACTGCACATCAATAGTTGAGAGTGACAACATCCTATTCAGCTCTAGTAACACATTCTCAGGCGAGATATTGAGATTATCGTCATCATGTTCGGCAACTGTCTGCGTTTTTGCTTGGGCCGAACATTGCGCTGCCCAGAGTAATTCACTCATCGCTCGGCATCTCGTGCGGAAAAACTCTTCAGTATCGTCCACTTTCCCATTTTTAACCGCCGCCATCAACATGCGCAAGTGTAAACGGGCGGAGATGCCCTCGGTCATTACTGCTTCCTTAATCGAGCTGGCGTGTTTGATTATTCTTTCTGCACGCTCCCGGTCCACATCAAGAGCAAGTCGAATGCTCTCGAGCTGCTCACCTTCCCCCAAAGTCACTGCAACTATCTCAAACGCAAGCTCCTGTACTTCACTCTGACTCAAGGTGGAGTATAAAGCCGGGAGTTGAAGCTCGTTGCTCTGGGAACTCGAAGGAGCGACATCTTCCTCGACGGTGATCAGCGGCTTATCGTTACGAAATGGATCCGCGTACGTCTGGTTTGCGATACTCATGGATTGCACCTTTTCCGACGCGAAAATCATATCGAGTTCGCCGTGCACATTGTTCGTCAACTGCTCGACAGTTGCTTTGTGCACTCCTTCAGATTGCACCGCGTCTCTCTCACGTCCGTTCGTTTGGGGCTGCTTCATGGACGCAGATTCGGTGAGCGCGGCGCGTAGATCCACCGTCTCTTGCCTGCGCAATCTTTCGACGAGGCTTGGAACGTCCACTGCACCATAATTGACGTCGTGCACGGAGGTGCCCGGCGGAAGCTGGATGTCAAGCGCTCTCGTGTCCAAAATGAAAGAAAGCATGAGCGCGTTATCGCGCTCAAGGGCAACGAGGCGCTCGAGCGAGACGGTGGTATCATTTTCATCCATCGCTGCACGTAAAGCGGGAGCGACTTACCCGCGCGCGCCGGGCGCAGCGGGAAGTGAAGAGATTGCAGTTGCAGCGTTGTGTTGGAAGAGTTGGGTGATGATAAGGGAATAAGTAGAATAAGTGTTTGCTATTAAACATACATTCAGTCGTGCTTAAGTGAGTTGAGGCGTTATTCGAAGACGAAGTTCGGGTTCATCGCCAGAACTCGCTCTTCCACTGCTCTAGCTCGTTCCCGAGCGGCCACCTGCGCTGGATCGAGTTCCTCTTCAGTTTCTGGTAGCATGGGCGCTGGTCTCGCCTCTTCGATAACCATCAAGGTTTCTTCCTTCTTGATCAAATGATTGATAATATTGCGGACAAGCTTGTACTCTGCCAAGAGTTTATCTGGGTCAGAAATTCCTGATGGAATTACCTTCTCATCGATGTACCAACTGACCAAGTCTTTCTGAAGCATCCCTGCGTCAGTCCCATCACGTTCAGCATCAAGCTCGCGTTCACGCATGTGCATGAGTAAATTTTGCTTGACTTGATTGAAGCGTTCATACGTCACCGTCGTAGTCTTTTTCTCCGTTGTCGGCTGTGCAGGTTCTGCTGGAGCGTCACTGGCTTCAGCTCTCGCAGCCTCCTCTGCTGCTGCGCGTTCCTGCTCTTTTTTCTTTGCCAGTAAACTCGCCAAAACTTGCTCTGGAAGGATTGGATCGCTGCCATCGTCGTTCAGTTCCATATCTTCGGATTCTAAGGTCAAGTCACGGGCTTCAACGGCGATGATGGATTCAGAGAGCAAGCGGCGGGCTTCTCGCACATGCCTTGGATGCACCTCGGCGCGGCAATGTAATCGGGCGAGAGCCTCAGATAAACGAACGAGAGCCTCCAATTGGCGAACAGTAATTCTATACGCCGTTTGAGTTCCCGGTTGACTGTCTCCACGACGAAGTGTCACGTAAGCAGCAACAATTTCCTTCTGCGCTTCCGGCGTCATGCGAGGCTTGATCGTCCTGGCATATCTGATGTAGCGCTGGAGCTGTTGCAGTGAGAAATCCACATTCACTGCGCTCTCACGCTTCTGGTGTAAACTCACAATGTGCCGAGCCAAGGTATAATCGTGAAACTCGTCTGGTTCATCGATCATGACATGGACCAAATCAAAGCGAGACAAAATGGCCGGCGGAAGCGAAAGGTTATGTCTGAGCTTCTTACTGCGATCGTATCGTCCGCCATTAGGATTCGCTGCTGCCAAGATACTAGTTCTTGCGTTCAAAGTAGCTTGGATACCAGCCTTAGCGATACTAATGGTCTGTTGTTCCATAGCTTCGTGAATAGCGACTTGATCCTTCACATCCATCTTGTCAAACTCATCAATGCAGCAAATGCCGTTGTCTGCCAACATGAGGGCGCCAGCTTCTATGCAATATTCGCCGGTTTCTACATCTTTTGCGACAGTGGCAGTCAAACCGGCCGCAGAAGAGCTCTTACCCGAAGTGTATACTGCTCGCGGTAAAAAGTTGGCAACATACTTCAAAAACTGGCTCTTGGCGCACGATGGATCGCCCACGATCAACACGTTGATATCGCCTCGCAAGCTCGTCTTTTCAAGAGTTTTCTTGTGAACACCGCCAAAGAGCATGAGGGTGATAGCTCGCTTAATATCCGCATGCCCATGAACGGTAGGCGCCACGGATCGAACAAACTTGTCATACAAGTTAGGATCTTGCGCCATCTGTGTGATTTCACGGCGCTCTTGAGAGGAAAAGGTGTGCACTACTTCCTCTTCGGCTTCACCACGAATGTCCACAGCTCCACCTCCGCTAGGTTCCGCTGTGTTAACAACACTCTGAGCAACAAAGACCATTCTATAGAAGAGCTCTCTCGCTCCCAACTGTCGCAAACCTGAAATACCATCGCTTCGCCCTTTAGCTGACGACTGCAACTCGGTGCGATCGCCAGCCATATTCTTCGGAGCAATTTCAGGGACTACCATCAAAGTGCCAGTGAAGATGGCTTTGTCACCCGCACGTGCTTCCTCAACCACTTCGTGTCTGAGGATCACATCCATACTGCGGGGCAGGGAGCCTGCCGGTACCTCATCCGCGTTCTCTTGGACTCGCACTCGTTGCCAGTCCACGAATTTGCATCCCTCTTTCTCAAGCGTCCACTTGTTGCGGTTACCACACGTTTCGTTCAAACAGATTGCCGGTGTCGTGTACCGACACTGCTGTTCAACGTTCGGGACCAGCGTGTTGCAGTTACCTTCACCGCATCGAAAGCAACCTTGTAACAACTCTGGTCGAACATCAGAAGTCCGAGTCACAGTCCCACTGAAGCTCGTTAATTGGCCGATATTGTTTGCCTTCAAAGCGCGGAGTCTCTGCACTTGCGGCAAGTTGATAAACTTGATCCAAAACTCCTTCTCAACGCCTTCGCCGCCGTAGCGCACCAGCTCTGGGCGGTGTTGACGGACAAACATGCCAACCGCCTGGTGCAGGAAAGGTTGATACATGTAGTAGTTAGACTGGACCGCTTCGACCGCGAGTTCGTTGTCGTACTCCGACAGATGCGCGAAATCAACCGTCAGCGTCGTCTTCTCATGAAGATGTCTCAGCTGTTCGAGATAGACGCGTCTCTGTCCTTCACCTTCGTAACCAGGACTCCCGATCGTCTCCTCATCTTCTCCGTAAGCCGCCGATACCTTGAACTCATTCAAAAAGTCCAAGAACCGCCGTCTAACTTCATCAGAACCCTGCACGTCGACCGCCGTCGACGTCATGATTGTCTCAACGAATCAAGAACAAAAACAAGCCCGACAGCTCGGAACCTTTAAGTTTACGCGCTTTTCCTTCGTCCGACACCTTGGTTCTAGATCACAGTCGCGTCGTTTTCTTCGGATGCGAGTTTAGATCCCTTTCCCTTTGCGACACCTCGCGATTGGGCGCGCGTCGGCGTCTGTCGTCCACGCGCTGTTTCACGTTCGTCTTTCGATTTGTTTTTTGAAAATCTGAAATCTGCAGTGGCGTTGGCGCCTCGCGTGTTTGTACCGTATGTGTTTTCTTGTCCAAAACAAAGCTCTCTGGTCCACGCGGCTGACGTTATAACTTATACGGCGGCGGCGGCCGGCGACGATGGAAGACCGACGAGGGCCAGCGCGTGTGCGGAAAACGTGCGAGGAAGCGTCTCGATGCGCTAGAGCAGTGCGCGTGGACGAAGACGCGGTGCGACGGTTCGTCGATGAGCTCTCCGAGACGGATGTGAGTCGTCTGCGAGCGGGCGCGAGTGGGTTCGACGGCGCCGGTGATCACGGCATCGCGACGATACGGGATGCGGAAGAGGTGACGGAGGAGCGATTGGCGATGTACACGCTCTGCGTGGACGCGATGAACTTTTGCTTTTGGCCCGATCACTCTGCTGGGGAGACGCTCAAGTTGGAATACGAGCACCTGACCGCCGGTTGGCGGCGAGCGCTCGAGCGAGAGGAAGACTTTGGGGATTTGCTCGACGCGAGTCGGTTGAGCAAGATAACTGGAGAGGAGTTGCGCGCGTTGATGAAATGGCCGCGACCGCTACCGAATGAGGAGGAGAGGGTGAGACTCCTGAGAGAAGTCGGTTATGGACTTGTGGAGCACTTTGATGGCTCGTGTTCAGCTCTCATACGCGCCGCGAATGGGAGCGCATGTAGGCTAGTGGATCTTGTCGTCATGCATTTTCCAGGCTTTCGAGACGAAAGTGTGTACAGGGGTCGGCAGGTGTTTCTATATAAGCGTGCGCAAATTTTTGTCGCCGATGTGTGGGGGACGTGGAAGGCAGCAGGTCTTGGGGCATTTCAAGACATTGCGCAGTTGACCATGTTTGCCGATTATAGAGTGCCAGTCACGCTGCGAGAGGTTGGGATACTGGCGTATTCCGAGGAGCTGCTCGTGAAGATAGAAAACAAGGTAGAGATCCCATCTCATAGCGAGGAAGAGATAGAAATCAGAGCATGCACCGTGCACGCAGTCGAGCTGATTAAGAAACGTTTCGTAGAGCGATACGGCCAAGAAATCTGTAGTATCGTGGTTGATTGGCTATTGTGGGAAAAGGGCGAAGCAAAACGCGAAACTTCAATAGAACCACATCATCGTACATTGACCATTTTCTACTAGAGAAAATGTTGACGCCGAGTGCGTATATTTTTGGAAGCAGACTTCGCCGCAGTTTCACACGCGCACGCTCGCGTATCGAAATTTTAATTATGCACGATATAGATAGCGAATCCACCAATCTCATGCGCGTCCGACGCTCAGAGTCTGAGACAGATTTCCCATCTTCGCTAGCGGCCGAAGTCATGCGTTATGCCCAGATAGTCGCCGCAGGAGAGACCACGATAGAACAGCTGCATGAACAAGCACGCATGATTTCACACATTGACGAATTGTTACGCGGGGTGCATCTTTCGTGCATGAAGCATCACGCAGAAACGCTCCATCGTGACATTCGTGACATCGAAAGTCAAAACTCTCAGAAAAGTGCAGAACTTGAAATAAGCGAGTTCCAACAGCACATCCGCCGGGATGCGAGCGTCCGAGCGCTCGAGTCAATATTGGTTGACATTGAATCTTCCAACCAACTGGCGGAAAAGCGCGCCGTCGAACTCGCTCTTCGATTGACTGAACTCGAGTCGACCCGAACCGTCCCCTCTTCGATTCACTCTTCTTGAGCGTTTTGACTTGGTTCCGGTCCTCAGGGCGAGGCGCGGCAGGTTCATTTCAGGGGGTTTCACGGAAGTCTCGCCGCTTTGCGTCGGGCCGTTGGATGCCACGTCGAACATGAGTCTGTTCCCGATCGGTGAAAGCGGCGCGGGCGAGGAAGATGACCGTCGCGCCGGTTGGTTGAGGCTTTCTTCTTACAGAAAAGAAGAAGAAGGACCGGCCCGCGCGGCCGCGTCGGACCTCGAGGGGCACGACGAGCGCTCAAACACGTCGGCATCAGCCTCATCGTCGAGCGATCGGAAACGCCGCGATCGAAAAAAGAGATCGAGCGACCGCGATCGAAAGAAGAGACGCAAGAAATCTTCGAAGGACTCCTCAAAGAAGAGGCGTTTGACAGACGAGGAGAAGACTGCAGCGATAGAAGAGAGGTTCGCGCGTCACGATTCTGATTTTCGGAAAGGTGACGCCGCGATGTGGGTCGGGCCTCGATTGCGAGACACCAAGAATGCCTACGAGGATGTTCGGGGGGTTGGCGACAACTTGGCTTACGGAAAACTCGCTCGGTCAGACGTTCTCAAGTTTAGTCGAGCTGTAGATCAAGCGAGAGCGTGGTATATCACAGCGGGTAAGACTCGTAGAAGTCCATTCTTTGGAACTGTCCTCACTGACAAGAAACGCGATGAGCGACAAGCGCGAGAGCGTTACTTCACAAGAGCGGGAACAATGCGCACGCAAGATCGAGATACTTTCAAGTTTCATCGGCCGATGAACCCAGATGTTTCAAAGGAACAAGCAGAATACCTCGCTCTGCAACAGGGCGACAAAGTTAGCAAAGGAGCGACGCACGGTATGGAAAGCGTGCACGCCTATCTCACTCGAAAGACGAAAGCTTTCAACGAGGATATTCGACAGAGGCCACACGATGCGCAACTTTGGCAAGAGTTTGCAAAGTTCCAGGACCAGTTTATGGCTTTGACGAAGAAGCGCTCCGAGGCTCATCAAATCATAGAGAAGAAAGTAACAATACTCGAGCACGCTCTGAGGTACCACCCTAACGACGGTGAGCTCATTGTTATGCTACTCAAGGAACGAGAGAAGTTGGAGGACAGACCCACTACTGAAAAACGCTGGCGGTACGCCTGTGATAACAATGCGGGAAATCCGACAGTTTGGAGAGAGTTCCTCAAGTACCGTAAAGGTGACTTTGTGAACTTTAGCGTTGGTGCGTTAGAAACAGAATACAAACGCGCTCTACGCGCTTTGGCGGCCTCACACAGTGAAGCAACTCTCACGAAGAAATCTTCAGTAGCGAAGTTAGAGGATGCAATGGTCGATTTCGTGATTGATTACTGTACACTGGTCATGCAATCAGGCGGAACTGAGCGAGCCGTTGCAAAAATGCAAGCGACACTAGAGTTTGGGTGTCTTTCCCCGACACAGGGCTTGGAAGCAGATTTGTTAGATTCATTCGAATCATTTTGGGAGTGTGAGGAGCCTCGAGTTGGTGAGCCGAACGCCACTGGATGGGAGGATTGGTTGACGATGAACGAAGCTGTTAAATCTCGAGTTCGCGAGAACCAAATCATCGAACAAACCTCTGATCACACAAACCTTCCTTTGCTCGAGGTTCCACCACCGCCGCCAAAGCCTCCATCTCCTCTTCGGCAAGATTTTCTTCTTGGTGGAGGTTGGGCAACGTTTGACGCTCAAGAAGAACAAGCCGCGTCGGCTGAGACGGACGATGGAGAGGCTAATATCGATGAATTTGAAGCTAATATTTCTGATGAGGCGTTGCTCGCACGTCTCGAGCAACAAATTGACGGCGCTGCAGACATAGAATTAGATGATAGTATTCTGGACAAATGGATTGAGAAGGAATGGGAGCGCAGTCTTCGCGATTGGAGACCCGCGAGACTGACGGAATTGAAGGACGATAGTGACGTGAAATCAATAGGATTCGACGATATTCGAGATGGACTGATACGATTTACAGATCCATCCGCTAAAAACAAGCTGTGGGTTCAAGTTTTACGTCTTGTGGGGGCACTGGAAATTTTACCCTCTGACTTTGCCAGCGATAGTCAGTTTGACGCTCTAGAATGTGCTTCGGGGGTTTATGCCCCCGCCACTCAACTTTTCGCAACAAAGTGCGCGAAATCTGATGGACAGTCATGGCTGAGCCCAAACCTTGGCCTCGAGCATGCTTGGCTATGTGGTTCATCTGGTAGAGGTGCTCTTGGGGCAAACATGCTTCGAGTAGTTTCAAGGCGAGATCCGACCGTTTTTTCCTTCAAAATGGTGAAATCACGAGACGAAGCGAAATCTTTACTCGCAACATCTTATGGCGAATCGCTGGCACTCTGGTCACACCTGGGCGAGATGGAGTGGAGGAGTGGACGCAAGTCTTCTGCACGGAAAATTTTTTCTCGTGCTTTCGATTCTGCTCTGAAAGCGCGAGCTCGAGACATATCTCAGTTGGCTCTATCTTGGGTCGAGAGCGAATTGAGCTCGAAAAGTAACGATGGGAACACAACGGCTTTGAAAATTTTGACGTCGCTCGCGAATCTCGGCACAACAGCTGAGACGAGTCCTGAAGATGCAAAAATTGACGACAAACGTCTCGCCAAAGCAGGAGCACTGTTGGAGAAAAAAGCACTTTCGGCCGTTAACGGCGGTACACCCTGGACAGGTGGTGATGGAACGCGTATTAGAGATGATGGAGTAGCATCGATCCTATGCTGTGCTTGGTTTCAAATGATAACTCGGCATTCTACCGCTGTTATCAATTCCATGTTGCAAAATGTCCCGAAGGCGACGCAGCGCGACGAAAAGTGCGCGTCCCTGTGGCATGCGCTCTATCTCAAATTACTGCGGATGATTCCAGTCACTGCGCGACGTAAAACGCTTGAACTTGCTCTCAGCGTGTTTCCATCTTCGCCATCTCTGTTGCTGAGTCTGTGTGAGCTTGAGCTCGAAGTGCACGGGAAGCAACGCATGCATCGATATTTAGATGTCAAGTTTGAGACTCATCCAACCGTCACGTTGGTATTTTTCGGACTCGGTCTCGAAGTCGATAAAGGCTTCCCATCCAACCCGCGAGCAATCTCTATATTGGAGCGGGCACTTGATCCGTCATCACCGGTGCGCCGCTCGCCTCTTCTTTGGTTGACGTACATGCATGCGTACGTTGTCTCGCGTCAAATTGCGAGCGCGAAGACGATTTTCCTTCGAGCCATAAACGCAGTCCCATGGAACAAAACAATCTGGCTCTACGGATTGCAGCACATGAAGGGCGCCTTGACAACGAAAGAGAGAGGGGCTTTAATAGACGTGATGCGTGAAAAAGGCGTGAACATTCGGGTGGATATGTACGAAGTTCAGCTTGAAGCCGCCGTTGGTAAAAATTTGTAAAATTACAGCGAAATTTCTTTGGTTTGTACAATGACACTAATCAATCATCTTTGCTTGTCGCACGGAACAACCGCCGCACGTGCCTGACGCACCACATCGCGAGAGGTAGGCTTCCCACGACAGTTATCCAAAATGAAAACCAGCGCATGTTCAAGGGATCATCTGGATACACAAACACACTGGAAAAAGTCTGCGATTTGGGAAAGTAATAGTTGCCAAATTCGCGGTAAATGCACGCGAACGACCACGCAAACAGCGCAAGAGCGTAATCGAAACCACTCGTCGATGGGTTCTTCTGCAAATCCTTGTATTGAAGAATCAAATACATCAGCACCTGCACGAAGATAATCACCGATAACACCCACCAGACCACCAGAGACGCTTCCCGCCCTCCTGCGGGAAGCGCGTAGTACGAGTACACCACCAAATCATGCGCCGCCCAAGATAAAATTGCCAAGGCTTGAAACACATCCGCCATGTCCCCGGTGTAACACACCGTCATCTGCATCAACTCTATGACTATCGCGGCCGAGAACGCGCACACGCACCACACCTCTAAAAACGCCGTCGAGCCATAAAAATCTTGCACCGCCCAGGATCCGTCGCCGCACGCCAACCAGAAGAACACAGCCAACGCGTGCCGAAACTCTACCGGGTGTTTCCGCACCACCCACGCGTTGTGCGAGAAGAACAAAATCACCAGCGTCAGCGGCAACATCGTCCACTTCGTCTCCACCGTCCAGCAACAATCCGACGCGATCCACACGAGCACGGAGAAGTGATCCCACACCTCGGTGTGAGCAGACGAACCGTCAGTCGTTTCCTTCAACACGATCGTCTGCGGCAGCGCGCTCCTTCTTTTCGCACCCTTTTCCCGCGCGCGTCCGTCCCCGACGTCGTCGACATCGGTCGTCGTCGTCGTCGTCGTTCCATCGTCCTTCTCTCCCATCGCGCGTCGCTCGGCGTGCGTGACCGTGCGGTTTGGATTCGGAATTTCGTGCGACGCGTTTTGTCGTGCGAACGCGTCTTCGTCGTCGTCTTCGTCGTCGTCTTCGTCGTCGCGTGGGTGGGTTTCACGCGACAAAGTTGGTGTTCACTCAACGAGAGAGTGTTGGAACGGAGTGGCGCGGAGTTGAAAAATCATTCACGAGTGTAACGTCAGTCGTCGGGGCACGCGGACGCGGAACGCGGAACGCGGACGACGGATAGTCCGGTAATGTCTTCTGGGAACGACGGACAAAACGACGCGGACGCGGTGTTGCTCTTAGCGCTGCGACAGGCGGCGTTACCGCTGCCAGACGCGGAAGACTTGACGCTGGATGGATTGGTGGAAGATGCGGGGGCGTTTTCGAATGCGGTGCGCACGGCGCTGGGAAAGATTGATCCGGTGGGGTTTAAGGCGCTACCGAAAGAATTGCCGAGCGAGGATAACGTAGGGGAGCGGTTTCGAGTAGCGGGGGCGTACGCGGAGGCGTTGCGATCGATGGGATACGAGGCGGAGGATTTGGGATTTGCGCAGTTTTTGTATCCGAGCGCGCAGAGCGCTAGGAGCGTGTTGAAATTTATCTTGGACAAGTTGCCGCGGAAGGAGGTTGAGGACGCGATGAGTGGTGGTACGAGTGGTGATGGGTTGATAAAGTCGGAGAGAACGAGCAAGGGGTCTCTCTCGCGGGCTGTGCGTGCGGTGGGTAAGTCTATGCGTTCCGGCGATACTTGGGGCAGAGCGAAGGCGCTCAGCGGCTTTGCCGGTATTGCGGCTGCCGCTAAGGCGAAGAAACAGATTGATACGGAGGCGGAGGCGAAAGCGTTTCGAACGGCGAGATTGTCGCCGTCGGATGAGCGAGGTTTCTACGGCGCTTGCGTGACGGATGCGTCGGCGCAACTGTTACCTTCGGTGTTGGAATACACGGCGCGCAGCAGAGCGGAGACCACGCGCGTCGAAGACGCCCAGAGATTGAAGTTTGGGAGCGTCGAACCCGTTGAATTCATCGGTCCCGATGGTAAACCGTTCGATTTGCGTAAGCGAGGCGGTCTCAAGGGTTTGATTTCCGAGATTTTCATTCGAGCGGTTGAAGGTGGATTTTATTCAGAGCCAAAAGCGAGACGTGCTGTGAAGCATCTTCAAGGCGAAATGGATGAGTCCAAGGTGGTTTCGGCGGTAAAAGATGTCGAAACCGATGTTTTAGACACTTTAGAAGGTCGCTTGATCCTTAGAGAGCGCGATATGGAAGACATACAACGTCGTATTGATGAGGCGGCATCTGTGATTGCAGCAGTCGACGACGAAATTCAAAGTTGCAGCGCAAAGGTGGAAGATGCCATATCTTCAACCGAAGAGAAGCGCAAGTTGACTGCCGAGCTCGAACGTACCTATTTATTGCACAAACAAGCTACTGGAATCGTATTGAGTACGGATCGTCCCGTAGAGGAGAGCGAGGCCGAGTTGAGGAGCGTGCTAGAAGCCGCCAAGGAGAGAATGGCGCAGCTTACGGCAGAATGGGAAGAAGCGAAGACTCCTCTCATCGCCGCTATAGAAGCGCACGCCGCAGCCGCAAACGAGAAACGTGAACTCGCAAAGAAGCATCTCAAGGATATCGAAAAATGGCGCGTCGATGGCAAGGAGACTTCATCGCTTCTTCGCGTGAAAGAGCAGGAACAACGCCAACTTCTTGAGGAGTACGATCAAGCTCCAAAGAACGTCCATCGACCTTCGTTCGTCCGACGCGTCAACGAGATAGTGAAAAACATCAAGAAACAAGAGGGAGAAATTGTGAAAATAGTCAACGACACCAGAAGTGTTCAGCAAGAGATTCAATCGGCTGAATCGGTGTTGTCCCGCACCTACACAGTTGTAGAGGAAACGTTGTTTCGTGAAGCACGTGCTGACGATCTCGGAAGAGCGGCGTACAAACATTTACATGGCATGCACACAGGCTTTGCAGATTTAGTGAGCAAAGTGGAAGCGGCAGGACGGGCGCGTCGGGCGCAGACTGATTTGCAACGTAAACTTGGTGAGATGCTCAAGCAGCCAGACAACACGGATCGTGTCGCTCGCGACTTGTCCGTGGTGAAAGAGACGATTACTTCTCTCAAGTCAAAGCTTGGAGTGCAAGGATAGAAAAGTATTGTAACCAACGATTTAGTTTTAGAATACACTGTGTGAGCTACTTCTACTTATAAGATTTGGTACTGGTGGTAGAGAATCGATCGAACATCAAAATATTCGTTGCTCAAAGCCCCTTCGACAACGAGTTTTTCGTCCACACCTTTTCGCACGGTAACTTTGCCGTTGGCGCACACCAGAACGCCATCCGCAAACTCTGCAGGAATGCCTTCTTGAGCCAATACTTGTCTGAAATCAGACAGGCGCAAATCTCCCAAGAATACCGAGCCTGGTTGCGCAGACACTTTCTTGACGAGAGCATCGCTCGTCGTTGTGATGGCGGTGCTCTCGGCGTTGGACAAAGGTAGAAGCATTGGTGCCCCTCCCTCTTCAAGTGCCTTACCCACGATACCGTTGATCCAGCCAACTTTGTAACCAGCCATATCGCGCATCTTCGCCTTTTGAAAGAGTGCATCAGACAAGCGGATCTTGTACGTGGCTGAGGCTGAAGTACAGTCGATAGTCTTGCCCGCATCAGGCGTGTCGATGTCAACGCCAGGTAAACCCTGTCGCAAAGCATCCTTGAGTGTCTTGGTCTCTTTTGCGTTACCGTGGACAATCATGACGCGACGAGGCGATGACTGGGTGATGAGAGTGCGAACTGATTTACCATCCGCCTTGCCTTCAAAGTCCACGGTCAAGATGGTTGCTCGAATGTGAACTTCACGCGTTTCGCTGACAAGCTTTGTTGGCACTTCTTGAGCTTCCTCCTCCTCTTCTACCGCAGCATCGTCTTTATCCTTGTCTACTCCCACGTCTTCAAGCATCGGAACGTCCCGAATAGGCTCTGGCGCGGCGGTCCCCGTAGTCTTCTGCGACACCTGGTGGAACACTTCAATGTCTATTTCCTCGCCGTAATCAGTCATGGTCGGTTCCCACACCTCATCTGGGAACATGGGGCCGTATGGAGTCGAAACCGCAGTGAAACCTTCCGTCAAAGTCTCACGTCGGCGCAAGTGTGCGTCTTGAGTTGATCCTACTGTAGTGACACCAAAGAGCACGTCCATGGGCTCTGCTTCTGGCTCTACCGGTTTGATGTCCGCCATCTCTTCCTCAACAGTCTCGACTTCGGCAGCTTTCTCCTCCACTTCTTCCTTAGCATTCGCTTTGCGCGTACTTTCATATTCCGCGAGCTCATCTCCTTCGAGCGGAACGCGTTTCGCAAGGTTCATTTTGACCTTTGCCGTTGCCTTGGAACTAAGTTGCACAACTTGCTCTGTTAGAGAGCCTTGTTCGGGCTTGCCCGTCAAAAGAACCAAGTTCTTCTTATCTTCAGCCCACTCGGCGAATAAATGTCTGGCGGGACCCGCTTCTAAGCTCCCGAACGATGCTAACACCACCTTTGGCCCGACAGGTAGAGCGTGCAACTCATCGATGGAATGGCAGAGCGTCAAAAATTTCGTGTTGAATGGATTCTCACGCTTCCGTTCAAAGGCGCTCGTCACGTGGTCACCCATCCATTCCAAGTGAGACTTTGCAAAATCTAAAGTGTTATACGCAACATTGGTCAAAAGCACGACCTGGTATGAACCTAAAGACCGCTGCGCCCACTTCTCTTCCAACATCAAGATGAATTCCAAGACGCGACCTGCCGGATCGATGGGGACGAGCACGTTTCCACCAGATCGCAGACTGCCCAGTATTGAATCAATTATTTGGGTATCCCTAATCGTCTTGTTCGGGACTTCACGATCGACACTGCTCGCGTCAGTAATGAGAAGCGCCGGTCTATGAATGGCATCAAACGAAGTACCGTTCAAATGTCTCTCTTTGCGCACGTTGTAGTCCACAGCGTAGACTACGTCTTCTGCATCCTTTCCAATCTTCCAAACCGCTCCACCGAGCGTGTGACCTGCGGCGTAAGCCATGACGGAGATACCATCTCCTTTACCCCGAAGCATGGACAACTGCATGTACTTGACTGGAACGAAAGCCGCGAAGGCGTTGTCTACGTCGTCGAGCGAGAAGACATCTGCGAAATCCTCTTGGTCTTGTCTTGTCAAAAAATGATCGTACATGTACATTTGTCCCATTTTGTGCACCGGAAGCGTCGCGTACACCTTACATTTCAACCCAAGCTTACCGAACGCGTACGGTAACGCCCCGAGGTGCGCCGTGTCCGGGTGCGAGATCAAAACCGCGTCGATACTCGGAGCAATCTTCGCCAGCGGTTCTAGCATCGTCACGTCAAATTGATCGTTCCAACCGCAATCAAGCAAAATATTACACCCATCGATGACGACGTGGTAGCACATCGGTTGCTCGCCTGTTTAGCGAAACCCATTTTTGTCAGTCTACAATTCTCCAGTCAAAACCAACCCAAACGGAAAAAACCGCTCCCACACGCGTGCGTCGACGCCGCCTCGCCTCGACGCTCTCCGAGATTCCAATCCCAATCGTTCCATTCGCGTTGCACTCCGCGCGTCGTTCGCACCTTTCACCCCGTAAAGCGGTGTGACCAAAACCTTATTCCCACGCTCAACTTCCTTCTTCTTCACCGGCGCCTCGGCGACGACATCCAACGCCGTCGTCTCCGTCATCGCGTCCAGGACCTATCGATCGATCGACGAACCGAACCGGACCGAACCCAACCGAACCGAACCGCGACGTCGGCGGTTCGACTCGTTCGAACGACGAGGTTCGTTTTGACGTTCGCGCGCGCACCAGACGAGTGAAGTGGATCGCGTTCGTTTTCGAGCCGCTCTGAATACGTTCGCTCGAACCACTCCCCGACGACACACGGACGCGCGCAAGTCCACTCGACCCGAGCCGAGGTGAACCGAAGCGTAAACGCGCGCGAGAAGACTTTCGGTCGCCGCGAGACGGACCGATCGGACGAATTGCGGGGTGAACAGACGGGATAACGAGAGGACATCATGTCGCTCTTCGGTTCTGGAGCGTCTTCGCTCGGTGGTTGGTTCGCGTCGTCGAGCGCGGATGGTAACGATAAACCGTACGTTGGGAGATTGAATCGCGAACGGAACGTGGTGATATCGAGAGATGTGCGCGCGAGGGGGTGGTCCGTTTAACGCGGTTCGGTGGAAGAAAGAGCGCGGTTGAACGAGGAGGGATTAGTGGGAGCGATCAGCGGCGCGGCGCGCGAGCATGAGAGAGAGAGCCCTTGACTGACCTTTCGTGGTGATTGCGCGCTTTCGTGGCATCACAGGGAGACGGATCCGAACAAGCTCTTCCATGAATTCCCTCATCCGGATAACTGGAAGGAATTGGTGGAGGAACTCGCTGGAAAGTTTGGCAAGGATGGAAAAGACATTCCGAAAGATATGTGCCCCTTGGGCGACAGAATGGCGACGTGCAGAAGATTTTTAGTCGCGAGAAAGTATAGCTTGGTGGACGCCGAATCTGCGCTTCGGGAAGCGATAGAGTGGAGGAAGAGTGTTAAGATTGGTGATCACATCGGCGTGGACGCCATCCTGGCGAACGAGCCAAAGTGGGACTTGCTCGCGGATAACAGGAAAATCATGACGGGTACGCCGTTCTTGTGCTACACCAAGCAAGGTTACCCGGTGTACTTGCTTCGATTAGGTAAAGGAGATGCGGCTCTGGCGACTTCAGCGAGCGAAGAAACTCACATTTATGCCACCGTAATTCGTGGCGAGCATCTCGTGAAGTCTATCATTCCAGAGGCGACGATGCGTGCGAAGAAGCTCATCGCGGAAGGCAAGGAACAAGAAGCCGCCAACCAAGATTACGATGGTCTTGTCGACAAGCAAGTCGTCATTATCGATCTCGAAGGCTTGGGTATGTCTGCCCTTCGATGCCTTTACGTTTTGAAGACGATCAACAGCGTTGCTTCTCACAACTATCCGGAGCTGTCAAAGGCGATTTACGTCGTCAATGCGCCGTCTGCTTTTGACTACCTTTGGAGTGCCGTCAAGCCGCTTCTTGCCACGCACACGCAGCACAAAATTAAAATTTTCAGCCAAGCTGAGCAGCAATACTCGGGCTTGCAAAAGTTGTTGGAAGATGAGGACATTCCAGACTTCCTTGTCCCGGAGGGACACACGGCGGGGAGAAAGGATACCGTCACCACCGTTGATGGCTTCTTGCCAGACAACGTCAAGGCGATGGATGAATGGATTCGTCAGCAATCTTCTGGCGCGACTACCGAGACGAGCGACGCGAACGATGACGCTGTCAGCGCGACGATTGAAAAGATGGGAACCATTGAAATCCGTGATGACTATGCTGCCTAAACGATTGTTATAAAGAATTTCTACAGTAGCTATCGATCAACCTACGGTGCCTTGGATTCCGCCTTGAGCGGCTCCATGGCGTCTAACACGGCATCTGAAATACCGACTAGACCTTGCAGTGGCTGCCCGCATATGGTCATCCCACATGCGTCGAGAACTTGATGCAATCTGTCTATGTCAAAAAGGTACAGCCAAGCGATGAGGGCTTCCAATGCGCTCGCATCCCGATGGACATCACCCTTGTGTCCGGGTCGACTCTCGTGGCCAAAATCTCTACCCCATTTCAATACCGCGAGCTCTTCATGCGTGAGCTCGTCCATCTCAATCAGTCGATTCAAGTGTCCACACATGGCTTTTGCGCTGCACCAACCCTTCGATACGCCGTCTTGTGGTCTTATAGCCTTTCCCGATCCGTTGCTCATCTCTTCCGAGCGCACGCGCTTCAATATCATGTGTTGACGAGCATAGAGCTCCCAGACTGCGTCACCGAGGAATGTGAACGCAAGCGCGACGGATGGCGAGCGGTCAACAAGAGGCTTCGGAATGCTTTCGAGAGTGACGGCTTCTTTCCGAAACTTTTGTAGCACTCTCGACGTGCTCGACGACGAGCCGCTGTTTGCGCGCGATGATGAGCCCTTCGTCTTCTTCGACCCACATCGCACGACGAAGGGTGTCGAGAGCGCGAAGCAGCCGAGCGCCATGGAGCGAGGCTTGTTTTGAGGGGAGGAAAAGTGCAACGTGTTTTACGGTACAGTCATTACATGCCTAATTGTCTGTAAGAATATTGTGTTAATCCGCTTTGGCGGTGGAATCCTCATCGTCTAAACCCCAGTCTTCCTCACCCTCAGCAGCCGGTGTCGCAGCTTCCTCCGTCACGGGTGCTTCATCTTCAACTTGCGGTTCCGCGATGGCCTCTTCCGTGACTTCGTCGACGACCTCAGGTTCCGGCTCGGCTTCCAGCTCGGTTTCCGGCTCGGCTTCCGGCTCGGCTTCTGGTTCGGCTTCTGGTTCGGCTTCTGGTTCGGCTTCCGGCGCCACATCGTCCACAAGGTCTGATTCAGCTATATCGACGCCTCCCACCGCCTCAGTAAGCTTGTCTACCGCAACGCCCACACCATACTCGCATGCATCCTTCAAGATTACCGAGCTCTTGCGAGACGACTTCTCAGCCTCGATCGCTTCTTCAAAGCCTTCAAATAGCTCAAGGTTACTCACCGGATCGGCCAACGCTTCCGCTGCCTTCTTGTTCACCTTGCTCAAGTCAGACTTCCACAGCTCGATAATCTCTGACACACGGCTAGGGGCGTAGGTACGCGCCATGAAAGCAGCTTCAGGGATGCGGTTCGTTTCTATGAGTAGGTCGAGACAACCATCGATATCCTTCAGCATGAACATGGATACGAACGCGACGTTGTTCTTGCCCTTAGCCTTGGATTCATCCGCGAGTTGTTTGAGCGTCTCTGCCGAGCCTGACGATGTAGCGAGCAGGAGTTGACCAGATAAGTCGCCCGACTTCTCCAAACATTTGTTGGTGAGCTCCAAATCACCGTTCGACATGGCAAGCTCACCTAACTGCTTCCACTTCGAGTCGCTCGCCCCTTGAGTCTCAACGATTTCGCGCGCCACGCCGAGTTCTCCGAGCTGCACCGCGAGTTCAAACTTGAAGTCTGGATCCGTGGCGATGCGCAACGCATCAGACACGAGACCGCGCGACTCGAGGAAGCGAGCAATCGAGTTGTGCTGATCTTCTGGAATCGTCTCAAGTACTTCTTCTGCAGCTTCCAACTCGCCACGAAGAATGAGCGTTTTGAACTCGACCACCGTCAAGAGTAATGTATAGGAAACGATGCTAAAGTTCTTGTCCATGAGGTAGACGCGGTTCTGAGCGGCAAGGTAACCAAGGATGTACATGGAGCGGTCCATGTGAGTGAGAGTGGTGACTTCGCCACCAACGCAGTAGTTGAGGCGCTTGTCGCTATTAGTGTAGATGAAGCAATCACCGACCCAAAGGCCGGTGACGACAGACTCGTTAATTTCTGAAATCAACTCGAAGGATTCCTCCACACCCTCACTCTCATCCACTTGTCCGGAAGCAAAGGCTTCAGCCGTCGCTTCAAGGTTGTAGCGCAGAATGAAAAAACTTGTATCGCTGACAATGGTCACCATCTCACCAGATTCACTCCAGATGACATTCTTGACTGCCACATCCAATCTACGGATGACGCGGCACTCATCCCAATCGTAGAAGCAAATAAAGTCGGTGGATCTGAGACCGAGCAAAGCGCCTCCGTGGAGACCCTCAGCGGTGAAGTTCGGACGGAAGGAGTTCTTCTCTGTGAAGTTCTTGAACACCTTGATTTTACTCGAGCTCTCACGAACCGCGAATTCACTCGGATCGATGCTCCAAGCAAACTCAATGGCGCTGCCGAAGCTCTTGTTGCGCCACGCGAGCGCGGTGTAAATGATGTACTCACCATCACCGCAAACCGCCACGAAGCGTCCGTTGGGGTTGTGAGACAAACTCTGCGGGTACAGCTCGCTGTTCCCGAGATCCTTAATCGGCACGGGAAGTCTTTCGCCGTCCGCGATTTCGTAATCCGCCGGGAGCGCCTTGACATTGGTGGTTTGAACCTCGTTGTGCTTGCACCAGATGATCTTACCAGTACCATCCATGCTCACGACTGGTTCGTCGCGGCCAATCTTGAACATGACCGTACCTTCATCATAGCCAATGGCGACCGAGTTGGAGCCCTTGAGGCATCCAATCGCCCAAACCCGTTCGAGTCCGTAGTTGAGCGTATTCTCAAGTCTGTACGTGTTTTGATGCCAGATTCTCAGCGTACCGTCCTCGCTACCCGTGATGATGACGGGAAGCTCCGGGTGGAAGCTCACGGCGGAGACATTGTGCGCGTGACCTTCGAGCGTTTGAACGCACGACTTAGTCTGGTAGTCCCAAATCTTGGCCATCTTGTCATCCGCGCCCGAGATTAGGTACGGGCGATCTCCTCCGGTGAAGTAGTCCACGCAGTTGACGCCCTTCTCGTGACCCTCAAGCGTAAAGTTACACACCGGGGACGTGACGTTCCAAACCTTGATCGTACGATCGAGCGATGCCGAGGCGAAAGTGTTCGTATCCTTCGGGTTGAACACCACGTGCATAACATAGTGCGAGTGCCCCTCAAACACCATGGCACACTCCCACTGTTGTTCCCAGTCCCAAAGTTTAATGAGCATATCATCCGAACACGTCACGATGTACGGCTGCGTCGGGTGCACCGCGATCGATCGAATGTAATCGTTGTGCGCCTCAAAACCGATCACCAACTCGGACGTGTTATAATTGTACACCCGCACGAACATGTCATCGGATCCCGTCGCGATCCACTGCTTGCGCGCGATCCATTTCGCCGTTCGCACAGGCAACTCCGTCACCTCGAACGACTTGACGAGCGTGTTAGATTCGTAATCCCATATCGCAACGTTTCCACTGTACAGATTCGTCAGGATCCACGGTTCCGTCGGGTGAATCTCCACTCCTTTCACCCGGTCGCTCCGTTGTACCAGTTTACGTTTGATGTCCAGGCGCATCGGCATCTTCCTTGACGCGCGCGCGTTTCAGACGTTTTCCGCGTGTTTAGATCGATCGACCCGTCGTCGTCACCGCGTTCCTTCACCCGGCCGCGACGAGCGTCGATCCGTCCGTCCGTCCGTCGTCGACGTCTGACGAGCGCGCACGGATGGGTGATTCGTCGGGTTGAATGAGTGGGATGTTTTCACCCGTCGCGCGGCACAACGGACCGATATCGCGTTCGTTTGAATCGTGCGGGATGCGCGAACCTGAGGTTTTACCGATCGATTTGGTCGGCGAATAGGTGATTTTCATCGATGGCGTTTTTTATGAGACTGGATCGATGGTGCGGTTTGTGTGACAAACCCTCGATCGCCTGGTTTAGTGACGGTTCATAAACCGTGAAATGACGAGGGATTCTCCATGGGTTTTCATGCTTTTTTGGAGAAATCCAGCGGAGCGCAGACGCGTCCACATCGCCGGCAGTCGCATCAATCGTCCGTCGACGACGGCGACGACGACACACGCCCTCGCGCGAACGGATCGAAAGAGACGTCAGAGACCGCTTTCGGTGCGTTGACCAACCACACCACACGCGCGTGTGGCGGTAGAAGACAAACAAAGAAACAAAGCAAGAGGACGAGGATGAACGCGTCGCTGTCAGCCAAGGGTGCGTATGCGTCGGCCAAGTTAAACGTCTCTCGCGCGGAGCGCGGAGGCGCGAGATCTCGCGCACGATGCGTCCGAGTCGAGGCAAAGAAGACGGCTGATGGGCCCAAGGTGGTCATCGCCGGTATCACCGGTGCGGTCGGGCAAGAGTTTTTGCGCGTGCTCAAGGAGAGAGACTTTCCGTACAGCTCTATGAAGATGCTGGCGAGCGCGAGAAGCGCCGGGAGTAAGGTTGATTTCGATGGCGAGACGTACATTGTCGAAGAACTTACGGATAGCTCTTTCGATGGCCAAGATATCGCGCTCTTCTCCGCCGGTGGTTCCATTTCCAAGAAGTTTGCTCCGATTGCGGTGGAAAAAGGGTGCCACGTCGTGGATAACTCGAGCGCTTTCCGCATGACGGAAGGAGTTCCGTTGGTCATCCCGGAAGTGAACCCGGAAGCGATGTCGCACCTCAAGATTGGAGGCAAGGCTGGTATCGTCGCGAACCCGAACTGTTCGACCATTATTGCCCTCATGGCGGTGACCCCGATTCACCGCGCTGTGGGCGTCGAACGCATGGTTGTGTCCACTTATCAAGCGGCGTCTGGCGCCGGCGCTCTCGCGATGAAGGAGTTGGAGACGCAAACGAGAGAGTTGGTGAACGACGGCGAAGTTAAGACGATGGAAATCTTCAAGTGGCAGTACGCCTTCAACTTGTTCTCTCACAATGCGCCGATGACGGAAAACGGCTACAACGAGGAAGAGATGAAGATGGTGAAGGAAACGAGAAAGATTTGGAACTTCAACGATGTCAACATCACGGCGACGTGCATTCGCGTTCCGGTTATGCGTGCGCACGCTGAGTCTATCAACCTCACGCTGAAGAACCCGCTCGACGAGAAGCAAGCCAAGGATATTCTCTCCAAGGCTGAAGGTGTTTCTTTGATCGATGACCGCGCGAACAACCGCTTCCCGACCCCGCTTGATGCGTCTGACCAAGACGACGTCTACGTCGGCCGTATCCGCCAAGACATCTCTCAATCCGGCAACAAAGGTCTCGACATTTTCGTATGCGGCGATCAAATCAAGAAGGGTGCCGCGCTCAACGCTGTGCAATGTGCGGAACTTCTTCTCAAGTAAGAAGCGTAATACAATATCAGTCAGTAACTACAAAACGACACCTCCCCACACATCACCACTCGTTCGACTCAAGCATGGCGACCGTCGCACCGATGAAGGCTTCGGCCAAGCTTGCATCCAACGATAAGATTCTCGTCGAAGCGCTCGCAGGTGCGCGAGCGCCTTCTTTCGCTCGATTTAACTTTTTCCGTTGCTCACTCTTTCAGTTCGTTTTTGACCTGCCTTTGCGACTGACGCGCGCTTTTTCTTCTCGCAGGCGCGCTTGGAGGCCTCGCAGCGACGCTGGCACTTTATCCACTCGATACCGTCAAGACTCGGATACAGGCTGAGGCCAAGTCTTCGCAAGGACGCGAGAAGGGTGAGAGTAAAAGCGGAAGGATCGCGAGGAGTAACTGTCTGTACCCAAGGTGGTTGAGGAGACTCTTGCGCATCGCATCGGATGAAGGTGCCGCAGCCTTGTACAGCGGAGCGACAGCAAAGTCACTACACTCTCTTTCGTCTAGTTTCCTGTACTTTTACGCGTTCAGTGCGCTCAAGAGGACGTATGAGGAGCGGCGCGGACAAAAGATTGGCGTCGGCGCGACGCTTCTCGCAGCGGCGTTGGCTGGTTGCTGTAATGTGCTCGTGACAGAGCCCTTAGATACGTACACGACTCGAAAGCAGACGGAAAAGAAGACTCCTTCTGCGGATGCCGCGGAACCCTCCACATCGATAGCTGCCGTCACGCCGGGAAAGGTGAGTGACTTTGACGACACACTCAAGGCGTTGAGGGGCAAGACCAAGGAACTCCCGGGATTGTATAGCGGACTCGGGGCCTCTCTCACGCTTACAATTAACCCGGCGATTCAGTACACGGTTTTCGAGCAACTTAGACAGAGACTGATGGTGGTGATGAATATCAGAGCCCAGCGCCTCGGGGTGACGAAACCCGTTGTAGAACTCTCTATGTTTGACGCATTCCTACTCGGAGCCGTGTCCAAGGCGACGGCGACGTTTCTCACATATCCATTGGTTCGTGCGAAGGTTTTACAAAAGGTTGGAACGAGGGAAGAAGATAGAAAGTCGCTGATCGGCACTCTTAAACGAGTGCATAAAGAGGAAGGCGTGAGTGGTATGTTCCGAGGGCTCGATGCGCAGCTCGTGAAAACTGTCCTCGCGGGAGCGCTGCAGATGACAATCAAAGAAAAGAGTTTCACGTCTGCGCTTTGGCTCATGCTGCTGCTGCGCGCATCCGAGGTTGAGTAGTATTAGACAGATTTGACGCACATTGTATTCAGTAGGATCACAACGAGCAGTTTGCTAACCAGTAGACTAAGCGCGGTGTAAAGTTTGATGTAAGCAGCGGCGCATGAAGCGCATCGCTCATGTATCAAAGTATGCGACGACGACTGCAATGTCATCCATTTTTCCTCCCACGAGATTCTTGCGGTCCGCCCACTCGGCTCGACCCTCGGCAGCCTTTCTTGCCTCTTGCGTAAACGGAGAATCGTACTGTGGGTCGCACGAGTACCCAAACGCAAGAGTCGCGATCGCCTCGGCGGCTTGCTCAGCATCTCCATCGTGTTTCGTGCACAATTCTGCAACCTCTCTGGCCGGCACGTTGTCCCACAGTCCATCGGAGCCCATCACCAATACGTCGCCTGCTTGCACTTGGACCTCGGCGCGCTCAGAAGCAGATGGCTTATCACCCTCTGGGTAAACCTTGATCCAACCCAACTGGTAAGGAAGGTTAAACTCATGCTGCTGCGACGGCGTTGCGTACACCACCGATCCATCTCTCGCCACCATCGCACCGGCGTCTCCAAGATTGGCGATATCGAGCACGCTCCCGTCTCTCAACACGGCGATGCACGCAGTGCACGAACCGAGAACTTGCGTCTCGGCGTGCGCCTCCGTCATGATGGCCACCGGATCACGTTTTCCCGACAGCACGCTCTCCGCAGACTTTTCCGCAAACTTTTCGCTGTACTCAGCCGGATCTACGCCCTCCTCCGCCCATCCACCGACGCCGTCAAACACCCCGAACGCTCCGGATTGTTTCAGCACAAAGCACGCATCCTCCCCGCCCTTCTCCGCCTTATCCGGATGCGGCACCAGGATCGCCCCCGCCGACCGCACGATCACCGCCTGCGACTCGTTTCCATCCGTCACCTCTCCATCCATCGGCGTCGTCGCCGTCCTACATCGCGTGGCGCGTCGTCCATCACGATAACGCCACTGCTGTCGCTGCTGCTGATTCCTTCCGAGCGTCGCCGTCGGTGTCCCCCCTCGCGCCTTTCCTCGCGACCCCGCGTTCGTCTTCCGCCCGAACGTCGAGACCGCGCGCGAGAGCGTCGTCGACATTCTTATCCTCCCCGATTCGGAGTCGTTTCGATTCGTCCGATCCCGTCGTTCGCCCCGAACGTCGTCGTCGTCGACTCGCGATTCAACGTTTCGATTCTATCTTTCGAGCTTCTCTGGGTCGATGAGTTTTTAAACCACATCCATGGACTCGATCGGGTCTTTTCACCTTTGTTTTACCGCGAGTACGTGCGATTAATCGATGAAATCCACCGATGGATGATTTGATCGATGTTTTCCCAAACGTTCGCGCGCACCGCCACCGCACCGTCAGACGACGACGTTCGGAAAAGCGAACGGGAAGGGAATGCTCGCGCGAGCGATGATGCCGGCGGCGAGCGCGGCGAGCGCGACGATGCTTCGAATGGCGACGACGACGACGTGGCGACGGAGTGGTGAACGCAGACGCCGGGAAGGGTGGCTGGCGGCGTCTGGACGCTGGTCGTCGACGACGGCGACTTTGGCGACGTCGGCGGCGTCGGCGCGGGCGAGCGGCGGGGAGGCGAACGATGACGGTCGGACGAATGTTTATGACGCGGATGGTGGATCGGAAACGAAGCCGTTGGGGGAGAAGAAGCGGGTGTATCGTCCCGGGGCGTTTGGGAGGTTGCCCAATGTGTCGCCCGCGGAGCAGCTCATCGTGAGCGCGGTGAAGCGCGCTGGGCGAGTGACGGCAACTAAAGGGTTGAAAGACGCTGCGAGGGAACGGAATAAGAGCGCAAAACAGTTGGATGCGCTCACGACTGGGGTGTGTAAGCCGTTGAAGGAGTACGTGAAGGGATTTCCTGCGCCGGAGCGTTTGCACCCTTTTGAGAGGGCGTTGCTTGAGCTCACGTTGAGCGATAAAAAGTATAGAATGACGATTGAGGCTGTGGATTCGATGCGAAAGGGAATATTGGGTATTGGTAAAGGTTACGCGTCGCAGGTAACGAAGACGACTGGGATCAAAGATGCGGAGGAAATGCGGGAAAAGGGGTTCGCCGAAGTGGAATCGTATTATCGACGTCACGCGCGTTATGTCGACGATTTGAAGTCGATCGCGCAGCTGCTACGCAGACTACCGGTGGCGGAATTAGAGACGCCGACTGTCGCTCTTGTTGGGGCGCCGAACGTTGGCAAGAGTTCTCTCGTGCGAGTTCTCTCGAGCGGTACGCCAGAGGTGTGTAACTACCCGTTTACGACGAAGGGCATCAAGATGGGTCATTTTCAGATTGCAGACCAGCGACACGTCGTCACGGACACTCCTGGATTGATCAATCGAGCCGCCGATGAGCGTAATCAGATAGAGCTGCTCACGATTGCGACACTGGAACATTTACCGACGTGCGTCATCTTTGTTACAGATTTGTCTGGTTTGTCTGGAACCTCTGTCAAAGACCAACTTGAGCTCAGAGAGGAACTATACAACCAGTTCGCTGGTCGACGCCCGTGGATTGATGTCTTTTCTAAAGCCGCGCTCGTACCAGTGCTCGGTGGCGAGACTGATCCAGATATGGCGAGTCTTTGGCTGGAAGAGGAGTTGGAAGAGGCGAAGAGCGCCATGGAACGCATTCCGGGAGCGACACAGACGAGCGCTGACGAAGGTTGGGGCATAGATGAACTGAAGGATAGGCTGGCTCAGCTTCTCAAGGAACATAAACGCACGTTACCCACGGCGAGAAGCGCCACGCGTTGCGAGCGTTCCGAAGAAGATAAGCCCGCGTACATACAAATGTTGTAAAAGTATTTTTTCCGATAAATTTGTTTCGGCGATGTTGCGATTTTACAGTAAGTGCAACTTTTGTTAATTACATTAATGTTCACGGTGAGGGTAACCGTCTAGTCAACTTCGCGTGTGTACAACGTGTTCAACTCATATGCTTTGTCCGCTGGATGATTTGACAAAGAGCTTGGATTCACCGACGGAGGGCAAGCTTCCCGTTTTGCCTCGCGTCAAATCATTTCTTGAGCCACTCAACGAGGGCGCGCTCGATGAATCTTCAAATTGAAGGAGTTCTATGTAACCCTTACCATCGTTCAGGCTGTTGACGAGGGTGGCGAGACACTGTGCGATCTCATCTGAATCGTTCACGTAATAGCGTGCCGTGGAGCGCTTGCGACCGACAGTGCACGTGAAGACATCATGGAATCTAATAGCGGCTTCGTGCTTCTTCTCATCCGAATCTTCATCGATCGCCTCGCCGTGAGGCATCGGGCTCGATGCACCGACCGAGAAGCTTCTTTGCGAGGGCGAGAAGCTTCTTTGCGAGGGCGAGCTACTGTACTCGTCTTCTTGTGCCTCGGGTGGCAATGATTTAAGCTCGAGGAAGGAGAAGATGTCCTCGTCTCGACCAAGAAAGTGACCGCAGCAGCACACAAAGTCGACTTCAATCAAATCCTTGTTTGGACCACCAATCATCTGGACGATTCTCTCGACCGCGGTGCCTTTACTGAGACCGACGGGACGAACTTCGACAGATTTGGCTCCCATGATGACATCGACCGGTGCGTTCGAGATGGGACCCGTCCACAAGTGCTGAAGCAAGTCACGAGCCTGTTGGCGGCCAAAGTCTGGATCGGCATACTTGTAGCTCCAGACGAGAGACGTCTCGCGCGTTTCCACGTGGCTTCTAGGAGTGCGTTCGCAGAAGTACTCAAATACAACTTCAACCGATTCCAACCAGTCAAGGTTTGCCGTTTCAATCATGGTCATCCATTTGGGAGTACCGGTACCATTTTTACCTTGAAGCGGAGGTCTGATGAAGACGCCATTTTCTGCTGCGATCCAAACCTTTGGGAGCATTGCGAAAATTTGTGCGAGCTTATTGCGCTCTGATCCACTAAAAATGCAGACAGTCGTATTCGGATCATCACATAGACGAGTAAGACACTCTTGCGCAATCGGATGAATCTTGTTGCGGTTCTTTTGTGATTCAAGTTTCGGACGATTTGTCGTCGTGCGATCGGAAGGATCGGTAAGAGTGGCGTTGTAACCGAGAATGATGAGCCGCTCTTTACCGTTTTGGAACGATTTAACCATGACATCTGGACCAAGATGCGGTGGGATTCGCTTTTGACGAATCTCGGCTTCAACGTGGGTATCGTTGAGTTCACTGATGAACGTGTCCGCCCATGCTTGAGAAGTGTGAACGCTGACGTGCGAGAAACTGCTCTTGTGCCTTTCGAGTTTTTCAGCTTCAGGCATCGTCAAAGCATCGTGAATCGCTCCGGCAACATCCGAGACATTGTGCGGGTTAACTAAAAGAGCACCAGCACCGATAGATTGCGCCGCACCAGCGAATTCAGAAAGTACCAAAACGCCAGCATCGTTCTTACTTTGGCAAGAAATGAACTCGTACGAGACGAGATTCATACCGTCGCGCTGGGACGTGACCAGCATGACGTCTGTAACCGCGTAAAGCGCACACAACTCGTGGAACTGAAGAGTACAGTCAAGGTGCTGAATCGGAACACTACCGATACTACCGAAGCGACCATTAATACGGCCCACAATCTCGTGAACTTGCGATGCAAGTCGCTGATATTCCGGCACATCGCTCCTCGTCGGAACGGCGATTTGAATGAGGATCACCTTGTCTCGCCACTCTGGGTGCTCGCTCAGGAACTTTTCAAAAGCTAATAACTTGTGCGGTATACCTTTGATCATGTCCAGGCGATCGACTCCGAGCATCACCTTTCGACCGCGGAAACGTTCGCGAAGCTCCTTGATGTGAACTTGCACTTCATCGGTACCGAGTGCGGTAGTAAACCTACCTGGATCAATACCGATCGGGAATGCGGCAACACGAGTGAAACTACCGTTATTCTTGTTCTCAACACCTTCAGGCGTGCCTTCCAAACCTAAAATGCGACTCGTCGCCGACGAAAAATGTCGAGCGTAATCGTACGTGTGGAAGCCAACGAGATCTGCCGCCAGGACTCCGTTAAGCAAGTCTTCCCGCATGGGCAACATGCGGTAGATTTCGGAACTTGGAAACGGAGTGTGGAGGAACCAACCTATCTTCATGGCTGGCTCAAGCTCGCGGAGCATCTCGGGCACGAGCATCAAGTGGTAATCATGCGTCCAAACGACATCTCCGGAACGGTACACACTCATGATTGCGTCGCAAAAGGCTCGATTTGATTCTCTGTAAGCTACCCATTGCGCGTGCATGTTTGTGTCTTCGCTCACCGTGGCTTCAAAGCTCAGCGGCACGTAGTGAAACAACGACCAGAGGACGTTGTTACAGTATCCATTGTAGTACAGGTCAACTTGTTGCTTGGTGAGATACACCGGAAGAAAGTTATTCTTCTGCAAAGTCGCCGTGAGCGAGTCCCGATCGGGTCCTTCCTCGACAAACACGCCAGGCCAACCGACCCAAGTCATGTCGTACGTTTTACGCACGCCGAGCAACGCGCTGACGAGGCCGCCCGCGGAGGTGCGCAAATCCCAAGAACCGTCTGGATTCTTCTTCACGCTAATCGGAAGTCGGTTCGCGGCGATGATGAGAGATTGAACCCGTCCCGACGAATCCTCAGTTGCATCATCACCAACTTCACCGCTCGCTGCGAGATTCACGCCCGACCGGCTTCGCCGAATCGCTTCGCGTTCCTTCAACAACCGATCCACGCGAGTGCTCTCCATCGCATCCACGCTCGCGGCGCCGCTCGCGACCGCGGCCGCCGCCGCTCCCGGCGTGCTCAGAGACTCCATGCGCGTTCGCAAATCATACATCGATCCATCGTTCGACAGCGCGTTGAGCGAGCTCATCGACGCTCGCGCCAACCTTCCGTGTTCAGAGTCAGTTCTTCGCAACGGTGACGCCAGCGGATTCGTCGAGTTTCCATCGGACGACCGCGTGTTCCCAGCGTTCCGTCTTCCCTCGTCCATCGACGTTCGCCGCGGCGGGCTATCGCATTCCGATTGATCAATCATCTCGACGCTCGATCCCTCTTCCCTCTCGCGTCTTCGTCTGTCGACGCCGGGCGTCGGGACGGGGCCGACGTGCACAACGCGCGCTGACGACGATCGTTTCGTTAGTTTTCTTTTCTGCGTCCCTTGACGGTTCACGAACCGGGAAATGACCCTAAGAGTCGACCCGACAGAAGGAATTAGAAATAGGGCGATTCCAAGCCTTGTCTGGTTGTTCAGTTGACGAAAAGTGTTGGATGGACGCGCGTCGTCGTCGTCGTCGTCGTCATCATTGATTAACCAGTGATGGAGTCGAATGCGCGTCGCGGGACGATGATGGAAATGAACATGTAATTCAACGAGCTAAGGATTTGGGGAGATTGACGACGCCGCGGGAAACGATGGAGCACGCGCCTCGAACGCGGACGCGGTTGTCGTCGACTCGACAAGAAATTTCTCCAGAACGAGCAGAAGATTGGATTCCGTGGAACCAGCCGTCGGTTGAGGTGGTGGTGATGGTTCTTGAGAGTAGAGGGGCGACGCCGGCGCACGCGGAGCCTGTCACGGGGTCTTCGTCGATGCCGACAAGAGGGCCGAACCACCGGCAGAAATACTGGTTTGGCTCGCCTGCCGGCGTCGTCAAGACGACGCATACGCCGCGACCTCCGATCTCTTCAATGGGTCTGAGAGACTTGAGCGAGTCATTCGACATGTACGCGGCGCGTATCGCCTCAAAGGTTTCTTCTGTCGATAGTCGTGCATCGACGAGAAGAAACGTGTCGCCGATTGAATTTTTAGACGCCGAAAACGTAGCACCCAAAGGCGTCGTAGATGCATCTCCAAAGGCTTCTCGAACCTTGGCAATCGTCCAAACCTCTTCATTTACAGGCTCAGGCGCGCTTTTCGTCATGGACATCTCGTACATCCCCCCACCTTCCGACGTGGTCACCTCAAGCTCACCCTTGGCGTACACAAAGTGCACCCCTCTGCAACTTTGGGCTTCTCTCTCTAGTATCGCCGCCGCCGACGCCATGGACGCGTGGCCGCACAAACCAATCTCGCAGGTTGGAGTAAACCATCTTATGCTGTAATCTACGAGCCCGTCGTCGCGATCGTGGTCAATCTTCCGAACAAAGGCGGTTTCTGAGTACCCCAACTCGCTCGCGACTTTTTGATAATCACTTTCCGCATCCGCGTACACCAGATTGTCCGTGAGAACGACGACTGCGGCGGGATTTCCCGTCGTTGAAGGGTCTGTCGCGCCTGAACGCGTAAATGCGTTCGCGACGACGTACGGAAACTCCATCTCGATCGTAGTAGTGAGGTGTAGAGTGAGGCGTGGGGAGTTAGTTGGAAAAAGTTTTTACAGCATTGCATCACATGAATCTCTAACTAAAAGCCGCTTGCGCTTCATCGACGAGTCTGTTGGCGGATTCCCTGCCTTCTTCTTCGCCGATGCCGAGCATTTGAGAAATTTCTTCAATTCTGCGCTCGCGTTCATCGATCTTGCTTATGTCGATGCATGTGCGACCATCAGAGTCGTCGGGCGCCTTGGAGACAATCAAATGACTGTCGCCGCAAGCCGCGACTTGGGGCAAGTGCGTGACGCAGAGCACTTGTTGACCCCCCGTTGTGGTGAGGCGACGGAGCGCGTGGCCAATCCGGGCGCCAACACGGCCACCAACTCCGCTATCAACTTCGTCAAAGACAGAAATGCCACTGCCGGCGAGCTCTTGGCATCTTCGCGCGCTGGCGCCATCTTCCGCCAATACTGGCGCCATTTTCAACGCGAGCATCAAGCGTGCCTTCTCACCTCCGGAAGCGATGGATGCCATCGGGCGAAGAGGTTCATTTTGACCGGCGGCGAGGAGAAACGTTGCTCTGTCCAATCCGGTGGGGCGAATTGAATACACAAAGTGATCATCTTCTCCGAGCTCGCTGGCTCTCGGGATGCGTAAAACGTTTCCATTGGTCTCTTCATCCGCACCTTCGCGCGGCGTCCAAGAGAGAGTTACATCGAAGCGGCTTCCGGCCATCTCTAAATCTCCCAAAGCCTTTGTCACCGCCCCTCTGAGTGCGCCGGCGGCTTCGCGACGCGCCAGAGCGAGCTGGAATGCGCAGTCCGCTGAGGCTTTTCGTAAACGATCGAGTTCGACAATGTTCTCTTCTCTCTCATCTTCGCCTACTTCGGCCGCGTCTAGCCTCTCTTGCGCTGCTTGGGCCGCCTCGATGCAAGCATCGGCAGTTCGCACTCGAAGCGTTCTGAAGAGTCTGTCGAGCTCGCGAAGGCGAGCCTGAGCTTCCTCTCTTCGATGCGGTGAACTTGCCATAGCTTCCGCATATTTACCAATTCGCTCCTCAGCGCTCTCAGCTACCTGTTCTGCCTGGTACAAAAGGTCGAGGGCATCATTCAAACTTTGAAGCGAAGCCTCGTCGAGGCCCGGCTCTGGTTCGAGAGCTTCAGTCTCTCCTTCAGAACGGCTAGCGACTACGTTCTCAGCTCGTCGCTCAGCAGACGCTAAGAGACCTCTCACTTCATGCGCCGCTTCTCGAAGGAGGCCTCTCGCGCCTTGCTCACCGGAAATTGTCGAGATGACGCTGCCGCACATTTCAGCAGCCACTCGACTCGACTCGAGGCGCCTCAGCTCGGCCTTCAGCGACACATCTTCCGCAGGGATAGGATCAACGGCGTAAAACTCTTCTAACAGAGCTTCGAGTTCCTCTCGCTCGCCGGGAAGCAGCTCAACCGCGTTTTTCACCTTGTTAAACTGGACTGCGAGATCAGAAGAGACTCTCTCAAACTTTTGTCGCATTGATTTCGTCCCAGCCCACGCATCCAACAAGGCGAGCTGAGCTCCTTCATCGCTCAATGTGGACGCAGCTCCTTGTCCATTAAAATCCATGAGAATTTCACCCAGTGCTTTGAGCGCCTTAAGCGGGACAACTCGATCATTGATGCGACAAACGCTGCGAATGCGCTTCGTCTTTCCGCTCGAATCGACGTATTGTAACTCACGTGAGATGGTCAAAAGGTTCGCGTTATCATCTCTGGGAGCAAAAGCCTTGACAGACTTGCCATCTTTCGTCGCCAAAGACGTGATTTGATCGTTAATTGTGTTGTAGACCACCTCTAGAGAAGACGTCGACACACGAAAGAAAGCTTCAAGTTTCGCCGCCTTTGTGTTTGCTCGAATGCTCTCTTCGCGAGCGGGAGACCCACAAATCTGCGAGATGGCGTCGAGCAACACAGATTTACCCGATCCAGACTTACCAGTGATGACGTTGAGCCCCGGGTGAAACTCAACCTCTTGCTCTCTCACCAGCGCAAAATCTTTAATCTTCAACTTTTCGAGATAAGTCCTCGTCCCAACATCCTCCGAGGCCGCGCTCGTTGTCGTCAACCCTCCCCTCGCGTGCGCGCGCGACGCTCGTGCGGTACCCGATGCGCGCTTCGTCGTCGTCACACCGCGGGATCCACGCGTCGACGACGACGACGCCCGCGCGCGTTGTTTCAAATCTGCACAACTGTGAGAGCCCGCTCTCGTCGCAGTCAGCAGCGTCTTCGCACCGCAGTTCGCCATCGTTCCGCGATCCACCGCGCGCGCGTCCGGAAAGATGGATGTCACGAGCGTTCGCGCGTGGAGCGAGAGTCGCGCGACGCGCGAGCGCATCGGTGTCCCGTCGCGCGCGTCCGTGCATTCCGAAATCTCAGCCGAGTTCCCAGTGTCATTTACTGGACTCACGCATTGTTTATTATGTGTCATCAAAGCAAACAGTGACAAAAGGCGCACAAGCGGAGCTCTCAACACCCACCATAAGACGCTCTTATGGTGTGGTGTTTGTCGTCACGGTCCGACGCGACGGCGACGACGCGCGCGATGAGTCGATCGGATCGGGTGGAACTTCCTGTCGGAAAGATACGTGACGGCGTGAGCGCCGATGGTGGGCTCCTGAGCGACGCGTCGGACGACTTGAACGACAACATCGCGTACAGAGGAGGCGTTGTGGAGCGAGTCATGTTCGCGCTGCCGTTTGCGACGTCGTTCACGTTGATCACGTTCGTCACGCTCTGGGGCGCGAGGGTCTCCCCGGCGCTCACGGTTGCGTTCATTTGCGCGTATATTTGTTACGGTTGGATCAAGGGTATCCACAGCGGCTTCGCGGCTCTCTTGGTCGGGATCCCGTTGCTTCATCAGTACAAGGACGCAGACTGGCACCGCCTCGGGAACGACTCGAGCATTCGAGCCCCGGTTTTAGATAGATTTTTCGGGCCTAAAGGTCAAGTGTACAAGGCAAATCAGCGCCCAGAACTCGAGGGAGAAGCTGAGCATACGTGGGTGAGCGGAATTGACGGCGAGCTCAAGCGAGGCTTGACGGCCAAGTTCAACGATATCATTCACATATGTGTCATTCCGACGTACAAAGAACCGCTTGAGACGTTGAGAAAGACTGTTGGTACACTTGCTGGACAAACGTGCGCCAAGGATCGATTGGTGGTCGTTCTTGCGACGGAAAGCCGCGACACGGAGGCTCCCGGTAAAGTTGCCGAGTTGTTGGACGAGTTCGGCCCAGGGCTCCTTGGGTTGTACTACACCTCCCACGTACTCGGCCCAGGAGAGGCGGTGGGGAAAAGTTCAAACTGTGCGTGGTCGGTGCGTTGCGTGAAGAGAGAGTTTGTCGAAAAGCAAGGTCTCGCGCCTGAACAGATAATGCTCACCGTGTGTGATGCCGACACGTACTTTGACTCTCAATTTATGGACTGCTTGGCATACAACCACGTGCAGAATCCAAAGCCGTACAACACGACATACCAAGCGGCCGAAACCTTTTTCCCTAATATCTGGAACGTGCCGATTATCATCCGAATCAAGGCGGTGATTGATTCGGTTGGTTTCCTCGGTCAACTGGCATCTCCATTTAGTCACCCGTTTCCATTCGCCATCTACTCCCAGAGCATGCGAACCTCAATCGAATGCGGTGGATGGGATGTTGATATTATTCCTGAAGACTGGCATCACTACTTGAAGTGCTGGTTCAAGAAGGATGGTGACTATCGAGTTGTTCCCATCTTCATGGTGATGGGCAACGACGCGATCGAAGAGCGTACGTGGAACGAAGCCATCAAGGCGAGGTACATTCAAGCTAAGAGACACGCGTGGGGCGCGATTGATCTTTCATACATCGTGATGAATTATCTCGACAAGAGTGATAAGGTTTCTTTCGCTAGGATGATGAAGCTTTACATGCACGCCGCGGAGCATCACATTTCGTGGACGCTGTTTTGGTTCACCTGTATGCTCGGTGGTTTGTGCTCGACGTGGGCAAACCCGATGCTCGAAACGTATCCATTTGGCATTGGTTTGCGATCGCTCACCGTTATAGTTTTCTTCCCCATGACGTTTGCGTGCTGGGCAATCATCATAGGCGAATTTTACATTCGCCTGTTTGTCGTGCACGATCGTCCGCATTTCGAGTGTAACGTCGCTCCGATGTGGTGGCAGCTCGTGAGTCAGGTTCAATGGATGCTCATGCCCCTCGCAGACATGCTCTTTGGTTCGTTCGCAGGTCTCGAGGCGCAGTTTCACATGGCCATCACGCCGACGATGAAGTACGAAGTATCCACAAAGGTAGCAAAGAAGCAGGCTCCGGCTCCCGACTCCAAGCCGATCAAGCCGCTCAAGTCGGTCAAGCCATCATCAGATTCTATGTACACCGAAATCGTCACCGCCGAGTCGCCGCGCAATTACTCGGAAGGTCCGTTCTCGCAGGCTAAAAACACCCAAGACTACGTCTCCTTGTAAATTTACGACTCTTACGAATCCTAGTAAAATTTCAACCGTTCACGAACCAAGAAATCGACACGTAGTCTCTTACCTTCTCGAGTCCCCGCGATTTACGATTCGCCGTTTAAGATTAGACGCCACTAATGTAAAAAGATTTTACAAAAGTTTTTCCGCCTCCCTTCGAAGGGCAAGGACGCTCCCGCGCGTCGTGCGATCCGCCTCTGTACGACTCGCGTGTCGAAGCACCAGACACCATGGTCCGAATCAGCGTGTTGAATGACACTCTCAGTACGTCTTTCGCTCGAAACATTCGCCGCGTGCGAGTCGCGTTCATGCGTGCGAGCGCGCGATGCTTAGGGAACGAGGCGGCGATGTGGTTTTAGGGTCTGTACTAACCTCACGATGTTTTTCGTCGCGAACAGAGTCTATGTACAACGCGGAAAAGCGCGGCAAGCGTCAAGTGCTCGTCCGCCCGGTTTCCAAGGTGGTGATCAAGTTCTTGCAAGTGATGCAAAAGCACGGTACGTTCAAAAGTCGAACAGTATGCGCGTGTGCGCGCGGGTGATGTTGGGGTTGAAGATCACGGCGTTAGGAAAGAATGCAAATCGTGAACCAGACGACTGACGGTGATTTTTCGTTGCACAAACAGGCTACATCAACGAATTCGAGTTCATTGATGACCACAGAGCGGGTAAGATCGTTGTCGAACTCAACGGTCGTATCAACAAGTGCGGTGTCATCAGGTGCGTTGTTTTTAGGGTCTGAGCGAGTGCGCGCACGCGTGATCTTTTTCTTTGACGTCGCTCGCATGAGTCGTGACTGACGCAATTTTCTCTTAACCCACAGCCCGCGTTATGATTTGTCCCACCACGACCTTGAGGACTGGGTTGGTCGCCTCTTGCCGTCCCGTTTGTTCGGTGTCATTGTGCTCACCACATCGTCGGGCATCATGGACCACGAGGAAGCCCGTCGCAAGAAGGTTGGTGGCAAGGTGCTCGGCTATTTCTACTAAATGGCCGTTAAGGTGGAGAATTGATGAGGATTCATCGTAGATCGTCGAGGGTGGTGCCTAGCGTGAAGCACTTCGACGTTTGGAGTAGATTTCAAGGATGTGTGTGATACGAAAAACAGCATTCGTTTATACCTCCCAGGCCCTAATATCGCCGTTCGCGTAAATGTCCATTCTTCGATTCGATTCGCGCACTTCTCGTCATTGCAGTGTAACTTAATCATTAAAAAAAGCAATTTTCTACTGAGCTGAGCTCCTAAATGGCGATTGCGGACCGACACTCGCGGGACGGCTCGTATTTAGTTGCCTTCTTGGATCCACTTCGCCGCGTCGATGGCGTAGTACGTCAAGGTGAGGTCGGCGCCGGCGCGCTTGATGGCGATCAAGGACTCCAAAACGGCGTCACGCTCGTTGAGGTAGCCCGCAGCGGCGGCAGCCTTCAACATGGAATACTCACCGGATACTTGATAGGCGGAGATCGGTAGAGTGGTGTTGTCTCTAAGCGCGCGGATGATGTCTAAGTAAGCGCCCGCCGGCTTGACCATCATGATATCGGCACCTTCAGCCTCGTCGAGGGCGGCTTCACGCAAGCACTCGCGGTAGTTGGCCGGGTCCATTTGGTACTCAGCCTTGTCCTTCGGGATCTTCCACTCTTCGCTGCCCGGGCGCGGTGCAGAGGCGAGGGCGTCACGGAACGGACCGTAGTAGGCGCTGTTGTACTTTGCCGTGTAGCTCATAATGGCGACGTTGGTGAAACCTTCGTCATCGAGGGCTTGACGAATGGCACCGACGCGACCATCCATCATGTCAGACGGGGAGATAACGTCCGCACCAGCACGAGCTTGGCTCACGGCTTGCTGGCACAAGTAGTAGACGGTTTCGTCATTCATGATCACGCCGTCGGAGCGCACCATACCGTCGTGACCCATCGTGTTATACGGATCGAGAGCGACGTCAGTGTACACTTCCAAGTCCGGGAAAGTGTCCTTCAACAGAGAGATGGAGCGCTGGGCCAAACCGTTCGGGTTGAACGCCTCCTCGCCGCACTCGCTCTTCAAGTTATCTGGAGTCTTCGGGAAGACGACGACTTGGTTCACCCCAGCCGCGCGTGCCTCGCGCACTTGCTTCAAGAGACCATTCTTAAAGCTCAAGCGCTCTTGACCCGGCATCGATCCAATCGGGATGTTCTCGTCCCCTTCGTGCACGAAGATTGGATAGATGAAGTTATCCGGAGTGAGGATGGTTTCCCTGAACGCCTTGCGCACCGTCGGCGAGCGGCGGTTTCTACGCGGTCGCTGCGGCAAATCTTGCGGCGGAACCACCGGCGCGCCTAGACACACGTTAAAAAAACAAGCGTTCGTTCGTCAGTCACCTCCCTCTCGTTCCAAGCGTGCATTCACGTCATCATCACCAATCCGGTTTTCTCGATAAGAACCGTATCCACAAGCCGAGCGTCGTATTCATCCGAGTCTCTAAATCGCACCTTCCGGAGCCTTTGGCTTGGTTCTCGTCGTCGGCGGCGCCATGGTGGAATCCGCCTTGGCGATGATTGAGTTTCTTCGTCCGCTCTTCATCGTCACCACCGTCATCTTCGACGTCATCGTCGTCGTCATGCTCATCATCGCGAGTCTCGTCACTCTCTCTGGGTCGTCGAGGTGTGTCGAGAGATCGAGAGAGATTTCGCGTCTTTTTGGGCCGTTCTTTCATTTAAAATATATCAATTCAGGAAATACTTAGTATATTATAGTATAAATGTCCGATGATTTTGATCATAAATTTTCGAGTCTCGTCCGTGTTTGAATCACGTTTTTATGATTTGTAAACCGTCACGATGGGGGTCTGGGTTTGTATCACTTTGGCGCGCGTCGGAATTTCTTCCCACTGGAAAGATTGTTGACTGCGGACGACGACCGAGCCGCGCCGAGGCGAGCCGCGCCGAACAGACGACACTCCGCGGACGGACGAGGAAAGCGCGCGATGGGAAAACGAAAAAGCTCGAAACCGCCCCCGAAAAAAGTGGCGCCAAAGGTGGACACGACGTTCACGTGTCCGTTTTGTAACCACGACAAGAGCGTCTTTGCGAGACTGGATCACGTCGCGGAAAAGGGCATGGTGGAGTGCGGGACGTGTGGACAAAAGTATACGTGTAACATTACGCACCTGAGCGAACCGATCGATGTTTACAGCGATTGGATCGATGCGTGCGAACGGGTGAACGCGAAGGAGGATGAGGACGAGGAGGAGTGAGCGTTGAAGGACTGAGTGGCTGAGCGACGGGAGTGTGAGTGGGACGCAAACGGAGCGCTTTCTCGAGGTGTGTTTAATTTTAGTAGGACGTTGAAATAAGTCGACATCTGTGAACTTAGGAATGAACTTTACCCACCCTGTGCGTATGCATTCGCTTGCGATTAAATAAATTACACGCGGGAGACGCCGACGATGGTATCGAGTGCTCGCGCAGACGAAACAAAACGGCGACAAAAGTTGTCGTCCGTCTAAAGCGACGACGTCACGTCGCCAACGCCATCATCTCAACGTTTGGACCGCCTCTGTAGAGCTGAATTGGGATGGCACGAACGGCAACCGGTTCTTTGTTCCCAGGATTGAGTGGCTCAAATATGCACAGAACTCGAAGCATGAAGGCTATCGAAAACGTCGGCGCCTGCACGCTCGGACACGCGAAGAGTCTCGGTATAACCATGTGAATCGGAATCTCAACCCCGCGCGGACAATCCCCGTCAACGACTTGCGTAAATTGCACAGGACTCGTCTCCGACACAACCTGACCCTCGGTCGTGCTGCAGCCTTCGATTCTACACAGCTCGACTTCGATGCCTCTGAGTGCCGACGCTGACCGCTCCACCGTGAGCCGACCCGTGATCGCCTCTTCCAGGTACCAGCTCGTCTTATCGAACGAGCCACGCACGAGAAACCCCTCCGTCGCCAACGGACCAGGTGCCGGACCCAAATCCTGCCCTTCCTCGGTTATCTCAAATCGGACCTCCGCGGACGCGTCTACGTTTGCTGCGTCCTCGTCATCCGGTTTTGTCTCCACTAAAAACTCACACATCCCCGTCGACAGCGATCCACCCCGTAGTACCGGCCTCACCACCTCAGCCTCCAACGCGTACACCACCTGCGTATTCTGCCCATGAAAGGTTTCGTACATGTCCCCCCCAACCGGAAACCGCGCCAACGGAAATGAAAACGGAAACTTGTGCATGCCCACCATCAACCTCCCCGGCGGTGCCAACACGAGCGACGCGTCCAAAATCTGCACCGGATCGATGCTTATAAACAAGCTCTCCAGTATGCTCACGCTCGATTCCCCCACTCGCAGCTGCACGTTCCCCACAGCCGTGAGCACGATGCCGTTGTGTGCGAACGGCGCATCCTCTCGTTCAACGCACACGACAACCTCCCCTCGCACCGTGTCCCCTTCGAGGTACTTTGAGTCGCTCGACTCGAGAAACACGTCCACCCGCGACATTATCGTCGTCGTCGCGCGCGCGTCGGCGTGTTGTGAAGATTGAAGTGTCCACGACTGCTTGCTTGATTGATTATTCGACAGTTCCAGCGGCACACACCGACGCGACGTCGACGACCACGCTCGAACCCGAAGAAGATTCACTCATCGACACCGGCGCGGGATCGTGTGCGTGTCGCGTTTTAGTCGTTTTCGTTTCGAGTGGAACCGATCGGAATCGTCGTGCGAGCGGCGAACGAAAACGACTGGTATATTCCTAGACGTCGGTTCGTTTCGAGAGGACCCCACAAAGGAGATTACGACGACAACGACGACGATTGCGACGACGACGAGCGGGACGACGGGATTGAAACGCGGGGTTTCGATTATTATTGTCGCGCTCGCGGTTCTATATGGACTGGGAAGGATGGAGATGCTGAAACACGAGACGTATAACGAACGGGAGGAGACGAAGCTCGAGCGAGGTACGAGAGAAAAGTGGGACGAAGGACAGAGGCTGTTGAAACATCTCCCGAAGTCTGAGGGACAGAGCGATGCGTTTTTCCCAATGTTGAGCGATGCGATATTCGTGGGACATCTAGTGACGGATTTGGATTCGATCGCTGGGGCGATTGGGGCGGCGCACTTATACAGCGGAACGCCGGCGAGAGCGAGCGAGGTGAACACGGAGACGTCGTTCGCGTTGGAGACGTGGGGAGTGGAATTACCGCCGACGGTTGAATCGTTGCTCGTGGATAGACCGGAGAGGGATGTGTGTCTAGTGGATTTTCAGCAGCAGTCGCAGTTGAATAAGGCGATTCCGATGACGAACATTGTCGGTATCATCGATCATCACGCGCTGCAGTCGAATACGATTGTCACGGAAAAACCAATTTTCGTGGATATTCGACCGTGGGGATGCATGTCGAGCATTATCGCGCACTCTTACGCGGTTCAGGAAAAGTTTTTGCCAAAGAACATCGCGGGTATGCTGCTTTCAGCGATTCTTAGCGATACTCTCAATTTGAAATCTCCTACGACGACGGCGTGGGACGAGCGAATCGTCGCGATGCTCGTGCAGTACTTGGAAGTGCGAGATGTGAATGAGCTCGCGGCTCGACAGTTCCGAGCGAAGAGTCAAAACTTGAGTCTGATGACACCATTTACTCTGGTGAATGGTGACATGAAGCAGTTCAAGTTTTCTGGCGCCAACACCACCTACGAGATTGCTTACAGCGTCATTGAAACAACGGATGCCGAGGCATCACTCGCTCGAGCAGCGGACATTATACCCGAAATGCGAGCTGTCAAACTGACTGACGACTCGATAACTGCCGTTTTACTTGCTGTGGTCGACATTGTGAATCTCACATCGACACTTTTGATCTGTGGCCGAGTCGAAGCCTCCCTGGCTCTGGCTGCTTATGGCGGACAATTAGAAGACGAGGACACTGTTCTGAAACTCCCTGGACTCGTCAGTCGCAAAAAAGATTTCATTCCTCCGCTGACCAAGGCTGTAAAAGATGGATGGGTACCACCGCGATTGAGCTTTGAAGAGAACGCTGATGCTGAGACTCCAAATCTTAAGAGAACGAAGAGTATGCTTGAGGTCGCAGTCGGCGACGTCGTCGTCGACTATTCGGAGACGCCTTCTGGTAAGCTTATTCGTGCAAATGGAGATGAATTGTAGCCACTCGAATAAACAATTTGGCATGTACTTTTACAACATTTCATGTACTATGGGCTAATCTTACTATAGAAGTGCCCTAACGCTCCCTCTCTGAGCTCTACTGCGGATTTGATACTGCGTTTTCACTTTATCGTCTGCTTCGCTCTTGACATCCGAGCCTTCAGCTTTGAGGAAATCTCGCTCCAAAGCACAGTTACCGAAAATACGGGCGAGAAGAACACGTAGCTCCGAGATGTCTTTACCACCGTATCGATGAACGATGAGCTCGAGGAGCCTACCGTTATCAACTCGTCCGAGCATGACGTGTAGAATCTCTTCTAAATGTTCGTGAAGAGTACCACGTATGCTTTCGAGTGCGTGGCCGGAAAGTTCCGACAACGAACAAATTATACTGTCCAGACACGACCACCACATCTCTTCGATATTGTCAACATCACCCGAAATTCGCGCACACAGATCGATGGCGACGTGTAAAGCTTCATGTGATTCCAAAACAAATCCCTTCATTAACCCTTCCGCTGGCGCAGACGTCTTCCACTTTATCCCACTCGACTCTATGAGCTGAGCCATAGCCTTGATACTAGTCGAGTATTTCGACAGATGTATCGATAGCGCCTCTTCGTATTCATGCGAAGCTTCGAGCAAAAATGCAACTGCATCCATCACTCCGAATTGCCGGCACTGTCTCAAACACTCGACCTGATCCAAGTTCTTTGCGTGATCCGCTCTCAGGTACTTGAGCACATCCTGAGGTTCAAACTGACACATGAGTCGGAAATATAACTCGTGCATGTCTGGAGTCACTATAGACTCGGATGCAGCGGCTAAGTCTACGAGGCTGAGTCGGTGAACGGATCCATCGCTCGCGTGACTGGCTTCCAACACTTGTCGCAGATATTGAAACTGCAGTACAGGATCGGAAGACAGGGCACTCAGAACTTCTGATTGCACTCTCGGAAAGTGAGCCACGGCAATTTGCGCACACACATCCGCCGAAACCCGCGCTATATCAGGCATACTTTCAAGTAAATGCTCCCGAAAAGCTTGTGCATCAGCATTACTCAGGCGTTCCGCTTGCGCAGCCGCCGGACCTGCGCCAGATTGCTCTGCGTGAAGGAACCCGGCGGGAGACGTCCCAAGGAGGACGTTCACAAAGTGTACAGCTGCGTTAGTTCGCGACTTATCGCCACTCAGCGCCTTGACCGCACCCATGTGATCTCCAGAGGCGATGTAAATAACTGCTTCTGCTTGAGCAAACTCTGCTTCCTTGGCGAGTTTCAGTATTTCATTCTCGTCGTCAATATGCCCGTCTCGATAATTGCGAGAAAGGATGGAAACCATCGCATCTTCTCGCGAAGATGCGTCTGTCACCGTCTTTGCAGATGCTAAAGCTCTTAGCAACTCCCTTTCAGTAGCGCGGACGACAGATGCACGCCCCGAACCCACAAGCGTTGCGGTGAAGATGAACAAATTTGATCGGTTCACTGTCGATTCTCCCTCGCTCAACGCAGCGGCAGCAAAGACGGCTGCCTCTGCAACAATTTGCGACATCATCCGATCTGACCCGGCAGATTCTCGATTGAAAACTTCACTTTCTGTGGCATCCCATTCACGCAGAGCTAACGTGAGCACGTCGCAGATCGGTTTCGGTTCGGCCAGAAGTAGATACAACAAGCGGATCGGCGCCAATCCCGATTTGCTCTCCTGTGTAAGTCTCACAGCGCGTTTCCAGGCGTCACTGATTGTCGCATTTGACTCAATATCGACGCCAAACTCATCAACGGAAACAGGCTGTAGTAAAAACTGCATCAGTTGTGAGTGGAACTTGAGCATAGCTTCCTCTGCAAGTTTGCTGCCTCCCACAGGGAAAGATTCACCCTGTAAGGTCCTGTACATGAATAGCATCAGGTGACGCAAAGGTTTGCGTTGTTCAAACTCAGTGTGCAGAGAAGCATTGAAGATCTCTTCCATTGGTGTCATGAAATCATTGAGCGCACGAGTGAAGACATAAGCCAGCGCACTGTACATGCCGTAGCGTTTGCATAGGCGCACAATCTGGTTCAAGTCGAGCGATTGCAAATCCAAGTGTAACACACACTTCTCAATGACCTCTGCCGCGTCAAATGATGAATAATGCTCAACAAGCGCTTGCATAACCTCAACCGGCAACGAGCGTAATCTATCGGAAAGAATATGAGGAACTATGCCTTCAAGGAACGCACGTTTGCATTGTGACTGCAAAAGGGCGTCGAATATCAACGGCTCATACAGTTTATCCAGACTGTCGAATTCTACCAACATACCGAGGACAATGTGCGCAATCGCCTCATGATACTCAGCATCATCTATGCATCGTTCTCGCACGCTCATGGAATCCTTGACGAAGCCTGGGATGATTTGAGAAAGCACCTTGGCTACGTGACTCTGGGCAACATCCGAGTCTATGTATTTCTTTGATAAGACTGGCCAAAATGTAGCAAGACCGTCATGAACTTGTAACAGCATGTTGAACGTCCCGATCCAGTCCATGAGCTGCTTTTTAGCATTCAATCGTTCGTACCAGCCCATAAACTTACCAGATCTAAAGCGTGAAGACGAAAGGATGGCCACGTGCACTCCGTGCTTCCCGACTCCTGAATGCCAATACGGAAGTCTCTCACAATTCATAGCGGCGGGGATACCACTAGTGATTTCACGTGAGATTGGAGGTTCACCAGTCGATGCGCGTTCAACTAGTTCGCCCTGAGGTGTGTACACGCAGAGTATATTTCGGCTGCTTAGAATGCAAATGACATCCTTCAACAACCACGCAATTGATATCGCGCTCTTTGAATCGTCTGAATCAGCCGACCACGAATAAACAATTTGCGACGTACTAGATGAGCGTTTCGCTTGACTATCGGCATTTTCACTCAGACTCTGCTTCGAAGTCTCGACTTCGACGGCGAGAACGTACACACTGCTTCCCCAGGCAACCACAAGTTGACATTTCTCGACTCCATCGTTCACGACGACGTCATCAATACATCTCGGACTCCAGCTCATAACCGGTAAAACAGTATTCTCCATGATTGGCGGGCGAACGATTTTTGCGATGACCTCGGCTTTAGGACTCATTCGCATGATGAGCACTGCGTTCATGGTGCTCAATGCGACGATGCCAGCACCGTCTGCTATATTCTTTGTTTTACTCCGTGTATCACCCCACGTCGGAACGACGACACCCTGTTCGTGAGCTGTAATTTCTATGGCACTAACTGCGGTGACACGAGGTAGCGGTTCCGCGGCGATCACGAATGTGCGTTCGCCCAGCGAAGTTGACTTCACTCGTATCACGCCCATTCCAAATGGAGAAAAGGTGTGATGAATAACAAGTCCGCCCTCTTCGGAAGAGATGGCGTCCACAGAGCCGTTGGGTTGAAACTGTGGCAACGTGGCCAAGGCGACGACCGGCGTACGATGCGCACCCACGATGGTTTTCAACACTGTCGGATTCCGCTTGATGTCCCAGAGCGTCAGTCCACCATTCTGATGGCCAACCAACAGCCAATCGCCAAGCTCGTCGAACGCCAAGCTCGTCACGCCTGGTGTGACGGATATTCCCGCAAAATTCCGAGCCGATTTCAAGCACGTCACCGTGAGCTCGCCGTCCACGCATCTCTGAAGGAATATGAAGCCGCCTTCGGTGCCCACTGCCGCCTGACGTTTAGCTCCAAGAGCGCAACACATCGCCCGACCCGCGTCCACAGTGTCCATCATCGCCTCTGTAATTTTATCCACGTTTACTAAATTGATAACTCCACCAGAATAACCCTCAGCGTTCTGCTTCGCCCACACCGCGCGCTCCGCCAATGCCTCCAACGCCTCGTGGACGTTCCAAACTGCTCGACCACTTTTCGACGTCTCAACCTGCTGACTCGCGAGCAATCGAGCCTCATCTTCCACCGCCATCTCGAACCAATCTTCCCCGTCGTCGTACCGATCCTCTCGTCCTCTCTCTTTCTCCTGTTCTCGTGTTTGAACCTCCAACGTTGCCGACTGCTCGAGCTCGTATGACACCTTTCGCACCAACGCGCTCACCGCCTCCTCGCTCGCCTCACCCATCGACCTTGCCATGAACGACGACGTCCTGATGCTTTGCGTTTCACTCAACCTCGCACCAGCATCGTCTTCTTCGTCTTCGTCGTCGTCATCGCTCGAGCTCACGAGCAAAGCGTCGACGCACAAAGATTCGCAGTCTGACTCTTCCTCGCTCGCGTCCAATTCGACGGCGACAGCGAAGCCATCTACGACGTCCTCACCGTCGTCAGCCCCGCCAACACGTTTCCCACGCCACGCCGTCGCCGTCGTCGTGACTGTCGCGCGCATTCTGTCGCCACCGTCGCGCGCGTCGCACTGACGATGTGTCACTCAAAAGCCGCTGCTAACGGTTCAGAGTTGAAACGCGTTGAAACACGCTCGTCGTCACAGTGCGGCGTCGGGACCGACACCGCGACGTCCGTCGTCGTCCGTCGCGGAGACGACCGGTGAAGAATGTTTTCCGTCGCTCGCGATGGCGTCGGCGTCGGAACCGCGCGCGGCGGGCGACAAGATGATAGGGGAGATGCTCGTGATGGTTCGCACGAGAGTTTTGAGGCGTCGTCGACTCGACAGCGAGGCTTGTCCAAGGCGATGCTAAACAACGTGTTGGGAAGTGGAGCGTTGGCGATGCCGTCGTGTTTTCACGCGTGCGGGATCGTGTTGGCGATTGCGTGCGCGACGATGATGTGTTTCGCGTGCGGATTGTCTCTGCACGCGTTGCTCTACTGCGCGTCCAGGAATAACGCGTGGACGTACGAGGAGTTGGCGGCGGTGACGCTCGGCAGGATGTTTAGGACGGTGACAAGGTGGAGCACAGCGGTACTCATGCTCGGGTGCTTGGCGGCGTATCTTAACGTGGTGAGCGATAATTTTCTCACGGCGGCGTCGAGCGGGATACTCCCGGCGGGTGTGGAACCGACGCGAGAGCGCGTGATGCATGCCGTCGTGATTGGTGTATTTCTACCGCTGACGACGTTGTTCAAGTCTGAGAAGCAGTTGGCGAAATTGGCAAATTTTGGGATTGCGACGACGTTTTTATTTGTGTTTAGCTTGGTTGCGCTCGCCGCGCACGAAGTCGTCTTTGGAGGCAACGAGAGCGGGTCGAAACGCGGACCTCTGAAGGTCTGGAACACAGACGGTTTAGGTGTGGTGAGTTCCGTCATGGCGTTCACATTCGCGGCGCACACGGTTATATTTCCCGTGCTCAAGAGCTCTGGTAGAGGAATGTCGACGTCACGCATCGTTCGAGCGGCGGACGTGACCATGTTGAGTCTCTGGGTGTTTTACATCGTCATAGGTTTCTGCGGATACGTTGCGTTCGGGGCGAATGTGCACGGTAACGTTCTTCGTAATCTAGCTTCGAAGAAGGGTTTCGTCGGCATGTGCCTGCATGTCGTGAGATTCCTCTACGGTTGCTCGATTTGCACGGGCATTCCAGTGATTTTCATCTCATTGCGAGAGAGCTGCTCATCGGCAGTCTTGTCTATCTCAAAAGTCGCCGGAAGACACAGAAACTTTGTCTTTGATGCGATAGTTTTGTTCGTCTGCCTTCGCGTCTCCATAGCTGTGCCAAACATTAGCCATCTTTTCGGTTTGGTTGGTAGCACAACGTGTTCTCTCTTGATTTTCATTTTGCCGGCGTCGATGTTCATTCGTACTTACGACACGTACAAGAAGCACCCGACCAGCATGATGTCGGAGACGCAGGAGTTCAAATTGTTAACTTGGCTCGGTAACAGGGTCCGTTTCAGCATGCGACTGTTATTTGTGACGGGTATCCTGCTTGGCCTCCTCGGCACACGCAGTACGATGGCGTCGCTGCGCGAAGAAGCACAAGTCACTGCGATCATTCAGCGACTCATGAATGCGAACCGTTATGTGCGAGGACGCGTGCAGATTTATGATAAATTTTTCGTAGCAGCAGCTCGATTTAGAAAAATAGACCGCGCTGAGAAAGCCATCGAGGCAGCCTCAGAATCCAATGAAGCGGCGCGAGAAGCAACGCGCGACGCTGGAGGGACTCTACACAGACTCATCAAAGACAGGTCACGGTCTAAGTTGGCGAAAGATTTCGCTCTATTCACAGGTTTCATGAAGATAGACAACGATAAAGAGTTTCAACGCGTCGAGGAGAAGGTTGACTTTGCCAGGAAGTCATTCAAGGAAGCGGAAGAGACATTGCGTGACGTCCAGGAATCGCTTTCGACGATGCAAGATGAAAAGAAGAAAGATGCTCCTCGGAGTGTGTCACCTTTCGCACAGGAGTCTGACGAACCCGTACACTCGCAGATAAAGAGCTCAGTCGAGCAAATCAAAGTTACAAACGACGTCTTGGACGAAATAGAGAGGGTTTCACACGAAATTCTCGACGAAAAGAAGGAGAAGGTTGAGGAAATCGAGGAAGACGCTTCTGCTGGCGAAGAGGCATCCACACTCATCAAGGAATCTTTGAAGGAAATAGAAGCAGCCCGATCTGCGGACGCTGAGAAAGTTCTAGAAGAGGCTTCTAAAATTGCGATCGAAAGCGAGGATGCGATTCTGAAGGAGAGCTTGCGAAGCATCGAAGACGCCAGATTGGAACGTGAGTCCGGCTCGAGACGCTTCGACAAAAATCACACGGAAGAAGCGGAAGAGATCGTTAAGAAGGTTGTCACCGCGTCAACGGACATGGTCAACGCCGAGGCGCAGCGTGCTGTCGAGGATATCATCCACTCGACTGAAGAGTCATCGGATACGTCTGACAGAGCGATGCAACGCGCGGCGGATCTCGTTAGTCGTCTCAAGGAGGAGACAAAACAAGAAGAGGAGGATTTGACGAATGAGTTCGTCGTGATCGATAACTTTATCAACGCTTCGAAGGCGAGTCAGGAGTTGGACTCTACACACTCCTCGACGTCGGCGAGGGCATCTAATACTACCTAGCATAAAGTCACGCTAATAATACATACGAAGGTCACCTAGCGCCAACTACTTCAACGTTCTTTCCACTCTGCTTATAACTAATAACGATACCGTCGAGTGTGACGCGCCACTCTTCGTCCTCTGTCGCACCCGACTCACCCTTCAGACGCTGGTGATACGATCTGAGATCTCGTCCGAGTGCTTGCTTGACGAACTCAAGAAACTCCTCTGCGCTGTGGTACAATGAGTTGTGCTTCTTCGATTCCCACGTGCATGAGACAGCGGTCGCCCCAGCTTCGGATACGCTCACCTTCTCAATCTTCAGAGGACCGTCCCAATCGTCAATGTCTAACCCGACCCAATCGGGCGCTCGCGCGTTTGGCAGACACTCTGCACACGGTACGTAAGGTTTGATGTCTAGAACGGGCGAGCCGTCGAGTAAATCGGCCCCCGCGACGTCCAACGACTTATCATTCACCCGCACGATTTCGACGAGGCTCAGACCCACCGGACACGGTCGGTGCGGCGTTCTCGTCGCTAAACACCCCCTCTTTTCCCCGTTGAGCTTTGGTACGCGAATCTTCCCACGAACGGTCGTCTTTTTGTTTGCGTTTGATCCGAGCGTTCTGGCGAGGTCTGTATTCTCGTGAAACACATACACAATCCAGCAGTGTGTAAACTCTTCCAATCCCTCCAGCGCGCTAGCGGGAACTCTTGGAGAGAGCACGACTCTTCCTCTCGCCAGTGGTACGAGCGACGGCTGTCTCGGCGTTCCGAGCCTCTGATTAAATACCGACGCAAACACTCCGAGCGGCGCAAACGAATACGCCTCGTCGTCTTCCTCTTCCTCCTCCCCCGTCGCCGTCATCGCCCCGCGCGACGCCCGAACCCGCTCCAACTCCAACTCAGCCTCCCTTAGCGCGCGTTCCGCCCGCGTTCGCCCCGCGCGTTCCGCCGCGCGCTGTTCCGTCGCCACACGAAGTCGTTGCTCGAGAGACCAGTCTCTCTTCCGAGCCTCCTCTCGCACGTCGCGACGTTTCATCCTCGTCACCAGGTCGCGCATCCCGGCACCAAGCGCGACGAGCGCGACGCGCATCCAAGTCACCGTCGGCATGGCGTCCGACGACGACGCATCTAGTGGATAGGTCGCGAAGTGCGGGAGCGTATGTGTCACTCACTTCACTCTAACGCTCGCGGGTGGCGCCGTCGAATCCTTCGACTCGCCCCGACCCGACTGACCCCGAGCGTTCGAAGAACAGACAACGATGTCTTCTCGCGCTCCCGCGCTCGCGCTCAGACTCGCGTCGCGGTGCGCGTCGCTCGCAACGCGAGGCGCCAGAGCGTCGTCGACGACGATGGGAAACCTATCCAAAGGTGGACGAAGCGTCGTCGCATCGACGTCGACGTCGACGTCTGCGTCGACGATGACACCGGTGGCGGCGGTGCGAAGGATGATGTCTGCGACGATGATGTCCGCGACGGTGTCGTCGGCGGTGGGGACGACGAAGAGCGCGGTGAAGGCGACGGCGCGAACGTGGACGCGTGGGATCAAAAAGGTGGCCGTCGGCGCGGGCGGTAAGACGAAGACGAAGATCAAGCCGTATTCGTCGTATAAAGGGAGATTTAAGCTCACGGGGAGCGGGAAGAAGGTTTTGAGGAAACATAAGGGAAGACGGCACTGCGCGTTCGCCAAGACACCAAAGCAGAGACGGCAGTTGCGCGCGTCCACGCTAGTGCACGAGACTTTGCTCCAGCCGATGAGAAAGTTAGCGTTCAAGTGATAGATCGCACGTAGTAGAAAATTAGCTTGAAAATGATTCTTCTTATTAATAATGTTTCACAGTGCTCGGTGCTAGTCAGTTGTCATCGACCCCGAAACGCAAGCAAGAGAGCGGGTTTGACGTTGCCGGAATCGAGTGCCTGTTCGTTCGAGGTTAACAAGTTCGGTTGATCGACGATGCGCTTGAGCGCAGCCTTGTAAGCGATACCCGGATCCGCGGCTTGATCGAAGATGGCGGCTTCGAGGGTGACGGCTGCGTTGCGAGACAAACCGTGTTCCTGCTCCAAGTAGCGAGCCACGCGAAGACGGGTGGCATCGTGCGCAGGCTCCTTCGGAACACCACTGCTCGTTGGAACAGGCTTCGCCGCCGGCATGGTGGCACCCGCCTTGGCGTAAATTTCAGCCATCACCGGCGGAAGCTTCGGCTTGTTCGTCTCTTCCTCGACCGGTTGCTTCTCCTCTTCCTCCATCTTGGCGTCCTCCTCAGGCGCGGGCTTCTCCGTCTTCACAACCTTCTTCACCTCCTCAACGGGTTTAACCGTGATGAGACTGGTGGGCGAGTTGCGCACGAGATCGATCCACTCAGTCATGACGGCGGCGCACGTCTTGGTGAAGTCTACGAGCGAGGGATCCTTGAGCTTGCTTCCCTTTTTAATTGTTCGCGTAATCAATGTCTCTTGCAACATGACTGGATTCACGCTCTGCTCTTGAATGTGTCTCGCAGTTTGCTTGAGGCGTCGAATCACGCGATTCGTGTGCGAGAGCACTTGTTCGCTCTTTCTCTGCGCCGCCTCCATGGCCAATCTCGCCTTTTCGTACTCGACGCGAGCCTTCTCTTGTTGTTCCTGAGCGTCGTCGTACTCTTGCAAACCATCCTCCAACTCAGACTTTAACTCTAACAATCTAGGGGTGCTCGACGCAACTTTGACAATGGGCTTCTCCACCTCCTTCTTCGCGCTCGCCGCCTTGGCGCTCCTCTTCGCCTTGTCGCCTTGGTCAGCCTTTTTGCTCAACTTGCGCTTCTTCCCACCCTTTGGCTTCTCCTCGTCGTCATCCTCAGGTTCGTACTCCTCTGCGTCATCTGCCGCCGGGTTCTCCTCTGGTTCCGCCTCCATTTCATCATCTTGATCCTCGATAAGCTTTTTGCGTCTTCCAGAACCCTTCACCTTCTTCCCTTTCGCCGCCTTGGGCTCCTCGATGGGTCCGCCCATGAGAACCTCGAGTGCCGCCGCCTCAGCCTCGTCTCGCGTCATCTCATCATCGACACCACCATCCTCCGCCGCATCCGTCGTCTTCGTCGTTGTCGTCGCCTTCGCTCTCTCCACAACCCCTCCGTTTGCCTCATACGCCCGCGCATTCGCCAACGCGAGCTCCAACTTGTCCTTCCCTCGCTTGACGCTTTCCAAGCTCCTCTCAAACCCGTTCGCGTCCCAATCCTTCGCGTCCCCGACTGCGACGTGTCCGTACGACCCATCGACGAACCAACACACCCGATGGTGTTTCTTTCGCGGTTTCAACACGTCCATCGCTTCCGCGTCGGCGTCATCACCGAGAATCTACGCGCGTCAACAACGACAACAACGACAACAACAACACAAGTCAGTATCAATTTCCATGTCTTTCGCGTTCGTCGCTCGTCTCTTTCCTCGCGCGTCTCGTCGTCGTCGTCCCCCCACGCACCCTACACGGTTGCGCCGGCGCTCCGCGTTGTTTCCCGAGCGCAATCGTTCCCGTTTCGCGCGTCGTCGGCATGTCGCCACGCGCGATCTCGTTCCAACCCGCAGTCTTCGGCGTCTCGCTGTGTCGTCTCGCAGACGGTCGATGCTCGCTCTCGCACGACGCGCGTTGCGTCGACACCGCGGGAACCGCAGGGGGGGACCCGACGCGTTCGCGTCGTTCGTGTCGTCGCATTCGTCGTTCGTTCGGGGGTTTACGAGCGAGGAAGAACCGTCGTCGAGCGCGACGTTGAAGGATGCCGAAGAGGCTGGTGCGCTCGTGACGACGCCGACGAGACGCGAGGAAACCTACCACGTCGAATTGTTTGAACCGCGTCCGACGCGACGGAGGTACGAGAAAGGGGCTGGGAGATATGTTTCTTCGTCGTCTTCGTCTTCTTCGTCGTATTCGTCGCGTGAGGGTGGACGAAGGAGGGAACGCGGAGGCGCGGGGAACGCGGCGACGTCCACGGATGGGTTCGCGTACGACGGAGCGCAGCGGTCGTTTAGGTTGAGTAAAGAACTAAATAGCGAAATCATGAGCGTCCCTGGAACGGATGATATATTGGAACACGTGCGAACGCGCTCGCATTTGTATAATAACGTCAACTGCGCGACGGCGTGGCATAGGCTGGCGAAGAGGACGCGGGCTGGTCGAGCGCCGAGAGGCTGGCGGCCGGGAAAGGATGGACGAGTGAAGGATTTGGAGGACACGACGAGACGATTGATTCAGGATTTTCAGGTTCAAAACTTGGCGAATTTCGTGTGGTCGTGCGCGACGCTGAATTATCAGCCGAGGGGTGATCTCGTCGGGTTGGCGGTGGATGAAATGGAAAAGAGGACGGATGAGTTTTATCCGCAAGCTATAACTAACACTCTGTGGGCGTTTACGATTATGAAACATCCGAGAGGTCCAGCGCTGGCGGAGACGCTCGCGCCGGTGATTTTGAAATTATTACCCGATATGGATTACGAGCTCAAGCCGATAGAGGGATACAAAGATGGGGAGTTTAGCACGCAGACGGTGTCCAACGCGTTGTGGGCGTACGCTTCGATGAACATAAATCCAGGGGCCGAATTACTCGATAGATTGGGTAAGTTTGTTGCGAAGAATGCACCGAATTTCAAGGCACAAGAGCTTTCTAACTCTGCGTGGTCCTTCATGGTACTCAATCATCACCCGGGTGATGAGATTCTCGCGACGTTTGAGCAGTCACTGTTGGAGCGCATGGAGGAGTGCACGACGCAAGCGTTGGCCAACACGTCCATTGCACTCGCGTTCTTCGGCGGTTCAAAGGATGAGGGGTTGAAGAAAATGTTCGACGCCGTCAAACCAACTTCATTTAGATTGAGCGAAGGCAATACGCAAGACATCTCAAACATCATTTGGGCGATGGCGTCCGTCGGAGCGTTTGAAACAAAGCTGTACAAAGCGGCGGTTCGCGAGCTCTTTCGACGCGACTTGAAGGATTTCGTCATGGAGGGTCAGAGAATGCTCTACCACACGCGTCTGATGCAGTACGACTACGACCCGACGCGAAAAATCGTGGACGTTGTCTTTCCAGACTGGGTGGAGGAATCTTGTCGAACGGCTTGGCTCGAGCAGGCGAAAGAGACACGAGTGAGCACGTTTCAGGAGCGCGTGGCGGAGACAATCCAAAGCCTTGGATTCGATCCAATCGTCGAGCACGTCACGGATGACGGTCTCATGAGCCTCGACATTTGTATCGACAAACACAAACTTGCCGTCGAGTGCGATGGCCCGTCGCATTTTTACTCTAATCTAACCGAGACGGTGAACCAAAAGACCAAACTCAGAGATGCGATGTTGGCAAAGCGCGGCTGGAAAGTTGTCTCGGTGCCGTACCACGAGTGGCACACGCACTGGGCGACGAGCACTAACAAGGAATACATGAAGGGTTTGCTCGAGGACGCGGGCGTAGCTGTAGTATAGGCTTGCAATATTATTGAAAAAATAATCATGTCGACATGTCGTCGACGAAAAGAATTATCGCTCTTACTTAACGTTTTCGCTCAACGCCTTGGCGTCCATCTTTTCAGATAAACTGCGCATTTTTTGCTCCGAGTCCCAAGCCATCATGCGACGACGTTTTAGAGGTAACATTGACACCGGAGTGCCTTCAAATTTCTTCGAAGGGTCTCGCGTTGACGTCACGGGCGTCTTGACCTTCTCGGGAATCATCGTCGCTGTCGTCGTTTCCTGCTTGGCGATATTTTCCTTCTTGGACGTAGAATCATCCGACGCCAACCTCGGACGTGGGCGAGGGTTAGATCTATACGCCATCGCCTCTGCCTCATACTTGGCCGAGGTATCATCGATGGCTTTCGCGAAGGCGCTCAACAAGTCGTCCACGTCTGACGCGTCTGAGATCCCAGAGGCCAATCCGCCATGGTCGCCGCAAGCCTTGCACGTCGCCGCGGCAGCCCTTGACAACGCTCTTCCTCGAGCGTTCGAACCTTTACCGGCTCCTAATGTCTTCCCACACCATCGTTTCATGCACGACTCGTGCGCGATGGCGCCTCCACCCGCGCAAGAGCACGCCTGAACCATGGCGGCGTAATCGCCGTGCGCGTCGTGACATCCGCACAGACAGCAGACGACAGTCATCTCGCCGTTCAAAACATCTACCACGCTCTTTACGGTGCCAAACCCACCGTCAACACTGTCCTCGCCGTCGTAGCCGACGAGGACCTGCTCACCCTTGATATCGTTGGCGTCGTCGTTCTCCTCGCGCAAGTCGAGCACCAACAACGTCTTTGCGTCTGCTCGAACGCACGCCGAACACTTGTAATCCTTTGGAATCTCCTCCTCGGCGTAAATCCTGCAGCACTCACCGTGTTCCCAAGCCCCACACGTCTCACACGCAACCATGAACCCGTACTCTTCGTTATCTCCGCACACGCAATCGATGACATCATCGCCCATGACGCCTCGGTAGGCGTAAGGATGCTTCTTCGCCCGCTCGCGAGACCCGCCCAATCCAGCCCTTTTAGGCCCCGCCACGCACTTGCTCCCGCGAGACCACGCATCGAAAGCCGCAGTCGTAGTAAACCCCACCGCCCTTTTCAACGCCTCGTCGCTCCCACCCTCGCGTTCGCTCACCCAAAATGACATGGTCGCGCTCGTCGGCTCTACAGACTCGCCGCCCGCCGCAACCACCCAAAACTCTGTCCCGATCCGCGCGCACCGTCTCTTCACGACGACGACGACGCGACCACCGCGACGAACGTTTCGAGCACGACCACCGCTCGACGACGATCCCGATCCCGATCCCGACGATAATCCCAGGTTACACTTCGCGACCCTCGAAGCGAACGCCGGCGTGAGCTCTCGCGCCGTCGCGAACGCCCTCGCCCGCTCCCCCGCCGTCGGTTCCCCTCCCCCCGCCGCCGTCGTCACCCGCGCGATGCGTATGACTTTCCTCCTTCCTCCTCCTCGTCGTCCATCCTGCGCCGCGTTTCGTTTCCTCACCGTCACCGACGCGCTCGTCAAACCGAAACCATCGTCGTCAGCGCCGTCGGCATC
>Ga0181573_10000016_pt1 | contig 167001 bp, 108 predicted proteins | sample 101ome_25_FD_148643 | JGI IMG/M metagenome (GOLD analysis project Ga0181573, IMG submission 148643) | Coastal salt marsh microbial communities from the Groves Creek Marsh, Skidaway Island, Georgia - 101409BT metaG (spades assembly) | ecosystem: Environmental > Aquatic > Marine > Intertidal...
CGCCTCGGCGACGGATGCCGCGAGCACCGTCTTGGATTGCGGCGAGACGTCGCGCGGATTCGAAATCACCGGTTCCGACGACGTCACCATCAGCGGTATCACCATCAAGAGAGGTCTCGCCTTTACCGGCGGTGGTATCAAGATGACGAACGCCGGATCGGTGACGATCGACGGCGTGGACGTCGTCGAGTGTAAATCGCAAACCATGGGCGGCGGCGTGCACTCGATCAACTCTTCGCCGCTGATTCGCGACTCGAGATTTATCTCGAACAGCGGAGGCAACGATCGAAGCGGCAACAACAACCGGGGCGGTGGCGCGTACTTGCAAACGTCGTCCCACGCGACGCTGCGCAACGTGAGCTTCATCGGAAACACGCTCGACGACAGCGGCAAGGGCGCGGGATTAAACGTGGACGAAAACTCCAACGTCACCGCCGTCGGATTGACGCTCAAGGACAACCGCGCCTTCTTCGCCGCCGGTCTCTTCGTCGGTCACGGATGTCACGGCACGTTCTCCAACGTCGTCGCCTCCGGTAACGAGGCGTCCTACGGCGCTGCGATCGGTGTCTTCGTCGGCGGTAAACCAACCTTTGATACCGGGCTCGTCTCCGACAATCGCGCGCTGCTCTGGGGTGCGGGCGTCATCGTCTACACGAACGCGCACGCCGATTTCAACGGATTCTCGTTCGAGGAGAACCAAGCCGAGATCGGAGGTGGTATCTTCATGTATTCGCAGAGCTCCGCTAGCGTTTCGAACTCTCGCGTCGTGTCCAACGTCGCGTCCAAACACGGCGCCGGAGTGCGCATGGACGGCCGTTCGCGTCTCGTCTTAATCAACACTCGCGTCTCGAACAACGTCGCGAGTCTCACCGGTGGCGGCGCGCATGTCTCCACGGGTGCGATTTTGACGCTGAACGGTGGCGAGATTTCTGAAAACACCGCCGCGAACGGTGCCGGTCTCGCGTGCGACGGCGGCGAACACGGAGGCGCCGAAATCTTCGGCTCCGGCGTCGGCGTTCGAGCCAACGTCGCGTCGGGTCTCGGCGGCGGCGCGTACCTCACCAAGGCGTGTGCCGCCACGTTCACAGATACATCCGTGATCGACGGGAACCGAGCCGTGAGTGGTTCGAGTTGTCGCGCGTTGTACGCCGTCGGCGGCGGCGCGTTTGCGCTCGAACCGAACACGCCCGCGGCGCCGACGACGCTTGTCATCGCGGGTACCACCACCGTTCGCAACAACACTGCCCCGAGCGGTGGCGCCGTTTTCGTCGTTCCAGCACCGATCGACGCCGCGACAAACTCACCGCGCGGCGCCCAAATCACCGCGACGTCGTCGGCAATCAACGGTAACGCCGCGGTGGGATGCGAATCGACAATCACCGGACGAGGCGGCGCGCTGTTCATCGCCGCTGGTAACCACACGTTCACCCAAGCCACGATCAAAGAGAACACCGCGTCCGACGACGGCGGTGCTGCGTACATCTCTGGCGTCGGTGCGCTCACGATGAACGCATGCGCCATCAAGTCAAACGCCGCGTCGCGATTCGGCGGTGCCGTCGCGCACGTCGGCAGCAAACTCAAAGTCATGGGTGGCGTCATCGAATCAAACGCCGCGATCGACGGCGGCGGTGTGTACGTCGCATCGACCGAAACGTCGACGCCGCAATTCGCGTTGCTCGGCGCGACGCTCCGCGCGAACTCTGCGACGCGCGGCGGCGCCACGTATTTTGCCACCAATCTCGGCGCGGGACTCTTACGACAAGTCACTCACGACGAGAACACCGCGATGGCTGGCGCCGATTCGTACTGGCTTCGCTCGATGAGCTCAAACGTGGAGTTTTCATGCGTCGAATGCGCGTTCGCGCACGCGGACGGCTCGACCACGGGCGTGATCGCCACCGAGGCGCTCGCGATGACGTCGTCGGCAAGTCTCACCGAACGTGTGCAATCCGGCAAAGTCGCCGACGATTTCTCCGTGCAGCTTGTCGATTACTACGACAACGCGGCCACGAGCGAATTCACGACGACAACGTGCGAGATCGATCCCGTGTCGACCTCCACATCGCACGCGCGTCATGAATTGGAAATCAGCGGCTCGACATCTTCGACGACGTCTCGCGGCGTCGCCACGTTTAGCGGATCCATTCTGCGCGGTGAGCTCGACAAGACGTACACCGTTCGCGTGACGTGCGAGAGAGACACGATGTTACCGCTCGTAGACATCGCGCCGCTTGACTTGCCGGTACGCATCAGCGCGTGCTTCCCCGGTTCGGAGCCGCTCGTGACGACGTACGCCGACGGCGTCGACGTCGCTCGAGAATGCACCGTGTGCAAGGACCGCACGTTCAACTTCGACGGCATCAAGTGTCTCACGTGTCCGCGAGGCGGTAACTGCCGGGGAGGTTCTTCGCTCGACGCCTTGCCCGGGTGGTGGCGCTCGTCCGACACCGCCGAGGTTTTATTCTCGTGTCCGGTGACGGAATCGTGCGTCGCCGGCAACGTCACGGGTGAAAACGCCTGCGAAGTCGGGTACGAAGGACCCGTGTGCGCGCTCTGCGCCGAGGGCTACCGACACTGGGGAGGTAAGTGCTCCAAGTGCGGATCAAACGCGTCGCTCGCGATGCCAGCCATCGGGATCATCGCGTTCTTCGCGTTTCTCGTGTACATCTTCCGCAAGCCGCTCAAGCAAGTCGTGGGAACGGTCATCTTCTCCGCGACGCTCTTCGTCGCCCAAATCCTCGGTCTGCTCAAGGAATACGACATCAACTGGCCTCAATCCATCGGTCGTCTCGTCGAGGTGTTGGACATCACCAACTTTAACACGGAGTCCCTCACTCCGGGATGTTCGGGGAGCAAATCCAACTATTACTCAACGTATATCGCCGCCGTCGTCGTCCCGCCGGCGGTGACGGCGTTTTGTCTGCTCACGTACGCGCTCACGGGCGTCATTGAACGACACGCGACGCACGAGCGCGTGCGAAGCATCGCTCGATGCATGCGAAAGAAATGTCGACGAAACGCGACGTGGCTCGTGGTGCTCTCCTATTCCGGCGTCGCCAAGACGGTGTTGCAACTCTACAACCAACGACGCTTGGACGTCGGCGTGTACCTGCGACGGGATTACTCCATCAACGCATCCAACCACGAGCATACGGTATATCGAATCACCGGTATCATCGCGCTCTTGATGTATCCGATCGGCATTCCCGTCGCCATCACGTACATTTTGGTGCGCAACCGCAAACGTCTCGACGATCCGGCGGTGCAAGCCAACTTTGGTTTCTTATTCAGCAACGTCCGCGACGAGTTCCCGTACTGGGAACTCACGGGTTTGGTGTTAAAGTTTCTCCTCGCCGCCATCCCCGTCTTCGCGAACGAACGCACGCTTCGCATGAAGAAGACATCCTACGACACGTCGAGCGACTTTAACGGCATCACGCAACTGTCGCTCGCCCAGCTCTTCATCGGCGTCTTGCTCGTCGCCATCATCGCTTTGAAGCCGTACAAGAAATCGCTGCACAACGCGCAATACTCCATCGCCATCGGCATCATATTCGCCTTCGTCACGATAAGCGCCAACGTTTTGAACGCCGACGACGCGTACAGCGACCGCGAGAAAACCGGCGTCGCCGGCGTCGCCGTCTCCCTCGCGTGCGGCGCGCTCATCGGCGCCGCCGCCAAGTCGTACCACATCGGCGAATTCAAATCGCGAAAATCCACCGACGACGACGACGAAGACGAGGTCTCCGACAGCGCGCTGGACGCCGACCTCGCGCTCGAAAAGACGAAAAAAATCTCCCTCGGCGTCTGAGCCGAACCGCCGCCGCCGCGAGACGGCGCGAATAACACACCACCGACCACCGGTCGCGCGAGCCCGCGCGACGCGGTGATTGAATACATAACGAATGCACGCGCGCGCGCGCGACCGCGATCGCGCACGCACACGCGCACGCGACCGCCGCGCCCGCGCGAATAAGGTTTATATTACCACCACTCACACTGTTTACCCATACGGTGCGAAAGCGGGCACGGAGATTCACCACCGCGCCCCGCCGACTCCCGTCCGCACAACCGTCGCGCGCGATGGAGCGCCTCATGGCGGACCTCCGCCATCTCGAGGCGGAAATTCGCGCCGACGCGCCCTCGTCCTCCGCGCGCGACGACTCCCCCTCGCCCGCGCGCGCGTCGACGAGAATCTCCGGTCGGCGCCTCGCCACCACCGCGAGCGACGACGACGTCTCGCGCGCGCCCGCGCCTCGCGCGACGCCGTACACCGGCGCGTGGTCCCCGGGGGAGACGTGTGGGAATTTACGCGACGCGAGACGCGCGCTCGAGCGCGCGTGCGCCGAGGTGAGCGCGCGCGAGGCGGTGGAACTCGCGCGGGCGCGCGCGCTCGGGGCGATGACGGCGAGCGGCGCGCTAGGGGGGAAAGCGTCGACGGGCGGCGCGGACGAGGCGGCGCAGGGGGTGGACGCGAAAGGTATGGACGAGCACCATGCGCGCGTCTCGAGACGCGCGAGAGACGACGCGGTGACGACGACGCGTCGATTGTAATTCATCATCATCTGTATTCGCACGTACCGACCGAACGCTTTGACACACCGCGTCGCGCGGTCGCGCGCGACGACATGGCGCGCGCGAACGCCGACGCGCGCATCCCTCGTCCTCGCGCGCGCGCGTCGTCGTCGACGTCTCGCGCGCACCGATCGGAGACGCGCGTTTCCTCGTCGACGTCGTCGAGACGCGCGTTCGTCGCGTCCGCGTTTCTTCTCGCGCTCGCGGCGCGCGATGGATCGGAGACGACCGACGGGACGCGCGCGAGCGCGGGCGAGGACGTCGCGCGCGCCGTCGCGGGCGCGCGAGAGGCGCGCGCGCGCGTCGCCGAGGCGAGGGCGACGCTCGATGCGTCGCTCGAGGACGAGGACGACGCGAACGCGAACGCGCCGCCGCTTCGCGAGATCGCGTCCCTGTTGAACGCCGACGCGGTGAAGCGATTGGAGGCGAACGCGATCGTGATCGACGCGGCGGTGGCGAGCGCGCCGCTCACCGAGGAAGAGCGCTTGGCGTGGAGAGGGGTGCGAGACGACGAGTGGTTGACGACGCGGTCGACGACGCGACTTCCCGCGAAACGACCGAATGATTTCTTATGCGCCGTGTTCAGTTGTTACAACGATCCCAGGGCGCCGCCGAGCACGGATGCGTTGCTCAGTCTTCGTTTGACGAAGGACGGTGTCCGCATGGGTCTGAGGGGTGACTCGAGAATCACCGCAGTCGGTTTAGCCGCGAGTCTCGACGACGTGTTGGAAAAATTAGACGCGCTCCTCGCCCTCGTCGAGGATGGAGGAGACGCGGTCATGTAAAAGAAGATAGCAGTATAAAGTAGAGATCATCTAGCTCGGCGCGCGGCGCTGTGTACTGCGGCTGGCGGTACCATGACTCGGCCGGGCAGGCGGGACGCGTAATCTACTCGGACGCCTTCGGGCACCGCGAGCTCACTCGACGACTCGCGACGCGCGCGCGAGCAGGTAAACGAATAGCGCGCGTGAAGACGCCGATAACGATGTCCACGCGATCTATCGTCGTCGTCGGCGCCGGGAACGCCGCCGGCTACCTCGTTCGCGCGCTCGTGTCCCACGGGCTCGGAAACAAAACCACCGTGATCGGCGCCGAAGATGTCGCGCCGTACGAGCGCCCGGCGCTCACGAAAGGATTTCTGCACGCGCAGAATCCTCCGCGTTTACCGGGATTCCATACGTGCGTCGGCGGCGGCGGTGAGCGACAGACGCCGGAGTGGTACGCCGAGAACGGCGTCGAGCTCAAACTGTCGACGACAGTGACGAGCGTCGACTTCGCCGCGAAAAAAGTGACGACGAACGCGGGCGAATCCATCGGATACGAGACGCTCGTGCTCGCGACCGGATGTGGGGTCATTCGTCTGCCAGCGGCGATGGGCGGTGAACTCCCGGGCGTGCGGTACGTGCGAGACAACGCGGACGGTTTGGCGTTGGCGGCGGCGCTGGAGACGGCGAAGAAAGCCGCCGTCATCGGCGGCGGATACATCGGGTTAGAGGTCGCGGCGTCGTGCGCGACGCGCGGTTTAAAACCCGAGGTGATCATGATGGAGCCGCACGTCATGGGACGATTGTGGAACGCGGACATCGCGAAGCATTACGAGGCGTTGTATGAAGCCAGAGGGGCGACGTTTCATCGCTCGAGCAAGGTGAAGGACATCGTCGCCGGCGCAGACGGCGCGGCGAGCGGTGTGCGTTTGGAGAGCGGGGAGACGATCAACGCGGATTTGGTCGTCGTCGGTATCGGGGCGACGGCGCCGGTCCCCTTCGAGGGCTTGGACGCGCCGGAGGGTCGCGTGGGTGGCGTCAAGGTGGACGCGCGGTTTCGCGCCTCGGGCCCCGCCGTCGAGCCCGGAAGCGTGTACGCCATCGGTGACATCGCCGCGTTCCCGCTCAAGCTCACGGGCGAAACCGTTCGTTTGGAACACGTCAAGCACGCTCGCGACAGCGCCGCCTACGTCGGCGACTTGATTGCTGGAAAAACTCCCGCCGAGTACGATCCGACGCCCTACTTTTACAGCCGCGTCTTCGAACATCCCGGCACCGAACGCGCCGTCAACTGGGTCTTTTACGGCGTCCAAACCGCCGACGAGATCATCACGATCGGTGATTTGAACCCGAAACTCGCCGCGTTCTGGATCAAAGGCGACAAGTGCGTCGGCGTCATGCTCGAGAGCGGCGCCGCCGAACACGTCTCCGCGCTCGCCGCCGCCGTGCGCTCCGGCAAATCCATCGACGTCGCCGCCCTTCGCGCCGCCGCGTCCGCCGACGACGCTATCTCGTTGATTCTCTAATCGTTTGTTACGTACGCACCACGTTTTATCCTTCACACGAGCGCGCGCGCGCCTCGACGCGCGTCGTCCGCCGTCTCGCCCTCAAAAATCCATTCGGCCACGTCACCGCGCTCCGAATCGTCACACCCGCTCGCGTCGCGCGCACGGTGAAGACATCGCGCGCGCGCGCGACGAGTCGAACCATGTTTACGCGCGCGAGCGTCTCGCGCGTCTCCGCGTCGGGACTCGCGTCGACGCGCGCGAGAGACCCGTCGACGCGTCGCGCGCGCGGGCTCGCGGGAACGCGCGCGAGGGCGACGCGCGATGTCCCCGTCCAGCGCGTCGGGGCGGGCAGACGCGCGCGAGAATGCGCGACGGACGCGCGTGGGGCGCGCGTCGCGTCGCGCGCGGGGGCGATGACGCTCGATGGAGACGCGGGACGCGGACGCGACGACGCGAGCCCGAGCCCGAGCGCGAGCGCCGGCGGCGAGTGGTTGAGCCCGGACGCGGTTCCGAGAAACGACGCGTTGGACAAGGTGATCGTGAGTCTGTTCGTGCCAGCCATGCTCAACTTTTTAATCATCCCGCTCGTGGGCGCGGTGGATGTGTTTTGGGTCGGGAGATTGGAGGACGCGGTGGCGCTCGCCGCGCAAGGGGCGGCGAATCAAGTGTTTCAGAGCGCGTTTTGGATCATATCCTTCATCCCGAGCGTCGTCGCCCCGGTCGTGGCCAAGGCGGCGGCAGGAGGAGACGCCAAGGAACTGTCGAAGAAGATTGGGGAGGGGATCTTTTGTGCCGCGGTGGTGGGGGCGATGGGCATGGCGTTGATGTATACGATGCAAGAGCGCGCGTTGAGCGTCGTCGGCGTCGCGGCGGGGAGCTCGACGGCGCAGCAAGCGGCGCCGTACGTCGGGTACCGAGCGTTGTCATTCGTTCCGGCCATCGTCTCGACGGTTGGGTTCGCGGCGTTTCGAGGAACGTTGGACGTGATGACCCCGATGAAGATTACGTTGGTGAGTCAGATGATGAACGTCGTGCTCGATCCGTTGTTCATCTTCGGCGTCGGCGCGTTCAAGTCAATGGGCGTCGCCGGTGCGGCGATCGCGACGTCGATCTCAGAGGTGTTTTCCGCGGCGTTGTACACGACGCTGTTGGTGAAACGTAAATTGGTCGAGCTCAAGGATATGTTTAAGCCTCCGAGCGTCTCGGCGTTGGGAACGCTCCTCGTCGGCGGCGCCGGCGTGCAGCTCCGCGCCGTAGCGCAAAACATCACCTTCTTGGCCGTCATGCGCACCATTCTCACCCTGGACGCCTCTGGTACCGCCGCCGCCGCGCACACCATCTCATCGCAGGTGTTCCAGCTCGGTGTTATCGCCATCTTGGCGCTCAGCACCATCGCCACCATTTTAATTCCGCAGCGCATGAACTCGATTGAAAAGGGTGGTCCTCGAGAGGCCAAGCGCGTCGCCGATCGTCTCCTCGTGTGGGGTTTCGCCGTCGGCGTCGTCTTGGCCGTGTTACAGGCGGGCGCGCTCCCATTCTTGGGCGTCTTCTCCTCCCTCTCCGAGGTGCAGGAGCAGGCGAAGATGCCGTGCATCATCGGCGCGTTGCTCCAACCGCTCAACGGCGTCGTCTTCGTCGGCGAAGGTTTAATGCAAGGCCATCAAGCCTTCCTTCGCCTCGCCGGCGGCATGTTCGTCTCCACCGGTGCCATGCTGATCGCGCTCAACCTCTACGGCAACACGCTCGCCGGCGTGTGGTTTTGTTTCACCGTCTTCAACACGTTTCGGCTCTTTTTCGGTTTACGCCATCACTTCTTCGACGGTCCGTTGGCGCCGAGAAACATCGACGCCACAATCGCCGCGCTCGAGGCTGAGCACCGCGCCAAAACGACGTGAGACGCGTTCCGTTTACGTGTATTTACTAGTCATTCGTTCGATACGACCGCCGCGTCGCGGCAGAGAAAGTAGAGTTGGGTGTAACATGTTCAATGGATTAGTTCAGCGAAGAAACGCGCCCACTCGTCAGTCGCGCACGCGCGCGCGCGATTCACCGCGGCGGCGTCGGCACGCGCGAGATGGGACTCCTGAGCATCATAAAAAAGGTGCGCGACGCGCGTCCGTCGCCTCGTCGTCGCGCGCGCCCGTTCGTTCGTTCGTTCGTTGACTCACCGTCCGAGCTCGCGCGCGCGCGTTCGCAGGTCAAGGCGAAGGAACGCGAGCTTCGCGTGTTGATGGTGGGGTTGGATAACGCCGGGAAGACCACCATCGTGAAGCGCGTGAACGGGGAGTCCATCGACGAGATATCCCCGACGCTCGGGTTTAACATCAAGACGATGACGTACGGCGACTATTCGCTCAACGTGTGGGACGTCGGAGGGCAAAAGACGCTTCGAGCGTACTGGAGAAACTATTACGAGGCGACGGATGGATTGATATGGGTGGTGGACAGCGCGGACTCCAGGCGGATGCGAGACTGCGCGGAGGCGTTGGCGAGCGTGCTCGAAGAGGAAAAATTGGCGGGCGCGAGCGTATTGGTCTTTGCGAATAAGCGAGACATTCGCGGCGCCATGGACGTGGACGCGATCGCGGACGTGTTGGGATTGAAACGATTGGTGAACAGGCACTGGCACATCGTGGGGTGTTCGGCGGTGACGGGAGAGGGGTTATTGGACGGGTTCGATTGGTTGGTGAACGATTGCGCCGAGCGCATTTACATGCTCGCGTAAACGACATCGACACGATGCGATGCGAACGGGCGCGAATCGCCGCGCGCGGGGGTGTAACATAGACACGAGTAGAGATAATCGTACGCCACGCTCTGACGATCGCCCGTCGTTCGTTCGTGCGTTCCATTCGTCTCGATCCTCTCGCTCTATAATCTTTTTTTGAGCGCTCAGTCGCCTCCCGCGCCACTTCGTCCCGCGCCGACGACCGCGATGGCCTCGACCGCCAAACCCAAGGCGCCCAAGACGATCCTCGATCGCGTCCTCGTCGCCATCGAGACGCTCGAGTCCCCCGGAGGGTCGTCTCGGCAAGCCATCGCAAAGTTTCTCAAAGAGCGCTTCGATTACGAAAACGCCCCCGCGCTCAAGCGCGCGCTCACCAAGGCCGTCGCCGACGGTAAGCTCGATCAGCGCGGACAGTCCTTCGCCATCCCGGGACTCGAGTTCGACGAGCCAGAGGACGAAAAAGTGATCATCGAGGTGCTCGACGAGGGGCAGTTCGCGTCGTCGTCGGGACGCTGCCAGGCGGGCGACCAAGTCATCATCGATTACGTCGGTCGACTGAAAGAGAACGACGTCGAGTTTGATCGATCGAACGGTCCGTTCACGTTCACGCTCGGGTACGGAGAGGTGATCGTCGGCATGGAGCGAGGCGTGCTCGGGATGAAGACGGACGAGACGAGACGGTTGACGGTGCCGCCGAAACTGGGATACGGCAAGAGAGGGGATCCACCGGACATTCCGGGCGACTCGACGCTCGTGTTCGAGGTGACGATGTTACGTTTCGAGCCCGTGGTGGGCGAGTAGATCGAGTAGAAGAGTCGCGCGCGGGTGTCATTCACATCGTAAGCCACTCGTCTTCGAGCTCGCGTCGTCGCGACACATCGCGCCTCTCGCCCCATGTCGTCGTTGAGTCGCGCGTTCGCGCCCTCGGTCGAGCGCGCGCGCGCATCGTCGCGCTCGAGACGAGCGCGCACCTCTCTCGCGTCTCTCGCGTCGTCGTCGTCGTCGTCTTCCGCGGCACCGATGATGGACTTCGTCTCCACGACGCTCATCGTCGACGACTTGGTGCTTCACGACGGCGCCACCGTCATGGGCGCGCTCGGCGGCGGCGGTCCGCAGACGCTCTTCGGCGCGCTGTGTCACCGCGACGGCGCCACCGCGCGCGCGGCGCTCGTCGCCGGCGTCGGCGAGGACGACTGTCCCGAGACTTGTCGGCGGTGGCTCGTCGAGCGCGGCGTCGACGTCGACGGATTACTCGCGACGCCGGGCGCGAAGACGCCTCGCGCGTGGCAAATCACCGAAAAGGACGGCCGTCGAACGCAGGTGTGGCGCGCGGAGGCGAGCGAGGCGTTGTACGCGATGCTGCGACCAGAATTCGCGTGTTGGCCGAAAAAGTGTCGGCGGACGAGAGCAGCGCACTTCGGTATCGACCCAGCGCGGCCGGACGTCGCGCTCGTCGGCGCTCTTAGAGAAGCTGGTTGTGCTTTAATCTCTGTCGAGCCGTTTACGCACGCGACGACGCCGCTATCGGGCTCGGCGCTTCGTGAATTGATGACGCTCGGGGACGTATTCTCTCCGAACGAATTTGAGAGTAAAAGTTTCTTCGTCGACGGCGGTACGATGTCTCCCGAAGATTTGGTTCGACGCATGCGAGACGCGGGGGCGAATAAAATCATTTGTCTTCGACGCGGCGCGCGCGGAGCGGTGGCGTACGATTCGAGAACCGGTGAGGGATATCAGTGCGACGCGTTTCCCGTGTCTCGCGTCGTGGACGAAACCGGATGCGGCAACTGTTTTTGCGGCGCGTTCGCGGCGAGCTTGGCAGCCGGAGACGGTTTGCGCGACGCGCTGACGCTTGCATCGGCCGCGGCGAGCATCATGGTGGAACACATGGGCGTGCCGAACGGATCGATCGACGATGAGTACCGAGCCTTGGCGGCGGCTCGCGCAACCGTCGTGGACGCGACGGTGACGCCGTTCTCCGTCGCGTGACGATGTCATAGATAAATGAATGCAACGCGTGTAATATTAGTTGACTAGAAATAGATGTAAAGAAAGGAACCGACCAGACCACCCACGACTCACTCCTCGACGCGCTCGTCCTCGGGATCGCCGCCCGCATGGTAAAACGGGTGCGGCGTCAACGCCCTGCGCGAATCCACCACCACCAACGGTCGACACTCGCAGTTTCGCGGCCACGCGTGCAGGTGCTCTCGCATGACTTCGCACGGTTCGTGACCACCCATGCAATACTCAATCATCAGATTAGACATGAAGGCTGAGTGCGTGACGACGATGATGGAATCCTCCTCACGCTCAAAGCACCAGTGGAGAAATCGTCGCGCTCGCGCTCTGAGCTCGGGCTCGGGCTCTCTGTTCTCTCTTCCCGGTTTCCACAACACGTCGTGTTCCTCCTCAACGAGCGAAAAGTCTACCCCAGGGAACTCGCGCTCGTACTCACTCACGCTCCGCCGCCGATCGCACGGATTCCCTCCGATTTGTTCCCGAACCAACTCCAACGCGACGAACCTCTTCCCGCGACACAATCTCTCGTCGCACCGCAACGCCGGCCTCTCGCACGATTTCATCTCCACCGCCGGCGTCGACGCCATCAACACGTGTCCCCCACCGTCGACGCTTCCAAACATCCCCGCCGCGGTCTCCATCGCTCGCGCCAACGGCGAGACGACGACGAGCTCGCACGACGTCAACAGTTTCGCGTACGCGTCCCGCGACTCGAGCGTCCGTCGAAAGTGTTCGCACTGTCGCCATCCTCGCGCCGTGAGACGTGCGTCCGCGTACGCCTCATTTCCATACTCTTTAGGATCCACCTCACCGGCTGCGTTCGCGAACGCGCGTCGCGTCAGTCGTTCGTTCCCACAAGTTTTCAATCTTTTCCCACATCAGTGTGCTCGCGTCGCCTCGCCTCGCCTCGCATCGTGCGCGCGCACCTTGATTATGAAACCCCTCGGCGTGACGAATGAGATACAGCGTCTTCGTCGCGCCGAGCGGGATCACGTGCGCGTCCCGAGCGGTCGCACTCGGGGGTGTTTTCACCCAACCCATCGCGGTGTGGCGTCGGGGTCGGCACTCGACGTCGCGGGCGTCTCTCGCGCGGGGCGGCGCGGTGCGATGGCGCGCGCGCGCGCAGAGACGTACGTGACGTACGCCGTCGGATCGTTTCTGGCGTGCGTGTCCAGGGTGCGGCGCGCGATGCGAGCGCGCGCGCGACGCGAGTCGTGGGACGTGATGTGAAAATAAAGTGAAATGAAATGAATGCGCGCGCGAGGGTTTCGTGGAGCGCGCGACTGACGAATCGACGACGACGATCGCGCGTTCGTGACGCAGGGAATCACGGGTGTCGGCGCGGCGATTTTGTTTTTGGTGTGTTGGGTCGTGTTCACGGTGAGCGGGGCGAAGACGTGGACGCTCAAGGATACCGTGGCGTTGGAGGCGTTCATCGGACTGGTGACGATGATCCCGTTCGTGTGTAGCGCGGGGATGCGAGAGCACACGAATTGGCAAATTTTGGTATCTTTTTTACCGTTTCAGGTGGCGTGCGTGCCGCTCGGGACGTTGGCGTTACAGAGAGTGTCGCCGGCTATTTTGGAGTTGACGTTCGCGGGACTCATCGCCGTCTTCGTGTGCGAACGCGTGGGCGCGTTCAAGGCGATCAGAGAGTGGTGTGGGAGCAACAAGGGCGCGGACGACGTCGAGTTCGACGATGGATCTGGGTCGAAGACCGTCGATGATGGAGGCGAGAGCGCGGTCGTCGTCGCGGCGACGAACGCCGCCGCCGACGCGATTTGGTACAAGGAACCCGCGCGGTACTTACGACAACCGGTGAAGAACGATTATTTAAAGTTTGAGGGTGAGAATTGGAAATTCATGCTCGCGTGGGCCGCGAGCGGGTGCGCGAGCGGGTTTTTAGGCGGCATGACGGGCACGCACGGTCCGCCGACCATCGCGTGTTACACGCTCATGGAGGTGGACAAAGCCGTCGTGCGCGCCACGAGCGCCGCCGTCCTCGTCACCGTCATGTGCGCGCGTCTCGTCACGTACGCCATCAACGGTCTGTTCGACATCGACCAACCGGGCGTGTACGGCTGCGCGGGCGCGTGCGGTCTCGCCGGCGTCTTTTTCGGCATTTACTTGCAACGCTTCGTCGACAAGGAACGGTTCACGCAACTGTTGCTCGGCATATTAGGCCTCGGGTCGGTGTTGATGCTCTACAAGGGCATCGAAGACCTGTGACGCGCGTGCGTCCTCGTATTCAGTATTATTTTGGTTTTGTAACATACGTAACGTGTCGCTCGCGCGAGCGCTCGACGAGAGAAAATCGCATTGCGAACGTCCCGCACTCGTCGTCGCGCGATGTCCGAGCGCGCGTCGAGAGCGGCGGCGGCGAAGAAGGCGAAAGAGCGCGGGAGTGAGTTTTACGCGCAGAAACGGTGGGACGACGCGATTGTGGCGTTCGGGGAGGCGATCGCGGTCGCACCGAAGGATGATGAAGATGTCGCCGTGTATCATTCGAACCGCGCGGCGGCGTACCTGCAGCGCGGTGACGCGGCGTCGGCGAAGCGGGCGAAGGCGGACGCGAGCGTGTGCGTGAAAGCGCGACCGCTCTGGGCGCGCGGATGGTCGAGGATGGCGACGGCGTGTGAGATGCTGGCGGACGACGTCGGCGCCGAGCGAGCGTATGAAAAATTGATATCGCTGTCGCCGGAGAACGCGGACGCGAGAAAGTCGCTCGCGGCGCTGCGAAAGAGAATGAACGATCGACCGAAGCGTTCATCCGGGTGGCGAATGCCGTCGATGCCGTCGATGCCGTCGATGCCGACGTTTGAGGACGCGACGGCTTCGGCGGCGTCTGTCGTCTCCATGGCTCGAATGCGGTACGATCGCATGTCGCCGAACGGCCAACTCGTCGTCAAGTGCGTGTTGGGCGTGCTCGCGTATTACGTGTTGAGATTTGTGGCGAGAATGCTCGGGTTCGGAGGGTACGGGTACGGTGGTTACGGATACGACGCGTACGACGACCTCGGCGGAGGTGGATTTTCGCTAACCACGCTCATCGGCATCGTGGCGTTGTACTACGCGCACAAGAGCGGTGCGAGTTGGTGGAATTTGCTCTCTATCGCGAACATGTTCGGCCTCACGGGCGGCGGGCGGCGTCGCGGATACGGCGGGTACGGTCGCGGGTACGGCGGTTTCGGTCGCGGGTACGGCGGTTTCGGCGGTCCGGGCATGTTCTTCTGAACGCGCTGCGCGCGCGCGCCATGACGGGCGTTTAGTTTTCTTAGCTACATAGATGTTTTTACACGTGTTTACACTATTCTACAGCAATCCTCTCAAGACGTCGTCCCGCGCCGTTTGTCCGTCGTCCCGCTCGTCTCGCCTGCGCTTCTTTGACTTTTTCCTCTCTCTTCGCGCCCGTCGCTCGTGCTCCACCCCATCCTCGTCGACGCGCGTGAAACCATCGCTCACCCCTAATTTCTTCGCGCACGCCTCGCACGCGCGCACCTTGACTAACGCGCTCTTTCGTTCGCCTCGCTCGTTGTACGCGAAGTGACACTCAAACGTACGCAATCCATCGCTCCGTTCGCACCGTCGCTCCGCGCACGTAAACTGCCCCTTCCCGCGTCGAACCTCATCCTCCGTGCGCCACCGCATGCCCACGCGCGCCCGTCCGTCCTCGCCTCGCGCCTCCTCGACGCGCGACAAGTCGCACACGCAATACGTCTTGAACAACTTGTCGTGATACCTCCTCGCCAACCGCACCCCCCACTCGCGCGACCGCCTCGCGTCCTCCGCCTCGTCGCGCACAAATCGATGTTCTCTCGCGAGCGCGGCCGCATCGGTGTCCTCGTACGGCGCGTCTCGCAGCGCGCGGCCTCGATTCGCGCGCGCATTCGTCCCGAAAAACGCATCGTACGCGCGCAAGAGCGTCTCGTGTCGCGTCCTCGGCGACGAGCGACGCGCGTCTCGGAGCGCGCGCGCGATTTCATATTCGGCGACGTCCGCGCCCGCCCGCGCGCGCATGCCGCGCGCGACGACGGCGTCGTCGTGGACGCGCGTGTGCGTGTGCGGGCCACCGCGCGTGCGTCATCTCCGCGTCATACAACGGATAAGGATAAGGCTAACATCGGATCAGATTTCGTTTTTACGCGCGCCGCCGAAGGCCAACGTCATCGCGAATCCGCGACGACGACGGCGACGACGACGGCGTCACACGAACGCGCGGACGAAGACGCGCGGACGAAGACGCGAGTGAATCGGTTCGTCGCGCGCGCGGAGACGACACCGCGCGCGGTGAGGACGCGCGACGCGGACGCGAGGAACGGACGCGCGTGCGACCCGACGACCCCTCTGGGATTAGATAGACGACGAGCATCATGTCCGAGATACCCATCGTCATCGGACTCCTGTACGGGTTCGATGGGAGCGGACACTGGATCAATCACGTGTTGATCGATCAACACATCCTCGGGGTGACGAAACCGGGCGATGCGTACGATCCGTCCAAGTATTCGTTGACGCGCAAGTACGCGGTGATGTGGGCGTTTCTCACCGTGTTCACGTACGCGTTGTATTTTACGCTGTGTCCGTTGTCGTACTATCTGAGCTTTCAGAGGAAGGATAAGGATGGGAAGAATAAGGCAAAGTTTACCGGAAGAGAAGGGAAGGATCAGGTGAGGAATGAAATTTTTACCTCGGTGTGGTCAATCGCGGTGATGACGGCGATGGTGGCGCCGTTTGAACTCATGGTGGAGGCTGGATGGACCAAACTGTACTGGGACGTGAACGATTACGGGTGGTTATACTTTTGTGTGACGCCGTTGTTGTTTTTGATTTTTAGCGATACGTGCATTTACTGGATTCACCGAGGTTTACACCACCGCTCGGTGTACGCGCCCGTGCACAAGCTGCACCACAAGTACAAGGACACGACGCCGTTCAGCGCGTACGCGTTCCACCCGCTCGACGGCTGGTTACAGGGATGCCCGTACCATATTTTTATTTTCCTTTTCCCCATGCATCATCTGAGCTATTTCATCGCTCTCGGCATCGTCGGTCTCTGGACCATTAACATTCACGACCGCGTGTCGATGAAGCTGCCGCACGTCAACTGCGCGGCGCACCACACGATTCATCACACCATGTTCAACTACAATTACGGCCAATACTTTACTTTTTGGGATAAGATCGGTGGGTCGTACAGAAACCCTCACCTGTACCCGCCGTACGCGGACGAACACCCATCGCTCAAAAAGACGCGGTGAGTTCGTTCCGTCTCGCCCGCCCCGCCCGTTTTAATACGCAACGCTAGCAAACGTCTCGCGCGGAGGAAGGACGCGACGTGGATTTAGAGTGCGTATCGTTACAGAGAATATGCGCCGAGTTCTACGCGCGACGGCTCACACTCAAAAAGTATCGCCCGCGCGCGCGCCCGCTCGACGTCGTCTCGAGCGGCGGCGCTCACAAGTACTTTTCGATGGTGCCGCTCAGCGTGCTCTTCGGCACCGCCCCGATGACGGTGTCCACCTTTTGACCATCCTTGAAGATCATCACAGTCGGGATCGAACGAATACCGTACTCGGTCGCGACGCTAGGGGATTCATCCGTGTTGAGTTTCACCTACACAGCGCGTCGTCACCAGTCGTCACCAGTCGTCAGTCATCAGTCGTCATTCATCACTCGTCGCGCGCGCGTCGTCGTCCTCGTCCCCGTCCTCCCCGTCGCGCGTCCTCGCGTCGCTACGCGCGTCGTCACGCACCGCCTTGAGCTTGCCCTGATACTCCTCCGCGAGCTGATCGATCAAAGGGGCGATCATGCGGCACGGACCGCACCACGGCGCCCAAAAATCAACGAGCACGGGGACGTCCGATTGAAGCACGTCGCGCTCAAACGTCGCATCAGTCACCACCTGGGCGAGCGAGCCTGTGGATACGGCGCGCGCGTGGACGTGGGGAAACGCGCGCTTTCGTCAGTCGATGCGCGAGCGCGCGTTCGTGGCGTCCACGACGGAGAACGCGAACAGTATTTCCGAGCGCACTCCGCGTTCGCACTCCCGCCTCGTTCGTCGCGTACAGCGTCCGTCGTCACCGCGCGTCTCTCGCGATCCCTCGTTCGTCCCGCGATCGCGTGCGTGCCCCGGGCGACGATGGATGCGCGCGCGCGTCCATCGACGACGCGCGCGAACGACCGCACGCGCGCGCGCGACTATTTCCACTTCATCGATGCGCGTCGTCCACCACGCATCGCGCGCGTCGCGTCGTCATCCATCGGCGTCGTCGTCGAGCTCACTCGCGACCCCCCATCGCATCGCGTCGTCGATCGGGCGCGGTCGCATTCACATTCGCGTTCGTCGCCTCCCGTCGCACACGCACCGCTCGTGCTCGTCTCTTCCGCGCGGACGACGACTAAGGCGCGTCCAGTGCGTCTACGGTTCACGCGCGAAGTCGGCGTCGACGCCCGCATCGTCGGCGTCATCGCCCGCATCGTCGTCGGCGTCGACGTCCTCGTCATCGCGATCCGTCGTCGTCGTCGTGTGTCGCTCGCGCGCGAGATCGGATCGAGGATCGATCGATCGGTCGATCGGTCGATGGGTCGATGGGTGGGTCGATCGATCACCCATCGATCGATCGACCCATCGATCGATCACCCTCGATCAATCACCCATCGATCGATCACCCATCGATCGACCCATCGATCACCCATCGATCGATATCCATCACCATCCATCGATCGATCGATCGACCCATCGACTCGGGTCGCGCGCGGGTGGGGCGGTCGGGGGGGGGGACTCGTTCGTGGGTCGTGTTCGGTGGTTTGGATGCGGAGGGTCGTCACTCGAGCGGTGTGTGTGTCCCGAGCGCGCCGCGCGCGCGCGACGACCTGTCGCGCGCGTCACGCGGTGACGATGCAGGTCGGGACGAAGGAGGTGACGATCGGGGACGGGACCACGCTCGAGGTGCGCGCGTGACGTGACGTGTTCGTGTTCGTGGGTGTGATGCGTGGTGATGCGTGGTGATGCGTGGTGATGCGTGGTGATGGGTTCGAGGCGATGATCGATGGAGACTGACGGCGGCGGACGAATGGACCTGTCGCGTCCTAGGTGCCGACGTTCGCGAGCGCGTCGAACGTCGGGAACACGGCGCCGAGGAAGAAACATTTTCGACAGCGCGCGCACTGTAATCCACTGAACGATGGGTATTATCGCGTTCCCGTGGGACCGTGGGAGACGGATTGGTCGGAGCACTACCCGACGTTTTTCGGCGGCGAAGACGCGGGCCGAGGCGAGACGGCGGCGCCGAAGAAGAAGATTCGGTTCGCAGACGTCGGGTGTGGGTTCGGGGGGATGCTCGTGCGATTGTCTGGGTTGTTTCCGGACACGTTGATGCTCGGGATGGAGATTCGCGACAAGGTGAGCGAATACGTGCGAGAGCGGTGCTTGGCGCTGAGACGAGACCATCCGGGCGAGTACGAAAACATTTCGTGCGTGCGCGCGAACGCGATGAAGAATTTACCGCAATATTTCGAAAAGGGACAGTTGGAGAAGTTGTTCTTTTTGTTTCCCGATCCTCACTTTAAGACGGCGAATCACAGGAGACGCATCGTGACGACGACGCTGCTCGCCGAGTACGCGTACGTGCTCGCCGAGGGCGGTATCTTGTACACGATCACCGACGTGGAGGAGCTCGGAAAATGGATGTCCGACCACATGAGTGCGCACCCTATGTTTGAGCGCGTGTCCGAGTCCGATCTCGCCGCCGATCCCGTCGTCCCGCTCTTGTACACGGGAACCGAGGAGGGGCAAAAAGTAGAACGCAACTCGGGACGGACGTTTCTAAACGTCTTCCGACGCATCCCCAACCCGAACCACTGATCCATCGAATCAAATAGCCGCGTGTACAGTACTGTACAGTAATGAATATTCTAGTCTCTAATCAATCGGTATTACATCATCGCGAGCGTTTCTTTTACTGCGCCTCCGGCGCCGGCGCCGGCGCCGCCTTTGGCTGCGCCTTTTGCGCCGACTCCCACGCGAATCGACGGTAGAGCTGATACGACCCCGTCGCCGCCATCACCATGTTCACCGCCATCAAGTTATAATTCACCGGCGTGATGTCCAACGCGTACTTGCACCAAATCAATCCCGTGATGGTGACCGCGCTCTGTTGCGGGACGCTCAAGAGTTCGGGCGGGCGCGAGAAATCTTTCACGTTCGCCGCGGTGATGCCCCACTTCATCGTCGGCGCCCAGAAGAAGATGGTCTTCGGACCCGCGGGGTGGTTCCAGAACGCGCGCGCGCTCGCGGCGAAGGACATCGCGACGTCTCGCGCGAGCGAGTGGGGACGCTGGGTGAGTGGTGGTGGAGGGTTTCCAGCGAGAGACGGCGTGAATTTGGAATGAAACGTTGCAACATTGAAACAAAGGTCGAGTTCTACTACGCGTAAAGAAACAACGGAATGGGTCGAAGACTAATTTTTAAGTTGTACGGGGGCGCCGGAATCGTCGCGACGCATTGTCTTCGTGTCGAGAGGACACTCCGGACTGGCGACTTCGGCGCGGTTGCGCTTGATTCTCGACTCGAGCGCGTTCTTCGCATTGTCGTTCTTGAGCTCTAAAGCAGCCTTGACGTCCGCGGATTTGGGAACGTCTTGTGCAAACATGATTGATTCGGTCCACGGCTTGAAATCGAGATCGATGTCGCCGTCGTCGTAGTCGACGCGAAAACTGTATTTGTGAGGATCGAACTCGGTGATGACTCCGGGAAAGAAGGCGTTGTCTCTATGCCAGAAGACGACGAGGCGTTGGCCGATGGCGTGTTGTTTCCGCAAAGCGAGCACGGCGCCGATGTTACCGGCGCGCGCGAACTCGATGATTTTGATTTGTGGACACAACGATTTCGATTTCTCGCTCTGCTCGGAATCGCCGTTCGCGGTGCCTCGTGCGCGTCGCGTCTGCGCTTTGCCCGACGCTTCAAAAATTTCAGCCACGCACGTGTCGCATTCACGACACGGACTCGGGTCGCTGAACAAGTACATGTTGTTGCGCGCGACGACAGGGTTCACGGGAGCTTCCAGATTCCGCGCGTTGCACCAACTCTGCGCTCGCTCGACCATGTCTGTAAATTTCGCCTTTGTCAAAAATGCCGGTTGTTTCATGGCTTCACTGTAAAACTTGTCGAATGGAAACGTCTCGGACGTTTTCACCCACGCGCACGACCGTTTACCGTCGAAAAAAATCACGAGCCTATGATCGTCGTTGAATTTCTTGCTAAATTCGTTCGTGCGCACGGCTGCGGGAATAACCGCGTGATCGTGCAAAGGGTGCAACGCGACGGCGGGCCAGTACATCGCCTTGGCGCGCACCGAGCTTTTCCAGTTCACCCATACGCATCTTCCGTGCGTCGTCATGCCGTGCTTGTCGAGATCATTCTCGTTGTCTTCGTCTCGCTTGCGCTTTGCCTTTTCCTCTGCAGTCATCGCCGCCTCTTCTTTCTCGTCGTCCGAGTCCGAGCAGTAGTATTCGTTTTCGAGCTGTAAATCTTCGTCATCCGCGTCTTCTAAGATGTCGATGACCTTCGTCTTCTTCGGCGGCGAATCGGTCGAAATGTCTTTGACACGTTTCACGTCCAGAGCCGTGAGTACTGTCTTGTCGATGTCTTCGTGCGACAACTCTAAGCGTCGCAAGTAACCTTCGCGCAACTCGTACCGAACGGGTCTGTTCTTCGAGTACTCTAAGAACACGCCGAGCGGCGTGAATCCGCGAATGAGTGGAAACTCCGAGATTTCGCTCGGCGCGCGACGTCGACCCGTCCATTTCGGTTCGTCCGGCGACATGGTGAGCATGTTGTAAGCAGCCAGCGGCCACGCCTTGACGGTTCGATCCGCCGTCGCGGGGCCGGGACACGCCTTTTCAAACGGCGTAGAGAGAACATCGTAAACGTACTTTGACTGATACGGAAACTTGAGCTGCTCGCCCAACCAGCGGCTCTGTGGCACGGAACACGCCAAGCCGAGGAGAGAGAAGCGACGAAACGTCTGTAAATCGACGTCGAACACCGGCATGCGCTCGTTCGGTCGTCTGAGCGGAAAGCACGGTTCCGTGTATCCCGGCGGAAATCCCATCAGTCGCTCGGCGTCTTCGATGGCCAACATGTTCAATTCTGCTTTATTCTTCTGTTCTTGCTTGGCGATGCACGTACGACGACCGTTGCTCGTCGTCAGACAGTGACAAATGTCGATGCACGGTCCTCGTCGTTTTTCCCCGAGATCTATGGATGATGAAAACACTTTTGAAGGTACGCGGGGCGGCGTGATGAAGCACGTGTAACATTCTGTTTGCGTGCCGATCTGCACGCATTCTCCGGCGCATGCGGAATTCTGGGAAAGCAACACGTCTCTGGGATCGCCGTGTAAACTGGCGACCACGAAGACGCGCCGACGCTTGTGCGGCACGCCGAACGCGAGCAAATCCACCACTCTGTACGCCCACCGATACCCCAAATTCTCCAACTCTGTCACGATGTAATCGATCGCCGGTCGCTGCCCACCGTCCGTGTGCCATTTGAGCAATCCCACGACGTTCTCCAACAGCACCCACGGCACTTTCCTCCCCTCCAACAATCGAAACACGTGCGCGACGCTTCGCGTCGCCGATCCGTCCTGCAACCCCGGCCTCTTCAAGTTTTCGCACGAGCAATCGTTACACGGAAACCCCGCGACGATGACGTCGACGTTCGCCAACATCGACGGCAGCACCTCCGCGACGTCGTTGAGCAGCGCGATCCCCGGAAATCGCGCCTGAAGCACCTGTTTACAGTGCGGATCCTTCTCCACCATCAACTCGACGCGGTGGCCCGCCTGTTGCAAGCCCAAGTCGAGCCCGCCGATGCCGGAGAAGAGACTCGCGACGCGAAGCGACGCCATGGCGCTCGCCGTGTCGACGCGGCGGTCGCGAGACGAGACGACGGGCCGCAGACGTTGCACGCTCGCGCTCGACGCGTCGGTCGATCGCTCGCGAGACGACGATGGATGCGCTCGGACTCGACGCGTCGAGCGCGAGGCGATGGCTGTCGGATGATCGGCCCCGACGCGTCGCTCGCGCGCGTCGTCGCGCGGACGCGTCGGCGAAAAGAGACGCACCGAGATGTGTGTACACCGTCGCGCGCGTCGTCGAGCGCGGAAGTGTGACGCGCGCGTCGTCGTCCAGACGAGACGAGACGAGGCGAGACGAGACGAGACGAGACGAGTGGCGGCCCAACTGTCGGAAAGTTAACAACCGTCCGGGACGCCCGGGGACGCCGGGGACGGAGGCGCGAGCGTGCGATGATAAATACACGCGTTACAACTCGCTGCGCTTACGACAACGATCACTCGTCCTCCTCGGTCGCCGAGTCTTTCAATATCTTTTTGTACAGCTCGGGTTCCTCGCAATCCGCGTCCATCGACGCGTTGAGCGAGCAAAACAGTTGCTCGCGAAGGAGCTCGAGGTTTTTATCCTCGAATTTCTGCGAACACTTCTCCCCACCTAAACCGCGGTTGAAATAGGAGCGCCAGCGACGCATCAAGACGACGCGTTGGGCGAGAATTCTCTGCGCGTGGTCGCTTCGACCCTCGGCGAAGAGTTTCCCGATGAATTCGTCGCCGCGGTTTTGGTACTCGGCGGCGGCAAAGTTGTACAGCCATTTGTATTCCCCTTTACCCGGTGATCTGCGCGATGCGCCGCGTGGACGAGGAGACGATATCATCGTCAGTCGGTCGCGCGAAGGCATTCGGTCGCGCGCGAGCGTCGAGAGTACAGCCGCGACGCCCCCCGCCGCGCCGATGCAGAGAAACGCTCGCCAGCGTCGCGACGAGCTCGAGCGCGCACGCACAAATCAGTCTCTTGCATCTGCGACAACGTCTCTTTGAGCGCTCGAAACGTGAAATAATTCATCAATAACGCATCCACATCGTTGAACGACTGCGCGCGGGAACAGAAGAGACGCGAGCGTCAGTCACGACCGAAGTCCCTCGAGACTGTACGAAGAGGCGCGAAGTCGACAGTTTGACTAATCAGACGCACGTCGCCGTATGCACCGCCGAGATCGCCCCTTCTCGAGACGTCTCTGCGTTTGGGAGTCACGTTCGCGCGTCGCGCGGGCGCGCGCGCGGGCGCGGCGCGCGTGACCGCGCGCATGGAGGCGCCGTCGTGTGACGCAAGGGGCCTCGCGACGTCGCACTCGGGGCGCGATGAGTCGATGAAGCGTCCGAGTCGAGAGAGGCGTGACGTTGAGACGTGCTGCGGGAGAGGATGCTTGAATATTGAATGTTGAATGCGCTGGGAACGTCGACGCGCGACAGACGCGCGCGCGATCGCGGTCTCGGGGTGGGGGCTCTCGCGTCTCGCGTTTACTCCTCGAGCGCCGGCGCCGGCGCGCGCAGAGAATCCGCCTCGGTCGGCGTGGCTGACGATTCCGCCGTCGCCGGTTCGATCGCGCTCGCGGTCTTCGCGACGACCGGTTTATCCGTCGCTGGCATGCGCGCGGACGACGGGCTCTTCTGCACCGGTTCTTCTCCCAAGAGCTCGACCACCTTGTACACGCCGAAGAGCACCGCCGCGCCCACCGCCAGGGTCACCAGCGTCGTCACCGACGGTCCTTCACTCTCGACGACGGTGAAATCTTCGCCACGAACCGTGTCTTCTCGCACACCACCCGATCTGATCGGGTCACCTCGCGCGTATCGGCCCTCCTTGAGCGTTTTACTCTCCGGTCGCGAGCCGTAGCTCTCCGGCGCCGAGTCGCGGCGACCGTCGGGAAGATTACTCACCAACTTCCCGAGCACGCCATCCAATTCCGGCTTTTCGTTGCTGCGATAGGCGGCCGAGTTCTCGGCTTCATCTTCGCTCGCGCGCGCGCGAACGACGCGTCTCGCGCGGGTCTGCGATGGAGCGCACGTCAGTCTCGAGTCGGTCGACGTCATCCGTGGCGCGATTGTGATTACGACGCGCTCACGCGATCAACGACGCGCGCGTACCTCGCGAGAGACGACGGACGAGACGACGGTGGTCGTCTTCATCGCGCGAGCGTTCATCGTGACGAAGGACATCGCGATCAGGCGTGGTCTGTTGTGAGGAATGGGCGCGCCTTGGCGTCCGGTTGACGGCGGCGAACGCCTCGGGCGGGGACGTGAAAGACGGGACGCGGTGTGTGTGTGTGCGTTTCGCGTTGGTAACGAATAACAGATTACAGCGCAAACAAACTAATGTCGGCGCGCGCGTGGACGGATTGAAGCAGCGGATCGATCACTTGCGCGCACTCAGCGGACCGCTCTCCGGGTTGAAATTTCTTCGCAGCGCGTCCCTGTTGCCGCCGAGAAAGCGAACGAGGGAGAGTAACTCGTCTCGAACGAGCCAGGAACGAACTGCGCCGCGATCGGCGACGACGCACCCGATGTTGTAGGGTGGAACTTCGAACGGGGAGTCGAGTCGACCGAGAGTGGCGATCGTGCGCTCCTTGACGGGGGAGTGGCCGTAGATGGTGCTGTGCTTGCCCCAGCCGGTGACGACTTGGATTTGCTCGGGCAAATCGCGAATGTCGACGGGCATCTCTTGCTTGCCACTGAGGTTGGACACGAGCGCGCGGGTACCTTTACCCGCGGCGCGCACGTCGAGCGGGGCCAGCGCCCGTTGACGCATGCGGCGCAACCACCAGCGCAATACGCACTGCGCGGTGCCCGCCGAGCGAATGCGGTGCAAATCCAAGACGCCGAGATCGTCCTCGCATTGGAAGAATCCCGCAGCTTGAGCTTGCTCCAACCAAGACGTGGCGCGGTCCCACTGACCCATCTCTTCGCAGACGTCGATGAGGGCGTCAAACGTGAGCGCGTCGGGTGAGACGCCTTCGGCAGTCATTTGCGCCATCGAGTCGCTCGCCTTCTCCCACTCTTTTCCAGCCTCGTAAGCAATAAGTAAAGAATTGTATGTGTGCACGGTGCGCGTGATTCCTTGCGTCATCATGTGCTTGAACGTGTCTTCGACTTGCACGTACTCGTTGTTCACGTACAAGACGCGAAGCAAGGCGTCGCACACGAATCCGCGCCATCCTGGCACTTCCTCGAGCTCTTTATCATCCAAGAGCGCGCGAATGAGCACCGGTAAGTTACCGACCGGAGTGTCGTCGACGCTGCACGTTCGCTCAAACTCCGGAAGTTCGGTACCTTGTCTAGAAGCGCGCTCAATCTCCTCACGCAGCGCCTGTTCGCGGCTCGCTTGCAATTTTTCAATGCCGCACAAGCAATCGAGCGTGATCGTGTCTGGGACAAAACCAGAGCGAAGTAAGTCCTTGAAAAGCTTGGCCGCGCGATCCCAGTCTCGAGATGAGCTGGCTTCCATGAGGAGCGTGTTGTACGTCACCAAGGTTGCTCGCACGCCTTCAGATTCCATCACGCGCAACACGCGTTGCGTGCCCTCCGCGTTGTCCGCCTTGACGCACGCGCCGAGCACACTGTTGAATATGACAGCAGTCGCGTGCAAGCGCGGAGCGATGATGACTTGGTGCAATAACTCAAGCGCGCGATCCATATTGCCGCAGTTGCCGTGCGCGGTGATCAAAACGCTGTACGTGGTTTCGTTCGGCATGATGCCGGCGCGCTGCATGGCTTGGCTCATGTTCTCCATGTCTCGAATGCGCCTTTGCCTGCCGAGCGATTGAAGCATACCGTTGTACGTCGTCACGTTTCGTCGAACGCCGTCGTCGAGCATGCGCTCGAATACCGCCGAGGCGTCCTTGTAGCGTCCAGAGTTCACCGCGGCGGAGAGCAAGGCATTGTACACCCCGGTGTCCAACTGCACGTGCGAGTTGCTGAACAAACTCTCAAACAACTCGCTCGCCTTGTCAAACTGCCCGCCTTTTCCATACGCGCTGATCAGCGAGGTATACACGCGAACGTTCGGATGCCAAGTCGGTCCTCGACCTCGAAAGTCTTGCTTCATCTCCTCAAACGTCTTTTCGGCGAGTTTCCACTCGACGGCGCGCGCGTACGCCGCAATCACCTCGTGGTACGTCCTCGCGTCCGGACCCGGACCTTGTTCGCGCATCTCGCGCAACAACGCCGTCGCGTCCGCGCTCGCCGGTGGTCGCGATCGCTTGCACGCGCGCAGCGTCATGTTGTAAAACGCCAACGGCACCGCCACCCCGTTCCTCTCCCCCGTCTTCTTCATGCGCTGCAACGCCGAAATCGCATCCGGCGCGTTCCCGGTATCCGCCGCGCGCAACATCACCGTCGCATCTCGCGACCAAATCTCATCGTTCGCGTCCCACGCCGCCGCGCTCGTCCCGCTCTCGTCGTCGGCGTCTCGCAGCGCGCGCTCGAGCGCCCCGTACGACGACGACGCCCCGGTGCTTCGCGTCCCCTGCCCTCGTCGTCCACCGCCGCCACGGTCGCCCCCGTTCCGCCGCCACCCCTTTCTCGCCCGTCGACCGTCCTCCTCGAACGCGCCCATCTCGCGCTCGTCCTCGTCCTCCGACCGCCGCGTCGTCACCTCCCCTCGCGGGCCCTCGACGATCTCCACCCCACCCCTCTGTCGCGCCCCTCCTCGCCCGCTCGCCGACGTCACCGCCCCGAGCGCCCCGCGCGTCATCCCCACCACCGATTCCTCCTCCTCGTCCGTGGAGTACCACGACGCGTCGACGTCGACGTCGTCGTAATCATCGCGCGAGCGGGTTTTGTTCTTGGCCGCCGCGCGCGCGCGCGTCCCACGCGCGCTCACCCCGCGCGTCGTCGGTATGCGCGCTCGCGGACGCGCGACGAGACGAGACCCATCGCGTCGCGTCGCGCCATCGCCCGCGAGCGCGCATCGGGCGGAGGACGCGCGCGCGGGCGTCGCCATCGTTCACCCGCCGAGGTCTGCGGCGCCGCCGTCATCGCGTGCGGTCGTCGTGGGGATAAAGGTGTATGCGCATACAGTGTAGAGGTAAAAACATGCCCGTCACACTACATGCCCATACGCGTGTTCGCGAGCGCCACCGAGCCGGCGAAGCGCGTCGACCGCACGCGACGTCGATCGAACGAGTCGCGATGGCGTCGCGCGTCCGCGAGCGCGTGGCGACGATGGCGACCGGTGCGTCGTCGTCGGGGTCGGCGGCGAAGGCTCGATCGCGCGCGGTGGTCGTGCGACGCCGAGACGCGTTGGAGATGATGATGGCGACGGTGGTCGTCTCGGGGACGTGCGGGGACGCGCGCGCGCGACCGTTGGCGCGCGCGCGCGCGAGCGACGTCGTGCGACGCGACGGCGGTGCGTTCGAGTTCACCGTGCGTCTGCCGCCGGGGTATCACTTCACCGAGGGGGCGAATTCGAGGTACGAGTCGTCGACGGGGGAGCGCGGGACGTTGGGCGGCGCGGGCGAGGCGACGCGAACGGTGACGACGCGAGGCGGGGAGGGTGAGGACGACGTCGCGGTGGATTGTACGGTGTATTTTTGTCGCGAGGATGACGTGTGTCTGTTGCAGCGCGTGCGGTTCGAGGCGGCGACGAGCGAGGACGGCGCGGCGCGGGCGACGGCGGCGTACGACGTCGCCGCCGAGGCGACGGACGCGACGGCGACGGCGATGAGCGTTCCGAGCTTTGATTGATTGATGCATGCGAATGCGTCGTGCGTAGATTAAAACGTAGTAGTAATGGTTGTAGTGTACAGAAAGAATTGCGGTGACTCTAACTCGTTGTTTATTTGGCGAGCGAGACGCCCTCCATTTCGTCCTCCACGTCCGAGTACAGTTCGCGCAAGTTGGCGAGCGTCTCTTCGTCGGCGTCCCACATACCTCGACCAGCGGCTTCGAGCATGCGCTTGACGACGTTGCGGAAGGCTTGGGGATTCGATTTGCGTAACTTGTCGCGCATCTCCTCGTCCTCGACGTACGTCTCGTGAGCGCCGTCGTACACCCAGTTCTCGGCAAAGCCGCTCGTCGCGCCCCAACCGACGAGCGCCGTCATTCGCTGCGAGATTTCGTACGCCCCACCGGATCCTTGGTCCGCCATGGCGACGGCCCACCGCGGATTGAGAAGTTTGGTGCGATACTCCATGCGTAAAGTTTCATCCAAGTCTTTCGGCGTGACGTCCTTTCCGAACGTTTCGACGATGGAACACGCGACGTTCGGGTTGGCGACGCCCGCGTCTTCTTTCGCCGCTTTGGCGGCGGCGACGAGCGCACCGGTGTTGGCGTAGTACTCTTGAATGTCCGTCAAACCGTACTCGACGGAATCAATCTCTTGAACGACGCGCTCAGTCGTGCGCAGGAGTGTTTGCAACACCTCGGGTCGAGCGGTGCCTCTCTCGTCGCCTTTACCGTAAGAGTACGCGTTTCGCGAAGCCCAGGTATCACCGAGCTCACGCGAGTCTTCCCATCCGCTCGTGCCGACGCGTTCGTTCACCATTGATCCGTAGTCACCGGGTGGATTACTGAAGAGACGCGCCGTCGAGTTTTCGATGCCTTGTTCGTTCATCTCCAGAGCGTGCTTGCGAATGAAGTTCATCTCAACGGGTTCGTCGGCTTCAGCAGCTCGGACGAAGAGATCGTCAAGTAATCCGACGACGTTGGCGAAACTGTCGCGGAAAATCCCGGACATGTTACACAAGACGTCGACGCGAGGTCTGCCGCCCATTTCGCTGAGAGGAATGAGCTCGTACCGCACGACGCGCCCGGTACCCTCTTTGACCGCGCGAGCGCCGACGAGTTGCAACACGATGCCGACGCTCTCACCCTTGGTCTTGATTGCGTCTAGACCCCACAGATTGACGCTCACAGATTCTGGGAACGCGCCATCGTTGGCTTCTTGATGTTGTTTGAGAATGGCGTCTGCGACGGCGGCGCCGCGGGTCGCCGCGGCTTGCGACGGCATGCGATATGGATCGAGCGCGTGAATGTTCCTACCAGTCGGAAGAACCCCCTTTCCGTCTCGAAGCAAATCCCCACCGACCGCGGGCGGGACCCATTCACCGTCCAACGCGCGATGCATCCCGTGGATTTCTTCAGAGTTGAGCGCGAGCAAGTTGCGAATTTCCACAGCCTCGGTGACCTTGTCGCCGACGACGGACGTCGCACCTTCACTTTGCAAAGCATCTTGCGCGTTGACCGGTAACGAAAGATTGTACGTCTGCTCGAGACGCGCCTTGGTCGCTTCCAACGTTTCTGTCGGATCCGCCTTGACGATGTCGTCGATGATGCCCTCTTCGACGTCTCCGTCAAAGTACGCATTGAGGTACTGCGCCATGTTCTCTTGATTCGGTGCCTTTCCAAAAGAGTGCAAACCTTCGCTGAAGAGTCTATTTTCTAGAACGCCCAGGTACGTGTAGAGTTGACTCGCGTATGAATCAAACGCCTCTTGAGAAATTTCCTCCGCCAACTCTTGGGTCATTTTCGGCGCATCGCCGGATTTCTCATCCACGTAGGGGCAATCACTGTCAAGTCCAGCGGCGTTCACCATGTCAAAGATCGACGTCCGCAGAGACGCATTTTCTAATGGGTTTTCTCGGTATTCGTTGAGGAGCTCTCGCAATTGTGCCGTTTGCTTGTACAAGCCCGCTCGGCCGTATGGCGGCACGTTGTGTGAAATGATGACACCGTATCCTCGTCTCTTGGCTATGATACTCTCGCTCGGGTTGTTCGCAGCGTACACGTACACATTCGGCATCGCACCCAACAGCTGTTCGCTCCACGACAAGCCGGTGTTGCCGAGAGGCGAACCGGGAAGCCATTCCACGGTTCCGTGCATGCCAAAGTGAACCACCGCGTTTGCACCGAACTCGTTTTGAAGCCACTTGTAATAGGCGGCGTACTGAGGATGCGGCGTGAGATCGCGCTCGAAGAGCAATCGCATCGGATCGCCTTCGACGCCGAGCGCAGGCTGAATTCCTATAAAGACGTTCCCGAGCTGGAGTCCTGTGACGACGCTACCCTTTCCGGGCGCAGTCGCCAGACCGATGTAATTCTCCAAAGGACCCCACGCAGCTTCCATTTTCTTCACGAGCGTGTCCGGCTCGGGTAAGAACGGAATCGGACCCCACTCTGTCGGGCCCCACTCTTTTGGAAACGCGAGCCACTTCTTGAGTTGCGATGGCGTGACGTTCGCGCCTGCGACTTTAACGCCAGGTAATTCGCCCTCCACCGCCATGGCGTTGATCGCAGACACGGCGCCGTCGTAACCAGCCATGACTGTCGCATTCTCTTCGAGCAGACGCAACGCCTTCACGATGGATTCGCCTGATGGAAGTTGATCATCGTCCCCGAGGTAGTAACCTTCTTCACGGAGTGAACGTAACATGTTGTCAAGCGAGCTTGGAACGTTGAGCAAGGCGGCCGTACCAGTGGCGCCGACGCCCGGCGGAAACCCGTACATCATCACGGCGATCTTACGCTCATTCCGTTTTGTTTTGCGCAAGCTGTGCCATTGTTTGAGGCGATTGGAGAGCGCAATGACACGTTCGCGCGTGAGGTAAATGTTGTCGCCGCACAAACCGCCGAGCGCCACCGTATCAATCGCGCCGTCGAGCTCGGGTAGAGAGTAAAGAATCGTGCTTTGCAATCCACCAACGCCGCTTCGTACCCACGATGCGATGTCTTGAATCAAAAGCGGTGCGGCGACAAAGTATGGAATGTTCTTTGCGCCTAAAATGCCTTGCGCGACCTCGGCTTGTCTACCGGCCTCCATGCTCCCCGCCGGACCTCCCACAAGAGGGAACCCGACTGTGCTCACGACCGCGTCGACGACGGCGGCGTCCGACTTCAATGAGTCGACTTCGATGACTCCTTCGGCGCGTTTCGCCTGTTCGTATTCCGACGTCAACATGTCGCGCACGATGGTGTGCGCCTCGACGCCGTTGATGAAAATCGGAATCGGCAACACTCCAGAGTCTTCGAACGACTCCACCAAGTCCGCGAGGTACGGTTGTTTCGTGATGACGTGTTTTCGGTACAGCAACACGGCCACGCGTGGTGCTCCTGGTGGCACTTTGTGCGAGCGCGTTCGCTCGTGCCAATCGAGATACGACGCAACCGTCTCAAAGTACGGCTGCTTGTTTCTTTCGAGTTCCGGATGGTACAGACCGAGCGCCGGCGTTTCTTTCGGCGGCTTCGGAGCGTTCGAGCGACCGAAGATCGTGTCGATAAGCGACACCTCTTTCTTCTCCTCACCCGGTGGTAACAGGTATTCAGAGGCGAGGAAAGCGAAAGCTTCCTCGACGTTTTCTTTGCCGCCTTGATTCCAATACGCGTACACGGTTAACCAATTCTTCAAATCTCTGGCTTTTTCGCCCGGTACAAACTTTAAGAGCTGAGGTCCGATTTTCAAGAACGAAAGATAGCCGACGAGTTTGTCTTCTTCCTTTCCGCTTCCAAATTTGGAGAGCACAGCCTTGACCGCCGGCGGCGGACCCGCCTTTTTCCCTCCGGGCGCCGCCATTTGAAAAGAACCAACGTTGGTGCAACTCATGAGTTCGAGCGCTGATTCGAAGACGAATCGAAGCGGGATATCAGCGATACGCACACGAAGCCATTCTACTTGGTCGTAATCGAACAACAAGGAACCGAAGAACACGTCGGCGCCTTCGAGCGCGGCTTCCAACTCTTCTCGGCGACCGTCAATGTCTCGATCGCTAAAAACCAACAACTCGACGTGAGGAAACCGTTTCTTCAAATCTCGAGCCGACGATTTGTACAGTGCGACGTTAAAACTCTCGAAACCGCTCAACAAGACAATCTTCCGCACCCCCTCTCGACTCTCCGGCGCTTTACTTTGTTTCATCGGCGGCGAGCTGAGAAATCCGACGCCGCCGCGTCTCGCCACGGCTAACGAATTCTCCGCCTCGGCCAACGCGTCCTGCGTTCGATCCCGCCGCGCTTTCAACGAGTGCGCATTCTTTTGAAACGCCAACCACGACGCCGTGTCCTTCTCAGCCTCCTTCAACAGCGCCGCCGTCGCGCTCGGCTCTTTCGTGGAGAGTTCCCTGAACGCCGCCTCCGTCGACGCCTCCGCCTCGAACGTTCGCGCCGTCGCGCCCTCGTCCGAGCGCACGACCAACGTCGCGAACGTCGCCGCGTAACACGCGTCCAGTTCGCGCGTGAGGCTCGCGACGTCGGCGGCTAAAGATTCAACCTTTCGTCGCCACGTCTCGACGTCATCGTCGACATCATCGTCCGCCGCGCCCGCGTCTCTCGCGGACGCGCGCAGGAGCTCGTCGGAGAAGGACTCGGCGTCGCTCGCCAATCGCTTCACGTCGGCGTCGTCGCCGCGGATGGCGCGCGCGGGCGACGCGCGGGACGCCGGACGTCGAGAGGTACGCACGTCACCCACGACGCGACGCGCGCTCGAGGCGTGCGATGACGACGACGACGACGACGACGACGACGCGCGCGAGGCGACGCTCGCGCGCGCGGGCATCGTCGCGCGCGTCGTTGACGACATGCGGGAACGCGTCGACGCTCGGTGTCGGAGACGCGTGCGGTCGTGTGCGGCGCGTCGGCGCCAGAGGCGACGAGAAGACGCGCGCGACGCCGAGCGAACCGCGGTGAATGCGCGTGGTGGATGTGACAACTACACAAAGAATCGATTAATAGCGGATTTAAATATCTTCCTCCTCTTCTTCTTCGTCGTCGTCGTCGTCGTCTTCGTCCTGAGAATAGAAGTAATCTTCGGCGTTGATGCCGAGCGCGACGAGTTCGCAGTCCTCTAGCGCGGGATCGCAATCAAACTCTTCCTCGACGATTTCTTCTCCCCCCACGTGACCGGCGGCGGTGCCGAAGCGGCACGGTTCACCCCAAGCGTCGCGAATGAGCGTCATCGTTTGTTGCTTGTGCTTGGGGAAGAAGCATAATTTTAGAACGAACGAGTACCGCGGGACGCCGGCGATTTGACTCGGCGTCGACACGCGGTGAAGGATGTCTTGATCCATGAGCACCACGCGTCCCGGTTGCGGGCGAACGAACACGCCCGTGCCGGTACCTGGATCGAGGAATAAGGTCTCCGCATCGAAAGCTGCGTGCCAAGGGCCTGGATTGAGGTACACCATGGCGGAGACGAAGAGAGGTCGACCTCTCTCTCGGTTGACGTACGAGCCGAAACGCTCGACCCAAGGCGCCGAAGGATCTAATTGACTCGGATCCATATCGATGTGCCAGTTGAACATGTCGCCGTACACCGCCGCGTTTCCGATGGCGGCGCAGATGCTCGATCCGCCCCAAGAGCCCGGAATTCCGTCGGGCTCGAGGGCGTCGCTCGGCATGGTGCGAATGTCGTACTCGGGATACAAAGCCGCGAGTCTCGCGCGGAACGATCGAACCGCAGTCGATTTCATCACCTGATCTAACGTTTCCGGAGTTAGTCCCCAACTCGGCGGCGGAGACTCCCCGTCGTCCGTCTCCAAACCGTCTCGCGTCTCGCGATTCCACTTGTGCTCCGGCGGTCCCGGCTCGGAGTAATGATCGTACCCGACCTCAGTCAGCGCGTCGATCAACGCTTGTCGGAGCGGTTCACCGACCACACCGTCCACCGCGACGACGTGCGATGTATCGCTTCGCAAACGTTCCTCGCCGCGCGACACGCTCGCCGTGTCCAGCACGTCGGCGCGGTCCATGGACACCGCCATCGCCGTCGTCACTCGCTCCACATCCCACGCGTCCGTCTCTCCGAGATACTCAAAGTCTACATCCTTCGCCACGTCGTACGAATCTGCCTCCGTCGTCGGTTTCAAGTTCCAATATCTCTCGTGCGCGTCCACGACGCTCTTCGCCGCCTCGCCGAGCTCGAGCGCGCGCGATTTATCCGTAAACACCCCGAACACCGCGCCCTCGAAACCCTCCTCGTTCATCTCCATCTTCAGATCCGGCATCAATACCTTGGCCGAATACCCGTGGAGCATCACCGCGCGCTCTTCGTCGCCACCGTCGGCGTCCTCCGCGCCCTCGAGCGCGCCCGCCAGGACGTCGTCCAACTTTTTCCCGCGCGCCTCCGGGGACACCGACGCCACGCGCACCGGTCCGACGTCCACGCCTGAGTCCACCACCGCGGCTCGAAGGGCGTCGACGAGCTCGCGCACGCGCGGCACCTCCTGCGCGCTGTATCCGAAGAGTAAAACGTGCGCGTGCTCATCGACGTCCAGTCCCGACGGGGACGCGTCGTCCGCGTTCGCACGCGAGACGACGCGCGAGACGGCGCGCGCGCGCGAACGACGCGCGAATGGATCGATGCGCGCATTCGAACGCGTCGGCGCGCGAGCGGTCGACGTCGACGTCGCGAAATGCATGTTTCGAGCAAGGCTCGCAGTGACGCGCAAACCTCGACGGCGCACGTCTACGCGAGACGCGGCGTCGGACGATCGAGCGCGCGAGAGCGACGCTCGTGGACGTGAATGAATCGTATATTGAACTTTTGCCAGAAGCGAATTATTGTTACAATGTTGCGTGAATCCGGCTGGCGCGGGAGAAACGTCGCCCGTGGCGCGGTTGGTTATTTATTCAGTGCCGACGCTCGCGAGACGTCGGCGCGGAGTCGACGACTCGACGCTCACAAATACACGAGATAGGCCCCGGCGAGGGTCAAGATGGCCATGAGAGCCTCCGGCACGTAGTGCATCGGGTACTTGAGGCTCAAGTTGTTCTTGAAGAGGTTCAACTTGGCGCCCCAGGGGTACGCGACGCCCGCGGCGAACGACGTGAACATCATCAACGACGTCGCGGTGGTGACGTCCAACTGTCTGGTGGCCCAGACGAGGGCGGCCCATCCGACGCCACCACCGCGAATCCAAAACTGCGACAGCTGGTCCGCGGAGGCGTGGAAGTGATCCGACACCATCTTGGCCGGAACGAGGAGCATTTGCGCGGCGTACACGCCAAATGCGAGGCACGCCGCGTTCACGTACTGCGCCTCGGTGAACAGCTTAGACGGCGGCGGCGGCGGCGCGGCTTTTTTCGCCGCGATCTGCGCGATCTCACGCGTGCGCGTTCTCGTCGCCGTCTCCGGCGCCAATCGCGCGATGTTCACATAATTGGCGCGATTCACAATCGTCGTCGACACGGCGCGTCGAGACGTCTTCGTCGCGCGCGCGCCGCGGGCGACGGTGAGACCGGTGGTGCGAAGGGCAAACATGCGTGAGTCGAGTCGAATCGAAGTCGTCGGTCGGTCGCGCGACGAGAGGTCTTCGCGCGTTGAATTGTGGCGAATCGCGGCGGATTCCAACGCGAATCGTCGCTGACGTGGATCGTCGATTCGCGAATCGTCGATCGACCGACCGACGTCGGGGCGTTCGCGATGGACGGCGAGCGACGCGAGAGACCGCGCGACATCGGCGTCCTCGGTCGTCGCGAGCGACGCGCGGGACGAGGGTCGAGGGGCGTTCGGACGCGCGTCGTGACGGTTAGAAACGAGAGAGACGCGGAGGGGGGGGGAGGGAGACGGAGAGACAGAGACGTGAAGAGGCAGAGAGAGCGATACAGAGACGACTATCGCTCGAGCGTGAAGGCGTCGATGACGGTGTCGGCGTCGCGAGCGCGCGCGCGGAACGCGGCGTCGGAGGCGCCGCGTCTGGGTACGACGCGGAGCGCGCACGACGCGGCGCGCGAAGACATGTCTTCGGGGAAGTCGCAGAGTAACAGACCGTATTTGTTGGCGTCTCGCGCGCGTTCGCACGTGGAGTCGGTGCGTTGACACGACGTGCTGTAGACTTTGGCCCAAATGCCGCTGTCGGTGAGTTGGGCTTCGTTCTTGTAGCCGCCGACGCCGACGACGGCGACGCCGGTGGTGGCGCCGCCGCCGGCGCGCAGACGAATCGTGCGTTTGTCCCGATCGCTGACTTGTAAATCTTCGCGCGTGTACCCGTACACTTTCGTGCCGAAGCGTTTCATCGTGTACGAGCGGCTGTAGACGTGCGAGTGTCCAGTCACGATGAACGCGCCGTGTTTGCGGCATATTTCGTACGCGCCGAATCCGGTCGCGTCGCCCTTGTACGACGACTGCATCGCATTCTGCGTCATGTGCCAGACGCAGATTTTCCACGTCGCCTCGCTCGACGACAGGGCGCGTTCCAAGAATTCGTAGTGCTCGGCGTTCGCGGATTCGCCCGGTCGCTCGGAACCGACGCTCGACAAGACGAACAACGTGTTTCCAATCGTCATGGAGAAATCTTCACCGTACGAGCCGTACGTCTTCGCCCCGCGCGGGATTTGTCGCGACAGAAGCGCTTGATAGCCTCGCGGACCCGACCACAGATTTTCCACGCCGTCCCATCCGTCGACGTCGTGATTCCCTTTCGTGGCGACGTACCCGACTCCTTGTCTCAGCGCGTGCTCCGTCAAGAAACGCAACCAACTCTCCGGACTCGAGACGTAATCGAGATCGCCCGCGTGTACGATGAGGTCGGCTTTGGCCTCTCGTGCGAGTCTAAAGACGTCTCTCGCGCGGCTGTAGTCGCCGCAGTACGAAGAATCGAATTTGGCGCATTCGACGCCGTCAACCTTGTAGCTAGGCTTGCGCAAATTGCCGTACCAATCTGTCCATTCTCTGCCGGGCGAGTCGTTCCCGATGCCGGTGTCCGCTACAAACGCGACTCGCAGCGCGCGGGCGCTCCTCGCGCCGTGCGCCAAGAACGCGACGAGACACAGAAACGTTCGCATGGCGCGCTCACGTGTGACAACGCACAGTGTTGACGCTCGTTCGTCCGAGGCTTTGTCTCGGAATCGACATTTACGGCTGAAATGAAAGAAATCTCGAAACATTTGACTTTTCGTGCTGTTCGCTGCCGTCGAACGTGCGCGCGCAAATGAGTTCGCTGTCGCTGTCATCGGCCATGCCCTCGTCGAGATTTTTTGCCATAGCCTTCTTTCTGACTTTCGAGAGCACGCGCGCGGACGCGTAGGGCGAAAGCGGCGCCGCCGCGGCGAGACGCGTTAACAACACACCTTTCTCCCAAGGAACGAACTCTGTGTCGTTCATGTGATTGAGAGACCACGGCGGGCACTCGTCGAGACGGCGCGTGCACTTGCCGCCGAGGAAATCCGGCACGTGCTCGTCGCCACCCATTATTTGCGACAGTTTCGCCAGATTACCCCCCTTCATCGCGCCGAGCACTCGCACCTTGGCGCGAACGCGCGCCGATAGGATCGCGGAAAACGTCGTCCACACGATGCGCGCACCCAGGGGCACGTTTACAATGTACGTGCGATACAAAAACTCTGGAAAGTTTTTGTCAATCTGCTGCAACTCTTTAAAGATGTTGATGTTTCTGCTCGCCACCAAACTCAAGCCCGCGCCCTTCATGTCGATGACGTGAATAATTTTATCTCTCGCGATGACTCCGTCGCGTTTCGCCATCTCAGGTAACAGAGTCTTCACCATGTACCCTTGCATACGGAGTCGGTGCTGCATGACATCTTCTAGGGTGACGGACTGTAACAGCTTATCCATGTTCACCGTACCCAACCGTTCAACATACACGGGGACGCCGAGCGGCGTGTTCGCCGTGTACCACCCTCCCTGATAACATTCGTACAACGCCCGACGCTTCTTCTCCCCGAACGTCGCCCACGCCTCCATCGCCGGTCGCAACTCATGCGCCGCGTGCCACGCCGCGCGCTGCCTCAAACTCTCCTCGGCGTCGCGCGCGTTCGCGCCGCTCGCCACCACAGCGCGCTCGTACACGTCGTTCACGTCTCTCTCTCGATCTCCACTATCACAGATCATGTCCTCGTGCAGCTCGCTCGCCGGTACCGCACTTTCCACCGATCGCAGCGCCACCGTGTACCCCTCGAGCTGTCGTCCCATCTCCATCGCCGTCTGCAACTTGGCGCGCGCGAGCGCCGAGAGTTCGGCGCGCGTGCTCTCCTTTTTCGAGCCTCCGCGCTTGGGCGTCCCTTTCATCGACGGACTCGCCGCCGCGTTCGACGGTTGACGCCGTAGGCGCATCGTCTCTTGACGAAAGAGTTCGCGCTCGCGAAGCACGCTCGATCGCGTGCACGCGCGAGCGGCGCGAGCCCACGCTCTGCGCACCGCGTACCACGCGCACGCGAGTGCCACCGCGGCGTAACTCAGCACCTTGGCGCGCATGACGGGACTCTTGCGCAGGCCCACACCGAAACCCAGAGGCGCGAGTACGATTGTCACACACTTCCGCACCGTGTCGGTGACGTCGCGCGTCTCGGTGCCGTCGCGAGAGGCGTCGACCGCGCGGGAGGCGCGATCGGTCGAACGCGTCGTTCCGAACGACCATCGGAGCTCGAACGCCGCCGCCGACGCGATGAAGACACAGAGAACGACGAGGAACAGCGCGACGCGCGCGCGTCGAGCCGCGGTCGCCCGTTGGGCGCGCGCGTGGGTCGACATGACCGCGCGCGTGTGTGCGGGAGGCGGGCGGACAGTTAGGCTTGTTTTTCGGTATCTGGTTGACCGAGCGACGCGAAGAATGAATCGATCGAGCTAGCGGCTGAGGTATTAAAAAGAATGGAACATAACGCGTGTGCATTACTTCTCGGCGGCGATCATGTCTTCGGAGACGCGGTGAATGCTGTCGACGAGGTAGGCGACCTTTTCGACGTCCTCCTTACCGCTCAAGCCCGCGCCGAGGTTGGCGATGAGCTTTTGCGGACCGAAATCGGAGAGCATCTTCTTCACCTCGGACTCGATGCCCTCGAAAGAGGAACCGCTCTCCTTGTGAAGGAGGTTGGGGTCGAAGTTACCCTGGACGCCGGAAGTTTGAGCGCCGCGAGTCTGGGCGTCGTGGGCCAAGACGTCGCGCGCGACGCCGCGGTCCATGGCGGTGTCGATGGTGATGATGTCGTAGCCGGCGCGTTGGAGGGCGGCGATGCCGTAGGGGGCGTCTCGAGCAAAGCCGAGCAACGGAATGTTCGGGTGGCGGGTCTTCATCTCCTTGGCGATCTTCTCCATGCACGGCATGGCGAACTCGTAAAAGCTGTCCTCGGTGATGTGCTCGCACATAGCTTCGAAAACTTGCACCATGTGCACGCCAGCCTTGACTTGTGCGTCGAGGTAATCGATGACGACGTCCGTCAAGATGTCCAACAACTTTTGAGCCTCTTTTGGGTGCTCCTTCAACCACTTCATGCCCACGTCGGTGTTTTTACGCGACGAGCCGCCCACCATGTAATACATGAGCGTCCACGGAGCCGCGCTGAAACCAATCAACGGCACACCCAAACCCTCCTTTTCGATCTGTTCGTTGATCTCCTTGACACTCGCGAGCACGTGTGACAACTTGTCGTTGACATCGATCGATTCCGGCACTCTGGACATGTCCTCCGGTCCCTTCAACGGATTCGGCACCAAAATTCCCTTCCCACCCGGCATCTCCACCTCGATGTTCAACGCCTCCGCGATGACCAAGATGTCGCTGAACAGGATCGCCGCGTCCAAGTTGTATCGACGAATGGGCTGCATCGTCACCTCGGCCACGTCCTTGGGATCCGCCAAGAGTTCGAGAAAGTTTTTCCCCGTCGACGCCTTGTACTCGTTGTACTCGGGAAGGTGTCTCCCAGCCTGTCTGAACAACCACACCGGCGTGCGCTCGACGCGCTCGCCTCTCGCCGCGCGAATCATGAGATCATTCGCCGGGGATTCGTTCGCCCTGGCGACGATGGTCGGCGCGCGTCTCGCACGACCGTGGCGTCGCGCGGTCGCGTCTCGCGCGGCGCGCACGGTCGATCGGTGCGTGGCGCTCGTCATCGTCGTCGCCATGGCGTCTCACGAAGCGCTCGAAATCGAGGTACGACGCGAAGATGCGAGAGAAAAAGGTCTCGCGAGCGTTCGGTGGCGCGCGCGGGCGCTCGTCGTCTCGCGAGACGGCGTGTGGCGACGCAGGACGTTTTATCCGCTCGCGCGACCAATCCGTCCCTGGAAGGTACACCGATAAACATTTTACACATAGCAATGATAGGGAGCTAAATACATACATCGAGAAGCGCCATGTTACAATATGGACAATTGATAGCGAAACGACCACGCGTCCCGCCGCCGCCGCCGTCGTTCGCTCGCGCGCGTCCGCAGACGACGTCGACGCGCTCGAGGCGACGAGCGGCGAGCGCCACCGCGCGCGAGCGAACCCACGTCTTCTCCACGCGCGGTCGGCCGTCATGCCGGGTCCGAGCGCGCACGGACAGCGCAACAAGAAGCACAACAGCGGGAAGCATCAGAGCAAACACTCGTGGAAGCGACACAAGACGAGCGGCGATGCGGCGACGAACGCCATGTTCGGCGTGCGCGCGCGGGCGGGATTGAAGGTTGGACAGGGTGTGGGGAGTAAGCGCGAGCGAGCGCTGAGAGCGAAGCAGATTCGGGACGCGAACAGGGACGCCATCATGGCGGAGCGGCGGTTCTCGAGGTCGACGCCGCGCGTGGTGGGCGTGTTGGCGTTCAACGAGACAGAACAGGGAATGGAGGATTTGAAAGAGTATTTAGTGACGTTAGTGGAGAGCGTGCGCGGGGAAGGCGTCGAAGGGGAGGACGCGGGGATTTTTGTGAAGGGTTTGATTGAGGATTTCGCGACGCCGAGGACGACGACGTGCGGGAGACATCGTCAGAGAATTTCATTCCTGTTGATGAATCCGTCGAATAAGTTGGCGTCGTTGGAGACGTTAAAGGTGTGTGATTTGTTGATGGTGGTCTCGCCGGTGAGCGCGCACGAACCGAGCGAAGCGGTCGAGCAGTGTTTACCGACGCTCAAGGCGCTCGGTATCCCGCAAACGCTGCTCGCGCTTCGAGGATTGGACGACGTCAAGCAGAGCAAGAAGCAAGAGGTCAAGAAGGCTATGCACAACATCGTCGCTAACGCGCTGCAAGTACCTACAGATCGCGTGAAAGTGCTCCCCGCGACGTCGCGCGCGGAGTTCGCGGAAGTCGTTCGACAGACGGTTGAGATGAGAGGCGAAACGCCGAGATGGCGCCACCAAAGACCGTACATTCTCGCGCAACGTCGAGACGTGATTCCGAATCCATCAGATGAACGATTCGCGACCGTCGTGGTCGAGGGGTACGTTCGCGCGGTGCCAGCGAACGCGAGTCAGCTTTGGCACTTGCCCGGCGTCGGCGACTTTCCGGCGACGAAAATAGAATCCATCCAAGAGCCTCTCGAGGCGCGCCTGAACGCTGGACGCCGTAATGCGGACGATACCATGGACGGTGACGAGGTTTTGATGACGTGGACGCGCGATCCGGCGATCGCACAAGATGTCATGCGCGAAAATGAACCCGACGGCACCGCCGGCGAGCAAACCTGGCCGACGGCGACAGAGCTCGAGGCGGCGGAGCTCGAGACGATGCGCAAGTCTAAACCGGCCGGTATGAGCGCATATCAAGCGTCGTGGCTCGCCCTGGACGACGACGATGAAAATGGTGACGATGATGCGGAAGACGAGGACGATGAGGACATGGCAGATGCGCCCGGTGAAGATACCTTCGGCGCCGAGGCGGAGATGCGCGAGGGGGGTGCCGAGATTGAGGACGACGAGTCGGATGAGGAATGGGTCAACAACGGTGATGACGACGAAGATGACATGGATGAGGAAACTCGACGTAACATGCACATGGCCGAGCGAGACAGTAACAAGCGCGCGGCATTGCAAGATGCGGAAAATGAGGATTTGAAGTTTCCAGACGAAATGGACACGCCCGCGCACATCGTCGCGAGAGACCGATTCGCCAAGTATCGTGGACTCAAATCATTCCGGTCCTCACCGTGGGATCCAAAGGAATCGCTTCCGTACGATTATTCGCGCGTGTTCGCATTTGAAAATTTCAAGCGCGCGCACAAGCGTGCGTTGCAGTTGCAAGAGGAGGACGCCGTCGCGGGCGCGCAAATCGGAACGTACGTGCGCATCACCATTGACGGCGTGCCGCGTATCCCCGCGGTCGCCCTGTTCGAAGGAAGAGGCGGGTACGAGCCGCCGAACCCAGACACGTGTCCACGAGGTCCGGACGGGACGATCGGTTCGGGAGTGGGTCCGTCGTGGACGGGTTGGGTCGGAGGCGCGGGACCGGTGGTTCTCAGCGGATTACTGCAGTACGAGTCGTGCCTTTCGCTGATGAACTATTGCGTCACCAAGTCGTCGCACTACGAGGCGCCGTTGAAGTCGAAGGATCCGCTCTGGTTCCACGTCGGTTTCCGACGCGAGCGCGCGGGGCCTCTGTACAACACCGACAACTTGGGCGAAAAGCACAAGCTCGAGCGCTTTTTGCGCGCGCGCTCGCCGACGATTGCGAGCGTGTACGGTCCCATCACATACGGTCCGGCGCCCGTGATTGGATTTAAAGAGTCCTTCGATCACAACGGCATCAGCACCGAGTTGTGTCTGAGCGGCAACGTGCGAGACGCGAATCCGGACAGAATCATTCTCAAGAGAGTCATTCTCAGCGGCATTCCGTTTCGCACGCACAAGCACAAGTGCGTGGCGAGATACATGTTCCACAACCCGAACGACATTCGCTGGTTCAGGCCTTTGGAACTCTGGACCAAGTACGGTTTACGAGGCAAAATCGTCGAGCCTGTCGGCACGCACGGACGCATGAAGTGTATCTTCAACAACGTCATCCATCAACACGACACGATATGCGCCACTCTCTACAAGAGAATTTACCCAAAGTTTCCGCCCGCCGAGCAACATCTTCACGTCGCGTCGTGAATCCCATCGCGCGTTCACGATCGGTTCGCGTAGCGAGGTTTAATATAATTAGTAGATGGAATCATGTCCCAGTGTCGTCACGTCAATTCACAATAACTCTAAACGTTCTACGCGCTCCGAGGACGCGCCCCCGCCGTCGGCGTCGGGTCTTCTCGTCGCGTTCGCGTCTCTCGACAATCATCGAGAGGATTAATCGTCATCCTTGAACTCGCGTCGATCGAGGTATCTCGCGGGTCGCAACTCTTCAATCTCCTCCGCCGACATCTGTTCCCCGGTCGCTTTGAGCGTCGCTCTGTTCAGCTCGCGAATCTCCTCCAGACGCTCCTTATCTCTTCTCTCTTGCCAGACGAAGAAGATTGGAATCCCGAGTCCCGCGCCCAGTCCCGCCACCGCGGCGAGACCGGCGGTGATGGTCTCCGAGTCCATCTCCAGCGCCGTCTGCGCGATCTCGACCGCGCCGCGCGCTCTGAGCGTCGCCGCGCGGTCGGCACGCGCGCGCGCGCGATGCGCCCGAGGCGCGCGCGCGCGCGCGACGCGCGCGGAAGACACCACCGTCGGCGCGGACGCGCGCGCGGCAAAGCTCATCGAGAGGCGGACGTCTCGTTCGACCGCTCGACCTGTCGTTCGCGTCGGGGCGCACGTCGGGCGCGCGCGAGCGAGTGCGGGTCGCACGAGGGGCGATCGACGTCAGCGCGCGGGGGACTCGAGTGGAACGAATGAATGAATGAATGCATGAGATTCGACTCGACTCGTGACGCCGTCACTGCGCGACGACGCGCGCATCGTCGACCATGGCGCGAACGAACGCGGTCGCGCGCACGGTGGCGCTCGCCAAGGCGCGACTCGTCGACGATAAGGCGTTGTTGGAGAAGGCTCGCGCGCGCGGTGGCGACGAGGCGTGGACGAGGGAGGAGGTGCGGCGAGTGAATGCGTTGACAAAGTACTTTCTGGCGTGGTACTTTGGATGCATCTACGGCATGGTTGGGTTCTATGGATTCGGGTGGAGCGTGTGGGGGGCGCTCTTCATCAACGTGGGGGCGTACTTTTTCGAAACGTCGTGGTTGTTGATGGATCTGGACGAGGTCGGGGAGTGGTTGGAGTTTTTCATCGACTCGTTCGCGTCCTCGTACGCGTTGTTTGTTCTTTTTTGGATCGGCGTGAGCGCGACTCTGGGACGAACGCACGCGGTGCCGCCCATGCATTCGATACCTCGTTGGTTTTAGACGTCGCTCGCGGCGAGCGATAGGGGACGAATGTAACGATACGGTGTACGTGTATATTTATACTTTATACCGGTGCTTTCTAGACAAAATTATGATCGACGAGGCGCGCTCGGCGCTTTTATTTTTATACATGTGAACCTGCGAGAGCTGCTGAATGTCTCATCAGGAGTGCATCGATAGTGACTAATAATTACCCCTGCCCCGGCGAAGACCGAGGAGAAGTTCGCTGGCGTTCGAGAGCTCGGACATGCAGCTCTTTGAAATCGAGTAGTCCCCGGCGATGGACGGCGTCGCGCTCGCGAAACCATCCCGATTGATTCCCGAATGTTCCGTGCTCATCGGCTTCATCGCGGCGCGCATTCGGTCTTCGGATATGCGCGGCGCCGGTCGCTTTGGGGACTCATCGGCTTGTGACTTGTGTTGCCCGGCGTTGTTTTGTGCCTCGGCCGCCGCCTCCACGACGCTCACCAGAGCGTACGCGCCGCGCGAAACATTAACAAATCTCGAATCTTGACTCAGTCGACTATACACGGTGTTCGCTGGCGTCTTTCCAGCGAGTTTCACGAGTGATCGCTCCTTGATTGCGCGAACCATCGCGCTCACTTGCAAACCCGCCGGGCCGGCGGTGAGCAACAGGTGGAAGCACGCTTCAGAAATGGACTTGAATGGACAGTCTGTTTCGTCCGAAGTAACCACGCCTTTTGTGGAGTCTCCAACGAAAGACGCGACTGCGGCACCCGTGATTGCGGTTGAGACGTTTCTGGAGGGACGTTCGCTCGCGACGCTCGCGACGTTCTTGCCGCCGGTGAAACGCTGCGTGCTATCACCAGCTTCGCTCACACTCGCCGCCGCGAGTTGCTTGTAGGCGGAATCCGGACCGGTGGTACCATTTTCCTGCGGCACGCCTCTCGGCGACCACTGACCGTTGAGAGACAGCGTCCAACCTCTCCTGATTGACACCCGTTTCGGGCGCGTCTTGTTCCACGTCTCGCGCATCCACGACTGGCCGGTAGAATCTTGGAAGATGATCAACGCCGTGTCCTTCTTCACACCAACTCCCGGGAAACACACCACAATCTTCCCTCTCGCATCCGTGATCTGAGAGATGTAGCCTTCGCACCACCTGTTGTTGTAATGTACATCCACTTCCTCGTTCAGACGAAGCGACTGGTCCACCGCCAGAGTTTCAGTCGGCGGTCTCGGACGGATCGCGCTCGACAACAGAGTCGCCGGAAGTCGAATGACGTCGACTTTCGCTTCGTCACCACCCTCGGACTCGACGCCGAGCGTGACGGTGGTGCCGTCGTTCTCAATAACCTTGGCGCTCGCCCACGTCGCCCCGTGCGACTCGTGAGGTCGCGCTACTTCTACCATGCACCCGGGCTCGTAGGCCAAGTTGACGTGCACGAGCTCAGAGTGAGAACTCTTATCACTCTCACTCTCGTAAGTCATCGTCGTCAACGCCGGTTTCACGTTCGCCGCCGCTTCAGCCGCAACTTCCGTGACGCCCGACGCCGGTTCTCTCTCGCGCTTGACGCCGCGCGTCGCGCGCGTCTGCGCCTCCACCTCTTCCGGCATTTCGGGTACCACGCTGTACGTCGCGCGTTTAATCAAAATAAACGCCGGATCTACGTCGCGCGTCTCGTCGTCAGTCTCCGCGTCGTCGTGTTCTCCGCGTCTTCGCCGTCGCGTCGTCGTCGCGTCGCCTCCGCGCGCGCCCCCATCCGCGCGCGCGTCGCCTCTCACTCGCCCTCTCGCGCGCACCTTTCGATAACTGCCCGACGATGGTATTCTGCGGCGTCGCGCCTCCCAACTTGACGCCAACCGATCGCTCTCGCACCGCTCGAGCGATCTCCTTCACCTGCGCGCGCGACTCGAACGCGTCAATCTCCATACTGTGGCCTCGTTCCGCCAAGGACGACGGTCCGCGTTCCACATAAATCGCAAAACCACCGCTCGGCGCGCGTCGTCGATCGTTCGCGAGCGCTGTCCGACGACGCACCGTCAACCCGCGCGCGCCGGCCTCGAGCAAAGCGTCGTAGCACGCGCGCTTGATCGTGCCCTCCCGAAATTGTTCCGCCATCTCGCGCGCTCGCACCGATCGCCACTCCCTCCCTCGCGCGCGCTCGCACCGACGCGCGTGGGAATTCTACCGAGGGCGACCGCGCGCGGATGCGCCCGCGGATGCGCGCGTCGAGCCACTCCCTCGACCTCGCGCGGGCGATGTCGCGACCCGATCACGCACGAGCCGACTCGAACGAAAAACTATCCCTCCACTCGCGCGTTCGTCCAGACGTCGACGCGCACTTCGCGTCCGTCGCGCGCGCGAACGTGTGCCGCGCATCCACGCGCGCACCGGGGGTCGGTCGCCCACGGGGACGGACTCTTTCTTGAGTCACACACCGAGAAACGAGAAATCTCCACGAGCACGCGAACGACCGACGACGACGACGAGAGCAAGGAAGGGTCGACGGGTGAGTCAGTCGCGCTCGACGGACGTTCGCGCGGTCCCGCCGTCGTCGTCGTCGTCGTCGGGCGACGGACGACGGACGATGGCGCGCGCGTCGTTTTGTTCTCCCTCGCGCGCGTCGATCGCGACCCCGGTCGCGTGCTCGCTACGCGCGAGACGGACGCATAGACGACGAGGGATCGCCCAATTCACGCGCGCGACGACGTCGAGCACGCTCGCGGGTTTAGCGCCCGTCGAGCGTGAGTGGGCGGACATCGGGGTGATGATGATTGGTGGTTGGGGACCCGCGCGCGCGAGGACGAGAGAGCGCGTGCGCGAGAGAGAGCGATGACGACGCGTCGTCACCGCGCGAGGCGTGAGACGACGGAGTGAAACGTCGCGGCGAAAACGTCGCGGCGACGCGCGCGCACCGGGGGTCGATCGCGACGCGCGCGGCGAATTCGTCGTCGGCGTCGAACGCGCGAATCGCTCGAATGCGTGAGAATGTTCGACCGGTCGTGACTCATAGACACCCCCCCCTCACCCCCATCACCCCACCGTCGTGTGCGCGACATCGCGCGCGCGTCGGTGGGTGGGTGTCGTCGCGCGTCGATGCGAGACGCGACGTCGACGACGCGCGAGGTCGCGAGACGACGGCGTGGGAAAATCACACACCGCGCGCGCGCGACATCGCGACATCGCGACATCGCGTCGCGCGTCGGTCCCATCGAGCGTCGCCCATCCCATCCATCCCATTCGTCCATTCAGTCTCGCGTCTCGCCGTCCGCGACTCCATCGCGTGGACCCCCCCTCGTTCGCGCGACGGTTGATATTCCACTCGCGTCCACACCGCGCGGCGTGCACGCGTCCACGTCGCGCCGTGTGTGAATCCGATCGACGCGCAAATACATGGCGTCTCTGTACCCTTCACTACGAGTTCGATTCCCACATGGAGACGATAAAAAAAACACGCGGCGTGTGGACACCACGCGACGTGAGAGGCGTGTTTTAAGAGTCACGACTCGTCGTCGTGTCCCGAACGCGCGATCGATCGCTCGGACGCGCGGACGACCCTCGCGCGCGCGCTCGATCGTACGGATGGATTGCGACGATCGCGTCGGGAGACGATGGCGCACGCCGCGAGGGAGATGATGATGTCGCAGAGCGCCCTGCGAGGCGCGTTCGCGAACGCACAGGTAAGCGACGACGAGAGCGCGGAGCGCGGAGACGGGAGACGCGGGAGGATGCGCGCGCGCGATCGGACGGATGAAAGATGAAGATGAATGGCGCTGGCTGGATTATCGACGTCGGACGCGCGTGGACGCGTTCGGGAGGCGGTGCGCGACGCGCGCGCGAGGATCGGGGGTGTGTAATGGTCGATGGATCGCGCGCGTGAGGCGTCGATCGCGCGGAGACGTGGACGAAGACGGGGGATGGGGCGCGAGGAAACGATCTGAGGATGGAGTGTTTAATTTTTGTACCCGACTGACGAGCGACGACGGATAGGTTTCCGCGAAGAAGCGCGCGAACGCTTCCAAGAGAGGCGTCCGTGCGACGACTCGCGCCACGAAGGATGAATCCGAAGAGCCGGTGGAGAAGAACGCGTTGGCCCGCATGGGCGCCGCGGGCGTCGTCGCGTTCTCCGTGCTCTCGGGCGTGGAGGGGGCGATCGAGCCGGCCAACGCGGCGCAGATGGCGACCGAAGTCGTGCAGCTCGCCGCGAAGGGCGATGAAGTCGACCCGGTTGAAGATCCAGATGCGAAGGCTGACGCGCCGGAGCGTGTCGAGGTGAGCACGCCGAGCTCTTTCGACAACTTTTGGTCGACCAAGGCGCAAACCAAGACCCCCGCCGAGACCAAGGCGGCCGACGTCGCCGAAGCGACTGCCGCTCCGGTCGCGGCGAAGGATTACCTCAGCGAACTCAAGGGTTCTAACAGTCTTTCGAGCATGGATTACGACGCGATTACCGGTAAAACGGACGATTACTTCCCGTACCGTTACGATCGGGGCATCGACGAGTCGCGAAAAGTCGACCTCGGTGACGACGACGCGGATCGTACTCCGAAGGGAACGAAGAAGCGCCGCCCGAGCGAAGGCGCCGCCGCGAGCTTCAAGTTGCCGAGCTTCAACGCGCCGAGCTTCAACGCGCCGAGCTTTGAAGCGCCGAGTTTCGAAGCGCCGAGCTTCAATGTTCCGAGCTTTGACATTCCGAGCTTCAACATCCCGGCGCCGGCCGAGCCCAAGGCGGAACCGGCGCCGGTCGTCGCGGTGAAGGCTGAACCGAAGGAGGACGACAAGGCCGCTGAAGCCAAGGCTGAGCGCGAAGCCGCCGCTGCCGCGAAGAAGGCCGACGCTGAAGCCAAGGCTGCCGCCGCCAAGGCTGAGCGTGAAGCCGCCGCTGCCGCGAAGAAGGCCGACGCTGAAGCCAAGGCTGCCGCCGCCAAGGCTGAGCGTGAAGCCGCCGCTGCCGCGAAGAAGGCTGACGCTGAAGCTAAGGCTGCCGCTGCGAAGGCTGAGCGCGAAGCCGCTGCCGCCGCGAAGAAGGCTGCCCCGGCCGCCGCCGACATGGACATGGGCTTCGACTTCGGTATTGACTTCTCTCAATATATGGAGTCCACGCCGGCCGCGCCAAAGGCGAGCAAGTCTGACGCCAACGCCCAAAAGGCTGCCGAAAAGGAGGCGAAGAAGGCGGCCGCCGAGGCGAAGAAGGCTGCCGAGAAGGCTGAGCGCGAAGCCGCCGCCGCCGCGAAGAAGGCTGAGGCTGAGGCGAAGAAGGCCGCCACCGCTGTCGCGAAGAAGGCTGCTCCGGCCGCCGCCGACATGGACATGGGCTTCGACTTCGGTATTGACTTTTCTCAATACATGGAGTCCACGCCGACCGCGCCGAAGGCTGAAAAGTCGGCGGATGCCGCAAAGAAGGCTGCCGAAAAGGAGGCCAAGAAGGCGGCGGACGCCGCGAAGAAGGCTGAGGCTGAGGCCAAGAAGGCTCAAGCCGCTGCGGCTCGTCAGCAAGCTGCTGCGGAAGCTGCCGCCAAGAAAGAGGCCAAGAAGGCTGAACTCGCCGCGAAGAAGGCGTCCAGATCTGTCTCTGCTGCGACCGCCGAAAGAACGGTCTACAAGAAGCGCACTGTCGAGAAGAAGACGGTCGCTCCGTTCTCCAAGGTTCTCCCGCGCACGCCGGGCAATCCGTTCGGCGGCGCCCTCCAACCTCGCGTGGCTGCCAAGGAAGAGAAGATCACGGGCACAACCGTCGACATTGATGCGCTTCTCTCCTCTCAAGAAGTCAAGGCGGAGGCTATTCTTGCCAAGGCGAACGATGATTCTGGCGACTTCTTGAACATCTCGGGTGAAGCCGCTTTCGGTATCGCCGGGACGCTCGCCCTCGTGTACGAGACGGAGAACAAGAAGTTCGAAGCGGAGCGCAAGGCGGCGATGAACGCGACCAAGTCTGCGGCCCCGACACCGACTGGCAAGGGTGGTGAAAGTACTACGGAAGGCTGGTTCACTAGCTTCCTCGCCAAGTACACTAAGGAAGGATCTGCGTCGGTGCCGAAGCCGAAGCCGGCTCCCGCCAAGCCGAAGTCTGATCCGGTGGTGAACGCGAAGCAAGCGCAAGGATGGATCAACGCTTGGAAGAAGGACGCGCCGAAGCCGGCCGCGGCTGAAGCGCCGAAGCCGGCCGCGGCTGAAGCGCCGAAGCCAGCTCCCGCCAAGCCGAAGTCTGATCCGGTGGCGAACGCGAAGGAGGCGCAGCAGTGGATTGATTCGTGGAAGACCACCATCAAGCCCGCGGCACCGGCACCGGCGCCGACCCCGGCGCCGACCCCGGTCGCCGCTTCCACCACGTCAACCACCGTTGAAGTCACGAAGAAGGCCTTCGTTTCCGCCGACAACTTGACCGCCGACCAACGCGCGGCCGCGGAGGCTTGGATCAAGAAGTGGCGCGAGGACGGCCGCCCGACCGACGAGTCCAAGTTCGGCGAGGCCAAGGTTTGGTTGAAGGAACACAACTTCGAGTCATAATTTGTTCATTAAGTTCGGCGCGTGCACGCGTAGCTGCAAGTTAAAAATATCTCCACTTTCTTTTGAAATGACAAGCAAAAAGAAAACCTCAGCGTCGGCGCCTCTCGCTCGCCTCACGGCTCCCCCGCGTCCCTCTCGCCTCGGTCCCTCTCCACCGACTCGCGTTCGCAGCACCGCACGTGCGGCAGATCTACCTTCCCACACACTCTACATCGCACCACGCTCTCGATGAACGGGACTCGTTTAAACTGATTCCTCTTCTTTCGTCGACTCGGCGTCACCTTTCTCTTCGGCACCGCCATGAGCCACATGTCCAACACGCGCGAACCCAATCCTCCGTCCGCCATCATTCCTCCCGCCGCGAACGCGCGCGCGACGTCGAATCCATCGCTCGCGCTCGCGCTCTCGTCGCTCGCGCGCCACCGCTCCCCGCGCGACGCCTCCACCTCCACCGCCGCGCGTCCCGTGGAACTCGCGACGCTCGCGCGCGCTGATTCGGCGACGACACCGCGCTCGAGCGCCACCGCGCGCGTAAAGGCCCGACGCATCGCTCTCGCGTTCGTTCGCGCGCGAAACGAGACCACGCGCCGCGCTCTCGCGCTCGACGCGCGACGCCGGTCCGCGCAGACTTTTCCCATTCGAGCCGATCCCGTATGGGTAAATATTGTACAGTCGAGTCATGACCGGTCAATGTGTCCCTCTTTGAGATCCCCTCAAAGTTATCCGTCCCCGTCCGTCGCGCGCGCGCCGTGAGACGCCGTCGCCGAGCGCCGAGCGACCGCACTCGCGCGCGCACATCGCGACGACATGTCGTCGTGCGTTCCCGTCGCCTCGGGCGCGATTCCCAGCGTCTCGCGCGCGCGCGCGCGCCGTGTCGACGGTAGGCTCGAGGGCGCGCGCGCGAGTGGACGCGCGCGCGCGACGACGACGACGTCGGCGCGATCGCGCGTCGACGCGCGCGTCGGGCGCACGATGACGAGACGCGCGCGCACGATGACGCGCGCGCTCGAGGGGATGAGCGCGATGGACGTCGCGCACGCGTTGGACGCGGCGAGAGAGTTGGGGACGCACGCGAGCGCGCACGCGAGCGCGGCGCTGAGCGCGTTGGATGCCGGTGCGCTCGCGGACGCGCACGCGAGCGCGAGAGGAGGGATGGAGATCGCGAATGTGAGCGATGCGGCGGTGGCGGTGGATGGGTCGTCATTGATGGACGCGATGAAGGCGGTGCAGGCAGAGGAGCGCGCGGCGAAAATCGCGAGTGGCGAAATCGCGGCGCCGCAGAGAATGGAGGGTTGGCTCGCGCCGGTGTCCGACGCGCTGGAGAAGCTGTTGTTTTCGATCCAGGGACAGTTACAAGCGCTCGGGGTGCCGTATTCGACGGGTAACGCCATCATCATAGTGACGATTTTGGTCAAGGCTGTGACGTATCCTTTGACGAAAGATCAGGTAGTGAGTTCGCTCAACATGAAGAATTTGCAACCGCAGATTGCGGCGATTCGTGAAAAGTACGCCGACGATCAGGAGAGAATGAACACCGAGATCAACCGCGTGTACGAGGAGAACAACGTGAACCCGCTCGCGGGATGCGGTCCGGCGCTCCTGACATTTCCGGTGCTCGCAGGACTGTATCGCGCGTTCAACAACGCGGGCATCGACGGCGCGTTCGATGAATCTTGGTTCTTCATTCCCTCCCTCGCCGGTCCGACGGACGCGAGAGATTTGAGTTGGTTGCTTCCGCTCGATTCCGACTTCGCACCTCCCATCGGCTGGGACGAGGCCTCTCTGTATTTGATTTTTCCCATTCTCACGACGATTTCCCAATTCGTGAGCATGGAAGTGTTGAAGCCCGAGGAGAATGAAAAAACCGACGAGATGAAAAACCAATCCGTGCTGTTGAAGTTGTTGCCGTTCTTCATCGGCTACATTTCCCTCACCGTTCCGGCGGGTTTGGCGCTCTATTGGTTTTGGAACAACGTCTTCACGACGGGTATTCAGGTGTTTTTGCGTAACGGCGGCGCCCAAGCCACCGTCGAGGCGCCGGAGGGTATCAACATTAAGATTCCTCTCGGCTGCGTCGTCATTCCGGAAGACGCAGAATTCCTGGAAGAGGGCGAAGAGTACACCGGTCCGTCCATCATCTGGAACGAGGAGTGGTTGGCTGAATGGCGAGCCAAGGAGGCGGAGAAGGCTCCTCAGTACGCGAAGCAGAACGCGATCGAGGCTGGTATGAGTGAGGAGGAAGCGAAACAGATGGAGGATATGATGAAGAACAGACTTCCGCGCAAGAAAAAGTTAGAGGAACGCAAGCTCGCCACGGAGACTGAGCTCAAAGCTCTCATCAGAGAGTTTAAGGAGCGCGGCGAGGATGCCACGGTGTTGGAGGAGGGACTAGTGGCGCTTCGCGCGTACAAGGCGGAGCTCAAGGCGAAGGAGAACGATTCGCAGACCGAGCCCGTTGGAACGTCTAGTTAAAGAAGAAAGGATTCCCACCATTCACTAGTCTCATTGATACATCAGCTACAGTATGCCGCCAACTAATTTCGTAATTTCGTCGTCATCAAAACGCCTCAACTCGATTTCACGAAAATGTACGCCTTGAAGTTTTGCCCGCCAGTCGTGCGCATCGTAAACGAGTGCACGTGCTCGACGTCGCGCAACCCTAGGCGTCGCCACAACTCGACGCGCTGGTACGTCACGAGCACTTGAAAGTTGGATCGGTTCAGTTGCTTGGCCAACAAAGCGATTGTCTTTTCGTTGAAGACTCGATCGTACATGTAAATGTGAGAAAACTTGAAAGCCCCGCGAGTCGTCGCGTCGCCTTGCTCCAACTCGCAACGAGGCGGAGAGACGAGTTCGCGCGCCTCGTCCGTCATGAACGCTCGATCACCGCTCAAGAGTTCCGCCTGGACTTCGGACGCCTTTTGCGCTCGAGAGGGAACGTACTCGACGCCGACTGACTTGGCCACCTTGGCGGACAGCACGGCGTGAAACACCACCTTTCCGTACCCACTCCCGACATCGATGAACGTGCTCTCTTCGCAGAGATTCAAATCCGCCCACGCCGCGGCGTTGGACTTGCCCTTCTCCGGCGTCCGCACGGGAAGCGGCGAGTCCAATTCCGCCCCCGTCAAATCTCCCAACAACTGCAACAACCGCTCGATCGAACCCTCCGTCATCTCCCCGTACCCCTCGCTCGCCGCGTTTTCATTCTCCTCCGCGTCTTCCTCCACCTTGATCTTCTTCACCTCGCGTGCGTCCTTCTCCGCCGTCGGCGTCGGCGTCGTCGGCGCTCCGTCTCCGCCGATCGATCGTCTCTTTCTCGGTCCCTCCACCGACCAATCGCTCGTGAGTCCCCAATCTAGGTACGTCTTCTTATCGATGTACCTATACACGCTCTTCACCACCGGATCCACGCGCACGGGCGTCCCCTTGATGGGCGTCACCGGCGCGCTCGTCTCGTCCGCCCGATCGTCTCCCACCACATCGTCGTCCCGCGTCGACATCTTGCGCTTCACCGGCGTCGACGGCGCGCTCGCATCGCGCGGTTTTCGCGATCGAAACACCCCAAACATTTTCTCGTCGCTCGCGCGTCTCACGCGTCTCACGCGCGCGCGCGCTCTCGCCCGCGACGACGTGTGCGGATGAAAGTTAGAGATTTTGACAATCGCGATTTTCCCGCCAGTTTTTCACTTCAGCCCGCGGTTGATTGATTACATTCGCGGTGTGCGAGCGCGCGCGCTATCGACGATCGACGGATGGATCGTCGAACGGAATCATTGGATCCACCGTCGGTTCGCCGAGCAACACCTCGGCCGGGACGAACGCCGGCGATCCGTACCCCTCGTCGCCGGAGTGAATAAAGTCGCTCCCGAAGAGGAGATAGGTGAGACAAAAGACGACGGATATCGCGGCGATGAACGGACCGAACCCGAGAAAGGTGGAGAATCCCAACTTGAGGAGTTCGCTCGCGCGTGCGGGGAATCCCTCGAGACCTGTACGGGGCGAATCGAGGTCAATCATCGTCGTCGAGAGAAAGAAAGAGAGAGAAAGAGAGACGAAGCTCGAACGAGACGCGCAAACGAGACGACGACGCGCACCTTCGGCTTGTAACGCGCGCGACCGCGCCAATTGATCCCCTTCGTCCACCGCGCGTCGAGTCGATCGATCGGGTGAAAATCGCGGCGGCGCGGTCCCACTCCCCGCGCCGCGTTCGAACGGGTTCGAAGACGCGCTCGAAGACGACGACGACGCCTCGCCCGCCGCGCGTCTCTTGGCGAGCTCCTCGGCGAACGAGCTCGAGAGGTTCACCACCGACCCTTCGTCCTCGCTCGACGCGTCGTCGTCGTCAGAGGGAGTGGAGGACGGATCGGTCGCGCGCGCGATGGAGGCGCGCGCACGACGCGGCGTCGTCGACGAGACGCGCGCGCGCGATGGTGATGACGAAGCCATCGTCGTCATCGCGCGCGCGACGCACGCTCGAGGCACCGCGCGCGGTCGCATCGTTGGCGGCGTTCTCACCGTCGTCGTCGTCGCCGCCATCGTCGTCGTCGCGCGCATCTCTCGTCTCGCACCGTCGAACGCCCCGCGGCGCGCGTTATAATGTCGTCACTCGTTCGCGCGTGGGCGAGCTCATCCATCGATCGTTCGAACGCGCCGTCGGCATGCGCGCGGCGCGCGCGTGCGCGACGACGCGCTCCGTCACCGTCGTCACCGACGTCCCGCGCCCAGAGCTCGGTCCTCGCGACATTCTCGTGCGCGTGCGCGCCGCGGGCGTCAATCACATCGACGTCAACGCCGTGCGGGACGGGTACGCGGTCGACGTCTACGCCGGCCCGCGAGACGCGCGCGCGGCGTGGACGCCCGGACGCGAGTACTCGGGCGTCGTCGTCGACGTCGGACGCGACGTTCGCGGGTGGGCGGTCGGGGACGAGGCGTACGGGGCGACGGCGCCGACGTCGAGGCGCGGCGCGTGGGCCGAGGTGACGGCGGCGCCGGCGCACGCGGCGGCGAAGAAACCGAGCTGGATGACGCACGAGGAGGCGTGTGCGATCCCGTTCGCGGCGTTGACGGCGTACAGGGCGATGATCGGGAAGGGGCGAGCGCGGCGAGGTGGACGGGCGTTGGTCGTGGGAGGGGGGTCAGCGGTGGGGACGGCGGCGTGCGCTTTGGCGGAGGACGCGGGGTGCGAGACGACGGCGACGGCGAACGCGAGGGATTTTGAGTTTTTACGAGACGTCGTGGGCGTGCGCGAGGTGGTAGATTACGCGGTGCCTGGATTTTCATTGCGGAAGACGGCCAAGGAGCGAGGATGGACGCCGTTCGACGTCGCGGTGGATTGCGTGGGGACGAAGAAGACGCGCGCGCACGCGACGGATTTATTGAAATACGGCGTCGGGACGTACGTGACGTTACACGGCGATCTGGGCAAGTTTGTGACGAGCGAGGATGGGATGTTGATCGGCGCTCTGAGAGGGTTTGGGGAGTTTGCGAGGAAACAGGCGTTTTCGCGCTGGCAAAAGGATGTGGGATACGAACAAGCCGTCGCGCGTTTGGATCCCGACGCCATGGTGACCATCGCGCGTTTGGTGGAGAGCGGAAAATTGCGTATACCGGTCGGAGAGGTTTTAGAGTTAGATGACATCGAGCTCGCGTGCGACGCGCTTCGCGATCCGACAAAGTTTGGTAAGGTCGTCGTAAAACTGTGATGAAATAACAATCTGTACAAGTAAATAGCGAAAACGCGCTCGTCGCGTTCGTCTCACCACGCGCCGCCGCGCTCCCACGTGTATGCGTCTTCGGTGGACTGTCGACCTTCGGCGAGAACGGCGGCGATCGCCGCGCGATCGGAGGCGTCTAATTCGAAGTCAAACAACGCGACGTGATCGGCAACGTGATTGGCGTTTCGCGCGCCGACAATGATCGCCGGGACGACAGGCGAGTCGAGCACCCACTTGGAAGCGACGTTGGACACGCTCGCGCCACCGTGCTTGTCACCGACCGCGCGAAGCGTTCGCAAAAGCTTTTGATACCATTCGTATCCACCCACCTGTCCGATGACGGAGGCGTACTTTTGTAGAGAATACGTATTCGTCACCACCTTTTCCGGACGCACGTTCAAATATTTATCCGAGAGCAATCCCCCGGCAACGACGCCGTACGGGAGCAATCCGATGCCCGTCTCTCGACAATACGTCGTCATCACCTTTTCCGGACGACGATCCAACAGAGAGAATTGAATCTGATTCGTAGAAATCTCCGCCCCAGCGTCCACCATCTCCTTCATGCGCTTGGTGTCGAAATTCGTCAGCGACACCGCCCCAATCTTCCCTTGGTGCTTTAAATCCGTCAGGTACAACGCCGCGTCGACATAGCCTCGTCTTCCGTAATCGTTCCAATACATTTGCACCATGCTAATCTTCTCCACGCCCAGGCGTCTCCGAGGTCTCTCCACGTTCGCCTCGACCCACTCCATCGTCATGTTCGACTGCTCGCGCCCGACGCAACACAATTTCGTGAAAATTTCAATCTCATTCGCGTGCGCGCGTCCGTGCGCCGTGCGCAGGTACTCCCCGATTACCGTCTCGCTCGGACCGTACCCGCACGCCTCGGGCCCGGTGTCGAACGTCGTCACGCCCGCGTCGACGAACGTCGCGAAATCCGCCACCGCATCGTCACCTCGCGTTCGATCCGTCGCTCGATCGCCCGCGTGTCCACCGGAGAGTTGCCAATTTCCTTTGATCACCCTCGACGGGCGAATCGTCGTCTGCCGCAACGCCGGCGCTTTGGGCACCGTCTCGGCGGCGACGGCGACGGCGTCCCGCGCGCGTCTCGTCTCCATCGTCGTCGTCGCGAGCGCGCCGACGCCGAGAGCGAGACGACGACGCGTGAACGCGGTCCCGGCGCGTCGTCCCGCGTCGTCGTCGTCCGCATCGGTGGCGTCGACGGCGTCGGAGGACGCGCCACTGGAACGCGCGGCGCATCGTCTCGAGGCACCGGGTTGCCGCGCGCGCGTCGTCGTCGTCCTCGCGCGAGACGGCGTCGTCGCGGTCGTCGTCATCATCATCGTGGCGCCCATCGCGCGTTCGTTCGGCGGCGTCGCGCGCGCGTCACTCTGCGGGCGTCATCGTCGTCGTCGCGCCGAATGGCACCGCCCGACGTCGGCGCGCCGTGGTGGGACGCGCCCGCGGCGACCGTCACCGGGTGCGTCGTGCCTCGACGCGACGACGGTCGTCGTCCGCGCATCACCGCCGCGGGCGAGGGCGAGGTGACGGCGGTGCTCACGCCCGAGGCGTTGGACGAGGCGACGCGAAGCACCGCCGGCGGCGCGGCGGTGGTGGCGTTCGAGGCGGACTGGTGCGCGCCGTGCGTGCGGTTTCGACCGAAATTTGAACTTTTGTGTCGAGAGTACGGTGGGGAGGTGGCGTTCGCGAGCGTGAACGTCGACGCGTTGGACGACGCGGCAGTGGACCGCGTCGGCGTGGAGACGGTGCCAACCTTCGTCTTGTTTCGAGACGCGCGCGAGGTGCACAGAATCGTGGGATTGGCGCATAAGAGACCGGCGAGGGCGATCGCGAACGCGATCAAGCGGTACCTATTGGTGTGAGTGGAGTGGATGGGTGTACGTTGTATTGTATAGGAACGGGGAAATATTAGTAGGCGAGGAACATGTAATAGAAGAGCCACGCGTGAAGACACGCCCAGTAGGAGAGCGCGGCAAAGCGCAGAGACGGTTGCGTGCGCATGACGCGGAAGAATCGAATGAAGGCGTTGTCGCAAAAATCCATGACGGGTTGGAACGGTTTCGGTACGCGACCGGTGACGCGCGAATCCTTCCAAATGCGCATGGATTTCGACGGCGACTCGGCGCGGTCTCCCGATTCGATGTCGACGGTCATCGAGCTATCGGACGGCGTTCTCGGTTTTCGGCGGGACGCCGACGGTGGTGGCGTCGACGGCGGTGCGCTCTGTGCCTTGACGAGCGCGGCGTTGGATTCGTTGAGCTTGGCGGTCAAGTCTTTCTGGACCTCGAGCGCGGTGGCGGCGTCCGCCTCGGCTTGGGTGAGTCGCGCCCGCAAGTCATCCGTCACCGCCGCAGCCGCGCGCGCTTCCTCCAGCGCGACACGCATCGTTGTCGCCTCGTCTTGCGCCTGGCTCAACGCGGCGTTGAGTTCGCCGACACGTTCTTGCACGTCGGACGCCCCCTTCGCTTTCACCGCGCCCAATTCCTCCGTGAGACGCGCGATGACAGCGTTCTTCTCGTCCGCCATCGAGCTCATCTCAGCGAGCGTCGTCTCCTCCATCGAGCGCATCTCAGCGAATTGCTTTTCAAAATCAGCGAGTTGCGTCGCCATCGCGCTCGAAGACGCCGCTTCCTTGGCCAATTGGTCGCATTCCGTCTCCAGATGAAGCACTCGCTCCTCGAATGCGGCTTTCGCGCTCGCAAGTTCGTCGCGCTCCGTCTCCAATTTGGTCAGACGCTCTTCAAACGCGCCGGTATTCTTCGCGAGCGCGTCGCGCTCGACGACGAGCGATTCTTGCGCGCTTCGCATCTGAGCCAATTCCTCGCTGGCGCGCGCCAACTCTTCACTTGAACCTTGGCTCATTGACGCGATGCGTTCGCGTAACTCGACGGTTTCTTGATTCTTCGCGGTCAGCGACTCGCGCAGACTCTCCCTCTCAGCCTTTAACGCCGTCATTTCTGCGTTGACGTCTTGCGATTGCGCCGCGTACTCCTTGAGTTGATTTTCGTGAGCGTGTTTTTCTTGTTCTAACGCATCCAGCTTGGCTCGCAACTCTCCGAGCTCGCTCTCCGCCGCGCCGCGGGTCTCGTCGTCGCGCGCTCGCAATCGTGCAATATCTTCATCCTTGGCCGCCAGCGCTTCTACGATCTCAGATTTCGATTTCGTCGCTTCGTCAAGCGACGACGTCGCCGCTTGCAACCGCGTCGCCGCGTCGGCGAGTTTCTCTTCGAGCGTCGCAACGTGCGCTGCCGCCTCACACTGCGCGCTCTCAAGCTGTTCTCTTAGGGACGCCGCGCCTTCTTCGGATGCCTTTTGCGCCTCCTCCAACTTTTTACTCAGATGCACGACTTGGTTATCCTTTTCGAGCATTTCGTTTTCGAGCGCTCGCTTGGCCTCGCCGAGCGCATCCGCCTCCCGTTTGGACGCATCGACCGCGTTCGTCGCCTCGACGAGACGCATCTCGAGCGATTCTTTCTCTTGCTCGAGCGCGTTCGCGTTCGCGCGAAGCGCCTCCGTTTCCCTCTGGGATAACTGTAACGATTCCAACTCGGCGGCGAGCCGCGCGATTTCTTCGTCTCTCGCCGCCATCGTGTCTTCCGCGCGCGCTTTTGCCGCGCTCAACGACGCCAATTCTTCGACGTGCTCTTGCATGCGCGCGTTCATCTCCACGAGCTGTTCGTGCTGTGCTCCCTTTTCCGACTCCGCCGCGTCCAACCGCGCGCGCGCGTCCTCGAGCTCGGCGGCAGACGCCTCGCGCGTCTCTTCGACGGACGCTCGACACCGCTCGATTTCATCCTCCTTGGCGCGAATCGTCTCCTCCACCGCCGCTTTCGCTCGAGACAGCGTCTCGATCTCAGCGTTCGCCGCGCTCACCGCGTCCATCAACTCGACCGCGCGCGCCTTTTGATCCTCCAAATCTGATTCGAGGTGTTCGATGCGAGCGCGCAATTCGTCGGTTTCCGCCGACGACGAATTGTTCGACTCTCTCTCGCGCGTTTCGAGTTCAGTCACTTCCCTCGTCTTCTCGGCGAGCGCTTCCTCGCACTTGGACTTCTCTTCGCTCAGACGTTGGATTCGCTCGTTTGCGTCGTTCAACTGTACCTTTGCCTCCTCTAGCGTCTCGTTCAATCGACGCGCCGTGGACTCCTTATCCTCTTCGCTCGCGTCGAGTCGTGCGCGCAGTTGATTGAGTTCATCGTTCGTCGCGCTCTGCGCGTCTTCGAGTTTCACGGAGAGGGCCTGAATCTCGGCCTCCTTTTCAAAGACGGCGCGCTCGGAGACGTCCAACTTGTCCGTCACGTCGCGGACGCACGATTCGAGACGTGCGCGTTCCTCGTCCGCCTCGGCGCGTTCTCGCGCGACGCTCTCCTCTAATACTCGCAAAGATTCCGCCGAACGTTCCGATTCCTGTCGCAACGACGCCGTCTGCGCGTCGGCGGCGGCTTTTGCCTCCTCAACGTCGCGCCTCGCGACTTCGAGCTCGCGCATCGCGTTATCGACCTCGTGTTTGAGTCGTTCGATGTCTTCGTTCGCCGCCGCCAATTTCTCGTCGCCCTCGTGCTGACTCGCCTCGAGCGAGCGAAGCATGACGAGCTGCGCCTGCAAATCTTTGTTACGAATCTTTTCTTCGGAGAGCGCGTCCTCCATGCCCTCGAACGCGAGCGCCTTGTCCCTCGCGTCGCTCAGATCGCGCTCGAGCGCCGCGATGGCGTCCTCGGCGTCGGCGAGTCGCGCCGCGCGCGCCGCGTGTTCCTCGCTCGCCGCGCGAAGCGTCTCCATCTCTGTCTCCAGCGCGCGTTTCTCGGTTTCGATCGCGTTCTTCTCGGCTTCGATGCTCTTCCCCTTTGCGATCGCCTTTTTCACCTTGTCCTTGGACGCTCTCTTCGCCTCTTCGATCGCCGTCTTCATCTCCTCCATCCCCGCGCGCGCGTCCTCGACGTCCTCCGTCGCGCGGCGCAGTTCCTCCATCTTCACCGCGAGTTCACCTCGAACGGCGTCAATCTCCGCCGATCGCTCGGCGACGATCGCGTCTTTTTCCTCCGCCGCGCCTCGCGCGGATCGCAACGCATCCTCGAGCTCCGCGACTCGCGTCGCCTCGCGCTCGAGTCGCGCGATTTCTTCTCGCAACTCGTCCCGCTCGGCGTCGAACGCCTCTCGCAACGACGCCATCTCTCTCGACAATTCACCCGCGACGTCCCCGGCGACGGTATCCGCCCCGAGTTCATCGATGGCGTCGTTCACGCTCTCGTACTCTCTCCGCGCGTCCTGTAACGCGCGCTCCGCCGCGCGGCGGCGCTCCGCCTCCGCCGCCGCGTCGAGCGTCTCGCCGTAGTCTTCATCGATGACTTGCGGGCGCGCGCGCGCGCTCTCGGGACTCGCGTCCGCGACGTCCCGCGGGCGCACCACGGCATCGTCTCGGACGCTTCCCTTGACGGATCCGAGCTCGGCGAGTTTCGCCTCTAGACGCGCGCTGTACGTGATGGATGCGTCGTCGTCGTCTCGAGCCGCGGTGTCATCGTTCGACACCGGCGCGTCGTTTTCATCGCGCGGTGCCGGCGGTTTGAGCGACGCCGCGCGCTTCGCCTTACGCGCGCGAAACTCTTCCAGTTTCTTGCGGCCGTTGGTGAGATCGCGCGCGCGCGCGTCGGCGGCGGCGGGCATGATGATGACGCGCGAGCGAGTGAGGGGGACGCTGGGACGGATGAAACATTTAAAAGACGAGCGCGAAGGACGAAGGGCGCCGTGTGGTTCGGAGACGTGCGGCGGGGGATGCGTCGTGAGAATACATGTGATGTACACAAACTATATTTTGGAGGACATGAGGGCGGACGAGAGGGCGTACGCGCGACCGTGGGCGTCGCCGACGACGGCGCGCGTGCCGGCGGGATTGAAGGCGCTCGCGCGAAGGACGCCGTCCTCGGTGATTCTGTTTTGCGCGTGTGGACTCTGAAACGTCATGACTTCGTGGAGATTGCGCACATCGATGACGTATACGGCGTAATCGCACGTCGCGACGAGGAAGTTTGGTTGTTCGGTGATGGTGGAACATCTGAGGGGAACGCCGCGCGAGAGCGAAAAGCGCGCGGATTCCTCTCGCGCGCGCCGGTCCCAGAGCTTGACGACGCCGTTCGCGTCCGTCGTGACGAGTCCGCACGGGGTGAGCGAACAGTCCACCACGAGCGTGTCGTGGGCGTGTAATTCAGCCGTGCACTTCTCTCTGTCGATGTCCCAAACTTTGACGAGTTCGTCGCCGCCGGTCGAGTACACGGCGGATTCGTCGGCGCACAAGCCTCGCACGCGAGAATCGTGCGCCTTGAACGATTTCATCAACACCGGACTTCGCGTGTGCACGTCCCACGCGGAGATGAATCCATCGGCACCGCCGGTCAGTAACGTGCCTTGGCCCATTCCCAACATGACGTGGACCTCAGATTTATGCGCCTCGATGACTTTTTTATCCGACCACGCCCACGAGTTTTTGCTGCAATCCCATCCGGTGATCGTGCCGTCGGATCTACCGAAGTAGACGATAGAATCGAGCCTGTCAGAGTGCATGGTCGTGATGGGCACGTTTTCGAACGCGACGTCGTCCACGTTCTTCGCTTGAAGAGGGGTCATGTCATCGTTCAATGCCCAAGATTTTGAATCGAGCATGCGCACGGAACCATCCGCCGCGCCCGTGACAAAGTAAGAATCACGTCCGTTCAGTTCGAGATGACAAACTGCGGTCACCTTGGCGCCGTGTATCTTCAACAACGCATCCTCGACTCGACCGTTCGCGTTTTCGTGATTGATTTTAGGCACTCGACCGAGTAAATTCGGTTCTCGCCGCGAGGCACCGGCGGACGGTGTTCCTCCTCGTCCAATCCAACTCCAAAGATGAATCGTGCCATCACCAGCTCCGGCCGCGACGCAGCTCGCATCGGTCGACATATCAACGCATGGGATGCGACCTATGTGTGACATCGAGAATAACATTCTGCCGTTATGTGCGCTGTGAACTTTACACGTTCGATCGGCGGATGACGATACGAGCAACTTGCCGTCGGAACTGAACTTCATATCCATGACTGGACCATCGTGCGCGTTGATCATCCCGATGTGTTTCGCGTTGTGTGGTTCCCACAACATGATGCCACTGTCCACGCCGCTGCTCGCGAACAGACCGCTCGAAGCGCACGAAGTGGACGTGATCTCGCCGAGGTGCCCTCGAAATTCAAAAGCGACCGCCGGCGGCGCAGACGCGAGCGTTCTCACTCTTCGAGCGCCGATCACGGATGAGCTGCGCCCGGAAGAAAGCGCGTTGTCGCCCGATGTTTCATCATCGAGATTACCGGAGCGGTGTCCTCGTGCATCGGACGACTTCGTCTGCAGCGCAGACTTTTCCAGAGTGAAGACCCACAGGCGCATGACGCCATCCGTGGCGGCGGTGACCATGAACTTCAAATCAGGCGCGAGAGAAATCGATGTCATCGGTGCGCTATGTTCCGTGTTCAGCACGTATCGCAGTGGATAACCCGGAGAGCACGACCAGCATCTCACCTCCACCCCGGCGGCGCTGAAAAGTTCATTCGTAGAAATCGCCACCGCGATGGACGAAACGGGCTCGTCGTGACCAGTGAGGACGGTACAATCCCGACCTAAGGAGTCATCCAGACGCCACACGCGAATGGTTTTATCGACTGATCCAGACACGGCGTAAATAGACGTACGACCGTTCTTGATGGCGTCGTTGTTGATGAGTGCGAGCGTCGTTACGGCGCGTTCGTGCCCGATGAAACGCGCCACGGTGGAGCCTCCATTCGCATCCCACAGTTCGATCGCTCCACTCGCGTATCCGACGATGAAATTGGCCTCATCTATCCACATGATGCATCGCACATCCCCTTCCTTTTCGAAACCGCTCTTCATGGTCACGCTCACGAGCGCTTCGGATGGCTTATTCTCCCAGCAAACGAGCATTCGTCGATGTCCATCGTACTCTCGAATGACGCTCTCGCTCGCTTCTATGATCCCGCCGCTGCACAATCTCACCGGCGTCGTATCACCGACGTCGTTGAAAAATTGCTGACGAATGAGCTGTGGTCTTCGATGCAATATTTCGAGCTTGCGCCACAAGCAATCGCGGATGGAGATCAAGCCTTCCGTACCGGAGGCGTTATCGCCGTACGAAGCGAAGAACTGGTACGCCTCCATGTGGAACCCGAGACAATGTGAATTGTAAATGGCGAGCTGTCGTAGGCGACCATCTATTCCGGACGGTGCGCCGGGCACGTCTATCGCTTCTTCATTGGTAGATGAATGCTGCGAAATCCACTTGGGACGATCGGGACCGCACGTGTGCGGAAGGATGCGATCGAAATCGTCAATGAGACTCTGCCCTTCACCAATCTGTAACTTTGCCTGCAAGAAGTCTACATCCATCAAAAGATGTGAAAGCTCGTCAAACATTCGCGCCTGAGCGTAGTAATACGGCAGATAATTGATCGTATTCATAGTTTTTTCCTGTTCAAAGAGCATGGTTTCGTTGACGAGTTCTCCGTCAATATTGACCCCGTGTGGATCTCTTCCGCTGATCTTCAAGTCAGCCAAGGCCACAAGCCGATTTAACAAATCTGACCCGGTGACCTTGTCGCCGTAATAATGCGCGAGCATTTGATACACCAAACGTTTGTCCTGTTCCTCTGGTGCATACCTTTCCATGACGACGTCGCGCGCCACCTGATCTTCTACGCGCAGTTTACCCGTGGCTGTACTCGTACAACCGCCGGACGCGTCTCCCCTAATTAAAAATCGCAACGCCCAAAGCACCGGAGGAATAGTCGTCTCAAGAAGCTCGTGAACTTTGCGCGAAGCTCCGATTTTGCTCATTTGTATGATATACGCGACGTCTCGTGGAGTGAGACTGTTACACCCGCACACTATCGCGGGTAGCACCGTGACGAGTAATTCCCTCGGAACTACCTTCTCCACTCCCGCGAGAAATTGATGATAATGATCACGTTCGTCGGACGGAAACTTCAACAGCGAAAACCCATCCTCGTACACGTCTTGCATCGCTACACGCGAACACGTCAAGTGCAAGCCGCGTAAATTTCCAGTGCAAGGTTTTTCCATCATCTGCATCGCCACCGTGTGTGAGAGATGAATACCCAACGGTCGTAGAAAACGCTGTGCATACATTTTCCTATCTTCATACCTCAACACATCCAGTAAGGTTGAGTTTTTCATCGCCTTCGGGCACGACGAATCAAGTGCGATGTGCTGAAGCTTTGCCATACGGTGTCGGTACGACGAAATCAAGTTGTACTCAAGTGCGGACATTTTCCACGGCACAGGATGAGCCAACTCTTTCACGAAGTCGTGGCGTCGATCAATCCGCCGGATACCTAAAAAGAATTGCACGCCGATTGGAATTTCCGCTTCATTTGGAAGCCAGGAAGCTCCGCTTTCATTATCGACCAAATGTAACGCGTCGATGAACACAATCACACGACCGCGAGCGCGCGTGGCGCGATTGAACATGTCCACGAGCGTTGCTCGAACATTCTCTAAACTTGCCGGAATATCATCGTCCGCGTTTAGTGCACTCTTTATTTGTTTCGCAATATTGCGAAGCACTTGCGTCGGTGTAGGATTCTTGCGACCTTCAGCTGCGCCGTAATCGCTCACAACGACGACCCTATCTGCTTCAGATGAAGCGCTCACGCGACCAAACATCTGTCGCGCCGTGCGAGCGAGATGCTGGAGCATGGTTGTCGTCCCTGAGCCGGGCAAACCTTGCACGATGTTTACAGTCGGCAGACCAGTCTTAAGTGCCTTTATCAATCCTTTCTCCTGATGATCACGGCGGAAGTAAAACGGCAGGTTTTCTGCGAGCGCAAGCTCCGGACCGTGACTAGCTTTCACCATGGCGCTATCTTTGTATGGATCAGAAGGAAATTCAGCATCCAAAATCGAAAATAAATGGTGGAACAACGAATGTTCAAACTCATCGAGTCCGCCTGTTTGGGGAGGGAGACGTGCTTGCAACATATTATGCGCTTCCGCGCGTTGCATCCGAGTATCGAACCGCGCTGCGTACGAGTTTATCGACACATCTCTGTGAGCATACAGCGTCGATAGCATCGATCCGATGCGCTCCTTGTGCAAGGGATCACTACTCGTGAGATGGTTGAGATGTTGTTCTGATTTCGCAGCCGCCAGTTGCTCATAAAACAACTTTTTCGGAAAATAAGCGGAAACATGCTGTGAGCGTAACATGTCCGCGTGTTCCCGATCCGTTTCAATCCGCTTACGCTCACCGATCGTGACAAACTTCATCCCTTCCATAATTTCTTCAGTCGAGCGTATTCTCAAGCCTTCGTGGATTCCTAGCAAGTGTGCGAGCTGAAGTTCTATCCGACTATAATCGTTCGGAGCGTGACGCAGCCAGGTAAGTTCATTCACCATATGATCCAACGCCTCGTGTTTCATGAACTGTACGTACTTTCGTAGCCTCACGCTAGAGTCCCAATCGATTTCGTGCTTGGCGGACACGAGAACGACGAAGACGCCTCCCGATTTCATCGCGTGCATCAGAGCGCCCAACGCCTGCCCAGGGCCAGCGTTCGGGGAATCTTCTTTCAGATCAACGTAATGCAATCGAAGACGGCGCTGGCGGCACCTGTGCTTCAATTTTGGCAGTAAACGATGCCGCAACAAGTTTCTCTCCGCACTCGTTCCCGGCATAGACAAGACGTACAACGTCAACTCTCGGTAACCGTCGTCCCGAGTTTCGCATCGTTTCTCCAAGCCAATGTTTCGAACCTCTAATAGTTTCGATGGCAGCGCGTGCGTTTTCTGTATGTCTAAATGCTTGGTATGAGCTAGATAGTGCCCCACCCGCGCGCTCTGCAAAACGAGCACGCCGTTCGCTCGCGCGTGGCGCAACGATCTCAACATATCCTCCTTCTGCAGCGCCGGAGGAACGGCGACGATGATCACACCGACGTTCATGTATAATCGCATGAATCCCATGTGATCACCCGGCATGTACGTCACCTCTCGTAACTCCCATCCGGCGAGCTTTAAACTATCCGCCAGTCTCTCGGCGTTCGCGCTCGCCTCCGCCAACTCCCCCGCCAACCGCCGCGCCCGGATCGACGCCACCGCGTCTCCACCGCCTCGCGCCTGTTGTAATGCCTTGATTTCATTCTTGTCCTCCGCGCTCGGGCGCAACACGATACCCAGACGCGTCATGCGTTCAATCACAGAGCTCGGCGTCTCCGCTCGCCGACGCTTCCACTCACTCGGGTGCGGTCCCACGGTCGAATACGGCGCCGATGACACGGCTGGCGTCGCCCCGAGCGTATCGCGCGACGCCTGCGCGTCCATCTCCACCAGTCTCTCCGTCTTGGTCGCCAAACGCTCGAGTTTCGACAGTTTCTTGTCTCGGCGCTTGCCTTTTGTCCCCCGCGGCTCGGGCGACGTCGAGCGCGATTTCGACCGCGACGCCTCGCCATCGCTAGCGCCGCGACCGCGAAGAAGGCGGGTGAATATGCCCATCGCGCCCCGTCGCCGCGCGCCGACGCGTGCGCGCGCCGACGCGGTGTGTCGAGGAGACATCCGCGCACGGTGGCTGGCGCCAACGGTTTGGGAAGCGCGAGAAGGCGCTCGAGGAGACGCGCGCGAATGAGTTTCGAGCGCGCGAAGGATCGATTGAAAAGACGCGGAAATGTTTAAAAAAGCGGAATATAAGATGACAAGACGACGTTCGCACTAATAACTACGAGCAAAGCGTGGAACGACGTCCGCGTCGTGGTGAGAGCGATGGAGCGACGGATCGAAAACCGTTTACCAGCCGCCGCCGTTCTCGATCAAGTTGGCGAAGAAGTCCGCCGGAGCCTTGCCCTTGAGCTCCGCACCCGCGTCCTTACCGGCGTCCAACAAGGATTGCGCGTCCCAGGCACCCTCACGAGTGGTTTCGAGGACTTGCTTGCCGTCGAGGGAGGCGATCAAACCGCGGAATTGCATCTTGCCGTCGACGAGGTGGCAGTGCGCGGCGATCGGAGTGCGGCAAGAACCGTCGAGGGCAGCCAAGAAGGAGCGCTCACCTTCGACAGCCATGCGGGTGTCTTCGTGGTTGAGCTTGGCGAGGAATTCGAGTTGCTTGTCGTCACCAGTTCTGCACGTGATGCCGATGGCGCCTTGGGCGACGGCCGGCAACATTTCATCCGTCGGGATGATCACCTTGGCGTGCTCAGCCAAATCCATGCGCTTCAAGCCCGCGATGGCGAGCAAGGTGCAGTCAACGACTTCTTCCTTGAGCTTGCGAATGCGCGACTGCACGTTACCTCTAAAGTTGACGCACTTCAAGGTCGGGAACTTGTAAAGAAGCTGAGACTGGCGGCGAAGAGACGCCGTGCCGACGACGGCGCCCTCCGGCAAATCGGACAAGGAGTCGTACTTCAAGCACAAGAAAGCATCTCTGACGTCTTCACGCGGCAACATGCACGGCAACACCATCCCTTCCGGCAAGTACGTCGGCACATCCTTCATCGAGTGCACGGCGATGTCGATGCGTCCGTCGAGCAAAGCGTCGTCCAACTCGCGCGTGAACAAACCCTTCCCACCAATATCCGCCAACGGCTGGTCCAAAACCTTATCACCCGTCGTCTTAATGATGCAAATCTCGAGCGCACCATCCTCCGCGAGTTCCGGGAAGTTCGCCTTGAGCAAATCGCGCGTCATGTACGCCTGCGCGAGCGCGAGCGGCGACCCTCGGGTTCCAATCTTCACGATCGGCGCATCCACCGCCGCGCGCACGACCACACGAGATCGCGTCCCCGCGCGCACCGCGCTCGCTCTCGCGCACGCGGTCTTTCCCCGCGTCATCAATCGCGCGCTCTTCGGCACGACGCACGCGCGCGCCCCCATCGTCATCGTCGACATCGTCTACCCTATCTATCTGGCGTCTGTCGTCTGATTCTATCCACGGCTCGCTCGCTCCCTCGCTCGCTTACTCGCGTCGTGCGTGCGCGCGCGCGTTCGATGCGTCGGATGTGCGCGTGGTGGACGTTCGTCGTCGCCCGTCGCGGTGTGTCGCCTTACGCCGTCTCCACGCCATCGCGTCGCCATCGCCATCACCATCGCCATCGCATCGCATCGCATCGTCTCGCGGGGGTACGAACGACGAGTCACGACTCACAGATATCATCCATGTCCACACCAATCCTCAACCTCGCGATCGCGCGAGATCGATCGATCGACGGCGACAGAGATCTCTTCGCGCGAAGTCCATTCAGTCCGTCGTCGTCCCTCGTCGGGGAGTCGTGATCGGTCGTTCGAGAGGATCGTGGTGTGGAGACTCTCGGACGCACGGATCGTAGTCGAGGTGGAGATTCGCCGATGTGGGACGTACAGGTCGTGCGTGCGAGACGTCGCGCGCGGACGGGCGTTCGGTCGTCGTGGGAATCGATCGGGGACGCGCGCGTGAGGATGAGGAGGATGAGGATGAGGACGACGCGACCGAGACGTGGATTCGTGACGGTTCTCGTCGTCGCGGTTCTCGTCGTCGCGACGCGAGGCGTGGACGCGCTGGAGATTCGCGTGCGCGCGGGGGAGACGGAGTGCGTCACCGAGCGCGTGCGCGAGGCGTCCACCGCGGTGTCGGGGTCGTGGTTCATCACGCGCGCGGGGAACACGGCGGCGCCGTCCGAGCGAGGGACACCGCCGGGATACGGGGATTATTACGACGACTATCACTACTGGGAGCGTCACTCGGACGCGTTCGACGCGAGGGGGAGCCTGGAGAGCGGGGACGCGGGGAACGCGCCGGAGGAGATTTACAACGCGTTGGGGAAGACGGAGCACAGATTCGAGTTTGAGGCGAGAAATGCGGGGGAACTGCGCATGTGTTTTACGAATGCGGGTAACAGAGACGCGAGCGTGAGTTACAGCGCGTCGTTGGGGCGCGTGTGGGATCACAACAAGGCGAAGGAACAACACATAGATCCGGTGTACGAAGAGTTGAACAACGTCGAGACGCGCGTGGGGAGTCTCCTGGAGGAGGTTCGGTATCACGAACAGCGCGCGAAGAGACATCAGCGCACGAGCGTGGCGGTGAACACGCGAGTCGTGCGTTGGTCGATCATTGAGGCAGTGGCGATCGTGTGCGCAAGTTATTATCAATTCTATTACGTGAAAAAGTTGTTTGAAAAGCGGGATCGCCGGGGCGGGTTCACGCGCGTGTGATGAAGGGGTGAAACCAGATTCATTGTAAAAAAATGCACAAATCTACTACAAATGCCTAAAATCCGAACATGTTGAGCGCCTCGTCGATCGCCGCTTGACCTTCCACCGGCGCGCTCGCTCGCAAACGACTCGCTGCGGACGCTCGGAACAAACGCGCGCTCGTGCTCGCGCACGTCGTCGACGGCGCCTCCGTCGGTGCCTCGACCACCGGTTCCTTTCCTTTCGCCTTCTTCTCCAAGATTTTGACGCGGAACTTACCGCGCATGCCGCCGCCAAGCTTCCCACTCGCCTGCAACAGCGTCCCGTGCTTCCAAAAATGCGCGACGACGTGGTCGTCGTTGATTTCTTCGAGCACGTAGTCTCCGCCAAACTCTCGCAAGGATGCCTTGACTCCGGATACGCCGACGGTGATGTCGGTGAACTGTAACGCCAATTGCTCGTATTCTCCCTTTGAAAACTGTTTCGTATACCCTTCAAAGTATTCCGTCGCCTCTTGCGGTCGAGTCAGCGACGCGGGGGATTCCTTCGTCGCCGCCGTGTCCAGATCCACGAGCACCGCGTCGCTCAGACGAATCGAAGGCAGCGCCCCGCCCTTGTTCCCGCCCGCGAAAAAGTCTATGTGTCTGTTAGGTTCGGCGCCGAAACTGGCGGAAGTGATGCCGTAGAGCTCGGCGACGACGTGACAAAGTTCTCGCATCTCTCTATTCATCGGTTCCATCGACACGCGCCGCTTGCTCTTACCGGTGACGATGTCCTCGAGAGTGGACTCGAGTCGCGTCACCAACGCCGGATGCTTACGCGCAAGCTCGAGTTGTTTCCTCGTGAAAGCGCTCGCACTCGATTCGCCGAACATACTGGGTCGGTTGTTCGGATTGGACACGCCGAACGCTTCGGCGAGCTTGTTGCGCCTCGCCGTCGCCTCGTCCACGGGCGCGGAGGTCGACGCTTGCGCCTGCGGCTGCGCGGGAGGCTCCGCGGCGCTCTTCGCGACCTTCTTTGAAAAGATGCTGGCCGCTTTGTTGCGAGGAATAGACTTGATGCGATCCGCCGCGGATTGTTTCGGCGCGAACGTGCCCCAGCTCGGCGTAGACCTCGACGAACCGGCGCCGAGAGTGGGGAAGGCCTCGCCGCCCTGCAGACCATCCGCCACCGGTACGGGCGCGACCCAATTTCCAGATCCACTCCTGCTCATCGAAGCCCCCGGAAGTTCGGGGAAATCGTTGCCTCTACTTTCTATGTGACTCGGACGACTCCATCCCCCCCACGACGCCAGGCTTCCGTGATCTTGCGGACGAGGACCTCTGGCGTCGACGCCGCGACCTTCGGCGAGAGAGACGTCTCGAAGCATCGATAAATCATCATCAACGAACGCAAACCTGCCATCCGCCTGCAGATCAGCGAGCGCATCAGACACAGACGTCGATCGTCTCACGCCCGGTTCCTCGTTTTGTCGGCCCTCTCGTCGTCGTCGACCCTCGGCGCCGCCGCCGCCGCCGCCGCCGCGTTCGGCGGAGGCTCGCTCGCGAAGCGACGTGAACATCGTCTGCGCGAGAGACGTCCGCAAGTCCTCGCGTTCGCGCTGCATTCGCAGCCGCTGCTCCTCACCTCTTCGCTCTGCATTCGCCTCGGCCTCTCGCTTCTCCTTCACCGCCGCGTTGAACGCCTTCTCCACGCTAAAGCGCTTCAACTTCCACTTGGCCAGGTACGCGTCCAATGCCCTACACTGCTTCGCATCCATCGGCTCGCGCGTCAACGGGTTCTCGAAACACTTCGATTCCGTGACGTACTCCGCCAGCACGGCTCCGTCAAACATGTGCGCCGACGCTCGAGCGTCGTCTCGCGCGCCCTCGCCGAGTTCGAACGGCGCGTACGCCAACGCGCTCAACGGTTCCAACGTGATCGGATCGCACGCCTCGTCGTCCAGCGCCTTCCACCATTCCTCGCACTCGGACGTCTGTTTCGATTTAGATTTCGCCTTCGGTTTCGCCTTTGGTTTCGGCACCGTCTTCGCGCCGTCGTTCGTCGTCCCCGCGCCGACGTCGTCGTCCGCCGCCGCCGCCGCCTCGCCCTCACCTTCACCCACCCCGCTCGCCCGTTCTCGCGCCTTGGCCGCGCTCGCGCGCGCCGCGAATCTCCCGCTCGACGCGTGCGTGTTCATCCGACCCGTACCGCTCCCTCGCGCGCGCCTTCGCGCGCCCTCGCGCGAGGACGCCCCGACGTCGCCGTCGTCCGCCATCTTTTCCTCGTCTCGAACCCCGACTCGACGACGCTCGCCAGACGACGCTCGAGCGCGAGACGACGACGCTCGGGCGCGAGACGACGACGCGACGCGACGACGACGCGACGCGCACTCCCGCCTCGCGCCGCCGCCGACGACGCCGACGACGACGGCGAGACGACACACCACCGAATGTCCGAACGACGACACACGTGAACGATGGCACCCCGTAGAATCCACGCGCGTGCCTTATCATCCACTCAGAACATACGCATCACTTTAAAACGAACCATACTATGCAAAAGCCCACATGTCCGGTCGTGGATACAGATAATAACACCCACCGGTCGGTCGGTCGGTCATCGACGACGCCGACGACGACCGCGCGCGAGACGGCGACGACGACCGCGCGCGAGAGGTCGAGGACGACCGATCGTGCGTTCGCGCGCGCGGACGGGATCGAGAGACGCGGCGCGCGCGAGAGAGACGAGTCGAGGGGACGCGGATCTTTCGATCGCTCGCTCGAACTGTCGATCGGTCGTGGGGGGTGAACGCGCGCCGCGCGCGAGAGAGACGAGTCGTGGTCGCGCGCGCGATCGCGTGGACGCGCGTGAACGGTCGACATGACGTCCACGAGACGACAACGCGCGACGCGGAGCGGTGGGACGGTGGACGTGAACGGGATGACATTCGCGAGGGAGGATGCCGACGAATTGAAGGGGTTGCTCTCGAGCGGAGGGGACGCGCGACGCGACCGGGCGGGACAGAGGCGCGACGAGGCGGGGCGAGACGCGCGGGCGAGCGCGCGGGCGGTGGATCGCGCGAGGGCGAACGGGAAAGAGGCGAAGACGAGCGCGCGAGGGAAGTCGAGATTCTCGTCCGAGGGGAAGCGGGCGGCGGAGGCGAAGACGCTGGACGCCGGCGAGGACGAGCGTGAAGACGCCGGCGGAGAACGGGCAGAGCGCACGGTGGTGCAGGCGACGGATACAACAGATGATGCCGAGGGGATGCGAGCCGCTATGTTGGTGCGGCAACCGTCGTTGAAGTCGATCAAGACGAAGGTCGAGCCCGAGCCCGTCGGCGCCGACGAGACGGGACAGGGAGGCATGCTGACCGTGCTGGGTGGAAGCGCGAGGTATCGAGCGAACTACGGAAGAGCTGTGGGGAGGGGTGTGAACTTTGACGAAGACGGCAACACCCCTCGAAGCGGCGGTGATGAAGAGATGCTGGGCTCGATCGATAGCGGCACGCCGACGTTTTTCCGGGACCAGTTGACCAAAGATATCCCCCATCCCGTGGCGCGGCCCTTCGCGTATCCCCAGCCTGGAGAGACCCCTGGATCTGCGGATAATACGTACTTCAGCAACACGGAACTCTCGAACCTGTTGACCATCGTACACGGACAAACGCCCGGCGCGGCGGACACGCCGCGCGACTTTAATGCGTTGAGCACGCCCACGTTGGCCCAGGTGAACATGTTGTCGGGTGGCTCGTATTGGGATCAAAGAAACATTGATCACGATTTGTCACGAAGTCCCGATGACAAGAGCAGGAAGCGCAAATCTACCGTCGGTGCCGGTCCGTCTGCGAAAAAGGCTCGACCGGAGAAGAAGTCGGCGGGCGCCCTTAGCAAGGAGGAGGAAGCCTTCAAGAAGATGAAAGCCTTTTCGACGCGCGGGAGCAATCTGCGCACGGTGGAGGACGAAGAACTCATGGACTCACTCGTCGACGTTCACGGCAATGCCTTGACGGACGAGATGAAGTACATCTGTCTCGACTACAACGCGCGCGTCATCGGTCTCAACAACCAGCACGAGGCGACGGCGCCTTCGAGCGCCAAACGTGAAGAAGAGGAAGTGCAAGCGAAGAGTCGAAGTTGGACCCATGCCGAGGACACACTGGTGAGAGATCTGGTCAAGCAACACGGCGCGAAGAAATGGGCCGTCATCGCCGAGCGACTCTCGGGAAAGACTCAAAAGCAAGTCTATGCGCGGTGGAGAGATTACCTCCAACCCGGACTCACCACGCGCGCGTGGGAACCCTTCGAGGAGGAGCACCTCATCAAAATTCAAGACGTCATCGGCAATCAGTGGGCCGTTCTCGCGCGTCTCATGCCGGGTCGATCTCCGAACGCGATCAAGAACAAATTCCACGCCACTCGCCGAAAATTCGAGCGTAAGGGTGACCATTTCACCGACGCCGACGCCGACGAATAAACGCGCGCGCGGCCCCGCGACGACATTATCGACCTCCGACGCGTCGTCGATCCGATGGTAACAGCATCGGCTCCTCGACCGCATCCACCTCAGTACCATTAAGAACACACCCGCAGCATGTAACAGTCGAATAGCGTTGACACCTTCGGAAAGTTCACCGCCTCGCGGGTCGGGTTGATGAACGCTCGAGTGAAAGATCCGCAATCCCCCGACCAGACGCGCCGCACACCTCGACGTCTCGCGCGTCTCGACATCATGCGATTCGCCGCGGCGACGACGATCGCGTGTCTCCTCTCCGCCGTGGGTGCGTCGACTCGACGACCGTCGCTCGCGACGCGGCGTCGACTTTGACGGCGACGTGATCGAGTGATTGGGACGAATGAGATCGCGCGACGACATCTTGCGCGTAGACTGACGACGCGGTGACGCATCGCGCGCGATGACGCAGGCGCGCGGGGAGGAAGTGTATCCGCGAAAGATTTACTGACGAATATCCCCGCGGCGAACCCGGACGTGGAGGCGGTGAGCGCGTTTCCCGATTACGAGGATCACGCGTTTCCGGGGGGCGAACGCGTCAAGGTGCTGCTCGGGTTGCGAAACACGGGGAACGACGACGTCAACGTGACGCACGTGGCGGGATCGTTGAACGTGCCGGGAAATTTTAAGTTTTATGTCACCAACTTTACGGTGGACTCGTACGAGAACGCCGTGATCAAACCGCGAAAGGAGGCGACGTTTGAGTACGAGTTTTCCATCGACCCGCAATTCGCGGGACACTCTTTGCAATTGGCGTTGACGGCCTTTTACGACGAGGCGGACGTGGCGTACGCGACCACATTCTACAACCAAACCGTGCCGGTGTTGGATCCGAAGATTGTGTTCGATCACGAACTCGCCGTGATTTACTTGACGTTGGCCGGCGTCGCGTTTTTGATGTTTGCGGGGGTTATGAAGTCGTTCGGTTTGGGTCATCTCGTGCCGTTCATCGGTGAGGCGAAGCAGACCTCGGGCGCGGCGAAGAAGAAGACCGTGATTCCGAAGGTTGTCGCCTCTGGCACGGCTTCCGCGAGCGCGAGCGACTCCGAGCAGTGGCTCGAGGGGACCGCGTTCGCGAGACAGGCGTCGGGCTCGAGCTTGAAAAAGTCGAAGTCTAAGAAGTCCAAGTAGTCTTGTGTAATCGGGAGTCGACTCGTTCATAGGAAATACATCGTCGTTCATTTGCCTCTTTTCGTTCATTATTTCATAAATCGTCGTAGATGTCATTTTCACTTGGTCACCTCGTGGATCGCCTTGGCCAAGCGTTCGACGTTTTGGCTCGTGACGCCCGCCATCGAGATTCTGCCGTTACGCGTCATGTAGATGTGATGCTCGGTGCGCAACTTATCCACTTGTTCGCCCGTCATACCGCTGAAGCAAAACATACCGATCTGTTCGGTGACGTGCTTCCAAGAGAGCGTCGAACCGGACTCTTCGAGGTGTTTTCTCAACAGCGTTCGCATGCTGATGATGCGATCCGCCATACCCTTGACTTCGGCGTACCACTGCTTTTTAAGCGCGGGGTCGCCGAGAATGGTGGACGCGATAAGCGCGCCGTGAAGGGGCGGGTTGGAATACATAGCACGCGCGATCACTTTGAGTTGCGATTCCACGCGAACCGCCTCCTCCTTGTCTTCGCACATGATGCTCACCGCGCCGATGCGTTGCCCGTACAAGCCCATGTTTTTGGCGAAGGATTGCGCGACGGCCACCTTGTGCCCGTCCTCGACAAAAATTCGAATCGCCTGCGCGTCGTACTCGCAGTCACCGGACGCAAATCCTTGGTACGCCATGTCGAAGAACGCAAAGTGTCCCTTGGACTTCATGAGCTTGGAGATTTCCTTCCACTGCTCCGCCGTCGGGTCGACGCCGGTGGGGTTGTGCGCGCACGCGTGCAACAAAAACATGCTCCCGTTCGGCGCCTTTTCGATGTCCTCCATCATCCCTTCGAAATCGAGACCGCGAGTGGATTCTTTGTAGTATCGAAACGTGTCCTGCTCGCATCCCGCGTCCCGCCAAATGTTGTGGTGGTTGCTCCACGTCGGCACGGTGATGTACACCGTGCAACCGGGCATGAAACGGCGTTGAAACTCCGCCATGAGACGACACGAACCCGTACCGGAGAGAGATTGCACCGACGCGATGGTACCATCGGCGACGTGCTTAGAATCCTCACCGAACGCCAATCGAAGCGAGTGCTGCACGAAATCCTTCAAACCGTTCGTCGGAAGGTATTCCATGTTGTGGCTCCCGGCGATGCGCTTTTCCGCCTCGCGCACGCAGTCGAGCACCAACGGCTTGCCGTTATCATCCCGATACGCCCCCTGCGCGCACACGAATCAGTCAGTCAGTCGATCATTTTCTCTCGTCGCGCATACAGGCCCTTTACGGTCACATACCGCGCGTCACCCTCGCGTCGTCCCGTCGTCCCGTCCCGCGCGCCCCACCGCGTCCTCGTCTGCGAAACCTTTCGACACGCACCACGCCGAGATTCATCTTCTCCGGATGCGAATCCGCCCCGAACATCTCAGAGATGCCCAAAATCGGATCCTTCGGCGCCTCCGGAACATCGGCGAATCGTCCGCTCATGGCGGTCGTCGCGAACGCTCGTCGCCGAGTCCACCCTCCCTCGCGCGCGCCCGACGCGCACGCCCTTCGAACGACCCCTCTCGCGTGTCCCGCGAGCGCTCTCGCGAGCATGCACCGCCGAGCGAGGGATACGACGATCGTGTCGTGTCGCGTTCGTTCGCGACGTTCACGAACGATGCGGCGCGCGCGGGCGTCGCTCGGTGCGACGCGTCGACGAGCGCATCCGCGACCGCGTCGGCATCCGCCGCCGCTCCCGGGTGTCTGGCCCTTTTCCGCGCGCGTCATACATCGACTTGCGGTAGGTCACAGTACGTACATAAAACCCACTGCGCGTCGTCACTCTGTATACGCATACCGGCACTAAACTTTTTGAGTGTCACGTGGTCGGACGCGTGGAAAATCGATCGGCGCGATTGACGTTTCGTCTCGGAACTGGAGAGGACGACGGACGGACGGCGCGATGGCGACGGCGTGCGCGACGACGCGATTGACGAGGGAACGGTCGACGGCGATGGTGGCGAACATGCTTCGCGTGGCGCTGTACACGGTGACGTATTGTCGAGGTGGGACGACGACGATGCGTGCATGAATGAATCGCGCGGTGGATGCGTCGTCTCGAGTGTAATCGTCAAAACGCGATAGGTGATGACGTCCGACGACTGACGACGACGACGAGTGACGTAGGAATATTCGACGCGGACACGCACTTCAAGGAGTGCAGAAACATGAACGTCTCCATGCACCGATTGATGCCGGCGTGTAAGCGGGCGAAACGGATCTTGGACATGTTGGAACACGGTGTGACGGACGCGTTGGAGCGAGGATATTTGCGATCGGTGGCGTTCGCGTTGACGAGATCGCGCGAGTCCAGAGGTGGACACGGTGAGGAACGAACGAGCGGAGACGTGTGTGACGACGCGGAGACGGTGGAGGAGTATAAATTTAACGTGCGATACGGAAGTCGAGGGGAGGTGACGTTGGACGACGTCAGACGCGAAACGATCGGCCAACCGGACGTGAGCGTCGGTTTGACGGACGGCACGGGGAAGACGACGCGTTTCGAGCGTCTGTACGACGTCGATTACATTAAACGCGCGGCGATATCGATGACGCGCTGTCTGTTATCGCTCGTGAAGACGTTGGAGGAAGTTCCCGACGGGTGCACGTTTTCGTTGCGATTGACGTACGTGCAAGGCACACCGGCGGATTACGAGCCTCCGTTCTTTGAAGCCGGCAATGCGAATCGAGAGGCATCGTGGACGAAAAACCCTTTCAGCATGAGCGTCGGGAAGGTGGAGACGGAGCATCACGGGTTATCGTTGCGCGTGCGATCGATCCTGGATCCCGCGCAAGACAACGACAGCGGCGCCAAGAGCAATCTCGGATCGTCGCAGACGTCGTCTCTCCTCGACGAACCCGTGTTGACGCCGTACGACGGTGTTCACGTCGACGCTGACGCTCTCGTACAGTTATCACAACAAAAACCAGCGCCAGTGAGTGAATTCAGCGAACAAGAGGTCACGGCGAGCGTGCTCGAGTGGATCGGTAAACAAAACGCGAAGACGTTCATCGATTCGGTGGCGTGTTCGAAAACGTTGAGACACTATCCATTTAAAGCGATCGATGACGCGTTCGAGCGTCTCAAAAAGACCAAACGAATCGAGGAAACGAAACGCGAAGGAAGTTATGCGCTCGCGACGCCGAAGAACGCAAAGAGACGGAAACTCTCCGCCGATCCGCCGCGCGACGTCTTACGGCCGAGACGGTTGCGATCGGCGAATAAAAAATGATGAAACGACACCTGAACGAACGAACGACTCTGTAACAATGGCAACGCTTGTGATAACAAATGACTACAAGTATTTGACAAATGTAGGAATACTCCTGGTGATTTGCCTGAGGATCTCCACCGTGAACATGACCTTACCGTGCATCGTCATGTCTGTCATCGTCTTGAGACGAATACCGCTTTCGGTAATTTCCACGTCGTGCGAGTCGCTGATTCCTTCGACCAAAAGTTCCTTGACCATGATGGACGCGTCAGTGACTAGATCGATGACGGGGGCGGTCGGGTTATCGAGTAAAATACCGCCGATTCCCAGTTCGCCGGCGAGTATACGCATCTCTCTAGCGAAGAGACACGACAGACTAAATTCATCCGGCTCGCCGAAACACGTTCGCATCAACTGTAACGTCGTGTGAATATCGTCGTGGGACGTGAGCGAGTCGATGGTCGACTTGACTTCATCGCTCGCGTCCGTCGTGGCGATGTAGAAGGGTGTGATGCCGAACTCGTACCCGGCGGTGCCGATGCGCACGTCGTCAGCCGCGACGCCCTTGATGCGCAAATTGTCGATGCGCTGTAATTGCTTGTACAGAAGTTCGAGGTACAGATCCGCGCCCACGCTGTCGACGTCACCGCTCTGTTTATCGCCGAACATCGTACCGACGCCGCGAATGGACATATCGCGTTCTGACAATCTGAAACCTTCGCCGAGACCGCAGCACTCTTCGAGAGCGGCTAATCGCTCTTGCGCGTTTTGCGTGAGCTCGGCTTCCTCGGACGAGTAAAACATGTACGCGAACGCCTGACGATCCGCTCGACCAACGCGACCGCGAAGCTGGTACAGAGAAGCCAAACCAAAGAATTGCACGTTTTCGATGATGATCGTGTTACAGTTCGGAATGTCCAAACCAGATTCGACAATCGTCGTGGCGACGAGAACGTCGGCCAAACCGCTCGAAAACTGCTCCATCGCGGCGTCGATGGTTTCGCCATCCATCTGCCCGTGCACCGACATGATCTCCAGATTGGGGAACAATCGCATCAAACGCTCAGTCGCCTCGCGCATCATGTTGATTCTCGGCACGATGTAGTAAATTTGACCCTTTCTATCGAGCTCGAATTGCACCGCCCTTTTGATGTCGGCGTCGTTTTGCGGAGCGAGAATCGTGTTGATCGGACGTCTCTCCGGAGGGGGAGTCTGCACGAGCGATGCGTCCCGGAATCCAGCCATGGCCATGTGTAAAGTACGTGGAATCGGCGTCGCAGAGAGCGTGAGAACATCGACCGCAGCCTTGAGAGCGCTGATTTGGTCCTTGTGCTTGACGCCGAATCGCTGCTCTTCGTCGATGACGAGCAACTTGAGCTTGTTGTAATACTCTTCCTCCAAGTTGACGAGCTTGTGTGTGCCGACGATGATGTGTACTTTGCCGTCTCTAAACTCGTCGAACACCCTCTGTTGGTTTTTGCCGACGATGTGTCTCGTGATGAGCTCGACGTTGATCCCGAGAGGGCGGAAACGCGCCGCGAGGTTCGCGGCGTGTTGCTTGGCTAACACCGTCGTCGGCGCCATCATGAACACGCCACCGCCCGTGCTGGCGACGTGAAACATCGCGCGCATGGCTACCTCTGTCTTCCCGAAGCCTACGTCGCCGATAACTAAGCGATCCATCGGAGAATCCTGTTGCAAATCCTCCGTGATTTCGCTGATGGCGCTGCACTGATCCGGCGTCAACGTATACGGAAACGCGTCGTCGAAACGTTTCATCAACGCAGCATCCGGCGACGGGTATGGATCTCTAATGCACTGTAATCGCTGCAAATAGACAACCATTTGATTCACGACCAATCGACGGATCGTCGCCTCAGTCTTCTTTTCTCTCGAGTCCCAAGTCGTCTTGTCGTTGAGTTTGTTGAGCTTCGGCGGCTTGACCAATCCACCCGGCGAGCAATAGCGGTACAGCAGGCGTCGAGAAGCGTCTGGGCTAATCTTCGCCGTCGTGTCTTTGTATTTGAGGAACAAAAACGGTTTGCTCTCCATGTCCCCGTTCGCGCTCTCGACGTTCAATACCTTCATTCCCAGAAATTGGCCAATGCCATACTTGCGGTGGACCACGTACTCCCCGGCAACGAGTTTGAACGGATCGATGGAGTTGTTCGAACCGAGCGTCTCATCCATGTACCCATCCCTCGCGCGTCTATTCTTCTCCTCCACCGAAGCCGCTTCGTCCAACAGATCATCCACCTGACCATCCGTCTCGGCGCCTCCGCGGAACGAGTGCATAGCCGCCGCCGCGCCGCCGTCGTTGAATTTGTCACGAACCATCCCCATACCCCTCGCGCGTCGCTCCGCGAATAATCTGCGCAAACGATCGCCCGCCGATTCTCCGCGCTCATTCACCGCGCCCGAGTCGCGCAACGCCGAAGATAACTCCTGCTCTTGCGTCGCGTCGCCGTTCGCTCGGTTCGTCTCGTCGCCGCCTCGAAGCGCCTTGGCCTTCTTCTCCACAAAACTCTCCAACGCCGCCGCTTCGCGCTCGCGACGATCGACACTGATCACTTGCCGCGTCTTCGCGTCGTTTTTCACCTGTTGCGTGAGTTTTCGCACCCGACGCGCCTTGGGCGCCTTGGGCGCCGCCGACGCTGTCGCCGTCGACTCCGGCGATATCCCCCCATCCGCCGTCTTCGGCGCTCGCCGCGCCACGCGTCTCGACGCCGGCGCGGCCGACGCGCGTCCGCTCCGTTTCGCGCCCTCGGCCTCCTCCGCGCGCGCGACGACGCCGAGTCGACGCGGTGCCGACGCGCGCGCGCGCGCATCGGGCGGCGGCGCCGACACGCGCGCGCCGGGCGACGCCGACGCGACGCGCGCCCGCACAGACGTCGATGATGGCGTCATCGCGCGCATCGCCACCGGTTGCGCGCGCGCGACCGACGCGCAAGGATGTGTGGCGCGCGCGGTGCCGTCGGGCATCTTTCTTTTCGAGTCTCGTTTTACGAGGGAGACGTCGGCGCCGAAGAGACGGCGCGCGATGCGAATCAATTATATAAGCATGGGTTCCATTATAACATCACTTCGCCGGCGCCGGCGATACCATACCCGCAATACCTTATCCGTCATGCGTCGGCGTGTCGTCGTCTTCTCGAGGCTTAAAAGCCCCCGTATCCTCCAAAGGCGGATCCGTGAGCGTCGCCCCACATGCTTTGACCCTGAGCCGCGTTTTGTTGCGACATCGCGGTCGGAGCGAAGAGCGAATAACCTAAGCCTGAGGCGAACGACCCACCACCGAGCGCGTCGTAATTTCCAACTGTGCTAAAGTCCGCGGCGAGGCTTTCCATGCCCATGCCGCTCACGTCCCAGTCCGTCCCGAGCTGCGAGCTCCCGTCCGCTGCAGCCAAGCTACCGTTGTTCGAGTGCGGATTACCGCCCCAAACATTCCCTTGATGCGTCGTCGTCTTCTCTTGCGGCGCCGCGATGCCGAAACCGGGCTGCGCAAAATCAAAGCCGGGCGTCGTCGTGGGTTGCCGCTGGTTCGCCTGCGGCGGCGGACCAGCGGGCACCGGCGGCGGACCAGCGGGCACCGGCGGCGGACCAGCGGGCATCGGCGGCACGAACCCCTCGGCCATGGCCGGCGCGACCACGCCCTCACCGTGCCCGTTCACCGCGCCCGCGCCGAACGCAAACTCTGGCTTCGGGTATCGAGGCTTGGGCGCCGCCTGAGCCTTGTTACCGAAACTTATCCCATTCGCCCCATTCGTCGTCGCGTCGTTCGATTGATCGTTCAGAGGCATGGAAGACCCGGTACCGAACTGAAACGATGGACGCGTCACGTTAGCACGTGAAACCTTACCTCCAGGCGGCAAAGGCGGCGGGGGCGCCGCCACGTTCGTCGTCGTCGTCGCCGCGAACCTCGGCGCCGGCACCGACGCCCCGCTCGCCGTCAGCGCGGGCGGTTTCTCAGCCGTCGGAGGCATCGGCGTCGGCGGCAACGGCGCCGTCACCACCGGTTCCACTTGCACCGCCTTACCGACTAACGCCGCCGCGAACGATCCCTCACCCGCCGCCGTGACGCCAGCCTTGGCCGCCGACGCGTAGTCCACCGCCCCGCTTCGCTGCGAGATCGGCGCCGGCGAGGGAGCCGGCTCTTGCTTCGGCACCGGTTTCGCAGCCGCGCTCAGCGCTCCCGCCAGAGGTAAAGGCTTCGGAATGTTCAGCGTTCCAACCCGCGGTCCCCCCACACCCCCATTCGTCGGCGATCCGGTCGGCGACCCGCTCGTCGACGCGATCTTCGTAAACGCCGCCACCGCCGCCACGTCGTGCGAAAATCGACACATATCCCCCCTCTTACACGTCCCTTTCGCGTAATCGAAACACACACCAGCCGCCGCGCGATGCGGCGACCCAACTCTACCACCCCCAGCCTGCGGATTCGCCCCCGCCGCGCCCTCGTGCGAGAACCGGCAACTCTCGCCTCGAGCGCACGATCCCCGCGACCAATCAAAGCACACGTCCGAGCGCTCCCCGTTCGAAAACGACCCCGAGCGCGCGAGCGGAGAATCACTCGATCTCGACCGCATCGCATCGAGCGCCCGCTTGGCGCGATCGCGCTGTTGACGCGCATCCTCGGGCGTCATCGCGCGCGCCGCGATCGCACGATGCCGCGACACGCGTCCACCTCTCTCTCTCTCTCGCGCCCCTCGTCGACCGCGCTCGATCGCGCGTCCTCGCGACACCGACGCGCGAGACGTCCACGCTCGCTCGCGTCTACCGCGCGCGCGTCGTCGACCGTCGACGACCGACGTCGTCCACCTCTGCGGACGCGCGGGCGACGTCCTCCGAGACGGCGAGGGTCGACCCCCACGTACGCTCGAGTCCTGACCCATCGATGGTGATTTTTGTATAGGCAAACAGTATCACGTGTGTTTTCTTTCTTCTTTTGGCGCCAAGTTTGAATTCATCATGGAAATCGTCGAACGGCACACGCGCGCCGCGCCGGACGGACGGACGTCGCGCGGTCATGCGCCCGATCGACGCGCTTCGGCGTAAAGGGTACGACGATGTCAGAGCGCTCGCGCGTGGGAGGCACGGTGCGGTGTACGAGGCGCGACGACGCGCGTGTGGTACGCTGTGTGCGGTGAAATGCGTGCCGCTCGATGACGACGACGACGACGACGTGAGCGAGGACGGCGACGCGAGCGATGCGAGCAGAAGACGCGGGTCGATGAAACCGGCGACGTTGCGTCGCGCGCGCGAGGAGGCGACGATGTTGGCGCGTCTGGGCGATGAACACGCAAACGTGGCGACGTTGGTTGAGTTTTGGGTGAATCGAGACGTCGGCGCGGCATTCATAGCGATGCGACACGGCGGGTGCGATATCGCTCGCGTCGTTCGAGCGAATTGGCGCGCGTTGTCTCTGGACGTGTGTTTCGATTACGCGATTCAGGTGGGGATGGCTCTGCGACACGTGCACGCGAATCGAATCGTGCACGGAGATTTGAAACCGGAAAACGTCTTCGTGGACGAGGACAACGTCGTCGTCGTCGGTGATTTCGGTTCGGCGCGAGCGACGAGACGCGCGCGGGCGGGCGCCGACGTCGGAACGCCATTGTATAATCCGCCCGAGGTGATCAAGGGACAGGCGTACGGGACGAAGGGAGACATGTGGGCGCTCGGATGTCTGATGATGTGTTTGGCGGACGGAGCGCCGCCGTTCGACGCCATGGATAGGGAGCGCTTACGTTCGAATATCGTCGACGTCGAGCCTCGACAGTTGTGCGATGAGTTCAGTGGTGATTACAACGATGTCGTGATGGCGCTTTTGGAGAAGGATCCGTCGCGACGATTGAGCGCTGAACAGTTTTTGGCGTTGCCGTGCCTGGAATCGCGCGTCGCACGCGTGCTCGCGAGAAACGAATTGCGAATGCGCGCGACGCCGTCACCGTCCGCATCGTCGGTCACCGAACGGTTCGACGCCGACGCGACATTGCTCAAGGCGCTCGCCACTGGCTCAAACGTGGCCAAGCACGACGAACTCATCGCGCGCGTCGCCAAGCTCGAGGCGAAGAATGAAGTCTTGACGCTCAAATTGGACGCGGCGGAGCGGGCGAAGAGAGATTTATGCGACAAGCTCGAGCGCGCGCTCACGATGAAACGCGCCGAAGAGTTAGCCACGCCGTCAACGAGTTACGTGCGCACGCCGAGTCCGTCGGCGAGTTTTCCGCGCGTTATTCACACGGCGCGCGCGCCCGAGACGACGCTGTCTTCGTGCGTCTTATCGAGCAGCGCCTCACGCATGTTGCTTCGAGACGACGAGTTCACGGCGCCGATCTCTCCCGTGCGCCGACACGATGCCGACGTGCGCGACGACACCGTCACCACACCGGCCGCGCGTCAGATGGACCACGCCTTGGAGACGCTGTTTGACAAAGCCGACGTCTCGCCCGCGGGACCGTTTGATTTACACCCGTCCCCGGCGACGTCGTTTCGATCCGAACGCTCGAGTCCATTGGCCGCCGCGTCCACGCCGCCACCGTCGAGAGATTACATCAACGATCTTCTCCGTCGCGCGCGTCGATCTCCGGACGCCGACGCCGACATCGACGCCGACGCGTCCTCTCTCCTCGACGAGGCGCGCCTCTGGAGCGAAGACGACGAAAACGCTGAACCGCTCTCTCCCACCGCCACCGTCTCCACCATCCCCGACCACCACCTCCACACACCACCCGACGCCGTCCCCACCCGTCGTCCGAAGACACCGACCGCGCCCTTACGCCATCAATCGCGTCGCGTCGACGCGTCGACGGCGGCGTCCCTCGACGCGTCGACGCGCGCGCGTCCCCTCTCCGTCCTTCGCGAGCGTTGGGCCGTCACCCCTCGCGCCCTCTTCACCGACACGTGACGTTGGATACCATCACGCTTTAATTGTACATCACCACGCGACGCACCACACACACCGTCGCGCGTTATCGACCGCGTCTCGACAAAGTCTCGACGTCTCGCCTTCGCTCGCCCTAGGTCTTGCCCAACCGTCCGTTCACCCATCGGCGCCCATCGTCCTCGTCCGTCACACGCCCGCGCGCGTAGACTCTCGCGCCGCGACGCACGCACGCGCGCACGCGGTGACCATGGCGATGTCGTCCGTGTCCGTGTCCGTCGCGCGTCGATCGATGCCGTCGACGACGACGACGCGCGCGCGCGCGACCGCGGATGGGTTTGCGCGCGCCGCGTCTCGCGCCGCGCCGCGACGCGCGCCCGTCGCGCGTGGGGTGAGCGACGCCGGGGATTGGCGGTGTCCGTTGCGAGGGTGTGACGTGGACGCGTTGCGATCGAAGCGGTTGATCACGGCGGTGAAGACGCCGTACCTGGAGAGCGGCAAGGTGGACCTGTACGCGTACGACGCCTTGGTGGAGGCGCAGATCGCGGGAGGGGTCGAGGGACTCATCGTCGGTGGAACCACGGGAGAGGGACAGTTGATGTCGTGGGATGAACATATAATGTTAATCGCGCATACGGCGCAAAAGTATGGATCGAGGGTGATGGTGATCGGGAACACGGGGAGTAACTCGACGCGAGAGGCGGTGCACGCGACGCAACAGGGATTCGCGGTGGGCATGGACGCGAGTTTGCAAATAAATCCGTATTACGGAAAGACGTCGACGAGAGGGTTGTTGGAACACTTTGAAGCGGTGATGGATCTCGGACCGGCGATCGTGTACAACGTACCGGCGAGAACGAGTCAAGATATCACGCCGGAGACGATGTTCGCGCTCGCCAAGCACGAAAATTTCGCCGGCGTCAAGGAGTGCGAAGGGAACGCTAGAATTAAGCAGTACACCGATAACGGCGTGACGTGCTGGACGGGTAACGATGATGAATGCCACGAAGCGCGATACGAAGCCGGGGCGGTGGGTGTCATCAGCGTCACCTCCAACCTCGTCCCCGAGCTCATGCGCGAGATGCTCTTCGACGGCCCCAACCCCGAGCTCCGCGACAGACTGGCCCCGCTCATGGGCTGGCTCTTCGCCGAACCCAACCCCACGGGCATCAACACCGCATGCGCCATGCTCGGCGTCGCCAAGCCCGTCTTCCGCCTTCCCTACGTCCCGTACACCGCGGAGCTCCGCGCGCGCGGCGCCGACCACCTCCGCGCCCTCGGCCTCGACGCCGTCGTCGGCGACGGCGTCCTCGACGTCCTCGACGACGCCGATTTCACCATCCTCCGCGACTGGTAGACGGTACACGCACACACATCGTCGGAGACATCGACCGATGCATGTAAGCAACGCTTTCCATTCCGGCTCGAATCGCCGCCGCGCGCTCGTCCCTCGCGTCACTTTTTGAAATGGTCCTCGACCCAATCACGATGCGGCGCGAAAACCCTCGCCCAATCATAACCTAAGGATTGACCCACACACGACGAGTCATGACTCAATGACTGCCAGAGCTGTTTCCGAGTCGACGACGAGCAGAATCCGCAGAGTCGTTGTCCCGTTTTCGGCGACGGCGACCGCGCGCGCGTCCGCGGCACACGGCGACGGTCGTCCGTCGGCGAAACGTTCGTATTCGCGCTCGCGTTCGTTTCTCGCGCGTCGAGAGCGCACGGACGGGCAGGCAGGGGAGATGATGACGACGACGATGTCGATGCGCGCGACGGCGCCGCCGCGATGGTGCGGTGCGTCGGAGCGCGGGACGGGCGCGTGTGCGGTGCGAGGGCGACGCGTGCGCGCGGTGGTGCGCGCGAGCGGTGATGATGAGGAGGTGGCGCTTTTGGAGAAGGCGCTGAAGATGGCCAAGGCGCGCAAGGCGGCGGCGAGCGCGGCGGCGAGCGCGCCGGCGGCGGGCGGCGACGATCACACCGGAAGCGCGTTCAGCGTGAAGACGTTCAACGCCATCTCGCCGGTGGGGTTGAATAAGTTTCCGAAGGGGAAATATTCGGTGAGTGGTGATGATGCCTCGCTTTCGGGACCGCCGATGGCGATGATGTTGCGCTCGCACAAGTTGCAAGTGAGCGAAGTCGCGCCGACGGTGCGCGGCATCGTGCGATGCGGCGCGGGGACGAATAATATTCCAGTCAAGGAGATGAGCGAGATGGGTATTCCAGTGTTCAACACGCCGGGTGCGAACGCGAACGCGGTCAAGGAGCTCGTCGTGTGCTCGTTGCTCTTGGCGAGCCGCGGCATCATCGAGGGTAACACCCACGTCAACAACGTCATCAACGTCGAGGAGAACAACGATTACGCCAAGATCAGCGTTCGCATCGAGAAGGACAAGGCCAAGTTCGGTGGTACAGAAATCGAGGGTAAGACGCTCGGTGTCATCGGTTTGGGCGCGATCGGCTCCCGAGTCGTCAACGCGGCGCTCGGTCTCGGCATGAAAGTCGTCGGTTACGATCCGGTGCTCTCTCTCGAAGCCGCGTGGCGTTTGCCGGGGGACAAGATGTCTCGTGCGGATGATTTGGACGAACTTTTTGAAGTCGCCGACTACATCACCATCCACGTCCCGTACATTAAGGGTGTCACGCACCACTTGATCGACTCCAAGGCTTTGGCGAAGTGCAAGCCGGGCGTACACTTGTTGAACTTTGCTCGCGGCGAGATCATCGACGGTGCCGCCGTGCGCGCGGGCTACGATGCCGGTAAGCTCACCGGTAAGTACGTGTCCGACTTCTCCGATCCGGATTTGATGGGCCACCCGCGCCACATCGTGCTCCCTCACTTGGGCGCGTCCACGGAGGAAGCGGAAGAAAACTCCGCCTCCATGGCGGCTGAAACGTTGATGGACTTCCTCGAAACCGGCACCATCCGCAACTCTGTCAACTTCCCGACGACGCTCCTCGCGCCGCACAAGAACTCCTCCGGCGCTCGTCTCTGCATCGTCAACAAGAACGAATCCGGTGCCCTCGGCGAAATCACCACCTTCTTGGGCACGCAAGACTGCAACATTCTTCAACAAATCAACACCTCCCGCGACAGCGTCGCGTACACGGTGATCGATTTGGAAAAGGTCCCGAGCGACCCGGCCGCGCTCCAAGACGCGCTCGCCGCCGCGTGCCCGTCCGTCGTCTCCTCTCGTTTCATCGGTAGCGTCTTCAAGGACGAGCTCGGTCAGCCCGGCACCTTCTTCTGGGTCCGCGACGACCAACGCTAACGCCAACGCGTCGCGACCCGGTGCTCGTCATTAATATCAATCTAGCACTCACCACGCACGACGACGCCTCGACTCGCCCCGCCCGACGGTCATTCCACCGCTCGCCGCCGACGGCATGGCGCTCCAGCCTCGTGTCGGTTGCGCGCAAAATATCTCCACGTCGAAAGTCACATCGTGACTGTTTGCCCATACACACACCACCCCGTCCGTCTCTCGGCGTCGTCGCCGCCGCAACGACCTCTCGCGCCTTTCGTCGACACCGACGGAGACGCGCGCGGCCGTCGACGACGACGACGAGGAGGACGGATGAAAAGCGCGAGGACCCGCGCGCGTGGAACCACCGATCGACCGACCGGCGCGCGCGTCGACGTGCGCGCGAAGGCTTCCGGAAAATCGACGAGAAAAAGCGCATCGACACCCTCGACGACGGCGACGAACGCGCGCGCTCGAGGGAGCGCGACACGAGGCGCGCGACGGCGGCGACGACCGACGGATCGAACGTCGCGATGGCGCGTCGGGTTGCGTCCGCGAGGACGCGATGGGTCGAGATCGCTCGCGATGACGACGACGGCGTGGCGAGACGCGAGAGGGGTGACGTCGAGTTGGTTGAGCGGCGCCGAGGTGACCATCTGTACGGATTCCAGGCGAAGCGCGAGGACGAGACCGACGCACGAACGGTTCAAGAGGATGGTGGCGGAGGTGCAGGAGACCAGGGATGCGTTTTGGGACGAACATCCAGAGATGGAGACGAGGAAAAAGGGCGAGCGGCGGGACGAGACGACGCGAGACGCGTTCGTGGAGTGGATGGTGCGCGCGAAGGAGACGTCGCCCGAGGTGTTCGAGCGTGAGCTGGCGTTTGAGAGAGAATTTTCGACGACTCCGAGACCGTTCACGCGCGCGATGGAGTCGATCGAGGCGTGGGTGGCGACGAGTCTGCGTCGGTTGGAGGAACAATTTCCGGGACGCGTCGACGACGGATGGAGGACGGGCGTCGAGCGCGATTGGGCGCTTCTCGCGATGGATGAGGAGGAATACGAACGAACGCACGCGTGTGAAGACGATGTGCGCGATGCGTTGACTCTAGTTGATGATACGATTGATAAGGCGTTGATGCATGATTTTCCGAATTCGTTCAGGTCGACGTCGACGCCGCTCGTGGCGATCGACACCGATCGAGGCTCGGCGCTCGCGCGATTTCCGGCGCTTCCGCTCGAAGTTTTACCGCCAGAACACTTCGTGCTCGGCATGTACAGCGGTGGATCGTACGCGTCGTCGGCGTCGAAATCATCGAACGTCGCGTCGACGGAGACCTTTTCGTTGCCGTGGTTCGATCCGGCGTGGATCGGATTGTTGCACTACCAGAGCGGCGGCGCGTCGACGACGCCGAAGAAACAACGCGCGCGCGTGTGGCGCGGTAAAAATTTAGACATGATCGTGTACGGTGAAGATGAACGGCGGTCTTGGGCGTCGAAGATCGGCGGGTTCTTGAAACGAGCTCGCTCAGCCTTGGGAAATCGCGCGCTCGATCGCGCCGAGTGGGGCGGATCGATTCTGGATAGCGTCATCGGAGCGAATCTCACGCAAAACGTCACCGATGTTCTCTCGAGCACAGCGTTCATGAATCTCGCCGCTCGATTTCCTTACAACGCGGCAACGGCTGAGCGACACGACGCGTGTCTGTACGTGCATCGCGTCGTCGGTGAAATGTTCGATAGACTTTGCGCAAACGACGAATGCCAAGCGGGCGACGTACCGCGAACGCCTCGAAAGCCGGAAAAATTACCGATGCCACCGGAGAATGATCCGTTTGACACACCCGTTCGACCAAAACGCGAAGCGGCGATGAAGAACACCTCGGTGAAGAAGAAGCCGAAGAATAAAAAGGTGGATCCTACGATAATCATCAAGGAAGTGTTGAAGCGTCCCGATCCGCCTCGATCCGAACAGATGATCGATCAAGTCGACTGGTATGCCGTATTGGAAGCGCCTTTGGTCGAGATAGTCAAGTGTATACGATGTCGCGGAATGCATTGGATGCTCGCACGCAGAATTAAAACTATTCTGAGACGCGTCATGGCGCAACGCGGGTACCTCTCACTGGAATTTTTGCGCAAAACGCCGACAATGGAAGCGCGCGAGTATCTTCTCGCGCTCGATGGCATGGGCGTCAAGACGACGTCTTGCGTCTTACTGCTCGCATTACATCGCACCGACTTTCCCGTCGACGTGAACGTCGGACGAATCATGGCACGATTGGGTTGGGTACCGTTGGAGAGCGAAACAGCGCTCGAAGAGCTCGCGCAATACGCGCCCGAGCCCGCCGTGTACACCTTCTTGCGAGAACGATTGAACTCTTTCGACGTGGAAATGTTGTATGAACTGCATTATCACATGATTACGCTCGGGAAAGTATTCTGTTCGAAGCAAATGCCTAACTGCGGTGCGTGTCCACTTCGTGACATATGCGAATACGCCATGCAAGGAGGAAAATGCGTCGATCGTCCGGACGGTCACTCGGGGCTGGCTTCTTTACAACCATCGACGACGGCGCACCCGAAACAAATCACCGATATCGAAGACACCGGCAAAAATGTGCCACATTCGTCAACCGTGCACCAGAACGTCGGCAAGAATGAGTCGACGCACGTGTTGCGCGCCATCCTCGCTGCCGGCAAAGCATGGGATAAGAAGGGCCGACCGGCGGGGAAGCTTGCGACGAACGTGCTTCTTCTCGGCAATACTACGTCGCGAGAAGACATTCAGCTCGCGTACGTTCGACTGTCTAGATTGGTGCACCCCGACAAGAATTCGCATCCTAACGCAGCGACGGCTTTCAACTACATCACGACGGCGCGCAAAGTTGCGTTGAACATTTCGAGCAGAGACGCTTTAGCGAAAACATTCGACGACGAGCTCGAAGCTATGATTCACTTATCGAGCGTCGATCAGGAAATCCCGATGGAGGAGATGACTGGCATGGAACTCAGTGAAAACGTCATCAAAGCGAGCAAAATACGCGCAGAGACTGTCGGTTGGTTGGTGCCGCCAGAGATGCTCCCGGGCGATCTCGTGCAGGCGCTCGGCGGGATGCATCGTTCAGAGGGTTGCATCATGATTTCGATTGACACCACTTTACAAACGCTCGATGATGTTCGCGGTGAAACCATCAAGGTCGCCGTTCTGATTCCGTGCAACTCGGCTATGAATAAAAAGTTTCCGCTGCACGGAACGTACTTCCAAGTGAATGAGATGTTCCTCGACGACACGTCGTCGAAGGCACCTTTGGACGTGGTGAAGAAAAACTTACAGATGTGTAAACGGATTCGAGTTCTCGTCGGTATGTCCATCGTCAGCATCTCCAGAGGTATGTGCCGTGCGCAAGTCACCGCAGCGTTCGCCACGCAGCGCATTTGCGTACGCTCCTGGCACAGAGCGACAAAACGACCAGGACCTCTGCCGACGTGGTTATGTCCTTTCTTTCCTCAACCGATCGAGAAACCGCTCGAGCCTGAGCCCGATCCATTCATCAGACGAGGTCCGCAGCGTCCGATCAAGCAAGTGTTGTCGCCCGTGTCCGCGATGTCGAACCTGGTGACGCGAAATCCTCGCATCGCCGAGTTGGTCGCCAACGCACCGAAAAATTCGGTGGAACGCAAGCTTCTCTCGCAGTTTGAAAATCTCTTCAAGGGTCGAAAACACTTTTACCTCCCGTCACCGCTAGGGACCAAACGAAAAACGTCGCCGATTAACGCAGACGGGTCTCCTAGAAAACGTCACGCCGTCTTCGCTCCGATTCCGGGAAATCGGCGATGCGGATATTGCAACACGTGTCTCAATCCGCGCTTAAAACAGGCGTGCATCACTCGTCGGAACGAGATGCGTACCGCGTCGTTCGCGGCGTGACCTGCATCGTTTTTTAGCATAAGTGTTTCGGCATTTCACAATATTTTACAGCATTTCACTTTCACGGTTCACGGCGGCGGCGCGCGATACGATTTCCGCATGGCGAGCGTCTGCGCGAGCGACCGCCGTATGCTCGGCGCCACCAACGCCTCGGCGTGCTCCGCGACGAAACTCCCCAACGTCGGATGCGATCGATTCAACGGCTCCATCTCGCGCACGGCGTTCCGAATCGTCGTGGGATCCTCAAACAACACCTCCGCGGCTCTCTCGACGACGTCTCGCACGCTCTCATCGTCTAATCCGACCCCCAACGCCTCCGCCAACGCCTTTGTCACCTCCACCGCGTTCCCCTCCTCCTTCAGCGTCATCACGAGCACTCTCGGCGCACTCTCCACCACTCGTCGAAGGTCCAACGCCGTCACCGGAACCGACGCCCGAACGCGCATCAACGCGTGCTGCGTCGCCGCCGCGTCCGCGCACGTCACCGCCGCCTCGGGACACTTATGGAACACCTCCGCCGCGCGTACTCCGGGGAGAAACCTCTCAATCGTGCCACAGATCGCCTCGATCGCCTCCGGGTCTCTGTAGAGCTCGCGGAGCGACGTCGGCCGTCCCCGCGACCCGAGGATGATCAACCGCTGCGTTCGCATCTCGCTCTGCGCGCCGTGTCGACGCCACGCATCGACGGCGGCCTCCTCCCACGTCTCCCGCATCGACGCCATCGCGGATGAGTTCTGCCGGAGCCCGGTGAGTCCCCACTCTCCGTACGACCGCGCGTTGTCATCGCGGAAATGGAAATCTTCGCACGCGGTCGCCGACGACGACGACGACGCGCGCGACGCGGGCGCGACGCGCGATCGCGCGCGCAGACGAGACGCGATCGCGCGCGTGGACGCCGTGGTGGACGCGATCGACGTCATCGCGCGTCGCGGTGCGACGATGAATGTCTAACCGTCGAAATCCTTCTCGGCACTTCAACGCGCGCGACCGACCGACCGACCGACCGGCGCGCGCGAGAGAGAGAGAGATGACGCGGCGAGACGCCGACGCGGGCGCCGTCGCCGGCGCGACCGCGCGCGCGGAGGCGCCGACCGAGTTTTGGTTGACGATTCCGCGCGCGACGCGTCGACCGGACCCGACGCGACCGAACGCCGAGTGCGTCTATTACGACGTCGCGTGCGCGGTGCGCGCGAACGATGCGCGCGCGGGCGCGCGCGGGCGACGCGGTGGTGACGATGCGTCGACGTCGACGCGCGCGATCGCGGTCGAGCGCGTCACGAGACGACGGTACCGCGAGTTCGTGGCGCTCAAGGAAGATTTGGACGCCGAGTGCGGTCGAGGCGCGGCGCCGGACGCGCCGCCGAGGTTTCGTTTCGCACGCGTGAACGCGGACGAGGGGAAGATCGAGGAGCGCAGGCGTCGGTTGGAGAGCTGGTTGTGGAGTTTGCTCGCGAACGAGTCGTGCGCGAAGAGCGACGCGTTGAGTCGGTTCGTGCGGTTGGGAGCGGCGGAGCGGTCGTTGCGACGAGCGAAGGACGCGGCGAGAGAGACGGTCGAGGGCCGCGAGCGAGCGGTGGACGCGAGCGTCGACGGGAATGCGATCGAGACGACGCTAGAGTCGTCGCCGGAGAGCGCGGTGAGCCCGTACGAGTCGCGAGAGACGCGCGCGGCGCGCGAGGAGGACGCGTCGGCGTTGACGGAAGCGCGAAGAGAGATCGAGTCGTTGAGCGATGAGCTCGCGACGACGCGCGAGTGTCTGAAGGATGCGCGCGCCGCCGCCGCCGCCGCGGAGACAAAATTTACAGATTTAGAGGCGTTGACGCTCAAGGAAAAGAAGGTGTTGAGCAAAGAGATTCGTTCGTTGCGACGTCAGCTCGAGGAGGCGCGTTTGGACACGAACGAGCAGGCGAACATCATATCCGCGGAGGATCGCGTGGCGACTCTTCGAGACGTGATGCACGAGGTGAACGTGCTTCGCGGACGCGTTCAAGAGTGCACGTACGAAAAGTTACTCTCCATCGAGACGGGGAGTCCGCACGCGTCCGGAGATCCGAACGAACTTCTCGCCGTGAGTGATAATCGATTGGCGGTTTTACTCGCGGAGACGCAATTGATGATTCTCGGCGATGATGAATCGCGTTCGGAAGCCGCGGAGGCATCCGCGATGGCCGAGGCGGAGCAAGAACTATTAAACGCGGAACGCGAAACGAGACAAACGTTCGCGGATTTGTTGTCGGACTTGATAAATTCGCGTAAAAGTATTAACTCTTATCTTCGCAGAGCTATCGCGAAAAAGAAAGACGCGCCGGCGTCGACGAACGAGGCGCGTTCGGGATTCGGTTCACGCGTCGGCAATTTAGTGGGGGCGCTCGAAAAGAAACTCACCATCCCTCAATAGACGGCGCCGGCGTCGGTCACGAATGCTAAGACGTCTAAGTTGTATTGTTACGTTTACGTACTACGCTGCTACGTTAATCGGCGTTTTAAAGACCTGTCTGCTGCATCTTTTTCGCCTGGGCGTCGCGCTCGAACACGTACTTCTTAAATCTCAGGGTAAGTTTATCGTTGGGTTCGCTCTTCGTTCCGTCCGAGAAATACACTTTGAATTTGCCGCTCTTACCGAAACCACCTTCGATGACACCGCACTCGTTCTTCGGCGTCCACACGCGCATGCCCACGAAGGCGGTCAAATCAGATTCCTTCTTAAACATGCCTTTGCCGATGACGGTGCGCTCATCTTGAACGCGTTCGATGGTACCTTCGCGCGATTTCATCTTGAACACGCGCAGCGAGCGAATCGCGTCCGGTGTTTTCTCCAAGTTGATGTGATGGAGTAATTTACCGTGGAACGCGAGACGGCATGTGTTCTGATGAATGTCGGTGTCGAATCGAGACGCGATGTACAACTCATCCGTCGGCACGGTGATTGGTTGCTCAAAATCCAAAAGCGCGTACCTACCGAACGCCGGCGCGTCCGTCGCGTCCACCTCCCCGGTCTCCTCTGCGATCGTTCGCGCTTCGGCTTCGGTGAGAAGCTCTTCGCAGTACTTGTATTCCTTGGACGCGTCGAACGCGCCGTCCGCCAGGCGCACTTTTTCCAGCGCCTCGGCGAGCGCGTCCGTCCCATCTTTCGGCACATCCCCGAAAAAGTGCACGGTCGCCATCACCGTCGTGTGGCCGATCGTCACGTGAAACTTTGATCCACACTTGACGGCGCTCTTAAAAAATCGAATTTTACTCGCGCTCACCACCGCCGCGTTGAAAGTCGGCACCGAACCCGGTTCGCAGATTAAACCGCGTTCGAGCACTTTCGCGTCGAGACCGGCGACGCATATCCCCAACCGATCGCCTCTGGCGCACGATTCAACGGGCTTCTTGAACATTTGCATGGATTTAATCTTCTTCTCGAGCTTCAAGTGCGGTATCTCAATCGTATCCCCAACCTTGATTCCTCCTCGCAGCGTCGTCCCCGTGAGCACCGTCCCTTGACCCTTCACCGGAAAACAGTGATCGACAGCGAACAAAAACGCCCCACCGCTCTCGCGCTTCCGCTTCACCTCGGGAATCAACTCCAAGAGTTTCGTCTTGAGCGCGTCCACACCGATCGGCGGCGGTCCACCGGCGTCCAACGCCTGCGAATCCGCCCCTCCCGGTCTCGCGCTCACCGGCAACATCGCGCACCCCTTAAACTTTGTCTTGTTGAACACGTTCGCCAATTTCGCCTGAATCTTCCCAACCTTTTCCTCGCGCGTCTTCTCGTCGAAAGTGTCCACCTTGTTCAGCGCGACGAGCAATCTATCCGTCGTGATCTCGCCGACGACCAAACACTCCGCCGTCTGCGTCTGCACCCCTTTGTTCGCGTCCACCACGAGAATCATCATGTCGATGATGCTCGCCCCACCCAGGACCGTCTTGATGAGCGAGGCGTGCCCGGGGCAGTCCACGAGCGTGAACTGCGCGCCGTCGTACGTCGCGCGCGTCTCCTCGTCGACGTCATCGGGGAAATCAGCGAGAAAGGATGAAAAGCCCAGGTCGAGCGTGATGCCTCTGGACGCGCTCTGCGGCGCCTTATCGAGCGACGCCGTGCTAAACGCGGTGGAGATGGCGCGCGCGAGCGACGTTTTCCCGCTATCGATGTGTCCGAGGATGCCGACGTTGACGTTCAACCGCGGTTTCGCCCCCATGGCGCCCTGCCGGGCTTTTTTCTGCGTCAGTCTGTGACGCGATGCCATCGGGCACGCTTGCGCTCTCTCGCGCGCGCGAGTGCGACGCGCGCGCGCGAAAAACGTGCGCGCTTATGGTGGTTGACGAATGGCCCGATCGCTCGGGCGAATCCGCGGGATTTCTCGGGATAAAGTCGTCGGATGAGCGCGAGCTCAAACGTCGCGTCGAGCGGTTGATTCTCACAGTCGACGACGGCGACGGCGTGCGCGCGGTGGCGTGCGTCTGCGTGCGCGATTCGTGCGCGATTCGGGACGTGTCCGACGCGAGAAACGTTATATTACACTCCCTCGTCGTGGCGCCGTCGAGCAGGAGGAACGGGTTCGGCGAGGTGACGGCGAGACGAGCGACGGAGTTCGCGTTCAAAGAGATGGGCGCGGACGTCGCGACGGTGTGGTGCGAGCCAGGATTGGTGGATTGGTACGTCGAGAGGTGTGGATTTACGCGCGAGCCACCGATGGGTCGCACGTTGGACGACGACGGTGGAGACGTGTGTTGTCGCGCGTTTGCAAACGAGGAAGTTCGGAGACGGTATCAGGCGACGTTTTAGAGTTTAGAGTTTAGCGATAGAGCAGCTGTATGTCTAGTGTACAATCAATCAATCAGTCAATAAGTGTCGAAAGAATCAGACAGAGTACGTCTTGGACGCGTCTTGTTGAACGTCGCCGCGAGAGACGAGCTCGACGACGTCTTCGCTCGAACCGACGAAGAAGGGCGCGCGTTCGTGCAGAGACGCTGGCGTCTTCGCGAGGGCGTCGTTCACGCCGTCCGTGGCGGAAGCACCGCACGCGCGCGCGACGAAGGCAAGTGGTGCGGCTTCAAACACGACGCGTAAGTGCGGACGAGGATTTCCCGCCCATCCGCCGTAGATGAAGGTGCGATGGGCGTCGCCGACAAGAGAGCAAATGTACCTCGCGCTGTACGACTTCCCGCTCTCCCCGCGACCGTTTCGAACGTCGGTGATGTACGAGCGCAATCCCTCGGGCCAATCGTCGAAACGCGCGTCGTTCAAGGAGTAAATCTGCCCGCGAGACGGACACCGCATGTTCTCGTTCGCGACGCAAAACTCTCCGTCGACGAGGGTGTACTCGACGGCGGGACCAGAGTCACCGCACGCGAGCACGAGAGTTGTCGCGCCCGAGTAGTGCGCGTATCCTGCGGCGACTTGCTCATATCCGGGTCGTAACGCAGAATCGAGCGCGCTCGCGCCTTCGATGACTCGATAGATGCCGAAAATACTTCCGACGGGGACGTTGCATGCAATGTTGCGAGAACCGTCGAGCGGATCGATGCACACGATGTATTCGCCGCTATCGTTCAGCTGACAGGGAACGTCTTCCTCTTCGCTAGCGAAATACCGAACACCACCGCATTCGGCAAGGCGACGTTTGAAGATGTCGTTGGCGACGACGTCGAGTTTCTGTTGCTCGTCGCCCGAGCTGTTTTTTCCTGCGGTGGATCCGAGAAGTGCGGAGGCGCGCAGTGGGGCGGTTGCCAGTTCACCGGCGAGCTCTTTGCTCGCGTTGGCCAAAGCAACGAGAACCTTGCTTAGTGACAAACGCTCTCGTTTGGTCGATTCGCGACCAGCGAACGTCTCGCACGCGTGTATCTGCGTCGCAACGCTGAACTGGCGGTCTGGATCCGGATTAAACTGGACGACGCCGTACCGTCCGGAGACCATCCAGTCGTCTTTATGATCTCGCTCAGCCATCGCACGGCGCTCGGGAGGGATGCCGCATCCGAGCTCAGCTTTCAGGGTGCGAAGGGCGAGGATTGGCGCGGGAAAATACGCGGAGACATCCTCAAACGGCGTGCTCAAGTCGAACAGACAATCGTTGAGCAAGCGGCGATAGTTGCAATCGCCCTTGATGATGACGAGGTCCGACGTCTTCAACTCGTCACGCGCGTATTGAGGCAACGCCCAAAACGCCTGCGGTTGGCACCACGCAAAATCTGGCGCGATAACCCACGCACCAGAGGATAAATTCGACGCCCACCGTCTTCCCATTTGAGCGGTGTCGGCGTCGGCGCTAGAAATCATCGCATCGATGGTGTCCCTGCAATCCTTGTCCATGGCGTCAGAAACAAAAACCGGATGCGCTTTCACGCGCAAAATCACACGCTTAACCGACCCACTAATGATCATGGCGTCTGCGAGCGCGAGATCGCACGTGAGCTCGAAGCCCGCATTGTCGACGACGATTGAAACGTCGTTCATGCCCGCCTTGAGAGCGCTCGCCACCTTCTCCGAATCGTCCCACAACAGATACTCTTCTCCAGCTTGTAAAGCCTCCGCGAACGCCTCGTTCGCTCGGTTCGCGCCGTCGTCAGACGACCCAGATTCGGGCCAAATCGACAAATCCATTCTATTGCCCCAAAGCGCCACCATGACAAAAAGTCGGAGCTCCTCCGCGCTTGCGCTCGACTTTTTCGCGAACGCGTTCAACTTCTTCGCCAACGACGCCGCGGCCGTCGCTCCAGCGTTCAGACCGTTTATTTTATCCGTTCTGAAAGGATCGTAATTGAACAACGGCGAGTCCATGTCAAAATAGCCTATGGCGGAAAGGATACAACGATAGAAGTAAAACTCCGTCAGCAACCAAGGCGCATCCAACCACGTCGTACCGATCCAGGGCATCAAAATGTCACGCCAAGTGTCCAAGTCGGGTCCGTGATCATCCGCAATGTGCTGGATCACGCTCGTGCCGGCAGTGGAAAGCTCTGCTTCGAGCGCACGCAGTTTTCGCTCCGCGTCGCTTCCTGGCGTCAGGACGCTCTCGTTATCTTTAAACACGCGCCCCAAGATGTCCTCTCGAAGGCGCCTATTGACCGTATCGAACGCCCACGTGCCCGGGACGTTGCTCACGATGACCGGCGGTGTGCATCCGTCCCATGTGCGCGGGCCCGCAAGAGCAACTCGCCTCATCATCCTCTGCCTCGTCGCTGATCGAGTCGCGTGACGACGCGCTTCGGTCGTCGATCGAGAGACACTTCGATCGCGCGCGCAAACGGCGCGCGCTTCCGCTCGAACGCTGCGCATCGATGTCTGAAGTGCTCACGCATCCCTCTCGACTTCTCGTTGGAGTGAGCTCAGCGATTGCACTCGATACTCCAACAACTCTTTGAACGTATCATCCTCGACGGCCCTGATTTTATTGATCAAGGCTTGAATGAGGTGTGGGTTCATGGTTAGCATTCCCCGCAGACTTCGCGTGCGCCACAGTTCACAGACGGTGAGAGTAGAACATTGATGATTTTTCCTCTCGCCGGCGTCGCGAACGGTGTCTAAACCAAAGTACGTGAGATAAGTATCCGTGGCTCCGGTGAGCACGGCACTAATCATCGATTCGTCCACGTCCACAACAACGATCACGCCTTCCCGGACGACGTAAAAGAATTCATCTTCGATCACAACGCCTGGATCCAAACATACGAGATCAAACTCAGCGATTAAATCGGCACACAGTGCAGCAGACATGTTACCAAAGATGCTTTGAAACCTCGGTGTGAGCATTTCGCATGCCACAGCTTCGAACAAATCGGTGGGCAACGATCGCATGATTTCCACGTTCTCTTGTAACACCGCTCTTCTCGGCTCAACCTCGCTGGTGTACGACATCACGTGACACCGTAAGCGTTGGCTGATTCCCTCTCTGTCGAGAAATGCGTGCACGCGTGTCAATCGTTGCCTGTACTTTCGCTGCCGGGTCGACTGTCGAGAAAGGTATTGAATCGACGCGACGAACGATCCGACTAAAAAAGCGAAGAAGATCGCCCCGATGAACATCAAAACAGACACGATGGCCTGCTCGAGACGATTGCTCGACGCCGAGACATCGCCGAAGCCCACGCTCGTTACTATCGCGGTCGCAAAGTATATACCAGCGACGTATATGCGTGAATGACTACTCTCTTCGAGTCCCAATTGCGCCAGCCAAGTGTCTTCGCGACCTTCTTGGATCGCAACGAAAATCAACGCGCACGCCGCGCAATTCACTAGAAAGATGAACGCAACCACCGTCTGAGAAAAGAAGACAATCGTCGGAGTCATCCTGAAAATCTTAATGAAAAGGATCTCTGGAGTCGTTAACGTCGTTCCAACCAATCGAAACACGCGGAGCAACCGCAAAAGTCTCGTCAGACGCTCCACCAGCGAGGACTCGCCTTTCATGCTGACGAAGAGCTGAACGAAAAACGGAATGCCCACGAGCAGGTCGAGATTAAAATCACCATCCATGACGTACAGCTGACGCACGAGTCGCCGAGTTTTTATCAATCGTCGACGACCCGTCGACCGGCATATGATCACCTTGGCTTCGAAGAAGGATACGATCATCTCTGAGAACAGCACCGAACCGGCGATAAATTCTATCATCGGGATGGCGTGCAAGCCCGGACCCTTCAGACGCATGGGATAATCGAACGCGATCACGAAGGGTTCTAAAACGCACAATAACAGAGACACGCTCACCACGAGCACGTTCCACGCCAAGATGAATCGCGACGACGGCAGGAGAAACGGCGGGACAAAGCTCGGACGTCGCCGGCGATGTTCCGCATCGTCGGCGCGCACGAAGTCGCCGAATTTCTTCGAATTCACCACGACGCCGTGCTTGTACGCCTCGCGAACCAAGGTGGATTCGAAATCGACGTCATCCTCGACGAAGCCCTCGATGTCCTCCTCTTGTTCGAGGCACGCCGAGAGCGCGGTGGTGCGGCGCTCGAGCGGCGCCGAGGATGGTGCCCGATTAGCGTCGTACGCTGCGCGTATGGCTTTCGCGATCGCAGTGCCGCCCCACGGAAGCCGTCTCGACGCGTCTCGCGTAAGAAGGGAACGTTCGAGAGAGCGCGTCATCGGTGAGACGCGCGCGCGAGTGCGGTGTCAGTGGCTGGTGTCTCGGGGGCGTCGTCTCGTCGATTCCGAGTCGTCTCGGCGGCGCGGTGATTCGTGTCTCTTCTGTATTCGCTACTACATGGGTTGACGCTACGTCGTCTACAATTTGAGAGATGATTTGTTCGTTGTCGAATCGGATTTGCTCTTTTTCGTGGCACCGCCTCTCGCGGCGTCGGCCTCCTTGGCGTCTTGGAGCATGCCGAAGACTTTGCTCGATTTGGAAAAGTCGGATTTGGATTTTCCAGCCGCCGAACCGACAGCGAGCATGGCGACCTTGGGAGCCTTGCGCACGAAGCCGGCCTCCTCTTCCGCCTTGTGCTGCGCCTCGCGTTCGCGATCGCGCTTCGACTTGACGCGATCCTTTTCCTCGCGGACGGCTTTCGACTTGCGTTTGCGCTTCGCGCGTGCCGCCTTGCGCTCCTCCTTGGTGAGCTCGTCGTCCGCCTTGACGTTGCCCGCTGCCGACCCTCTTTGACCGCCTTTTCCGCCACCACCGACGAACACCTCTTCCGGTGCGAGGCGATCCTCGTCCTTGACTGAATTCGGAACGAAGTTCCCGCGCGCGCGAATGGCCAATTCTTCGTCGACGCGCGCCTCGATGTCCTTGACTTCCTCCACGACTCCGGTTCGCGACAAGGCGTCCAATCGATAGGAGAGCATGGCCCAGAGTTTCTTGACCTCCGCCACCATGGGATCTTCCTTTTCGCCCATGGCGACCCCAACCTTTTGTTTCATGTACTCGTCGGCGTAAATGTCGCCGAGACCCTTCGTCGACTTTGTGTCGTCGAGCTGCGGCAACTCTTTTCGCTCGCGTTCTTCGACGGGTTCGACGCGTTCGACGTCGTCGAATCGACCTTCGATGATGCGTTGCTTGATGATGTCTTCGAGCTTTTGAGTGATCTCCGCGCTGATGACGGGTGCGGGAGCCATGACGTGTTCAAACTCGAGGTCGGTCTCCAAGGCGCTATTCATCGGGCGTTCCTTCGCGTCCGCCTCGCCCTTGAGTAACCACGACTTTTCACCGATGGCTGCCGCCTCGAGCTTGTCCATTTGACGCGCCAGGGCCTCTTGTTGACGCTGGAACGCGGATTTTGGGCGGTTGGCGGTGTCCTCGCCGACGTCGACGTCTTCTTCATCGTCGTCTTCGTCCTCGGCCCGAGCGATCTCGGCGTCCAACTCTGCGTCGAGCTTTTTGTCCAACGCGTCGAGCTCTTCATCTCCCTGATCAGCGCCCCACGGCTCGGCGTCCTCTTCGTCTTCGTCTTCGTCGTACTCGTCGTCTTCTTGATCGTGGTTTTCGAGGCTGCGGTTTCCGGAAATGCCAGTCTCCAATTCCCCGTCCACATCGTCTTCCTCCTCGTCGGCGTCTTCGTCGCCCTCAAGGGCGTTGAACATGTCCTCTTCTTCATCGCTCAATGCCGCCAATTCCGCGTCGTTGGACGCCCCGAGTTTACCACCTTTGGTGCCACCGATGGGTTTGCCCTTGTGCTTGCCGAAAAAGTCTTCAAACATGAGATCCTGAGCCTTTTTCCCCTTCGCCTTCGCCTTGTTTTTCCGCGACGTCGACGTGCTCACTCCCGCGAGCTTTGCCGTGTACGCCAACGCGTCGTCGAGGTCGTCTGCTTCCTCGGAATCTTCGTCGCCGTCGATATCGTCGTCACTATCGCTCATCTCGCGATAGATATCGGCGTCATCGTCTTCCGAGTCGTCGTCGTTCTCTCCGTCGTCGCCTTCTCCCTCGTTCGCTCTCCGACGCTCCTCCTCCTCTTCGTCGCCTTGGTTCATGAAATTTTCCATATCGTCCAGACTGAACATGCCGGGATCTTTAAAGAACTTGTTCGTGCGATCGCTTCCGCTCGTCTTCTTACCACTCTTTGCTCGAACGCCCTCGTCTTCGTCGTCCTCCAAGACGTCTTCGTCCTCCGCCGCGTCGAGCGCGTCTTCGTCGTCGTCCTCCTCTTCTTTCTCTTCCTCATCGCTTGTTCCCGAGTCGTCCTCCACGGACACCTGGAACAGCTCGTCCACGTCTCCGCTCCCACCGTCGCCGTACTTGCCCCCCAACGCCTTCACCGCGCGCTTACACTTGGTCAGCGCCGGCGCGAGCCCCGCGTTCACCTGCGTCCACACCTGCTCCGCGTCCAACCCATCCACGACGAGTTCGTCCACCGAATCCGCGTTCGTCGCGCGTAGATCGGCGTCGTCGACTCCACCCTCGGTCGACTCTCGCATCGCGCGCGCGAGTCTGACGAAGAGCGCTCTCGCCGCGTCCGCGCACGCCGCGCGCCGCGCGTCCGCGCCGCCGCCGCCTTTGGCGCTCGCGGACGCATCCTCGCCCGTCGACGCGACGTCGCGGAGCGCGCGCGCGATCTCGCGGGTCCAGTGCGACAGATCGTTCGCGTTCGACGTCTCCGTTGACGTCTTGGCGCCGCCGCGCGCGCGTCGCGCGCCCATGACGACGAGGAATCGCGTCCGGCGCGCGCGAACGACCCGAGCTCGCGGCGCGGTGCGAAGGTGACGATAAACGCGCGCGGCTCGTACTGTGAACGTTTCTATGCAAAGAACGTACGTCCAGCGCGCTGCTTAATCATACTCTAGAGCCTCGAAGACTATGAAACAAAAAACGATACGCGATCGGACAGTCGGACTCGACCGCCCGTTTCTCGAGACCTCGCGCGAGGGCGACGCGCGCTCCGCCTTTCCAAAGCACGCGACGTGAACCATGGGTGCGTGCGACGACCGCGACGCGACGAGCGACGCGAACGTTTCCATCGATCGCGCCGCGACTCGCGCGCGTCTCTCTCGCGCGACGCGCGGACGATGGATGATGCACCTCGCGCCCCCGCGACCTCGCGGGGGGCGGATCCCAGGGAAAGCCCGGTCGTCGGCGCGTCGAGCGCGGGCGAGCCGACGCCGCGCGCGACGATCGGCGCGCGCGCGACGATCGCGACGATCGCGTTCGACGCATCGCCGGTCGTCTCGCGCGCATCGATCGCTCGCGACGCGCGTCGCGCGCGGGAAGATTCAGGGCGCGCCATCGTGCGAAAGCCCTAAACCCGACCGCGCGCGACGCCCGTCGTCCGGGACACCGACGCCGAGGCGATGGCGAGGGAGGACCGCGAGAGAGGCGATGCGAACGTCGTCAAATTCTCGCGCGCGCGTTCCCGTCTCGTAAGATGATCGCATCGACTGACCGCTCGCGTTCGTGTTCCCTCGCGCAGTCCACCTCCGATGCCACGAACTCCGAGAGCGCTCCAAGCAAGAGTTGAAGCAATCGCTCGACGTCTTGAAGACGGAACTCGCGCAGCTCCGCGTCGCGAAAGTGACCGGTGGTGCTCCGGGTAAGCTTAGCAAGATCAAGCAAGTGAGATTGGCGATCGCGCAAACCCTCACGGTGATGCGTCACAAGCAGTTGAACTCTTTGCGCGAGGCGTACGCGGGCTCCAAGTACATGCCGCTCGACTTGCGACAAAAGAAGACGCGCGCCATTCGTCGCGCGTTGACCAAGTCCCAAAAGAACGCGAAGACTGTTCGCCAGGCGAAGAAGGACGCCGCGTTCCCGCAGCGCAAGTACGCGCTCAAGGCGTAAAGAAACTGCGATTGTGTCGTAGAAAACTTTAGGTTTGGTCTTAGCGTAATGTAAGAAGGCCCCGGCGAGGGCTTTTGCACACACACACGACGTTCCTCTTCGCGCGCGCCGACACGGTACTGGTCGAGTGTTTTTTTACTCTCTGAATGAATGATTAAATCGTTTTCTAGCTAATCACGACGACGATCACGCCGCTTTACTATCTTTTTCCGCCTCTTTGTCGGCGTCGCCCTTGTCGGTTGTCGCGGGCGCGAGCTTACTTTGTTCCTCCTCGGCAAACTCGCGGAGAAGTTCCTCCTGGCGAGGCGAGAGATTCTTCGGCGTCGACACGCTGAAACGAACGAACAGGTCCCCCACGAGCACAGATCCAAGTCTGGGAAGACCCCGTCCTCTCAATCGCAATTGATCGCCGTGCTGCGTCGTCTTGCGCACCTTGACCTCGATGTCTCCGTCCAGCGTCGGCGCTCGCACGGTGCCGCCGAGCGCGGCGGTAGTGAAAGGAATGTCGATGCTCGTGACGAGATCGCCTCCGAGTCTTCTAAATCGTGGATCTCCCTTGACCTGGACGTTGATATATAAGCTTCCCACGCGTCCACCGACGCCTCGAATACCTTCTCCCGGCATGCGCAAGCTCTGTCCATCCTCGACGCCTCGAGGGATATCAACCTTAACGTTACGCGCGGGTTGCGTCTCCTTCTTTCCGCGGAACGTCGTCACAGTCTCGGGAATGTTGATCTCACGACTCGTGCCTCGTCGCACTTCATCCAGGGTGACCTGCACGCTGGTCTGTATGTCTCGCGCGCCGCCGCCGCCGCCGAAAAAGTCTTGGAGCACCTCCTCAAACGGGTCGAAACCGCCCGTACCGCCGCTGCTCTGATAGAAACCTTGGAATCCACCCTGTCCACCAAAGTCTTGGAATCCACTGAATCCACCACCCGGTCCACCGGCGCCACCACCGTTCTCCATGCTCTCGTAATTCGCGTGTCCGACTTGGTCGTACGTGCTCCTTGTCTTGGCGTCCCGGAGCACTTCGTACGCCTTTTGCACCTCTTGAAAACGTTTCTCCGTCTCCTCGTCCCCTTTATTCGTGTCCGGGTGGTACTTCTTCGCCAGCGCGTAGTACGCTTTTTTGATCTCGCCCGCGCTCGCGCCTCGATCGACGCCGAGCACTTCGTAATAGCTCTTCCCGGCGGCGAACGACGTCCCCGCGCTCGAGCGAAATTCTCGACACCACGCGTTCCGTCGTCCGCCCATCGTCGATTCTCCGCGCGCGCGCTTCGTCGTCGTCGACCACGACGCCCAACTCGCGCCATCACTCGCCCCACACGCTCGAAACGCCCGCGTCGCGCCTCCGAACGCGAACGCAGCCGTCGCCCCCTCTCCCGGTGAGCTCGAGACGCGCGCGTTCGCGCCCATCGCACTCACGCCTCGTCGCGCGCGACGCACCGCGCGCGCAACGACGCGCGCGGTCGACATCGTCCACGGCGCGCGTTCGCCTCTCAATCCTTCCGCGCGCCTCGACGCGCCACCGATTCCTCTCGCGCGCGCGCAATCGAAGCAATCCTCTCGATCCTTCTTAGCGCGCCCACGCGTGCGACGTCGTCCCCGAACGCCGTTCCGTCGATTCGACGCGCGTCAGACGTCGATGCCGATCGTTTCCACCGCGACGTTCCCTCCGTGCGCCGTGTGCGCGCTCGAACGCGCTCGAGAAGCCCCTCGAACGCGTCGGGCTCTAACGCCAACGCACTCGCACCCTCCTCGCGCCGCAAAACCTCGACACGCGCTCTCGCCCGCACAGCTCGACGCGCGTCGACGCAGCTCGCGAACCGCTCGCGAGACGAACACAGACCTCACGTAGAACCTCTCGGTCGTCTCGCGCCATGTCTCTCGCCCGCACGGTGTCGTTTCGAGGCGTCGTCGGTGGTGGCTCCATGACGGCATCGCTTCGTCGAGTCGCGGGGACGACGCCCGCGGTGACGCCGTCTCGACAGTTTCGATCGAGCGAGATCACGTGCGGGAGGAAGGCGGCTAAGATCGCGCAGAAGAAGGGCAAGACGGACGCGGCGAGGACCAAGCTGTACGGACGGTACGGTAAGTTGATCGCGCAGACGGTGAAGCAGGGCGGCAGCGCGGATCCCGTGGCGAACGTCGCGCTCGGGAAGCTGCTGAAGCAAGCGCAAGCGGCCAACGTGCCGCGAGATTTGATTGATAGAAACATAAAGAAGGCGCAGGAGGGTAAGTCTGGGGATTACTTTGAGCTGACGTACGAAGTGTACGGCGCGGGCGGCGTCGGCATCGTATGCGAGGTGCTGACGGATAACGTCAACCGAGCGGCGAGCGAAACGCGATCGGCGGCGACGAAGGCTGGCGGTAAAATGGCGGAACCAGGAAGCGTGATGTTTAATTTCAACCGACGAGGTGTGTGCATCATCGACGGTGGTGATGAGGAGGCGGTGTTTGAGGCGGCGATGGAAGCCGGCGCCGAGGACATCGTTCCGAGACGCGACGGCGCCGAGGGCTGGGACGTCGTGTGCCAACTCGACGATTTCTCCGGCGTCCAAGACGCGCTCGCCGACGCTGGTTTCACCATCAACGAGGACACCGGCCTGAAGTGCATCCCGATGACGGAGATTGAAACCAGCGACGAAGACGCCGACGTCAACGACAAAATCATAGAAGCGCTCCTCGATTTAGACGACGTCGACGCCGTCTACTCGCAATAATTTAATTCATTCACACGCTATTCATTCACACACCCTCTCTCACTCTCCTTTTCAGCGCGCGCCACGCGTCGGCGACGTGACCTCGCGCGTCGCCGCCGCGTCCTCTCTCTCGGTTCCCTCTCGTCTCGTCGAACCGCCTTCCCTGCACGCGTTCCCATTCGCGTTGTTTTCCGCACTCTGACGCGCGCGTGTCGCCTCCAAACCCTCGCGCCGCCGTCGTCGGTCGCGCGCACGGGTCACACGCACCTCCATCGCGCGCGTTCGCGCCATGAGCGCCCTCGACGCGTGCGTCACCGCGTGCGGCGCCGCCGCGAACGCGTCGTGCGCCCAGGATTGTTTCATCCTCCACGGATGGGAAGTCGCCGCCGAACCCTTCCTCCCGCAGACGGCCTCGCTCATCCTGGGCGTGTGTCTCATCATGCTCTCCGCGTTATTCAGCGGTCTCACCCTCGGGTTGATGTCGCTCGATCCCGTCGGGTTGGAGATCATCGCCGAGGGCGGCGACCCGGATGAGCGCGAGTACGCCAAAGCCATCATACCGGTGCGTAAAAATGGAAATTTGTTGCTTTGCACGCTGTTGCTCGGGAACACGGCTGTGAACTCGTTGATATCGATTCTCATGGCGAGCGTGACGAGCGGGGTGATGGGATTGATCATCTCTACGCTGAGCATCGTGTGTCTGGGGGAGATCACGCCGCAGGCGTTGTGCTCGAGGCACGGGTTGTACATCGGCGCGAAGACGATTTGGATCATGAAGGGGTTCATCGTGTTGTTGTTCATCATCGCGTGGCCCATATCGTTGGTGCTGGATCGAATCTTGGGGGTGGACATTGGGTCGTTTCACACGAGCGAGGAGTTGAAGCACTTGGTGCGCGTACACGTGGAGAAGCCGCAGGGACAGGAGGAGTCGGGGTTGAATCACGCGGACGCGGCGATGTTGACGGGAGTGCTGGAATATAAACACATGACGGTAAAAGACGTGATGACAGACTTAGATAAGGTGTACATGATCGAACTCAACACGAAGATGTCGTTCTCGGTGTTGATGGATATTTACAAGAGCGGTTTCACGCGTATTCCAGTCTACGAAGGCACCCGCTCGAACATCGTGGGCATTCTCTTCACGAAGGATTTGATTCTCATCGATCCGGACGATGAGATTGAATTGGCGGCGCTGTTATCTTTCCACGGCGGTAAGAATGGTGGCTATTTGCGTTACGTGAGCGACACGACGACGCTCGATAAAGTGTTTTTAGAGTTCAAGCAGTGCCGCATGCACTTGCTCTGCGCGCACGACGAACATGGACCGCCGCGCAAGGATGGCTCGAACGCCCTCGTCACGGGTATCATCACGCTTGAAGACGTTATCGAGGCCCTCATCAAGGATGAAATCATCGACGAAACCGATACGTTGATCGATGTGAACGAGCCCTCATCGATTGTCGAAAAGCGCGTCTTCTTCCGAGGCGCCGATCCGACCAAGTTTATGAGCGTCTTCGAGCACAGGATGAACGAAGACACAAAGCTCGGAGAAAACGAAGTGAGCGCGATCCAAGCGTTCTTGGGCTCTAACGTGCCCGAGTTTGAGACGTTGAGCAAATTCCCAAAAGTTTTACGAAAGCTCATCGAGACGTCGACGGTGATAGAGAACGACGAGTCTACTAGCGATAGCGAAAACAGCGCTATGGGCACGCCGGGCGTGCACAGAGAGCGACAATACGAAGACGATATTTTGTATAAAACCGGCGTGGAGGCTGATTTCTTCACGCTCGTGCTTCAGGGCCAGGTGAGAATTTTTGCCGGCTCTGAAGACTTTGAGAGCGAAGTGGGTCCGTTTTCGTACGTGGGCCAAAGCGCGCTGGTGAAGGACCCCTACGTCCCGGATTTCCGCGCATACACGTGCGCCGGCTCTCGCGTGATTAAAATCTCACGCGCAGACTACAAAGCCGCGTTGGCGACGTCCGCAGTAAAAGCCATGGGTGCCGGCGCGAAAAAGCGCGCCACCAAAGTCAGCACGAAACCGAGCGCCTCCGAGTTGAACGAGACAGTGGAGTGAGCGACGAGAGCGCGTGCGCGTAGATGACGCTGAAGGGACACGAATTGCATTTAGAAACGATGAATGAGCGATGTAGTAAATGTGCGTTTAACAAGTTTCATTCACGAACACGTAAACTCCCGTATCTGCAAAGTGTCACAAAAAAGGTCGGTCTTGATTAACGTAAAAAGTGCCGACGGCGTCGTTCGACGCGATCCGGCTGCATCGGATCCGCATAAAGGCATGATCTCATCAACGGCAATTTTGTACAACAACAGCGTCCAATCACGCGATCACGCGCGACCGCTCATCTCGAGCTTCGTCCGGGATCATTCCTGTTGTTTTGTTCCATCTTCTTCGACGACGACTTCTCGAATTTGTCAAAGATATTTCTCTTATACTCAATCTTAGGCCCGTCATCGATCGAACGCATCTTAAAGTGATGAAACTCCGCCGCTTCCGAATCATCGCCCTCGAAATCCGCCGCCACGCGCGTCGTCGACACGCGCACGTACCCCGTGCCTCCGCACGACTGACACGTGCTGATGCACTCGCGCATCTTCCCGCCTCGCTTCGTCACGCTGATCACCAACTTATTCCCTCGACACGCCTTACACAGCGTGTCGTACACCTCCGTCGAGTTTCGAAGCGAACACGTGTCCAACTCCTCGACGGTTTGTTCGCACTTACTCTCCCCGAACGTGCTCTTCCCGTTCGACGGACGCGGCGGGGCGCGATGGTAATGAATGGGCAACCCGAGCGCTTTATGCGCGCCGGCACCGTTGTCCGCGCGTTTCGCGCGCGCGACGTGCGCGTCGCGCGACGCGCGGATGAAGGTCGGTCGGGAGGGTAACGTCGAGACGAACATCGGGCGATCGGGCGCGCGAGAGAGTGACGCGACGTCGTCGACACAAAGATGCATCATCGAATCATCGGTCGGTCGGTCGGTCGCGTCAGCAAAATATCTTCTATTTTACAAGAGGGCACCCGCGGGACGAGCGGACGCCGCGACCGCGAGAACGCGTCGTGTGGGTGTGCGAGGGGTGCGGACGGTGGAGACGGTGTCTACTCATGAATGGCGCGCGTTGCGGCGCGCGAGAGCGAGGGAGCGCGCGCGTGGTGGTTTGAGCGCGGAGGAGGCGGAGGCGCGCTTTCCGGCGGTTGAGGACGCGAGCGCGGGCGCGCCGCCGAGCGGTGGAAGCACGGGGGGTAAGGGGGCGTTCCAGTTGGCGACGATGGTCGGGAACGGTGGTTCGCGCGATTCCGCGGCGGTGGTGGGAGATGTCGTCGGTCGGTCGGTGGCGTCGGCGGTGGCGTCGGCGTCTCGGGCTCGGCGTTTCGCGCCGGTTCGAGCGCCCGCGCGCGCGGCGTCTCCGCGCGAGGGAGGCGACGACGGCGTCGCGGCGTCGCCCGCGGATGTATGTGGATTTTTGAGCAATTTGATCCTCGCCCGCGCCTTGGCGAGCTCGCGCTTCTGTCGATCGCAACACTGTTTGAGAGATTTCGTCTCTCTCGCCGCCGACGCGAGCGCCTCCTCCAACGCCGCCACCCGTTCCACCGTCGCTGCCCCCATCGTCCCTCCGCTCGCCAGGTGCGCGCTCGCCGCCGCTAGCGCCTCGTTCCGCTCCGCCGTCGCCTCCCTGGCGCGACGCTCCGCCACCTCTAACGCCGCCTCGGCGCGCATCCGTCGCGCGCGCTCCTCGCTCGCCGACGCCTTGGCCAATCCAACCTCACGTTTCATCTCCGCGCTCGTGAATCCCGCGCGACGCGCCTCGACGGCGCCCGCCATCGCCATGGCTAACGTCTCGTACTTTTCCTTGAGCGTCTCGAGCGCGTCGCGCATGCCATCGCGCAGGGATTCCGACTCGGCCAGGCGCGCCTCGAGCGCGCGCGCGCGCGTCACCGCCGTTCCGTCCGCGTCCGCGTCCGCGCCGTCGGCGGCGGCGGTGGTGCCGTCGTCGTCGTCGTCCGCGTCGCGCCCGCGCGTCTTGGCGCGAAGCGCGACGCGACGCTTGGACGGCGCGGCGCGCCGTCGCGCGGTCATTGTCTGACGTCTTCACCAATGATCGTCTCGACGCCGACGCTCGCGGTGATGCGTCTCCGCGCGCCGCGAAGCGTCACCGCGCGCGCGAGCAAGCGTAACACGCGTCGCGCGCGTCGCGAGATGAATCGACCGCGCGAGGGTGCGAGCGAGGGGGCGTCCCCGTCCCCGTCGATGGACCTGGACGAGGTCGAGGCTTCGGTGTTCGACCGCGACGGCGCGAGCGCGCCGCGCGCGCCCGAACCGGTGAAGATCGAGGCGATGAAAGAGATCGAGAGCGCGAACGCGCGGTTGGCGCCGGGCGCGGCCAAGGCGAGAGAGGAGGCGTTCAGGGCGATGATGGCGAGGGAAAAGTTGCGAGAGGATAACAGGTCGCCGGCGGAGCGAGCGCTGAGCGTGGACTCGTTGTTGGTGTTCGGATGCGACGGTGTGTTGCCGGAGATTGTGAACGCGCGCGTTGCCATGTTCGGCGTGCTCACGGGGACGGTGGTTGAGGTGACGACGGGGAAGAGTTTCGCGGAACAGCTGGGGTGGAACCTGACGCACGGGGTGAGCGAGCTCGTCGTCGGCGCGGTGATCGTGGCGAGTTGTTTGCCGAGTTTTCTCGCGAAAACGGACGGCGAGACGGTGTTCGGATCCGGGGCGTGCAAGTGGAAGCGAGACACGACGGCGCGGGCCGAGCGTGGATATTTGGTGGATCCGTTGAATCTCGACGTGCGCACGCTGCCGGGGAAGGACACGGTGTTGGGGAGAATCGGCTGGGTGCCGTTCGTGGAATTGTTAAACGGACGACTCGCCATGTTGACGCTCATCGTGTTGTTCGCGGGTGAACCGTTGGCGGGACATCCCTTCTTCACGGCGCCTTAGATTGTTTAATGATTACATCGCTCGACCATTCTTATCTCTTCTTTTTTCTCCTCGACGAAGATTCGTCCGTTTTCGGCCTGAAGGCTTCGCGCATGAGCTCGATTTTCTCCGCCGTCACCGCGTTTGTCTCTCTCGCTCGACTCGTTTGTAGGAATATGACGCTGGTATCACTCGTCGCGCGTCTGTACTTGGACGCCTTTCGATGTTGCGCCCCTTCGTAATATCCATGCTCTCGCACGTCGATGACCTCGACGTGCGAACAAAACGGCGATCGCGCCATGATTTCCCAACACGGACGATTTATCCAGTACGGCGTGATGACGACGAACGTGAGCGCGTCTGACGCGGATTCGAGACACGATATTAAATGGTTTGCCGTGTCGACGACGACGTTTTCGTCAAACGGCGGATTCACCTCGTAACTCCCTCTCGAGGGACGAAACCGCGAATAATCCCCCAACGAGCCGAACGGACCGTCGACATCGAAATATCTACTGCAGTACCTCGGCCAGCGACAGTTTAACGGCGACGCGAAAAGTTCGCACGACACGCCGAACGCGTCTCGCAACACGTCGAACACGTCTCCGTGCAACGCCGTGTGATGTCCTCCGGCGAACCGAAACTGTCCACCTTGCGCCGCGTCGTAACGAGCGACGACGGCGTAAGTGGCGAGTAAAAACGTCGCTTCGTCGCGCGCCGACTCGATGACGCCGGAACTCACTTCGTAGAGAGCGCGCAACTTGTCGAAATGTTCTCGATTGAGTCGCACCGTCGTCGTCCCAAGTCCGAGAAGAACGACGTTGCCCTCGCTCGTCTTCTCCACGAGCGCGCTCGCGCTCGCGCTCGCCGACTCACGCTCCATCACTCGCGCGCACTCCTCCATCATCGACATCATCGAAGCGCACGTCGTGTCCGCCTCGCCGTCGCTCGCGCCGCTCGCGCGTAATTTGCCCGCCAAAAAAGCGCGACTTCGCTCGCCGCGTGGTAACAACGGCGCCTTCGCGTCCGCCGTCGCCAACCACTCCTCGTACGCCGAACACCACCGTTTCCCCAGTATTTTCTCGCACGCCCGCTGAAATCGTGCGCACCCGCGAGACATCGCGCGGAGTCGACTCGCCTCGGCGTTCGCGAGCGTCGCCGCCGCCGTCCCGGAGACGAGAGAGACAGCAGACGTCCCCGCGTGCGATTCTCTCGCGCGTCGCATCGCGTCGTCGTCCCCGCGCGCGGGACGCGCGTCTAATAATCCATCCCTCCGCTCCACCGTCGCGCGCGCGGCGGCTCCGCGCGTCGAGGACGTCGCGTCGCGCCGTCGTTTCGACGCTGACGGCGAACGCGCGTCGGTGGTTCGAGCCGACGAACGCTCGTCGGCGCGCGCGGGAGGACTCAGCGACGGCACGGCGGGCGAGACGGTCTCGCCGCGCATGCGCGCGCGCATCGCCGCCCAGTTGGACATGGCGACGCCGACGCGCGCGCGCGCGCGTTGATGAAGTGAAGTGCGGGTCGCGATTCACCGTAACCGCCGGGGGACGTCCGACGCCGAGAGACAGTCCGCGACGCGCGAGAGACATGTTGCTCGCGCGCGCGGCGCCACCGTGCGCGCGCGCGAACGAGCGTTCGTCGGTCCGCGCGCCGTCGACGGCGACGTCCGCGCGGGTGGCCGCGTCGCGAGCGCGAGTCGGCGCGCGCGAGGGCATCGTCGCTCGAGGGAAGCGACGGAAAGGGTTCGCCGAGCTTCTCGGTGGCGGCGAGGACGGCGAGGACGAGGGCGTCGAGGGTGCGAAATCGATCGCGCGCAACGCGGACGAGCGGTGCCCGTGCGGGGGCGGCGGTGAGGGGTTGACGTACGCGAGTTGTTGCAAGAGATTTCACGACGGCGAGGCGTATCCCGACGACCCGGTGACGCTCATGCGGACGCGTTTCAGCGCGTACGCCAAGGGGAAGGGGTTATACGTCGTCAAGACGACGCATCCCGATAATCCGATCCTCAAGGAAGGGTCGAAGACGAAGGAAGGGAAGGTGGTGAGCTCGCTCGCCAGGGATGTGGAGACTACGTGTAAAAAGGTGCGCTTTTACGATTTGGACATCGTTCGCGACGTCAAGGGTAAGAGCAAGGGCGACGCGCGCGAGCATCTCGTCGGGTTTCGGTACAAGTGTCGCGTCGTGCGGCAACAGGGGTTCAACGAGCTCCCGGAGGAACAACACGCGGAGCTATCCACGTTTCGCACCGTGGAGGACGCCGAGCTCGGCGAGGTGTGGAAATTCGTTGACGGTATTCAGGGATCGACGTAGATTTATTTTTGCAATGCGACGGCGACAAACGTTCACACGCGCACGGTTCCATTAAAATTTCGAGCGCACGGTGTCCTCGAGCGCGCGCGCTCGTCGACGTCGTCGCGTCCCGAAGGCAGGTACACCCACATCCATCCGCTGGCACGACGTCACAACCGAGCGCGCCTCATGCCCGCTCTGACGTCGTCTGCTCGCGCGGTCTTCGTCAACCGACGCGTCGTTCGCGCACGTCGCGTGCGCGGCTCCATGCAGTCCGTTCGCGCCTTCTTCGGCGGCGGTGACAAGCCGGCCACGTCATCGAAGTCCGCACACGAATTCACCGTCAAGTCCATCGACGGCGAAGACGTCCCGCTCTCCAAGTACGCCGGTAAGGTGATGTTGGTCGTCAACGTCGCGTCTCAGTGAGGCTTGACGGACCAAAACTACAAGGAACTCGTGCAGTTGGATAACAAGTACGAGAACCTTGTGGTTGCCGCGTTTCCGTGCAATCAGTTCGGAGCGCAAGAGCCCGGTTCGGCCGCTGATATCAAGTCGTTCGCGGGTAAATATGGCGCCAAATTCCCGCTGTTCGCGAAGATCGACGTGAACGGCGCGAACGCGAGTCCATTCTGGAAGCATCTCAAGGAGAGCAAGCCGGAGAGCGGTTTGATGTCCATGGCAGGTTCCGACATCAAGTGGAACTTCGCAAAGTTCTTGGTCGGCAAGGATGGTAAGACCATCGAACGATACGCGCCGACGAGTAGTCCGCTCGCCATTGAGGCGGACATCGTCAAGGCGCTCTGAGTGCGTCAGTGCGAATAGCCGACGCGTCGCAGTGCGAGAGACGCTTCTCGATGTCGTGAAGCCACGTCCGATAAATCAACTTCGGTTGAGGGGATGATGCGCCGATTCAACCGAGAAGCGTCGATCGTCGCGCTCGAAACAATCACTTAATACGAATTACATCTTTCAATCTATCGTTCCTACTCTAAGAATTCGCTCACGCTCTCGGCGATCGCCATGCACGACGTAAGTCCCGGGGACTCGAAACCAAACAACTGTACCAAACCGGGCGAGCCGTGTTCGCACTCCGTCTGAATCACGAAATCCGTCGTCGCCCCTGGCTCGTCGGTGTCGCCGTCGCAATTGATTAATTTCGGTCTGATGCCCGTGTACGCCGGGCGCAACATGCCGTCTTGTAGACCGGGCCAGTATTCGCGAATGGCTTCATAAAACGATCGCACGCGCTCTGCCTTCATCGTGTAATCGATGTCGTCGATCCACTCGATATCGGGACCAAACTTACACACGTCGTTGACGTCTCGAGTGAAATGCACTCCCAACCCACCCTCGCGCGGAAGAGGGTAGACGAGGCGCTTGAACGGAGCGGGCACGCCCTTCTTCAAGCCGCAATACATGCCTCGCGCGAAGTATAACGGTGGCGAGGGCGTCGCTTCCGCGTCGTAAACATCGAACATGCGTTCCGTGAGCTTATGTGCGTATAAACCCGCCGCGTTGACGAGACGTGGCGCGGAAATGACGAGGTTCGACTTTGTCTTGATCCGAAATGCCTTGCGCAAACCGCGAGAAATGCCCACCACCTCGTCGCCGAGTATCACCTTCGTACGACCGTCTCGCTCGCAGTCGCGTTTGAAAGACTCCATCAAGTCTTTTGAATCGACGATGCTCGTGGAAGGAGACCACACACCGGCGACCGCACGCACATTTTTCTCAAGCTCGACGAGCGTTTCCTCCGAAACCAACTCCAAATCGTCGACGTCGTTCATCTCTGCGCGTGCAATCATCGCCTCCAGTTCATCCATTTGTTCCTCTTCTTGCGCGACGATGAACTTTCCTATGTTACCCCAGGTGACGTTCTTCTTTTGGCAATACTTTTCAATCATTCTGCGGCCCTTGACACAGTACAACGCCTTTTTCGAGCCCGGCGCGTAATGCATCCCCGCGTGAAGAACCTCGCTATTTCTCGAGCTCGTCTCCGCACCGACGGTCTTCGCCTTGTCGATCAGAACAACCTTCATACCCCGTGACGATAGCTCGCGCGCGCACGCCAAACCGATGATTCCGGCGCCGACGACGACGGCGTCGCAGCGCTCATCCGTCTCCCCGGCGGAAGATTTCGCCGCTCGCGTCGTCGTCGCCGCCGTCGCGCGCGACCGTCGCACGCGCGCGTCATCGCGCGCGCGCACGGTGGTGCGCGATGCCTCCGAGGCTCGCACCGCGCCCGCGTGCATGGCGACGCGTGAGAAACTGAGGCGAGGACTAGTCGTCAGGACAAATAAAGTTCGTCTTCACCTTGGACTTTAGGAATTCGGAGTAACGAACGACGCGCGCCGCGTACGTGGGATCGTTCGCGTCGGCCGTCAACTGTCTCGGCGCGACGCACGCGTCGTAATTCGGTTCCAGAAAGAAGGCAATTGAAAAGCGAGACTTTGCCGCGTCGGCGTCGGCGTCTCGCCGACGCACCACGCGGTGCCGACACGCCTTGAACGCCGACACGCCGTCCACCTCCATGAACAATTGTAACATCTCACCGACGTTACACGCCACCGTGCCGGGAATGTTCGGCACGTCGCGCCATTCACCGTCGCAGTCCACCTGTAAACCGCTCGCCGTCGCGTCTAAAAAGCTCAGAAAGCCGTAGTCGGTGTGCGCGCCGGTGGACACTTTCTCCTCGTCATCCTCCGCACCCGGCGAATGAATCAATCGCATGATCCAAAACGACTCGTTCGTCATCGCGTCGAACGCGCCGACGGGCACGTCTTCCGCCAGCGCCAACGCAGCGAGCATGCAGCGTCCGAGTCTTAACCACCACTTCGCCGTCGTGTCCACCTTGCGCACCAACGCGTCGTCACCCACGTCTGGATGTGGGCCCCGCAACGTCCCAGGCTCGTCGTACGCATCGAACGGTTGGCTTATTGGGTTGTAAAAATCCAACGCTTCGTGCGCGTCCGGCGCGCCCTCGGTGACATTTTCGCCGAGTCGTTGGTATCCGCGCCCCTTTCTCAGCCCGACGCGCGACTTCTCGCGTTCATCGCGCGCAAACCAACGACGGAGATCGTCGAACAAGACGCACTCGGTGTCATCGCCGTCACGCGCGGCGAACGCGACGCGCGCATCGCTCGCAACGCGCGCGCGGCGAATGAGAAAACAACCGTGTCCATCTTGAATCGCGCGCGACATCGCGCGTCCGAGCTCGCGCCGGACGTCGTCCGTCGCGGCGTCGTCGGCGTCGTCGACGAGCGCGGACACGTCGACGATCGGGAACGCGTCCTCGTCGCGTCGTTCGCGCGGCGTCGTGGAGGACGACATGACGTCGGGGTGTAAAGCGAAAGCAGTTAGTTGGGAGCTTGGCTTCGGTCGGGTCTTCTTTACGGTGGATTGAAGACTATGCGGTGGCGCTAAAGTGGTGGTGCATCTATTCGGTCGGGTGCGTTCGGATGCTCGGTGTCGTAATCGAGCGTTGTCCAATCGTCGAGGTCGAGCATGGCGAGGACATCTAATATTTTTTCATCCTCTTGCACACTCGACGCTGCCTCCTCGGTGGTTTCCTCGGCGGATTGCGTCGATTCGCCGACGTCGATCAAGGACGGCGTCGACGCGCGCTTGACAGGACTCGGAGAGATGACGCGCGGGACGTCGTCATTCGCCGCCGCGTCTTTATCCAAACGGTCCACCTCTTCGTCCGTGAGGTCGTGCATGGCGAGAGCGCTCTCCATCACCGCGTCGAGACGCTCGCGCGGCCACGTGCGAGGTTCGGTCTTCAAGTACACGACGAGAAGCTCGAAATCGTCGAGTTTTAACAAGTCACCGGCGGCTTCGTTCAGTAACGCGACGCAAATACGCATGATGAGCGAAGGAGACCGTTGCGCCAGAAGACAATCCATGACGCGTCCGCTGAAACGCACCGGAAACTCCGACGCAAAAGCTGACATGAACCAACCGGACGCGTAGAGTACGGGAGCGACGTCGTGCTTTTCCAAATGCTGCGCCAGCGCGGGATTCTTTGCTCGAAGCACGACGGCGAGCTGACGCAATCGCAACTTTAATCCCTCCATGCCATGCAAGTACATCGAACGAAAGTCACTCCCTTCCATGAGCGTCACGAAAGCGGCGAACGCGCTGCTCTCGCTGAGATATATGAGCAACAGCCCGGCGACAAACGCCATCCCCTGACAATACCCAACCTTGGAGTCGTGTATCGCGTACGCCTTCAATATGTTGGCAAGCGCCTTTCGGCCATCCGCGCCCTTGGAAGTCCTCGCCGCGAAGAATTCGTGATTCGGAAACGTGCGCGCCAAATCGCGCTCGATGGTGGAGCCGACGTTTTCATTCCACTTATCTTTCGCGATCGTTCCCTCGTCGCGCGTCGACGCGCCTTCGCTCACCCGCGCGTTCGTCGAATCGAACGCGCCCCGCAGCGTCTCGTAGTATCCGTCAGCCGCTAAAATCGCGCACATATCATCCAAGACATCGTCCCCATCCAAACCCTCCGCCGCGCCCTCCGCCGCCTGTCTCTTGGACGCGTGCGCACCCTCTCTTTCCGCACGATCGAGCAGAGACTGCCACAACTGCGTTCGCATGAATCCCGGACTATCGGCGTAACAGTGCGCGCCCACTTGCAAATCACACAGTTCATCCGTTTCGAGCTTCTCCTTGCCCTTTCGCAGGGACGCCGCGTGCTGAAGCGCGCGACCGAGGCGTTCCCCGAATTCTCCACCGACTTTTCCGAGCGCGGTGGTGGTGGATTTCGCCGCGCGCGCGCGAACGGAGGCGTCGTTGATGAGCGAACTGATCCCAGCCGACGCGCGCTCGAAAAAGTTTGGCATGGCGCGCGCGTCCCGTCGCGCGCGTACGATTGAATCGAATGGTCTCGAACCGACCGCGTCTCTCGATCGCGTCCCTCGCGTCGGACGCGCGACGCGCGCGGGTGACTGCGGAATGACGACGTCGAACGCAGACAGTTAGCGCGCCGACGGCGCGAAGCGAACGTTTCGGTTTGCACCTAGTGTGTGTGTGTGAGTGAGATTACGATGGGACGTCGACTAGCCCGAAGCGACTAATTCTTCTATAATTTTCTGCATCGCGCGCGTCTCCTCCTTCGAGTCCGGTTTCGCCATCTCGCCCTCGGCGAGAATGGTCGAGCCGAGGTTCATCTTTTGCTCGGCAATGGAGACGATTTTCTCATCCACCGTGCCCTCGGTGACGAGGCGGTACACGGTGACTTTCTTCTTCTGACCGAGTCGATGGCACCGGTCTTCAGCTTGACGATCGATTTGAGGGTTGAAGTCGCAGTCGTGGAGGATGACGGTGTCGGCGCCGGTGAGGTTTAAGCCTTGACCGCCGGCGCGCGTGGACAGGATGAACGTGTCCAAGTTGGAGTCCTCGGCGTTGAATCGATCGACCAACACTTGTCGTTCGTCCACGGCGGTGTCACCGTCGAGACGGGCGTACTTCCAACCGATGTGACAGAGCACCCACTCCAAGATGTCGAGCATGATTTTCCACTGCGAAAAGATGAGAGGTCGCGAGCCCTTCGCCTTTAATTCGACGAGAAGTTCTTGCAATCGCTTCACCTTGGCACTCTCCAGGCCCACCTCTGGATTTAGCATTTTCTCTCTCAACGCGCCTTGGAGCATATAATCACCGCAGAGTTGATGGAGACCGAAATCGCTCAGACCGTTGATGTGCTCCGTGACGCGTTCCAGACGCGCGTCGGGTCCGAAGACGCGGCGCTCGTGACACACCCGGGCGATTTCAATCAAATCTTCGTCCGTGTACCTGCTCCGAACGAGCAACGGGTGGTTGGCCACCTTGCGTAGATGCACGAAGATGGCTTTGAGTCTCGATTGGGCGAGACCGATGCCGTTCGCGCTCCTCGTCTTCCCCTCTTGCGCCTCTTGACGAATGCGATCGACGGCGCTCTTGTACGCCGCCGACTGCTCGTCTGTCATTTTGATAACCTCTTTGACTTGCGTCTTGGGCGCCAACTGCGTCGCGACGGTCTCTTTCAGGCGTCTGAGCACGAACGGTTCTAAGATGCGTCGAACCTTTTTCACTCGTCGCTCCGCCTGTTCGTCGTCGATGCCGTCGCCGAGCTCGCCATCCTTGAGCAAACCGGGAAGCACGAATTCAATCAACGCTTCGAGTTCTCGAAGATTATTCTGAAGCGGCGTCCCCGTCAAGAGCAAACGGTAGTGCGCCTTGCGTGCAATGCGCGTGAGTCGTATCGTTCTCTGTGCCTCTCTATTCTTCAAGAGATGCGCCTCGTCCAACACGAGATGCGAAAATTCCATGCGCTGCAACCACGCGCGATTGTCTTGCGACTCGATCGAGTCGCGTTCAAATAACGAATAGCACACGATGATGACGTCGTAACAGCAGTTACCCGTGCGTTCTCGATGATACTCCTCCGTGTTTCGAACTTCCTCGCGCGAATCACCGTGAAACACGCCGACTCGAAGACTGGGCGCCCACATGCCGAGCTCGCGCTTCCAATTTTCCAAGAGACTTGCCGGCGAGACGACGAGCACCGGGTTGGGCTTGGACTCGACGCGAGGCCAACGAACGCCGTTCGAGGCGAGCACGCCCGTGTCCGGGTGATATCTACTGGTGGCGACGAACGAAATCGCCTGCGCCGTCTTCCCGAGACCCATCTCATCCGCAAGAATGGCGCCCGGAATGGCATTTTGTTGCAAGAGCAACAAAAAATTGACGCCGACCATTTGGTACGGTTTGAGATTGACTGCGAACGTGCCGCTCTCGGTACCACCCGACGCTTCGACGACGTTATCGACGGAAAAGACTGGAAGTCGTCCATCCGCGGCGTGCTGCGCCTCCTTGAGCGTGTTTCGCAACCGCTTCGACATGTTTTTACACTCCTCGTACGCTCTGTCTTCGTCCTCCGCCTGTTCACCCGCCTTTTTCCAATCCTCCGTGTCCGGACGATAATCGTCGAACTCGTCCTCCTCTCGTTGCATGACGTAATCGTCGCGTTGTCTGTAACTCGGCGCCGCGCGCGCGTCCCTCGCCTCCTTGGCGAGCGCGTCCAGACGCGCTTTGGTTTCGCTTCGCTTGCGAGCGCCCAAATCGCTCGACTCGCTGCTCTCGTCTTCCTCCTCCTCCGTCGTGCTTCCGCTCAGACTCGCCTCGTCCTCGCTCGCGACGACAGGCGCTCTCGGTGCGCTTGGCTTTTTCATGCTAAACTTCAAGCTCGGCGCCGGTTTCGGCTTCGGAAGCGTCGGCGCTTTAAATCTGCTCACCACCGGGTTGGAAAAATCACCCGCGTACGCCCCGAACCCGTTCGTCTCCTCCCCGCTCGCGCTCCCGAGCGAGGAATCGCTCGCATCCGTATCGCTCGCGTCGCTCATCTCGCTCTCGTCCTCATCCGCGCTCAAATCCTCGTCGTCGTCCGCTAAGAAGGAATCGTCGTCGGCGTCTCTCACCGACCCTGCACGTTTCCTCTTCCCCGTTGTCGTCGCGCTCGCGTTTCTCTGCATCCACGGCGGTGACGATTGCGAGGGATCATCGAGGGATCCCATCGCCGCGCTCGCACCGGCGTCGTCCGCGCGCACGAGCGCGCCACCGACGTGTCGAAACTCTTCGAAGACGCCGTCGTTTTGCGCCATCGTTTCTGAGAACTCGCCGTCTCCCGTCGACGCGCGCGGCGCCGGAGACGCGCGCGAGCGTCGACGACGACGCGCGCGAGTGTCCTTATCACCGCGCGACGACCGGTCCGAGGTCGGGCGCGAGCGAGGCGAAGACGCGGTCGAGGCGACACCTGAGGTTTGAGGGCGACGCGGGACGTTTGAATGCGAGCAGAGAGAAACAAATATTACACGACGACGCGTTGGCGTTCGCGGAGGGACGATCACGCACCGGGACTGAGCGGTTCGACGTCACTGTCGTCGGTATCCGACGCGTAGTGAATCGTCGCGGGCGATCGATCGGCGAGATGGTTCGCCGCGGGAGCGGCGGCGCACGACCGCGGGCCCAAACCGACGATGCCGAGCGAACTCGCGATGGTAAACTTACCCAAGTCGTACGTGAGTTCGGAGAGTTTATTCGACCCCATGTACAGGTAATCTGTCAGGCCGAGCGCTTTGGGACGATGTCGGTGCGGGTTATCCTCGCCGAGCGCCTTGTGATGGGCGTCGAAGACGTCGAGGGCGCGTTCGCCGAGCGCAGCGGCGACGCGCACGAGACACCTCGAATACGCCGCGAGCGCCGCCAAAGGCACGTCATCGTTTCGCTGAATCTTCATCTGTTGAAGCGACGTCAATTCAACGTTCGGGTACCGCGCGTAGAGCACTTTCCGATACGTGCTCGAGTTTCGTAACCTCTTCATGAGCGCCTTGGAGCGACTCCCATGATTCCACCCCTTGACCTTTTCAAACGAATCGATCGTCTGCTGCTCCTTTAGCTTTGAACTCCAGATCGCCTCCGCCTTTTCCAACGCGTCCAATTGCGCGACGGCGTCGAGATCGCTCATCCCACCCTCGTCGATCACGTCGCTTCCCCAAAACGTCTCCCTATCCGCCAACGCCTCGGCGTCAAATCGACCGTCGGCGCTCAACTCGTTATACAACCGCACCCCTATGATTTCCTTCGCGTTCACGTCCAGCGACGACTGCCACGCCTTGGGCGCCGGCATCGCCTCCACGCTCAGCAACCACACCCTCCTCGCGCCGTCCGACACGCCTCGTATCCACTGCTTGGTTCCCGCCAACTTTTTATACGCCCGCTCCGACAGTCCAGATTTCGACCTCAACACCGGTTCCGGCGCTCGATACTCCAGCACCGCCCCGTTCCACTCCCTCGCCACCTCGTACTCGGCCGCGTACGCGAACGATCCCTCGTCTCCGTCTGCGTCCTCCGCGAACGTCGTCGTCGCGTTCGTCAACTGCCTCTCCAACGCGCGAAGATACTCCCAGTGCTCGTCGAGCATCTCCCCGCTCTGCTCCCGCGCGCTCGCCCGCGCGCTCTCCCCGTGCGTCGGCATGCTCACCGACCGTTCACCGTCGCCTCGAACGCGTCTCGCGCGCGCGTGCGCGTCGTCGAGCGCGCGTCGACTCGCGTCGATTTTCTTCGAGTCGAGCGGGCGCAGGAGGGGTACGGCCCCCCACGCGTCGTCGCACGCGCGCTCGACCGTGGCGGCGACGACGCGGGCGTCGGCGAGGGACGTCTCGTCGAGCGCGCGCGACGCGCGAGCGTCGGCGTCGACGGACGCGGGCTCCATGCGAGCGAGACGATGACGCATGGAATGTCAAAGCGCGGCGCGACACGGAATTCGGAGAGAGAAACAGTTACGTCGTCCACGCCGAACGCCGCGGTCGCCGCGCGATTCTCGTCCGTCGCGGACCGCGCGCCGAGCGACACCACCGCCGGGACGCGTTCGACGCGCGACGAGCGACGGACGCGCGACGAGCGACGCGACGAGCGATGGGGACGATGACGCTCGACGGGGACGACCCGCGCGCGTGGTGCGATGTCGACCGACGCGTCGTCGGCGTCGCCGCGCGCGCGCTCGCGGAGCGGCGTCGCGAGCGCGAGCGCGTGGTGAACGACGGCGGCGCGCGCGTCTCGCGAGGGCGCGACGCGCGCGCGGGCGGGGGCGTGGGGACGTTGGAGGACCCGCTGGGATTCGGCGACGTCGACGCGAGAGCGTCCGTCGAGCGCGCGGTTGAGCTCGTCGAGGCGTCGACGTCGTTCAGTGTTCGAGGACAGGGATCGGATGAAGACGTTCGTGCGTATCGGCGTCGCGTGCGAGACGCGTTGACGGTGTCGAGCGCGTCGTTTGACGCCAAGTTGTTTTTAGCGGCGGCGCACGGCGGACGCTCGACGAAAGAGTTGAGAGACGCGCTGCGTCGAATGGAGGCGATGGGGACGAGCGACGCGCGAGCGAGGAAAGAATTTGTCGCGGAGCACCTGCCGACGCTGCTGGCGTGTTTGGACGCGATGGAGGACGCTAGGAATTTGTTGCGGAAGGGGAGGGAAGAGCACGGCGAATTCGGTGTCACTGCAGAGTTGGAATCGCGTCTGTCTCGCGCAGCGAAGAGCGCGCGCGAGAGTCTTCGCGAGGTTTTCGAATTAGAAGAGCGACGCGAGAAGATTCTTCGCGTGTTGAAGGCGTTCGAGCGACACGAGGACGTGTTCGGGATTCCCGGAGCGATTCGCGAGGCGTTGACGCGAGGCGACTACGTCGACGCGTCGCATAGATACAGCCGCGCGCACCTCTCGTTCGCGGGACAGAATTCAAAAGTCCTCGACGCGGTGTTGGATGAGATCGAACGCGACGTCGCGAGCACCGTCGAAAGATTGTTTGAGCGTTTATACGTCGGAGAACTCGATGACGTCGAGGCTGAACGGACGGTGTCGGCGTTGCAAACTTTGAGATCGTGCAGACGCTCGACGTCGAACGACGGTGATTCTGGAGATGCGACGAAGATTTATGTAGAGAGATTAGCACACCACGCGTGCGAGTGTCTGACGACGTCGGCGTCGTCCGAGGACGTGGACGTGGACACGTTGAGCCGAGAATACAGAGCAACTTTCGTGCGCGTCTGGCGTTTCGCGACGCTGACGGATACGGTGAATACGTCACACACGCGCGATGCGTTGGATAAAATACAATCGCTGTACCTCGACGTGATTAAGACGCAATTCGAAACCACCGTGAGCGGACGAGTCGACGCAAAGGCGAGACGGCATTACGACGCGTTGATGGAGAAGTGCGCGAAGATGTCTCGCGTCGGTTTCGCCATCTCGCACACGTACGACGTTCTTCGAACGAGGTTGGGGATACAAGCCGATTTCCTCGGTGTTCTGCAACAGCAATGCACGCGGTACAGTGTCAACTTACGCGTGCATCTCGAACAGGCGTTGAAATCAGCCTCTAGATCACCGAATGAGGCCGTTGACGTCGCGTCGGCGACGAGCGCCTTCTTCGCCGAAGACGCGCGCGCGGTGTTCGAGTGCGCATCTGCCTACTGGTACAACGAATCTTTGACGCCTTGGATGACGAAAGCCGGCGCGCGCGATTTCAATGCGCTCGTCGACAGTTTCTACGGCGTCGTGTGCGCGCTCATCGAGCACCGTCGCACCGTCGACGGCGACGCCCTCTTCGCCATGCGAAGCGTCCTTCAACTGGATGCCGAGTTTCGCGAGTTTTGCGACGCGCGTCTCGGCGCGACCGACTGTCGATCGCCAAAGCGAGTCGCGCTCGAGAATGAACTCATTAAGTCGGCGCGAACGCTTCAGGCGACGTTCATCGATGAAAAACTCGCGACGCTCGTTGATGCCGCGCGCGCGTGGCTCTTCGCGTCCTCCGTCGACATCGACGTCTGCGACGAGTGCGTCGACGTCATGGACCGATGTCGCGACATCTTCGACGCCACGGACGTCGTAAACTTAGACATATCGCGCGTCATCACCCACCGTTTGATCGACGCGGCGCGCGATGAATTCACCAAGGCGCTCGCGCGCCTTCGTCCCGTCGCCGGACGCCTGCGCCTCGAGTTCGAGTTCGTCAAACTCGCGCTTGACTCCAGACTCACCCCACTCGCGCGAGACGGCGCCGATCGACTCATAGAATTAGCTACCAGACTCTGTCCAGACGACGACGCGTTGCTCCGCGCGCGTCGACTCCAAGAGAGTCTTCGCCGCCGCGCCGAGCTCCTTCGTCGACTCGAGACGTGACGACGACCACCGATTCGCAATGTAATCCTCAGACCACGACGCACCGTCCGTCATGCGCGATGCGCGCGACTCGCTCGTACGCCTCACCTTCGCCGCCGCCTTCGTGTGTTACATCGATCGCGTCGGGTTTCCCATCGTGTACACGCCGCTCGCGCGCGAGGCGTGGATACCGAAAACGATCCAAGGATCGGTGCACTCGGCATTTTACAACGGATACACGGCGACGCAAGTCCCCGGAGGCGCGCTGGCGACGAAAATAGGCGGACATCGCGTCATCACGTGGGCTTTCTTGATCTGGGGCGTCGTGAGCGCGCTGACGCCGAGCGATGGAAGCAGAACGCGGGCGATTTGGTGGTGTCGCGTCGGCGTCGGCGGCGCCATGGGAACGGTGTTTCCGTCCATGCACGCGATGCTCGCGCAGTCGATCCCGACGGTGGAACGGACTCGAGCGGTGAGTTTTATGACGAGTGGGATGTATTTCGGGAGCGCGTTCGCGATGGTGGCGATTCCGTTCGCGATGCGCGTCGGCGGCGCGCGGTTGGCGTCGTTGGCGACGGGCGGGTGCGCGTTGACGTGGTTGATGATGTGGAACAACGCGAACGAGGGTTCGTCGTTGGTTCGACCGACGGAGGACACGACGCGATTGCCTGGGGCGCACGGGGTGAAGAAGGCGCACGGAACGCCGTGGGGGCAGTTGTTGGCGTGTCCCGCGGTGTTGGTCATCATGCTCAACAACTTTACGTTTCACTACGCCTTCTTCATTTTGATGTCGTGGATGCCGACGTTTTACGAGCAAAAGTTGGGTTTAGACCCCGGGTCGTACGTGGTGCTGAAGATGGTGCCGTATCTAGTCATGGGAAGTTGTTCGTACGGGGGCGGGGTCGTCGCGGACGAGCTGATGGCGTCCAAGCGATACTCGCCGACGCAGACGCGAAAAATTCTAAACACCGTCGGTTTCGCCTCCGCCGCGTTGACGCTCTGGATTTTGCCGTACTGCGGCGGCGTGTTCTCGGCGGCGTTCGTGAGTTCGATGGCGCTGGGATCGCTCGCCCTCGCGCGCGCGGGGTACGCCGTCAACCACATGGACATCGCGCCGCGACTCGCCGGCGTGCTCATGGGCATGAGCAACGGCTGCGGCGCTCTGGCGGGAATGATAGGTCCTTGGTTCACAGGTCTCGTCTTAGACACCGCGAAAGACCCCTGGGTCGCCGCATTCAGCGCCCCAGGGTACTTGTGCGTTCTCGGCGCTGCGGCGTTTGCGTGGTTCGGCACCGCCGAACAACTCTTCGATTGATCCAACGCGTCGTGGACGACGAAGAATAGTCTACCCTAGCCGTGTATTATTAATGAAAAGAATAGTGCTTACGAATCGCCTTGGTCACGATCCACGTGCACGACATGCCCGCCGGAAACGTCGCCATGACTCCCGGTTTGAGTTCCACCGGCGCCAGTCTCTCATCGTCCGGCACGACTCTCGCCTCGCCCTCGATCACCAGGCACGTCTCCGCGGCACCGTACGACCACGGAAACTCGCTCGCGTCGCATCCCCACGTCGGCCACGCGCGCGCGCGCGCGAGTTGGTCCTCCGAAGGGGTGTCGTTGACGACGACTTTTTGGGGCGCATCGTCGCGCGCCGCGCGCGTTCGGACGCGACGATGCGCGCGCGACGTCGCGCGTCGGTCAAAGACACCGACGCGCGCGCTCGCGAGCGTTCGAGACATGTCGCGGACGACGACGACGACGACGACGACGACGACGACGCGCGCGTGTGTGTGACGCGAGAGATGAAGTTACAACAGTGTGCCTCGACGAAGAAAGCAACGAACAATAAACAGATGGTAAAATGGTAAAAGGACATGCGAAGCGACACGAACGACGACGGAGGAGGATGAACTCGTCGTCTCGCGCTCACTCATTTTTTCTTGACGCGGCCGTACCACACGACGCCGGCGATGGCGAGCGCGGTGCCGGCGATGTTCGTCGCGCTCACCGGGTTTCGGAAGATGACAACCGACGCGGCGATGACGACGACGCGTTTGAGAGAGTTTCCGACCGAGTGCGTCACCGGACTCACGCGTTCGAGCACGCTGTAACTGAGCTGCTGGTACAGTTGAAAGCACACCGAGGCGTAGAAGAGCGTCTTACCCGCGAGGACGACGGCGTCGACCCCTCCCTCCGCCGCGAGCGCCGCGAACGCCGCCGGCGCGCGCGACCCCTCGAAGACGAGCGCCAGGGGCACGGCTAGCGCCGCCGACACCACGGTGACGACGCCGAGTAAACCGACGTAATCCAACTTTTTCAACTCTTCGCTCTGCATGATGAATTTACTCAACACATTTCTCGATTGAAACGTCAGATTCGATCCCATGGCGCTCGCGAATCCCGCCGCGCAAAACGACACCTCCGTCGCGCTCGCCACGACGACGCCGACGACGATGGGCACGAGCGACGCGCACACCGCCAACGACGGCACAGTGCCCAAAAACAACGCGCTCAATCCCACGCTAAACACCGGTTCGAGCGCTTTCACCGTGTGCGTGAAGGATACCGCCACTTTCCCCAACGATACGTTGGTGAACGCGTTCCCCAAGAGGTGCGTCGTCGCGAGCATCGTCACAGCCCCCAGCGCGCTTCTTCCCGGCATCTCCAATCCCCGTCGCCCACTCGTCGCCCGCGAGACGACCGCCAGCGTCGCCCCGATGATCAATTCACACGCCGTCACCGTCAGAGGCATCGGAAACGCCTTTAACAGCGTCTTTTGATGCACGTTGAACGCGATTGAAAAATAATACCACCCCGCGAAAAAGAGCACCAATTCCATCTTGTCTCGCCACGGGCGCACCGCGTCGACGATGGACGACCACCGCTCGGTCGACGCGGTCGGCGCGACGGAATTTTCACCACCGCGCGCCGTGCGCACCGTCGGACGTTTATCGCTCGCGCGCGTCACCGGGGTCACCGCACGTCCGTGTTCATGATAACGACGATTCGACAACGGTCGCGTGCGTAACGCCGCGATGGCACCATCGCGTCGATGATGACGACGCACGCGACGACTCGGGCGAGCGAGCGCTTCGCCGACGGAGACGCGGACGCGGGCGTACATACTTTTTCCTCGGCGTTCGTCGAATGACGCGCGAGAGACGCGCGCGCGTGCGGGTGTGGCGTCGACGGACGGGGCGTCACCCGTCTCGGACACGCGGGCACCCTGCCGTCGCCCCCCCACGTCGGAGAAATGGGCGCCTCGTTTTGACTTGACTTGATTGCTTAAACAAACGCTAGGTTGACGACTGTAACTAGAAACTTGTGCTCGACGACGGGCGTGAGAGAGGGACGAGGAGATGACTCGTTCGCTCCCGCGCGCGCGGTCGAGACGTCTCGTGTGCGCTAGTCCGTGTACTATGATGACTATGATAGCGCTAGCCTACAAAAGGCGGTCGGAACCCGCGCCTCGCGAATCGGCGGCGGCCGAGGCGCGGCTGTCGGTCAAAGAGAGAGAGAGACAGCCGTGTCGGTCGGTCGTCGGTCGGGGACGTGGACGCCGCAACTAGACCTATATCTAGCCTAGGATCGATCTTGAGAGAATCCGTGCGCGGTGACGCGCGAGGATTGAAACGTTGAGCGAACCGTGAGACACTACTTTACTTGGGAAAGTCGAGCTCCATGGGGCGTTCCCATTGGCTCACGCCCGTGCGGCTGTTGTAATAGTACACGTAACCTTCGGGCGCGGTATGCTCGGTCCAACCATGACTAGGTGCGTCGGGAGCGCCTTGGGGCTTGGAACCATCGCCGGCATAGCCGTATCCAGGCTTTTGACCACCCGCGGCGTCGCCGCCGAGGGCGTTGACGCCCCACGGGTTCCCTCCGGCGTCGTACGCGCCCGCGGCTCCTCCAGCTTGCGGCGTGCCGTATTGCTGACCGCTGTAGCCGTATCCGGGTCCACCGGCACCCGCCGCACCTCCTCGCGGCTGGCCGTATCCGTACCCTTGAGAGCTTCTGGGCGGTCCGCGTTGCGGCGGCGGCGCCTGTCCGCGCGGCACCGCGCTCTTCACCTCGACGCGCTTCCCGAGCATGTCGTGATAACGGTTTTGCAACACTTGCTTGGCGGAATCCTCACGTTGGAACGTGATGAATCCGAAACCACGGCTTTGGTGGTTGTGCGGATCTCGCATCACCAGCACCTGCGCGTTCGCGTTCGCGTTCGTCTCGTCAGTCTCCTCGATCGATCGAGTGCCATCGCCACCGACCGGTCGTGATTGGCCGAAAATACACACCAGGCTGGAAAACCCTACTCCTCCAGCCAGATCGATACGACATCGAGTCGTCGCGCGCGCGTCGTCGCGGTCGCGTCGCGCGCGCGCGTCGCGGTCGCGCACCTCGACCACCGGTCCAAATTGCGAGAAAAAATTTCGAACGACACCTGCGTCGCGCGCGCGCGTCATCATCGCGGTCGTCGTCAGTCTCATCGTCCGCGCGGTCTCGCGGGCGGTCGCGCGGAGCGGATACCGCGGTCGTCGCATCGCATCGCGCGCGGTCGCGGCGTCCACGCACCCTCGTCCACGGTGCGGTCGAGTCCACCGACGAATATTTTCGACCCCGCCGCGGCGTCACCCGCGCCCATGGAGTCGCCCATGGTCGTCGACTCGACGACGGACGCGACGCGCGCTGTGCGGGCGATCGCGCCCCGATCGCAGGGGACGGTGGCGCCGTGGGCGAGGGACTCGAGGAGGGATCATGACCGGTGGATATGGTAATGAGTCATGACCCGTCGAGGCAGAGGGGTCGTCGAGTCGCGTCCGCGTCCGGTGGAGCTCGACCGCGCGGCTGGGAAAAGATCGCGCGCGCGCGAGTCGCGCGCGAGACCGAGGCGCGCGAGACGGGACGCGACGCGTCGCGCGCGATCGTCGTGGATCTCGCGCGAGCGACGCGGGACGAGGCGATCGACCGGGGGAGGCGGTGCGCGCGCGTCGAATTCGAGCGGTGGTAACTGTCCGACGCGGGGCGGTTCGGTCGGTGGGCGTCTCGCGGGGTGCGCGGCGTCGAGCGGGGCGCGTGGGTGCGGACGGACGGCGCGCGCGCGCATGCGGGCGTCGATGGCGTCGCGCGAGGTGGGTGCGGGCGCGCGCGCGTCGGTGGGGGTGAGGCGGAGGACGACGCGGCGGAGCGAGACCGCGACGACGAGCAGGGCGTTGTCGAGTCAGAGTGCGGCCTCCGTGGACGTGGATGAGAAAGGATTGGCGCGCGCGCTGAAGCAGCAGGGGTTGGTGCTCCGCGAACGCGTCGATCAGGGTTCGTTCGCAGTGGTGTACAGAGCGGTGAGCGACGGTTTGAACGGATACGGGTCGACGTCGTGGCAAGGCGCGGAGGGTACGGTGCACGCGGTGAAGATTTTGAGCGCCACGGCGTCTACGGTGAGTTCGCGTCGTGATTTTAAGCGCGAGGCGACGATTCTCACTCGGGTCGATCACCCGGGTATCGTAAAAGTGCAGTACTATGGGGAGACGCCGCAGCCCTTCATGGTAACGGAGTTCTGCACGAGTGGGAATCTTTGGAACGCTATGCGCGCAAAAGAAATCAGAGCCAAGGATTTCCTGGGCGATGAAGCGACGATGTCCATTCCAGATAACATGCCGTTGTTGGATTTACCCACGCTGATGAAGGACGTCACAGACGCGCTCACGTATTTACACCGCGCCGGATTCGCGCATCGAGATCTCAAGACGCCCAACATCCTGCTCACGTGGTCCGAGGATATCAACCGCATTCAGGCCAAGTTGTGCGATTTCGGAAGCGCGGCGCCCGTGAACAAAATGCCTCGACGTCCGAAGCGCGGTACGCTCGAAAAGGTTCTCGGGTTGGGCAAAGGCTGGCAACCGGTGGGAACCATGCTTTGGATGGCGCCGGAGATGCTTCGCCCGCCCATGGAGGGCGAAGAGCTGGCCGGTTTCAGTGGAGATAAATCGGACGTGTACGCATTGGGCGTCGTCTTGTGGGAGTGCACGGCATGGAAAGTGCCTTGGACATTTGAAGGAACGCCCAACCGCGCTCGCGTCATCGAAGAGATCGTCGAAAAGAGCTCTCGCTTGACTCCTCGTGATAAATCCTCTCGCACGGTGATCGCCCTCCTCGAAGCCATGTTTAGAACATCTCCGGCGGAACGACCGAGCGCGAGCGATGTCGGCATCTCACTCAACAGTGTTAAGCGAAATTGGGACACCGAAGGTAAGTTTGAGTACGTGTGCTCCGTGGCGGCGCTTCGAGCGCGCGAGGTGGCTGACTTATTGGAGAGCACCTCTGTGGAGAAAGAAACGCAAAACGTCATAGAACAGGAAGCGCGTGCGGCGGCGGGTGAGAACCCAGAAGTGCAAGCCGAAAACGACGTCGAGCAAAGCGAGATGGCTGAGCCTGCTCCGTCCGCTTCTCAAGACGATACTCCGGAGCTCACGCGTACCGAGGATGCGAAAATCAGACTCACGGATATCGATCCGGAGATGTGGCTCGGTGAACCGGGGACAATGGACACGGATTTGATTTGCTCGAATCTCGTTAACATGATCTTCCCGCACGTACTGGACGCTCAGTTCACGCCCGAGATGGCGGAGGAAATGGCTGCCGACATAGAAAAGTTACAAGAGGTCACGGACAAGTTCAACGATTTGAAGCGTCGTTCAAGAACTGATCCGTTCGCCGCGTTCTCCGCCGATTCCAAGGGACGCGAAGTTAAGAGAATGACTACGAAAATAGAGCGCATCGAGGTCGAGGCGCAAGTTAAGGCCTGGGAGCGAACTAGAGCCGTGTTGCGCGAGCAGCTCAAGAAGGCGGATGAAGAATACAGCGCGTGGAGGAAGACTCTTCGTCGACTGTAGGATATTTAATATGATGACACGTATTACTAGTAAACAAAGTACGATTGTTCGTCGTCATTCATCCTGTAGTTATGTGAGTGAGCTTGCTTGCTTGCTTGGTGGAAGAGGTGCTGGATGGAGTTGCTACTGTACATGTGTGCGTGGCGTTCGTTCTACTGTTGCGATTGCCGTGGCGCAGTATGACCAAGCGTGTGGCAACTCGTTTTGTTACCATCCGTGTCGAATACGAGCGGTAGATATTCTTCATTCTCGCAGGGAAACCTACTGTTCTTAAAGTGTTCGACCATCGCCTCCTTGCCCTGCACGCGGGCGTAGGTGACTTCGCACACTTTGCGCGAGTTGAACTCTTTCCAGCGTTGCTTGTGGAACTCCTTGTAAAACGCCGCCGTTTGCTTGGCACACTTGAAGTTTACGAACGCGTAGCCGAGGTTACACTTATTCTTGAAATCGATCGGTAGATAGAAAAAGTCATACTGACCAGCGTACGAGCGATTGAGCAGATCCAACATCATCGCTTGATTGTACTTGTTCGGAATGTTACGAATCATCAGCGTCGTTCTCCCGTGTACGCTCTCTGTGGCGCCCTCATCGTTCGCTTCTTCCATGCTGAATATGTATTCGGTTTGATTCACCTTCAAACTCGCATCGACTGTGCTGTTTTGGCTCGATCGCGAGCGCGCCATGCTCTCACTCGTGCGTGGAGACCGAGCGTACTCCCCGCTCGATCGAGGCGAGCGATGGCTGCTGCTCCCAGATCCGACGTCCATCATGGCGTAGCCATAGTGTTCGTTCGGCCATCCGTGAAACGAGTACCCTTGTGCGGGGTCGATTTGCATAGTGGGCATGCCGCCGCCATACGGCCAGTACATGTTCGGCATCATAGGCGCTCCGAGGTATTGCGACATCGACGTCGGCGAATGCGGTTGGTGGTACGCTTGCTGCTGTTGCGGCTGCGAGTGACCCCACGATAAGTCCACATGCAATGGCGCGTTACGAAACCCATTTCTCTGTAACTCCATCGCCGCCAACTCCGCGTGCCGCACATCGTAATACTCTACGAACCTATGTTCTTCGTGACCCTTGAGGACCATCATCATCTTCAACTCGCCGTACTCTTCCAATGTTTTCCTAAGCTCAGCCTCGCGCTCGGCGTCTTCATCCATGCCGACGTCGTACGCCAAGAAACGCCCTTGATTTTCCATCCCAGCGATCCATTCGCACGTCGACGAATACGCCACCATGTGGAAGAAGTGTGTCGACTGTTGCAACGTGCGTTTGGCTTGCTCGGCGCACCTAATGTCGTAATACGCCACGAACACCGCGTTCATGGATCGTCGCATCTCGCTCGATAACGCTCGAATGTCACCAAACTGCGACGCAATGTTCCATAACATCTGATCCGTGATCGTCTGATCCGCCAAGACGAGATAAATCGTGCGAGACGGATCGTCGTTGGTCCACACCACGGGCATACGCACCGGCACCGGCATCGGCATCGACGTCTCCACGTGCATCGGAACGTGCAACTGCTGCGCCGCGCTCATCATGTACGGATGAGACATCTGCGTCGCGCTCGACTCCATCACCATCGACGTCGGCAACGGCAACGGCGGCGGCGCCGGCGGCGCCGGCGGCGCCGGCGGTCTTCTTCTCGTCTCCGCCGCCTCGACCTCCCCGTCGCCCCCGCTCTCTTGCGCGCGCGTCGCGCGTCCCGCCACCTCCTCCTCGCCCACCGCTCGCTCGTCTCCGAACGACATCGACGCCGATCTCGATCTCGCTCGCGCGTGCGCGCGCAGAGACTCGGCCAACTCGCCCTCGCGCGTCGCCGTCGTCCCGATCGCCCCCGTCCCGGTTCCCTGCGGTCCCGGGCGAGCTCCCCGGTTCACCACCACGGATGGCGTCTCCTCGCTCGCGCAATTCCCATCGTCGCGCGTCTCCTCCGTCGTGTGCGAGTTCTCGGACACGCGAACGTGTCGCACAAAAACGTTTCCGAGCGCATCCATCGATCCTCGTTCGCCCCCTCGCGTCGCGTCGTCCTCGACGACGTCCATCACCGTCCCCGCGTCGCCACCAACAACAGGATTCCCGTCGTCCCGCGCCGCGTCATCGCGCGACATTCGCGCCCCATTCGCACCCTTGACGCGTCTCTGCGCCTCCGAATCCACCACCGACGCGCGCGCGTCGACGACGGGAATATTTCGGTCCACGTCACCGCGCGACGTCACCGTCGCCGCGTCCGCCTTGACCATCGCGCGCGCGAGACGCGACTTCTCCCTCCTCGATGGTCCGCGTCGCGCGCGTCGCGCGGCACCGCCTCTCTCTCGCTCTCTCGCTCTCTCGCTTACGTCGACGCGCGCGCGCGCGCGACGATGGATGTGATGGACGAGTATAAAAACGACCGCGCGTTCCCGATCGCGTCGCGCGCGTTCGAACGTCGACTCGCGTCGCACACTCGCGCGACGATCGTCGCGCCCCGTCAGCAATCCCATCGCATCGATCGCCCGCGCGCGGTCGCTTTTTCGCGCGTCGGCGTGGGATATTTTCCACGCCGAGTCGCGCGCGATCGTCGTGTGATGCGCGTTCGAGCGTGCGCGAAAGCTATGAAGAGAGATCTTCGATGGAGGTGATAAAAAAAGTGCGTGGGTCGTGTGTACGTCGTCGTATTCGTATAAATCGGACGTTTGGTATCGTACTGAAGTGGTTTCGTGTGGTGTGTACGTATATTCGGACACGAGGGTGGGTATATTCTCGGATGTTTGGATCGTAGACGGGTGGTTTTTGTTGTATCTGTGTGGATGCCCTCGTCGGTGGGCGCGCGGCGCGCGAAGGTGTCCGTTTGGGGCGCGGATCTGTGCGACGACGGGCGAGAGTGCGGGACGGACGGACGGACGACGACGACGGACGACGACGACGGTGGAGATGGTGACGATTGAAGAGGCGACGACGCCGACGAGGGCCGACGCGGGCGACGCGGCGCGAGGGAACGAGGAAAGAAACGAGAAGACGGCGGCGACCAAGGCGACGACGACGACGACGGCGGCGGCGGTGACCAAGGCGGCGAGCGGATCGAGCGCGGGAGGGGATGCGAAACCGACGCCGCCCACCATCTCGCCGAAGATGTTCATCTCTCCGGTGTTGCTCATGGGAGGGAAGAGACTCGGGATCGATTACAAGGACCCGACGCACGTGATGAAGATTCGAATGTGCTTCGTCGTCGCCACGACGGCGCTGGCGCTCGCGTTCGCGTTTTTGTGGGTGCGCATCGTCGGTAAGAAGAAAAAGTTGGAGGAGGATACGTGCGAGGTGAAGGTGAAGGACGATAAGACTGGGGAGACGAAGACGGAGAAAATTTCGTTGTACGAACACGACGTGCGAGAGTTCAGAAAGGTGCTGACGAGCAACATCATGGGAGGCATCATGGTGACTGTGCTGCACTTTTCGTTTAAAGTTGTCCCGCCGCTGTTGTTGCAATCCATCATGATGCCGTTGAATCTGTGGGATGGTAATTTAGTGCAAGTGCACGTGCTCGGTCGGGGCGAAAAGGACGACGCCAAGTTTAAGCGACCGTGGGAGGAGCCCGTGCAAAAGAGCCCGTTCGCGGCGTTCGCCGAGGCCATGTCGCCGGATGCGAAGGGTAAGCCCGGTCAACGAAAGTCGATCGACGCTCAGCGCGCGAAGAAGGACCCGAAAAAGAACCCTAAGCACAAGAAGTAGTCGGGGAGTCTCGCTCAAACATTCGTTGAAATCAACAATTTACAGAATCTACCTACGCACGTTGCCGCGACTACAATTGTTTTCCTCATCGTCCTCGATCACATCATCTTCTCTGTTTCGTTTGTTGCCGACGGCATCGCGCCAGCCTGCTCCCAGCTCTTCGTCGAGCTTTCGCATGAGACGCGCCTCCACGCCGCGCGCGCTCGCGTCCATGTCGTCGGCGAATCCCGAGCTTGTCGAGGGGAGGTCGATGAAAGGCGCGAGCGACAGCATCGAAGCCTCGACTAAGCACACGGCCATGACGGCGTCGAGACGCGTGGCGACGCTGCGGTACATGAGACGCGCATGCGCTTGCGTGAGACGAATGAGCGATTCGAGCATCCGAATCGTAGTCCTCGCCGCGCTTCGCCCTTCCAAGCGCCTCTGTGCCTGGTAGTACGCCGTCAACAAACGTTCAGCATCAGTGGTTAGCTCGGGATGAATCGTGCTCTTGACGTGAGCAATGTACCGTCGTATTCGCTCGAACGGCCACGCGGCGACGCTCTCGTCTTGCAGATGACGTTGCAAATCGGTTCTTCGCGGCGACTCGCGTTCGACGGGCGGCGGCGCCGGCGCGTCCCGGTTTGATCCCCACTTTTCGAGAGCTCGACCCCACCTCGCGCCGTCCGAGAGCTGGGAACTACCAGGCCCGACGCAGAGTGACGACGCCGACGATCGGCGGCGATCGACGGAGCTCTGCGTGCCCGCGGACGCATCATCCTCTACCGCCCCTAATCGAGCGTGTGTTTCTAAAATGTGAGCACTCACGGCGCGATCCCAGGAAGGTTTTCGATCGTCTCTCAGCACAATCAGACAATCGAATCGACTGAGTAGCGGTGGCGCCAAGCCAGTGTTTACCGCCAGACTCGACCCCATATCAAACTGACCACCTTTGGGATTGGTCGCCCCGATCACCGTCGTTCGAGTGCGAAGCGTCGTGACCATGCCCGCCTTGGCGACGCTCAACGTCTGCTGCTCCATGGCTTCGTGAATGGTCGCGCGCTCCGCCTCTCGAATGGCGTCAAACTCATCTATGCAGCACACGCCGCCGTCGGCTAAGACTAATGCGCCCGCTTCGAGCGCCCATTCGCCGGACTCTTTCGTCGCGGCGACGGTGAGACCCGCAGCGCTCGAACCCATACCGGTGGTCAAAATCGCTCGAGGCGCGACCGCAGCCGCGTACTTGAGCAGCTGCGACTTACCCATGCCGGGATCGCCGACTAAGAGAATGTGCGATTCGCCGCGCACGCGTCCTCCGCTGGCGTTTCGTCGAGGCACCCCACCGATGAGAGCTAGCATGAGCGCGAGTTTCGGCGTCGCCATGCCGAAGATTTGCGGGCACATCGCGCGTAAAATCATATCTCGTCCGTAGAAGGGTCTCGATGCGTGTTCTCGCCAAAAGGATGCAAAGAATGCAGTCTCTTCATCGTTTATCACGCGCTCAACTTCCTTTTGCTTTTGAGCGACTTGAAGACTGACGCAGTGACCGACGAGCTCCACTTGGCACCTTTGTTCTCTTGCGCATTTATGCCACCGACGGCGCACGATGATGGCCATTTTCACGTCATCGCCCGCTTGAACTTTGTCGACTAAATCGCCCTCTAAGACAACGAGCATCGCCCGAGCCGCTGCACGCGTGCTTCCACCGGACAGACCACCGACTGGTTCTTGCACTCGAATCTCCTGGTAGTCTCGCACCATTCGCCTCGCTGCCGGCACCTCTCGAAACGACTTCCCTTTGCACGGTTTCGTCCGCGGGCACGCCGGCGGCGGCTCACCACCGCTCCCCTCCTCCAAGTTCACCGGTATCAAAAACTGATGTCCACACTTGACGCACTCGAACACGTGCTCCGCCTCCAACGATTTCGGCGACCCGACGCGCACAGCCACGCCCTCCAGACACCACATTCGATTCACGTGCGTCGTCCGCATGTTACCGATCCCGGGTACGAGCTCTGGGTACGTCTCACACAATCTGTGCGCGTCCAGACGCGCTCGGACGATCTCTTTCACCGACATTCTCTTCGCCTCTGCCGCCGCGGCCCCGTCGCCCGCCGCCGCTTTTTCCTGTGTCTCTCGGAACAGCGCCCCCTGCGCCGAGCGCAGCGCCTCGTCCATCGCCGGCATGAGCGCGAGCGGTCGGTGCAGCAGCGCGTTTCCCAGCACCGGTATCGCGGTGATGAGTTTGAGGGCATCGACGTGCACGGCGTACGGCGCGCGCGGATCCGACGCGAGGAGCATCGTTCGCAGGTCGTCACGGTGCGTCGCGCACACGTAGCGCTCGAACTGTTGCGTGATGCTCAGAGGTGCCGACGTCGACGTCATGATGTGCGTGCGCTCTTCTCGGGCGCGCGGTCGGCCGTCGCGGCGCCGCGCGCCGCGACCGAGAGTGAGGCGCACGCGAGGCGCCCCGGCTGTCGCTCCTCGGTTTTAAACGTCGCCGCGGTGGAAAAATGAATCTAAATGAATTATAAACAATGATTCGCACGTATTGACTACGGATACATCGTGCGAGGTAGTTTACATGTGTACACGTGTACATCGCTCGTTTGACGGACTCACGCGAAGCCGAATCCACTGCTGCCGGTGCGCACGGCGTGGAGCAAACGCTGCGAGCACTGCTCGGCGCTTGTGTACTTCGGAATGCGTAGCGTCAAAAAGCACGTCTGAGCCATGGGAAGGTGGTCGGTCGAAAGCTTTTCATCGAAACGAATCTTAAAGTTCAACCCGTCGAAGCCGCTGTGCGGTAAGTGCGTGTACGCGGCCCAAAAGTGGAGGAGCAACGCTTGGTCGGTGGAGGCAAAGTTGGTGACGGCTTCCCAAAACCACTCAACTTGTCGCTCCTCATCCGCGGTGGACACGCGAGGCTCGTATATCGTCGCTTTCTTCCAAGCTTCTATGGATATTTTCGGGAGCCCGCACACCAAACGTTCGAGATCGACGGGTGACAGCGATGAGAGCAGCTCTGCGGGGATGACATCGCACAGTCCCTTTCGGGCGGCTTGCGCGACGGCGTCGATGCTCTCGCCTTGCACCAATTCCATCGAATTCCAGGCGTACGACTGAACGAATTGCTTACGATTGTGATCGTTGACGAGTATGTTTCGTCCGTCGGGTATCAATTCGAACTCGGACATCTCTCCGTTCGCCAAGCGCACCGTTCGCGTAAAAGTTAAACCGGACATTTCGACCCACTTGTTTGACTCGTGAGATATCGGATGTTCGTACAGAGACATCAACGTTCGACCGAAATCTTCATCCACGGCGGAGAGCTGCGAGATCGAACCTTTTCGACCGAGCAAAGCGTTCCAGATCCACGGCGCCACGGGGAGAACGACGTTCACGTTGCTCGAGATGATGAGACCGATGACTTTGCCAAAAAACATGGCGGCGTGCAGTGGCGCATCCGGACGAAGCGTCAGAAATGATGACGTGTTCGGATTGTCGGACGCGAGATTGCACAGCACAGACTCTTCGGGTTTCGACGGCGAACCTCTCGCGAGGGTATCGACGAGAATCTGCATCGCCTCGCGATTGACGCCGTCGCCGAGTCCGTCCTCGCCTTCAAAGGAGGCGTTCAGGGAACGACCCACGAGGGCGCGCCGACACAGCGAATTGATGGCTCTCCACGCCGATGGGCACGGTGACGTGCGGTCGAGCACCAGCGTGATAGACGACGTGTTTTGAAACTCTTGCGCATGGCGCTTCAAGTCTTTCCGCAGACGCGCTATTTTGAATGAATGAGGGAACACGTCCGACGACGCGCCAATCAAATCAAGAGAGCTCCCGAAATAAAACATGTTCGGAGTCACAGCCTGTAACATGGAGAACGTTTTGTGCCACTTTGGATCCGTCAAGAGCGCATTGACGGCGTTCGCGGCCGTCGCGCCCGCGGGACGAAGCTCCGCGAACGTGTGTAACAAAAGCTGCGTCATGTCCACGATCTGCTGCGCTGGACTGTACACGGGGAATTCGCCCTGCATGTCGCTCAACCAACGCGAATTGCCTAAAAGCGAGAGTCCTCCGCGAATGCCTTTGTGTCCGCCGTCCAACGCCCATCCGAGCATGGCCAAGGGAGCGCCGATTCGCGCCAGAGCGCTTATGCAATCCTGAAGTGAAGCGACCACTGGGTCGAGATCGACGACAACGTCGTCGGATCGTCGAGACTTGCGCGTCATGATTCCTTTCGCTTCAGCCGTGTCGTTGTCCGTCGGAATCTGTAAGCTCGAACGAGATTTTACTCGAACGCCGGATACTTGAGAAAAAGCTGCGGTTAAACCGAGAAGAACCCCGAGACGAACGCCCTTGCGGACGTTTGCACGGTCGTGGAACGAAGCCCCCGCCACGACGGGATCGTTGTTGCTACTCGCCGTCGGGTCGTCCATGTATGCATCGCACGCACGCGAGGCGTTTTCGACCGTCTTGCGAACTTGCTTCGCCCAGATAGAAGCGTCAGTCAAACTCTGCGTCAGTTTCTCCGGTATCGTTGCCTGAGCGAGCTGAACAGCTTCGCACCAGCGCGAGTCTCTCAGAGAAGCGTCTGAAACCACGCGCGCAAAGAGGAAACACATGCCGCTCACTGAGTCAACCACGGTCACGGGAACCTCGGCGTCAGCTAAATCGTGACAAAGCCGTGGTGCGACGTAGGCGAACAATTTACCCCACGAACTGTGCGCGGGTCCACGTTCCATGGCCAAGCCAGTGAGAATCGCCTTCGCGGCGACGTCGCTCATTTCGTGGCGTCCGGGATTGCCGGTGTTCGGAAAAGTGGCCGAGATACCGTTTGAACCCGTGCTCCAACAGATGAGAACATCGGCAAGATGCGCGAGCGTTTTCCACCAACTGGCTGCTCTCAGATAAGGAGGCCCGCCAGCGTTGTGATACGCTTCGAACACCATGCGAAGGACGACGGTCACGGCTGTGCAAAACATGGACGCCGGAGCGACGTTTGCCGTAAACTCACCGTTCGTTTCACTGAGCAAACCATTCATGATACATATCTGCATTGGCATGCAATGGACCGTCAGCGAACGACCGAGAACGGCGCACCAGCGACCATCCTTGGCAGATTGTACTGCGAGACGTTCGCAGAGAAGGGTTGGTTTGCCGAGACCCAACTGAGCCACTTCTTCAGAGTTCGAGTAACCGAGCAGTTCCCACCGAGCGATGTGCTCGAACAACTTGATCGTGTTCGGTGATTTGGTTTTACCCTTTCCAGTGTCTAGCAAAGGGGCAGACACAGATCGAAGCCGAGTCGACAGTGCCGTAACGAGTCGCGTGATACCGGTCGCTTCGCGCATCCTAGCCTGGCTAATCGGTTGATGCGCCGGAACGCGGACAGCCTGACCGCGCTCATTGAATGTCAATCGCGCGTTCATACGCGTACTCATCGCGAGCCGAGAAGCGTGAATTCGCGCTTCTGATGCCGCTTCGGTCGGCTGGTCGTCGCCTTGATTCTCCGGTGGAGGTTGCATCCAGTCTTCTGTTTGTCCTTCATTCAACCAGTCCATGAAATGGCGATCGCTCGCTGTCGCTTCACCGCGTCCTCGATGGTTCGCATGACGGTGTCCTTCACTCTGAGAAGCGGTGTTGTTGTTGACTCCATGAAGCTCGTGAAGGTCGACGATGTCTCCCGACGACGGCGCCGGAGGCGCCACGTCACTACCCCCTCGCGGTAAAAATCGCAACGCTCTCTGAGTAAACTGCCTGACCGTTCCGACTGAACTAGGTTCGACGTCCGACATTTCATCTTCTCGCTGACGCTGATGTTGTTCACGGTCACGCTGGTGAACGAGACGCGCGACGGCGTCGCTCAAAGGAATCGCGTTTTCGACGCCTTGCTGAGACGCGCGCGAAGCAGGAGGAACATCACCGTCACTCGGTCGCGCATCACTGAACTCGCCACGATGCTCATCGCCCACGGGCGTCATTCCGGCTAGCGGCGTGCTCGCTCCGCTCACCGATCGCCAGATTTCTGACCAAGACTTGGGAACATCCGTCGGTTCTTGATCGTGAGAAGCCGTTGTGGTGTGCGACGGCGGTCCGTGATAGCTTTCGTGAAGTTCGGTGAGCGCATACGGCGTCAATTGAATGATTTGCGTCGGATCGTAGGACTCAAATTCCGTCTGTTCACTAGAACCAGAGGGATTATCCACGCCTTCCAAGATTTCATCCAAGTGCGCGCTCAAGCCTTTGATGGTTCCGCAGTTGACTCTCCAAGCTCTACGCAACTTGCCCAGTTCTACGAGAAATCGCCCGGCACGTCTTGGGTCGTACAGATTGCCTTCATTCGTCGAAGTGCCAATCACCTTAAAAATGAGAAACATGCATCGGTTGAGTTGCTGAGACGCAACAGATCCCGCTTCAATCGCTCCGGTCGCCTCGCCTCGCAACAACGGCATCATCGTATTGAACGCATTCTGCACGAAATCCATGTAAAGGTACGCCAAATCTAAAACACACGGGCCTTGATCGCGATTTTGCATCACCTGAAACGGATCCACTTCGAGCACGCTTTTAGCCTGCGCCGTCGCGCGCTGTTGCAACTTGAGCAACGCCGCCTTGGTAGCCGCCAAGCTGTCGCCTCTGCCCAACTTGATCTTCTCGTTGTGACCCAGAATCCTCGCCATTTTCGACAACGATACGCTCAACTGCTCTGCCGGTTCCGCCAAGTCTTGCAATTGTTTCTGCACAATATTCACGAGGTCGGCGCGCGTCCCCGCGTTCGGAAGTCCAAGCGCCGATGCAAGAGACTTGAGTTCCCACTCGGACGCGTGCTGTCGCCAGTTCCACGCCGCGCTCAAAGGCTGCACACCCGGCGATCCGATGCCAACAGACGTCGGCGTGTGCACCGGCGTGTGTACCGGCGTCCCCAGCGACGTACCTGTCGCCACAGGCGACGCTCCCGGTGACTGTCCGTATCGTGCGAGAAGTTCGTTCAACAAGTTATCCCTCGTCTCCGGCTTCAAATCGGCGATCGTCTGCGCGCAAAGTCACGTGTACTCGTCAGTCGCGCGTTTTACGAGCATCCACATCCACCATTCACCGTCCACCGCGACGAACCCACCCTCGGCTCCCCCGTCGCGCGCGTCTCGCCTCATCCCTCGTCGTCCCCGCGCGTCGCCGTCGTCCCCGTCGTCTCGTCTGACGTTCTCACGCACCCGCAACACATCCGCCTCAGCCGCTCTGCCCTCGTTCGCGCTCGTCAACCGCCGACGACTCGGCCCCGGCGCGTCTGCATCCTCCGCGCGCCCTTCCGCGTCCGTCTCGGCGCGTTTCCGACCGCGCATGTCGTCGACGCGCCCCCACCGCGAGATCGCCGCCTCACGTTGTCGTCGCCTTCCCTCGCCTCTCGCGCGTCTTCTCGCGCGAGACGCCGCGCGAGACGCGCGCGAGCGACGGAGAAACTCTTCCCACGTCCACGCGCGAGCGTTCGACGGCGACGCGCGCGCGCGAGCGTCGGCGCGGTGTGTCGAACGCGACGCGGGGTTCGACCGGCACCAACTGCCAAGGAGGGGGACTCGGTGACGAGTCGTGTGACGAGTCGTGTGAATGACGAGTCGGGAATCGTCGCGAGTCCCACGGTGCCGAAAAGGGAAAACTCGCGCGAGGGTCGGCGGGCGTCCTCCGCCGCGCGCGGGCGTCGCGCGTCGCGCGCGCGGGCGATACACGCGCGCGCGCGACGACGACTCAAGTTCGTTCGCGTCGATCGCACCCGCCGTGGCATGGCGACGAGCGCGTCTCGAGCGTACGCGTGTCGACGAGGCGCGCTCGCGGGCCGAACGCTCGAGACGCGCGCGCGACGCTCGGTGGCGAACGTCGCGACGAGACGCGGACGCGCGAGCCGACCGATCGTTCGCGCGGATTCGGAATCCATGGCGGGGATCTCCACGCAACCGACGGATGAGGACGTGAAGACGTTCAACCGGCTCATGCAGGCGAGCTCGTGGGAAGAGATGGTGGAGAACATCAAGGCGAGCGCCAACGCGGGCGAACTCTCGACCGGGGTGCTGGGGGCGGGATATCTGGTGTTTTCGGAGAGTAAGAAGCGCGGGGAGAACGCGCAGACGCTGAATGTGTTGCAAAATATCATTCAGGTGATGACGCAAGCCGTCATGACAATGACGGCGTCACCGGCGCAGCGCGCGATGGACGAGTTGATGGAGATTCCGGTCGAGGAGGAGCGAAAGCTCGTGGATAGGATCGAACAGGCGTATAATGACGGCGTGGATTCATACGGCATCGCGGAGTGTCTGAAGGAATTTATTCAAAACTTGCAAGTGCAAGAGATGTCGTTCGAACTCGAGACTGCGAGAGCGCGAGACGCCAAGTGGGACGACAAGCTCGCCCAACTCGAAACGTTAGAGAAGGAGCGCGTCGAGGCGCAAAAGCGCGCGATGAATATTCTCAAACTCATCGGCGTCGACGTGCCGACGCCTGATACGACGGCACAAGCGTCCGCCGGCCCCGCGCCGGAGTCCGCCGCGCCGTCGCCCTTCCAGGACCAAACGGATTGATGACGTGCTCGCTCGCTCGACGTTGTAATCTCACGCTCGTATTCTCGACCGACGATACATTCGCGTCGTGACTCGCTCGCACCCCCTGCCCTTCCGCGCGCGCGCGTCGTCCGCGTCGGTCGCCGCGCATCTCGGGTGCCCAAGCGCCCAAAAAGTGCGTCGACCGACCGAAGCGTCGGCGTCTCGCTGTCACGTCATAGCTCGTCGCGCGTCGTCGCGCGAGCACGCTCTATCGCACACATTCGAGAAACACACATCGACGTCGTCATGCGCGCGTCTCACGCGCGATCGGCGCCCATCGGGCGCGTCGGTGAACGCCTCGCGCGGCGCGGCGCGGCGCGGATGGGTGCGGTGACGCCTCGGGCGATGCCGCTGCGCAGCGAGATGGCGGGGCGCTCGCTCGCGGTCGATGGATCGCGGCGATGCGTTGCCAATGCGGCGTTACTCGCGGACGCGCCCTCGCGCGCGAGAAAGGTGCGACTACGGCGCGAATTTCGTGACGACGGTCTCGTCGAGACCCCGCGCTCGGGGCGGAAGACTGACGAACGCGTACCGCGGTTTTCGACGAATGACAGGCCTCGGGCGCGCACGGGGCGCAGATGTGCTCGGTGTTGGGCATGTACGACCCGAACGCGGCGATGGAGGAGGGCCGAGAGGAGCTCATGCGCGAACTGAGCGCGAGGATGCGCACGCGAGGACCCGACGGCTCGGGCTATTACGGCTCGAAGCGGTACGGTTTGGCGCACGAGCGCCTGGCCATCATGGATCCGGAGGGTGGCAAACAACCGATCGTGTACGAGGACGGCGCAAAGACGTACGCGGTGTGCGCGAACGGTGAAATTTACAACTTTCGAAAGCTTCAAGCCAAGTATGGGTTAACCGCGGCTAAAACTGGGAGCGACTCGGAAGTGTTGCTGCAATTGTACAAGCATCTCGGACCAAAGTTTGTGCAAGAGCTCAACGGTATTTTTGGATTCGTCGTCATTGGTGACGACGGCGATCACATGATTGCCGCGCGTGATCACGCCGGTATCAAGCCTCTGTACGTCGGCTACGGCAAAAACGGCGTCATGTGGTTCGCCTCTGAGCTCAAGGCCATCGTGGACCAAGATTGCGACCGCATCGAGGAATTCCCGGCTGGTTACTACTGGACGCCGGAGGAAGGATTCGTGAAGTGGTACAACCCGGCTTGGGACTTTGACGACGCGGTGGGCACTAAGGATACGTCACACGTTCGCGCCGTTCTCGAGGAAGCCATCTTGGACCAGACCATGGCGGATGTCCCGATCGGACTTCTCCTTTCTGGTGGTCTTGATTCGGCCGTTGTCTCTACCGTCTTGAAGCCGTTCCTCGAAAAGAGCGGTCAAGAGTATCTCTCCTTTACGGTTGGTCAAGAAGGCTCTCCGGACGTCACCGCCGCGCGCATGATGTCCGAGTTCCTGGGAACGAAGCACCATGAGTACCTCTTCACCTCTGAAGAAGCGTGCGCGAACATCGAAAACGTCATTTACCATCTCGAAACGTATGAACCGGAATTGATTCGTTCCGCCATCCCGAACTACTTTTTGGCCAAGCTCACTTCCCAGCACGTCAAGGTGGTTCTCACTGGCGAAGGGTCCGATGAACTCTTCGCCGGTTATCTCTACTTCAGAGACGCGCCGAGCTCCAAGCACGTCCACAACGAGCTCCGACGTATCTTTGGGCACTTGCACAACGTCAACTGCCAACGCGCTGATCGCATGACCATGGCGCACAGTTTGGAAGCTCGAGTGCCGTTTTTGGATCCTAGAGTCATCGACGCCGTCATGGAAGTCGATCCGAAGTACAAAACCATCGAAGGTGAAGCGAAGCCGGAAAAGCACGCACTTCGCGCTCTCTTTGACGGTGAAATCCCGGATCCCGTGCTTTGGCGCACGAAGGCGATGCAGTGTGAGGGCGTCGGCCTGAACTGGGTCGACGACCTCCAAAAGTTTTGCGAAGAACAAGTTTCTGATGAAGATTTTGCCAAGGCTGAATCTATGTATCCGATTAACCCTCCGCACAGTAAAGAAGAGATGTACTATAGACAAATCTTTGAGAAGCACTACCACGGAATGGACAAGTTTGTCCACGTGTGGGAGGGTGGTTGCCGAGCCGGAGGCGCCGCCTGGGAGAATGACCAATACACGAGAGCCGGCGTGAAGAACGTCAAACAATTGGCAAAGGGCCTCACCGGCGTTCGTGGAGCTTAAGATATTGGCGGGATTGTTTAAGAAGTCCACTTTATTCACTCTTTCGTCTTGTATTGTTGATAGCTGATGCAATCATTTTGTTAGAAAAGACAGATCATCTGAACTCTGTTGACAAAACTATTCCGCTACCTAAGACTTCGCCACCCGACTCACGAGCTTGGACGATGGATCCAACGTGTCTGCTTTCCCATCCGAAGAATTTGTAAACACGAACGTGCGCGCGTCTGTGACGGGAAAACTTTTCGCCACCAAGGCTTTTCTCGGCTTGTACGCCGGATACGACATGCGATCGAACACAACCGCACCCGCGCACGTGAGCTCTGAATTTTGGCACGACGACGCGGCTTTGGAGATGGACCAGTCGCACTGCATGCCAACTTTGTGCGTGATGTGAATCTCTCCTTTCTCGGGGACGAGATACGAGGAGGCGCCGGACACGAAGCTCTCCACCAGGGCTCGATTCGCCTCGAGTTCCTCTGCGCTTCGCGCGTCGAAACCATTCAACGCCGCCTCCTGCGCCGTTCCGTCCGCCGTGCGCGCGACGCAGGGAAAGTTCCACACTATGCAATCGTACTTCTCGCCTCGACACTTCTCTGGCAACGTCTCGTCCAACGCGCTCGCGTCCACCCCGTGCACCACCGTTGCCCCCGTCTCTGCCAACGCCTCCAACGTTCTCGCGCACGACTCCCCGTAGATGCTCTCCAATGACTCCCTCGTCTCGTACGACGTCGCGACGACGCCCTCGCCCCCGAACGCGCGCGCCAGCGCCAACGAAAACGAAAAATCACCGTCGCCCACCGTCAGCAGCCGTCGCCGCTCCCTTCGATACAGTCCCATGCGTTTCACCGACCCTCCGCTCGCATCTCGCGCGTACCTCGGGCACGTCTCCGGCCGAGCGTTCGGCGCGTTCTGCGCGCCCGCCGCCGCGAACACGGCGCGTCGACACGGCACGCACCCGCCCCGCGCGCACTTGAGTTGTCCGAGACACATGAAGAGCGGAACCTCCTCTCGCGCGTTCTCGTCGTCGTCCTCCTCCTCCTCGTCGTCATCGTCGCCCCCGCGCGCGCGCTTGGCGCTCGGCGCGTCGTCCTCGCCGTCCTCGCCCCTCGTCGCCCCGCGCGCGCGTCGGATTCCCATGCGTCGACGCGCGATACCGCGACCGTCACTGGCGTCACAAAGCGATGCCCGCCGTCGCGAGACCCGACGCGCGCGCGCGCGCGTGCGCGCACGACCCCACCGACGAACGTGCGTCTCAACGCCCCGCGCGCGACGCCTCGCGAGGCCCGACGCGCGCGCTCGACGACGCGTTCGCGCGAGTCGCGACCACGCGGTGCCTGGATTCCCGACCAACCGAAAGACTGACGGACCGACGACGCGCCCGACGACGACGCGCGCGCAGCGCCGCACGAGATTCCGCGCGCGTGTCACTACCTCGTCTCTCTCGAGTGCGCGCGGTGCGGCCGACGATGCGCGGCGTGCGATGTGTGCGATGCGTTGGTGACGAGACGATCGACGCGAGGCGGACGTCCGGCGTCGGCGTGCGCCGCGTGCGGCGCGCTCGTCGTAGAGGGCGACGCGCTGCGCAGAGACGTCGGACTCGAACCGTGCGATCACGTGGACGCGATCTCGGCGGTGGAGATGACGATTCGAGCGGGGTGGTCGCGCGAGCGCGTGCTCACGGCGAAACGAGAGGCGGCGACGCGACTCGAGCGCGAACGACGCGCGTCGACGATGGAACGCGGAGGACACGTCGATGGCATCGTCGTCCCGGCGCATGGATCGGCCGTGAGGCGACGATCGACCTCGACACCGACAGATGACGATCGTGGGACGCCGACAGAGTGCGAGGAGCGGCGGTTGACGTCGAGCTCGGTGCAGTGCGGGCAGCGATTCGTCGTGCCGGATTCGATGTTTAAGACGCCGGGACCGTCGAGATTGGGACTGTTGACGGCGATCGCGACGCAGTCGCCGACGGCGAAGGAGGACGCCAAGGCGAGAGAGCGGTCGTTGGACGCGGCGTTGGTGCGGGTGAGGAGTCAGATTTTGTTTTGCGAAGAGGCGAGTGGACGCGCGCGGAGAGCGCTCGAGGCATACACGTGGATGGAGCACGACGTCCTGTGTGCGGCGTTTCGACGGGCAAAGTACGACGGCGGCGCGTTGCTAGGGATATCAAGCGCGTTTTTAGAGCGACAGAGCGATTTGTGCGCGCGCGCGGAGCACGCGAGCGCGTTGGCGGAGGCGTTGTCGAGACTCGAGCGAGACATCAAGTTGCTCTCGACGCGAGACGGTGAACAGCGAGGCGAGGATGCGTTGGACAGACTTTGGCCCCACGAATCTTTCGATAATGTGGACGATGGCGTGCGACTGTTGTCGAACACGCTCAAAATACGCTGGGGGTGGGCTCGTAAAAAGGCGAAAGAATCCATCGAGACGCATTCTAAGCACCTTAGAGACATCACGCGCGCGCAAAACGATCTCTTCACCATCGTGATGGATGACGCCTGCGACGTGGATTCGAAAACGGCGGCGAAAAAAGCGATCAAGATACTGCTCATGTTTTACAAGGCGATATACATGCTCGCGCGCGCGCACGAACGCTAGATGGGAGAACGCGTCGCTCATTCTGCCAGAATGCACTCGACGCAGTGCGCTAAATCTTCATACACATCCATCGGGAAACATTCATCAGGAAAAGACATCGTCGGATCGTCCACTCGACTCAACATTCGCGTCGGTAACGCGACGTTATTTCGACGCAACGCCTCACCCATGATGGCGCCGTATCCCGTGCACACCAACAGTCTTCGCGCGCCCGCGCGTCCCGCCGCCTGCATATCCGTCACGGTGTCGCCCACAAAGGCACACCGTGACGCGTCCACCCCGTTCGCATCGCACGCCTCTAAAATCATCCCAGGCGCAGGTTTCCTTCGCTCGCACGGTTCGCTCTTCACCTTTATCGCGTAATAAATCCCACCGGAAATCTTCGCGCGCGCGTCTTCGCTCGCCAACGCGCGGCGCATCTCTTCGTGCACCACATTCGTGAGGTACGACTCCTCCATGAGCCCTTTCCCCACCGCGGTCTGATTCGTCACCACGCATACGGTCGCCCCCGCGTCGTTTAACGCGCCGATCGCGCGCGCGGCGCCCGGAAGGAGCGTAAACTGTTTCACGTCGGTGACGCCCGGAACGCCCACGTCGGCGTTGATGACGCCGTCTCGATCGAGACACACGAGCGACGGCACCGCGCGCGCGATGATGCGGTCGACGCGCGATCGCAGCGTCGCGTCGCGCGATCGCGATGCGTCGGCGACGACACGCGGGACGATGGCGCGCGCATCCATTCGATAAGTGAGGCGCGACGCGCGAGGTGCCGAGAGATTCGTTGCGCGAATGTCCGCATTCGGTGACGCGCGCACGGGAGAAGGCGCGCGGGAGCGTCCATCGGTGGACGTACGAAAACGTCGATCGGCCATGTTTAACGCGTGCGCGCCCGTCGCGGCGCAGTGCGGGCGGAAGAAGGCGCCGAAGGCGAAACCAGAGTGGGCAAAGGGCTTCGAGGAATTCCGTAAAGAGCGCGCCGAGTTGACGCCGGAGGAGGCGGAGCGCGCGTGGGAGGCGCAAAAGACGGCGATGATGCAGGAGGAGGAGGTGTCGACGCGTTTGTACGCGGAGATGGACATGTTGGAGGGACCGGGAGGTGGACGAAGCGTGCGCACGGTGCGGGAAGATTTCGTCAGCGAAAACGTGCGTCGCGCGTCGCCTCGCGAAGCGGACGTGCGCGCGGCGCAGGCGGCGGATGTGAATCCGTTCAAGTGATGATTGCGCGCGCGGCACGCGACTGTAATGCTAGCTTAGGAGACAATTGTAAATGATTCGTCACAACGAGACAATGACACATTTTTTGCGCGTCGGTTTACAACGGACTAGACGTTACTTAGGCTTGGACTTTACCGAATTTGTTCTCGATCCATTCGGACGTGACGGATTTTGGGCGTTCGATGGGGTATCCCGACGCGCGAGAGAGGGTGAGTTGGCTCAGGACGCCGATGGCGCGAGACGCGCCGAACAACACCGTGTAAAAGTTTTCCTCGGTGATGCCGTAGTATTGGAGCAAAACGCCAGAGTGCGCGTCCACGTTCGGCCACGGGTTCTTCACTTTACCGGTCTCGGTCAAGACGCCCGGGACGACTTCGAAGAGCTTACCGACGAGCTTAAACATGGGATCGTCCGGTAAGTGCTTCAAAGCAAACTCTCGTTGACAGGTGTATCGCGGATCCGTTTTGCGCAAGACGCCGTGCCCGTAACCGGGGACAACTCGGCCGCTTTTGAGGGTGTCCCACACGAATTGAGTGAGTTGCTCCTTAGACGCGTCATCGCCGACCTTTTCACGCGTTTCGTTGAGCCATTTCAACACCTCTTGATTCGCGAGACCGTGAAGCGGACCCGCGAGGCCGTTCAAGCCCGCGACGAGGGAGAGGTACGGATCGCTCAGAGCGCTTCCGACCAAGTGCGTCGTGTGCGCCGACACGTTACCTCCTTCGTGATCGACGTGAATCGTCATGTACAAGCGCATGAGTTCCTTCACGGAGTCGGAATCGTGACCCATCATGTGCGCGAAATTGCCGGCCCAGTCCAAACTCGAGTCAGCGGCGATGAGTTTACCATCCTTGAACGTGCGTCTGTAAATGGCTGAGCACACCGCGGGTAAGCGCGCGATGATATCCATGGAATCCTCGAACGCGCGTTCCCAAATTTCTGTCTTGTGCACGCCCTCTTGGTACGCCTTGGCGAATTTACTCTCCGGTTGCATGGCGAGCAACGCCGCGCTCAACTGCGTCATCGGGTGCGTATTCTTCGGCAACGCGTCTAACACGTCGAACACCGCCCGCGGCACTTCCGCTCGAGACGCCAACTCCTCCGTCAACCCTCGAACCTGCGCGTCGCTCGGAATCTCACCCGTGAGCATCAACCACATGATCCCCTCCGGCAGCGGTTCGTCCCCGCCGCCGCTCGCCTTCGGCAAGCGTTCCCTTAACTCCGGGATCGTGTACCCTCGAAATCGAATCCCCTCCTCCGCGTCCAACAACGACGTCTCATACATCATCCCCGTGATCCCTCGCATGCCTCCCATCACCATGTTCACCGTCACCTCGCCCACGCTCCGCTCGCCGTGCGCCTTTTTGATCGCTCGCAACCTCTCATTCATCGCCGGTATCTGCGCCGCCACCGTCGCCTTGAGCGCGCTCTCTCTCGCCCGCGCGGACGCCCAGAACGATCGACCGAACGCGCGCTCGAACGCTCCTCCGCGCGACGCCGCGCACACCACCGTCGCGTCCACACCGCGCGCGTAACGACCCGCGGTCGTCGTCATCGCCGCGACCGCGCGCGGCGCGTCGCGCGCGAGCGCCACCGCGCGCCGAGACACCCCCATGCGCACGAACTCGACGAGGAACGACCGAGGAAAGCAAAGCAAAGAAAAAGCCGCGAGTCTCGACGCCTCGCGCGCGTCGCGGTCTCGCCCGCCCGCGCCCGCCCGCGCACCCATCGATCGATCGACGCCTCCACTCGCGGGTTTGCCGACCCCTACCCATGTGACGAGTCCGCACTCACGGGTTCATATCGTCGAGTCACGACCGGTCACATCAGGGACTCGGAGCCCCTCGTGGGGAGGTGGATTCCGCCGTTGCGCCCGCAGAGGCGCGCGACGCGCGACGGGCGACGTCGGCGCGCGCGACGGACGGACGGACGGACGGACGCGCGAGCGAGCGCGCGTGCGTCATGGCGCGCGGTGACGATGAGTCGGACGACGAGGGGTTGGCGATCGCGCTCGGCATGGGCGTGGGGATGAAATTCGCGCGAGGGGACGGAGGCAACGACGACCGCGAGGACGACGGCGTGCTCGCGGCGATGGATCGTCTGGGATCGGGTGGACGCGCCAAGGCGAGGAGAGATGAGGCGTTGATCGCCAAGGCGCACGCGTTGGGACGCGAGGAGGAGGACGAGGAGGAGGACGAGGAGGACGAGGAGGACGAGGAGGACGAGGAGGAGGAGGCGCCGCGCGCGTTGGCGCTCGCCGAGGCGGCGAACGCGCAGGGGTCTCGCGCGTTGCAGATACTACGAATCAATCCAGAGGTGAGAAATGCGGTGGCGGAACAAATGTTCTTGCCGGCGATTCATAAATCGCTCGCGCCGAAGATTCGAACGGAGATGAAGACGAGCTTGTTTAGACCGAAGCTTCCCGCGTGGGCGCAGACGAAGAAGGAACACTTGGAGATTACGGGGAGTTTGGAGGATGTGCAGAGGGCTCTGGATGCGAATCAGAAGTTTCAGTTGGACGTGCGCGCGATGTTAGAATCCATAGACGATAAACTTGCGAAGAATGAGATGTTGATGACTGAGGTGACGCGGTGCAAGAATCGAAAGGGACGGCGTTTGCACTGGTCGCTGCAGGAATCCATGTACGAGTTGTGGGGACAGAGGAGCGAACTGTACTTTCGAGTGCCGTCCGCGTGGACTCTCTCGCAGCGTTCAAATTCTCTGAACGAAGAGGACGGCAACGGTCTCGTGTCTCAGGCAAAGTTACAAAAGCAAATCACTCCGAACGCCGATCAGCTCCGTCTCGGGTGGGCAAACTTGGTGGACAAGATCCCGCTTTGTTACACCACGCACTGTCGAACGTGGACGCCGAAAGACGACGATCAACTTCGAAAGGGCGTGCACTTTCAGTTGCAAAAGGCGCGTTTGGTGACGGATCAGCGCATGAGTCTGGAGGAGCTCGCGGGGGTGTCGCTTCAATCTCTCAGCACGCTCCTCGTGCCGGGCGGCTTGGACGTCATCGCACGCGACGCCGAAGCCATCGACTGGAGCGAAGTCGTGCGCATGCACATGCAGGTGCGCACGGTGGATGACTGTCGTTTAAGATGGGTGAACGTCGTCGACCCACGCATCAGCGCCGCGGAATGGACCGAAGAAGAGGACGATAAGCTTCTCGAGCTCGTCAAGGAAAACGAGGAGCGGTTGGATTGGTCCGTCATCGCCGAGGAGATTTACGCTTCAAATCTCACGACGGATGGCCTCGTTCGCACGCCGCATCAGTGTGCGGTGCGCTATCAGGCTGAATGGAATCCATCGTTGGTCAGAAGCACGTGGACCGCGGAGGAAGACGCCTTCATCTTGCAGTGGACTCGCGAGCACGGCTCGGGACAGTGGGTCAAGCTCGCTCGTCTGTTACCCGGGCACACCGGTCAACAGTTGCTCCATCGATGGCGACGACTTCAGCCCACTCGACGAGTTGGTACCTGGACTGAGGAAGAGGACGAGGCGTTGCGCGTCGCCATCGGCGCGTACTCGTCTGGAGAGCGCATCAAATGGTCTCTCGTCGCGGCGCGAATTCCGTCGAGGACAGACGTACAGTGTCGCGAACGCTGGAAGAACGTGCTCGATCCGAAGATCAAGTTCGGTCCCTGGAGTCCGGAGGAGGACGCCGCGCTGATCAGTGCTCTCGGCCCGGCTTTAGATACGACCGAGTTCAACGAGTGGTCTCGATTGACCGAGCTCTGCCCGGGTCGCACGCCGAAAAATTGTATGAGACGCGTTCGCGCGCTCGGTCGCAAACTGAAGAAGGATGCTGAAATCGCGAAGAAACGCGCGGCGCTGGCTCAAAAGCGCGATGAAAAATTTGAGGCCGCCAGAAAAAAGGCGGAAGCAGCCGCGGCAGCCGCGGCGGCCGCAGCGGAGGCGGCCGCGGCAGCGCAATCTGTACCGCAAATGGAGGAAGAGACGCAGGCGGAAACGCCCGAGCCGCCGACAAAGCCCGCGCCGAAAAGGCAGCGGACTCGCGCGCGGCGTTGAACGCGCCACATAGCTAGATGCCCCTGTACTTTTCATGTTTAGACTATCGCAAGTAACGAGTTGAGAAATGTTCGTGAGAGCCGGCCCTGCGCGTCGACCGACCTTCGCGAGGCGGATGTTTTCGCGTTTTGTTTTAGGAAGATGTAAGCTGTCATTCAGAACTACAAAGAATCAAAGTCTTGGAGGATGCGCTACGTGCATCAAAGAAACACGCGAAGCGTTTACATGCGGGAAGCGGCTTCGAGGGAAGCTTCGAACGCCTTGGCGCACGCGGCTTCGTCAACCTTGCCGGCGCAAGCGCGTTCCATCGCTTGCAAGTCGCCGTTGCCGAGTTCGAGGGCAACGTCAGCCGGGAGGATGTTCAAGCCATCGACGAGCTCTTGCGCGACCATACCGGAGATGGCGATCATAGCGAGGCGGCCGTTGTTGAGTTCCTTCAAGGCGAGTTCTTCCAACTCTTCCGCGGACTTGCCGTTGCCGAGTCCGAGCGGGTCAAACTCCAAGTCGCCCGGTTGGTAGCCATCCTTGAGCAAGAAGAGCTTGTCGGACTGACCCGGATCTTGCCAGCCCTTTTGCACGCGCGTGGATTCCGCGATCGCGATGGTGACACCGATCGCGAACCAGAACGGCGTCGGCACTTGTTGGAAGTGGTTCACCGCCGGACCGGTGACTTGGGCGTCGAACAAGAAGGAGGACCCTTCGACTTGTTCACCGACCAAGAAACCGACCGTGGCGAGCATGGAGACGCGACCGTGCGTGAGCTCCGCCTCGCGGTAGCGCTGCAAAGAGGCACCGTCGATGCCGTTGCAGAAACCGAGGATGTCGAGACCCTCCGGGAACGGCGCGGTGGCGCCGTTGAGGCCCGCCGCGGTGGCTTCTTGAATGTTCGCGTAGTTCTTTCCCTTGGTGAACACGCCCGAGCCGGAGGCGCGGACGGTGGGCTTGACAGCCATCATGGTGACGAGAGCCGGCATCTTTGTAGCGTGCGTGTGACGGTGTTGGTACGTGTGACGTGCGTGTGAGTGCAGCGCGACGCGTCGCGCGACGCGGCTAAGATACGAGTAATCCGAGGGGGCGGCACCGCGTGACGAGGGGGTCATCGAGGGGTCACGACCGGCGGATCCACTAACAAATCAACTCGGCGTGATGACGTCATCAGTAATGTGCGGCTCACGTGGACTCTACGTAGTGTGTGTGCGCGAAGGCGATCACGGGCGTATCGTGGGTGGGTAGTAATGTATCCGAGATAGATGTAAGAGAGTCTACAGTATTGGAAACGCGCGTGTGGACCTCGAAAATAGGACAGTTGGGACAGCACTCCCGACGAGCGCCGACGACGGGCGACGGACGGGCGACGGACGGGCGACGGACGGGAGACGGACGCGCGTCGTCGAGCGCGCGCGCGGGCGGGCGGTGATGTCGTCGTCGAGCGCGGTGCGCGTCGTCGGTGAGTGAATCTTCACCGAGACGGTCGGTGTCGAGGGACGGAACCGGGCGGTGGGTCGTTGGATTGGATTGCGACTTTCGTCGAGCGGTCGACATGACGGCGCGAGGTGTCGCGGTGCCGACGCGAGCGGAGACGTCGAGCGCAACGATGGCGTTCGCGGCGACGATGGGTCGGGATGGGGCGAGCGCGGCGGCGTGCGCGATCGTGAGCGAGGCGTTGGTGGACGCGTTCGCGAGAGGCGCCGAGCTCAACGTGCGCGAATTCGAGCGCGTCTTGCAGGGCGTTCGACGAGGCATGGCGACCGAGGAGCGACGGGGGAAGGCGTGCGTGGGCGCGTTCGATGTGTTCGGGGCGATGAGCGCGGTGGCGGGGAAGAGTGAGGCGTTGGACGCGGTGGGCGTGGCCGTGGCGGAACGCGCGGCGAAAAAGGCGGAGGGCGACGACGACGCGCACGTGGCGCGCGCGATGGAGGCGTTGAGGTTTTACATCGTGCGTCGAGCCACCATTCGTGAAGATGGGATGATCGTGCCAGACGCGGATTCGAACGTGGGCGAAATCGTGGCGCCCATGGTGAAGTTCGCGACGAAACTGCTCGAGGCGGAGACGTCGCGCGAGGACGCCGTGCAAGCCGCGCTCTTCCTCGCCGCCGTGTGCGCGGTGTGCGGACACTTGAAAGACGTCGACGATAGATGGCGCGCGAAAGCGCGCGCGATCATGAACGCCTCGCCCATCTCCATTCGAACCCTCGTCGGCGCTAAGGTCAAGTACATGTCGAGTGCTCGTGCGAAGGAAGCGGCGAGACGCGCGTTGAAAAGCATCTCACACGTGACGACACCCATCGCCGACGCGAGGCGTTTGAAAGACGGCGCGCGCGCGCAGACAACCGACGCAGCGTCGGCGTCGGCGCGAGCGATCGCCACGCCTTGCGGTGTGACGGAGGACGACGAGCGTGCCGCCGCCGCCGCGCGAGACGCCGAGGACGAAGCCGCCGCGGAAAAGAAACAGACGGATGCGTCGTTCGCCATGCGACGACACTTTGAATGCGTCTTCAAGGGCGACGCGAGTGGTGACACCTCCGTGCACGACTTCTTTTCGTACAAAATCGATGTCGTGTGCGCCTTCTCGCAAGACTTTCTCGGAACGTTGTCGGCGGCAATAAAGTGGGTGCGAAAATGCCGAATGACGCAGCGAAGAGCCATGATCTTAAAAGTGAACGCCACGAGTCATCGCACCATGGAACACGCGCTTCGAACGAAAATAGAGGCTAACGTCTCGGCACTCGGTCGACTCGCGCACCTGGCGGACATGGTGGGCGCCAGAAGACTCATCCTCGCGAATAAAGACAAGCCCTTCGTCACCTCGAGAAACGTCGACGAGTGGGTGCAGAGTGGATTCGATCTCGTTCGCGTCATCGCGCGATCGACGCCGAGTCTCGGCGCGTTCTGCGTCGTCGCGTTCGCCTCGCACACGCCGTCCAATACCAGGTTGATTGATTCGCTCAGCGTGCTATCCACGCGCATGGCTTTCATGCGATGGTCGCGCGCCATGTATTTCCGCCGCGCCGAAGCCAAGGAGAAGCTCGTGGCGTTGGTGCACTACGAGACGGCCGTCATGCGAAAAGCGTTCGGTGCGCTTCGCGAGTACGCGCCGTACCACCGCGAGCGCGCGAAAGAGTTGGTGTTGAAATTCGGTCTGCGATGGAGAAGTAACGCGCAAACGAGATCAAAGTACGTCTCCTTTGATCACGAGTACGCGGCGGCGTCGACGAGTCTCGCGGCGAATCGACCGGATTCGATCGCGCGCGCCAACTCCTTTTATGGCTCCAAACCGTGGTCACCGTCGTTGAAGGGACCCGGAAGCAGTTCGCGCGGGAAATCGCGTCGCACACTGAGCGTATTGAGTCGAGGTTCGAAAGGCGCTCTCGCGGACCATTCGGATTTCGAGCCCGACGTCGCCCCCGTCGTCGCGCTCACGGATGAACAACGAAGGATGCAAGAGCTTTTCCACGCGTGGATCGAATTCGTGTACGAACAAATCTCCACCGGATCGAGTCTTCGCGCCATCGAGCACAGAAATGTATCGCTCATGCGGAAGAGTTTCAAAGCCATGCGGCGATACGTCGTGCGAAGCGTCGGCGTTCGCGAAAAAAATGTCGCTGTGGAAAGCGCCGCGCACAAGCTCGACTTTTTCATCACCGGCGGCGCCGCGTTCCGACGATGGCTCAAGGGTGTGCGGTACATCAAACGTCTGTACGCGTTCGTCGACGAAGAAGTCGTGCGTTGGCGCGAAGAATTACGCATGAATTGTTTCCGAGCGTGGCGCGAAGTCGCGGCATCGGGCGCGCAGACGACGCTGTGGGAGGAACAAATGCTCGCCGACGTCACGCCGACGCTCAACCAGTATCGGCGACGCGTGTGGATGCACCACTGGATGGACGCCACGCGGGTCTCTTTAGAGGAGCGTTACGACGCTGCGCGTAGGCGCAGGGCATCGATGTTACTGCGCGCGTGGAAGACGCGCGCCGAACGTCTCGCGATTCGTCGGTGCGTGGACGAGATGATGGCCAGATTGTCGCTCGACGCGGGAGTCGAGTGAGGACGTGGACGTAGCGGCGTTATAATAGTAAATCACGAACGGGTAGGTAGCTAATTACATGCGATAGCGTCACGCTACGAGCACGCTCGGCTTGGTGGGATAGAGCGGTTCGCGAGGAAGGTTAATGTTCCAAATGCTCCACACGAGCGTCGTCGCGATGGTGAGCCACACCCCCAACGGCGCGATGACGTACCCAGCCGTCGGTAATACGTTATAGTACTGATACACGACGTTATACGCCGACGACACGACGAATAAAACGCCCACGGCGGCGACGCCGAGCCTCTTCTCGACGTTATTGATGGAATTCCATGTGTCCCCGATGGAGAGGTGCGCGATAAAGGCAAGAATCGCCGGATGCGTCACCGTCCCCGTCGCCGCGAAGACGAGCATGGTGGACAAGGAACGCAAGAAACCCATCGAAATCCACACCAACGGAAACACCACCGCCGGTGGCGTCCACGACGGTCGCTTCTTTTGCTTCTTGGCCAATTTTTCATTCGCCACTCTCGGTCTCGAGGCGTTCAATGGCGAGAACACCCGACTTCGAAACGACAACGCGAAAAACATCACCGCGACGCAAATCTTCGCCAATCCGAGATTACTCGCGTGTAAATCGCTAAACACAAACTTTTGCACCGCGTGCAGGCAAAACGAGATCGCGCCGACCTCGAACGCCGTCGCCGCGACGTACTTGACCACCGCGGCGGCGTCGAAGCGTCCCCCCAGTCTCGCCTTGCGTTCGCTGATCGACGCGTACGCGCGTCCCGATTTCCCTCGTCCGTCGCTGAACGATACCTCGCCCGCGCTCGCCATTGTCGTCGCGCGTCTCGCGCCGGGAGTCGTCGCGCGCGTCGGCGTCATCGGTCGCGCATTCGTGCGCAACGTCGTTCGCATCGTCGTCGTCGCCGCGCGCGGTCGCGTCGCGTCGCGTCGTCCGGAAACGACACCAGCGAGCGCGGTTGTCATCGTCATCGTCGCCATGGCGCGTGCGATCGTCGTCGGCGTCGAGGCGTCGAGGCGTCGCGCGCGCGTGCGTGTGAGGATGAATTCGCGGTGGATAAGAAGCAAACATCACACGCGCGCGCGCGACGCGACGACGACGATCGCGAATGCGCGCCTCGACGACGACGACGACGACGACGACGACGACGACGGCCGCGTCCGCCGCCGCGGCGCTCGCTCGCGGGGTGCGACGGAGGGCGACGCGAGGGATGACGAACGCGCGCGCCCTAGGGGCGCCGGCGCGACGCGCGCCGGCGCGACGCGCGTCCGCGTCCGCGTCCGCGACGGCGGGCGTGGACGTCGTCAACGTTGATCTCGGCGATCGCTCGTACCCGATCTACATCGGCTCGGGCCTGTTGGACGACGGCGAGGCGTTGCGTGCGCACGTCGCGGGGTCGACGGCGTTGGTGGTGACGAACGAAACCATCGCGGGATTGGGATACCTGGATCGCACCGTCAAGGCGCTGCGTGGGAAGGATGAAACGTTGCGCGTGGAGACGGTGGTGCTTCCGGACGGGGAGGAGCACAAGAATCTGGACGTGTTGAACATGGTGTACACGCGCGCGTTGGAGACGCGACTGGACCGCGGGACGACTTTCGTGGCACTGGGAGGCGGGGTAATCGGTGATATGACGGGATACGCCGCGGCATCGTACCAGCGAGGGGTGAAATTTGTGCAGATTCCGACGACGGTGATGGCGATGGTGGACAGCTCGGTCGGTGGGAAGACTGGGGTGAACCACGCGTTGGGGAAGAATATGATTGGGGCGTTTTATCAACCGGAGTGCGTGTTGATCGATATCGATTCTTTGAAGACGCTTCCGGATCGCGAATTCGCGAGTGGAATCGCGGAGGTGGTCAAGTATGGATTGATTCGCGATGGACCGTTCTTTGAGTGGTTGGAGGCGAACGTTGATAAGCTTTTGGCTCGCGACGCGAGCGCCATCGCGTACGCCGTCGAACGCTCGTGCGTCAACAAGGCGGAGGTCGTCGCCGCGGATGAAAAGGAGGGCGGCGTTCGCGCCACGCTGAATCTTGGGCACACGTTCGGTCACGCGATCGAAACCGGTCTCGGATACGGCGAGTGGTTGCACGGCGAGGCGGTGAGCGCGGGCATGTGCATGGCGGCGGACATGTCGGTTCGTCTCGGATGGATCGACGAGTCTCTCAAGAACCGCACGATTGATTTGCTCAAAAAGTGCAACACGCCCATCGATGTGCCGGATAAGATGACGACGCAAATGTTCATGGATCTCATGGCTGTCGACAAAAAGGCTGCCAACGGGAAGTTGCGCTTGATTCTTTTGAAGGGTCCGCTCGGCGAGTGCGTCTTCACTGGCGACTTCGACCAGAGCAAGCTCACCGAAACGTTAGAGGCATACGTGAAGTAAGTAATAAAATACGTACTACCATTTCATTTTTTCGTAGACTAGATTGCGTTCGCCCCGGAAGGCTCGGGCCTTCGCACTGGTGCGAACGGTGGTGGCGGTCTCGACGAAGGCGGCGGGCCGCGTCCGGGAGGAGGTCCGCGACCGCCGCGACCGGGAGGAGGTCCGCGACCGCCGCGACCCGGGGGTGGTCCACGTCCACCGCGACCCGGGGGCGGTCCGCGTCCACCGACGCTCGGCGGAGGACCGCGACTAATGGTGTTCACCGGTGCGGGTGGTGCGGACGACACCAGCGGCGGCGCTTCAGCCGGCTGCTGCTGGGGCACTTGCGCGGGGCGCGGTTGCTCGGGCATTGCCTGTTGCGGTGCCGACGGCGTCGGCGCGGACGGCGGCGGTGGGTTCGTTTGCCACATGGGGACTATGGGTTTGCGAGCAGCCGGATTGCCCATCATGACGAAGGGGGCGTTTTGCTGTCCTCCGGCTTCGCTATCCGGAGTTTCGTTCTCCGTGTCGTCCATGACCATGGTGTTCGGATCCGTCAAACTCAGCGATCTGTGCATCTCGTGAGGCACCATGGGGGGACGAGCGTTCATCGTCTCCCCGTTTGAGGCGCCCGCGTCCATGGTTTGTGCCGACATGTGCGGCGGGGGGTTGTTCATCGGCGCGTACGGATTGCCAAACTGAGGCGCAAACGGCGGCGGCCCGCGCGGCGAACCGCTCGCGGATGGAATTTGGTTGGAAGGCGCGCCCATGGGAGGCGCCATCATCATCGGTGGCGCCGCAGATCCGGAACCGGCACTCGGACTGAAGTGCGTCGCCGCGTCGGCGTGCTGCAGAGGCGGAACATCACGTCGGCGAGGAGAGCCCGGTTGCGCGACATTCGCCGCATTCGCGTTGGGTGGAGGGCCATTCCACTGGTTTGACTTCTTCGAACGCTTTCTAGATCCATCGCCGAAGAGAACGCTCACCACGCGCATCAAAATGAGTGTGAAAACGATTGGCGGACCGAAGATCGTCGCGTTGACGCCGAATTTAATCAAATCCTTATTCGACGCAAGCGCCGAACCGGCGACGGAATCAATTTTAACCGCGATCGAAGTCAACGTCTCTTCGCATTGTTCCATGAAAGAAAGCAGCTTATGACCGTGCTTCGTCTTCCAGACGCGCGAGAGAAGAACGTCCATCACGCGTGACATCAAACCTAAGATGTACATGACGTAAGGCGAGATGAACGTGACGCCGCGAGTGAAAGCATCGCGCGCGTACTCAATGCCAGAGGGCCCTTTGGTAATCTCAGGGAAAGGAGGCATCGACTCTTCATCTTCTTCCGGTGACTGCTCCTCGAGCTTTCTTTGCAAGCTTTCGTCGCTCCAATCCATTTCTTGAAGGTTTACCGAATCGTTTGATTTCTCATCTTCAGGAGACTCTGGCGTTTCGCTCGAAGTTTCTGTATCCTCGCGCACTTCCTTCGGTTCTTCTTCCGGCGTGTGTTCAGAGGGCAGTTCTACGTCATCCATTGCGCGTTCATCGGTACTAGTATCTTGATCTGCGGGTTCATCGGGTGTTTCAATGTCCTCTTGCGAAGTGGTTTCCTGCTCCGATTTGCTCGACTCGTCCTCGTGCTCAGGCGAGACTTCTGCTTTTTCCAATGAACTCTCCTCCTCTTGCTCGAGATCTGGTTCCTCTTCCTCTTCTTTGGGCGCATCAACAGCGACTGTTTCGTTCGTATCAGCTTCCAAGGGCGGACGCTCCTCCTCCACCTCAGCAGGTGTCTCATCAACAGCCGCCGGCGCTACCTCCGGACAGACGGGTGCTTCCGGGCACTTTTTCCCACAAAGTTCGCGCTCTTCGTCTAAAATCGCCTGCGTGGTCGCGGCAAGTTTGATTTGCTCCTCCAGAGACGCGACAGTGACGTTGTGCGCGCGCTCGATCTCATCGCACCGCTCCTTTTGCTCTTCAAACTGCACCTCAGCGTCAAACGTTCGCTTTCGAAGTGCGTCCGCCTGCTTTTGCAAGTTGGTGCGCAGTTTCGACTGCTGACGGCTGCACTCTTCATCGCAGCTTGATGCTTCTATCGGTTGCTCGGTTTTGTCTTGCAGATCCTTTAGAGCTCTGTCCAGCTCCGCCCGTAAAAGCTTGGCTTCGTTGACGTGATTACCACTGTTCACTTGGCATTCTTGAAGAGCCTCGCGATTCCTCTCCGCCTCGACGGTCTGTTCTTTGAGCCGCGCGACGGAGGACTCCGACGTTTCAAGTTTGAGACCGAGTGCCGTGAACTCCGCCTGGAGTTGCTCCAATTCCTGTTTCTGACGCTCGAATTCATCCTTTGAGACCACTGAACGGACGAGTTTGTCGTACTCGTCTCGCAAGAGCTCGTAATCTTCCATGGATAGGTTCGCGTCAGATGACTCCTTACGATTTCCGTCAGTTCCCACATCCTCGACCGGCTGTGCTGCGCAAGAGCTACTGTCTCGAAGGTTCTCTAGCTCGGTTGTGAGCTCAGAGATGAGCGCCGACGCCTGTTCTAATTCTTCACTGCGCGACGAATCTTGTTGCGTCGTGGCATCTTCGAGTTGACGTTCGAGCTTAGCACTTCTCGACCGCAGCGTCTCTATTTCTTCGTTCAGTGCGTCAATCTGCAAGCCAGTTTCACGAAGGGACTCAACCTCTGATACGAGTTCCTCCTTTTCGCTCAACTGCTTCGTCATCTCGTCGAGCTTGTCGTTGAGCGCCGTCACCGACTTTTTTAGTTCCTCGTTTTCAGACGCCGCCTGCTGCAACGCGACCGAATTGTCCTCGGCGTCCACTCGTACGTCGAGATCCTTCTTCAACCTGCGCATTTGCTTGCTCACTCGTAAGAACGTATCCGATACCTTCTCGACGGTATCAACTGCAGATGCGTGAAAGTCAATCGGCACTCTGTTCACGCTCAACCATTCACGAAGAAACATCAACGCAGTGTCCGCATCCGCGCCTTGCGGTACGATGATCTTTTGTGCCGCCATTTGCTCGATTCTAGGTGGCTCTGGAATCATCTCCGGCTCCGGCTCCGGCTCCGGCTCCGGTTCCGGTTCCGGCTCCGGCTCCCGCTCCGGTTCCGGTTCCGGTTCCGGCTCCAGTTCCGGTTCCGGCTCCAGTTCCGGTTCCGGCTCCAGTTCCGGTTCCGGCTCCAGTTCCGGTTCCGGCTCCAGTTCCGGCTCCA